>NPIF01001618.1_pt1 | contig 46507 bp, 33 predicted proteins | sample 8637461 | NCBI WGS metagenome assembly NPIF01 (sample SAMN07420641, study PRJNA396082) | bioreactor metagenome | isolation source: sample BR12 brine-fed electro-methanogenic bioreactor BR | place: Japan: Kochi | collected 2016-12-09
GATAATTTAGAAACAGGCCCTAGAAAAGGTGGTGTCCTTTTGTGAAACCCCTTGATAACAACTTTTTCTGCAGGAATGTCCGGCTTTTTCGTCTCCTTTTTCTTTTTTGCTTTCTGGCTCTCTTCCTCGGAGAAGCGGGTTTTGTGCGGCCCGCCCGGGGAGGGGAAGATCCTCCCTCCAAGAAGGTGCTTCTGCTCTTTTCATATCATCAGGGGTATGAATGGACCGATTCCATTCAGCGGGGGCTTCTCGGGGAGCTTCGCGGCGGTTCGTTCAAGCTGGATATCTTTACAGAGTATCTGGATATGCTGCGTTATCCCGAAGAGGCTCATGGACAGGCCATGTATCGACTTCTGCAATATCGATACTCCCCGGAGAAAGAGCCCTTTGACGTTATTATTTGCGTGAACGACGGAGCCCTCCGGTTCGCCCTCCAATACCGCAAGGATCTTTTCGGAGGAACCCCTCTCGTCTTTTGCGGTATCGACGATTTTTCGCCGGAACATATGGGAGCTCTCGTAGATGTCACGGGGGTGAACGAAGCCATATCCCTGAGAGAAACCATGGAGTTGGCCCTCATGCTTTGCCCAAAAGCGGAAAAGCTTGCGGTGGTTTCCGGATCTCGCTTCAACGAGCGGGCCAATGCCGCCAAGGCTCGGGAGCTGGATCCTCTTTTTCGGAACAGGGTTTCTCTGATGCATCTCGATGGATTGGAGCCTCGGGAGCTTCAGAGAGAGCTTCATGCTCTCTCGTCTCGGGATGCGGTGCTCTACCTGACCTATCTTCACTCTCCTTCGGGAGAGATTTTTTCTCTGGAGGAGAGCGTGGCAATGGTGCGGCAAGCTACCGAGGCCTCTCTCTTTACCTGCTGGGATTTCGTGGTTCTCGTTCCGGGAGTTCTCGGAGGAAAGGTGGTGCACGGGGAAAGCCAGGGAAAAGCCGCGGCGGATCTGGCTCTTCGGATTCTCGAAGGGGAATCCCCTTCCCGGGTTCCGGTGGTTTTCGAAAGCCCCAACCAGTATCTCTTTTCTTCTTCCGAGCTCAACCGCCGCGCGCTCTCCCGAGAGCTTTTACCTCCGGGATCCCTTTTCCTCTTCGATGATGCCCGAAGCCTGATGGAAGAGTGGCAGAGCGTAGCCTCGGAGAGCTTTTTTGGATACGAGCTTTTTGCAAAAAACGGTCTCCCCATGCTTCTCATCAATCCCGAAACAGGCCTTATTCTGGATGCAAACGCCGCAGCCTACGGATTTTACGGATATCCGGATCTTATCGGAAGAAACATCAAACATATCAATCTCCTTTCTCCCGAGGAAGTGGCCCGGGAGATGGAACTGGCCCGGAAACGGCGCTTCAACGCCTTCGATTTTCGCCATCGTCTCTACGACGGATCGGAACGAAACGTGCGGGTGTATTCCTATCCCATCACCATCGGGGGAAATCCCGTGCTGTTTTCCGTGGTTACCGATCAAACCGACAAAATCCTTGCGGAAAAGCTGGTGGAGCAGCGAAATCGTTGGATTTTTCTTATCCTCTCTCTCACTTCGGTACTTCAGTTCGGGGGTCTCTTTTTTCTCGTACGGACCATGGCCCGCCGTAAAGAGGTGCAGAAAAAACTGGATGCCCAGCTCGATTTTATGCGGAGCCTTCTCGAAACCATTCCGAACCCCGTCTTTTACAAGGATGCCCATGGGCGTTATCTGGGATGCAACGAGGCCTTCCGGGAATATACGGGACTTCCGGAAGAAAAAATTCTCGGCAAAACCGCCTTTGACATGGGGCCTCGGGAAATTGCGGAGGAGTACGGGAGAAGAGATGAGGAGCTCCTGGCATCCCCGGGGTACCAGAGTTACGAGTGGGTGGTTTGCCGGGGAGGAGAAGAGCGAAGAGTGCTCTTCAATAAAGCCACCTTTTCCGATGCCTCGGGAGATGTGGGGGGCATCGTGGGGGTTATTACGGATATTACCGATCGGGTTAGAATGGAGGAAGAACTTCGGAGGGCTCTCGAAAACGCTCAAAAGCTTCAGGAAGAGGCGGAGAGCGCCAGCCGTGTCAAGAGCGCCTTTATCGCCAATATGAGCCACGAAATACGGACTCCTCTGAACGGAATTCTCGGGCTTCTCGATCTTCTGAAAGACACCTCTCTGGACGAGGAACAGGAAGAGTGTGTACGGGAAGCGTTTCTTTCCGGCCAGGCTCTTTTGGAAATTCTTACGGATATTCTGGACATCTCCAGGATCGGAGCGGAAAAGCTGGAGATTCTTCCGGTACGGACAGATCTCCCTGAGCTTCTGAAGAGTGTCCTTTCCTTTGTCTCTTCCGGGGCGGTTCGCAAAAATCTCTCTCTTTCACTCGAGGAAGGAGAAGGGCTCCCGCGCTACATCTACGTGGACTCCCCCCGGCTTAAGCAGGTGCTTATCAATCTTCTCAGCAATGCGGTGAAGTTTACCCATAAGGGCTTCGTGACCCTTGAGGCCTCCTTTGTCGCCGGCGAAGGGGAGCAGGAGGGGTTCCTCAGGCTTTCCGTTCGCGATACGGGCATAGGGATAGCTCCGGAAGAGCGGGAACGCATCTTCGAACCCTTTTATCAGGTGGATAGTTCGAGTACGAGGAAGTACGAAGGAACGGGGCTTGGACTCAGTATTTGCAAGGGAATTCTCGAAAAAATGGGGAGTATCCTCGAGGTGGAAAGCCTTCCTTTCCGGGGAAGCCGCTTTTCCTTTACCCTCCGGGGCCGTTACGAAAAATAGCAGAACCGAAAAATTCCATAAAGAAGGCTCCGGAAAATCTCCGGGGCCTTCTTTAATGTCCTTCAACCTGTGGAAGCGCGTTTTTTATTCTGCGGAGAGCTTGAGATATTCGTAGCTTGCCTTGCAGGTGTGATGTCTATCGGTGGTTCCCGTCACGATGGCGGCCTGGGTGATGGATGCCAGGGGCGTGAGGGCGGTGCCGGAGACGGATATCCTCCGCACGCCGTCGTGCCAGCCTTCCAAAGTTTTGGCCTTTGCGTCGTACACCATCTTCAGCGTGCAGGGAGGCCGAAAGGGGTCGATTCTATCCCGGGCGATAACCGTGCTGTTTCCTCCCGAAAGAGTGCTGAGCTCGAGGATTCCCCTGGGATGATAGTAGGTGAAGAGCAGCTGTACCGAATCGTTTCCCAGGCTGAGCCCCGTAAGGGGCCAGTCGAAGGTCTCTCCCACCCGGGTTTCCAGAACGAAGCGGTTCCGGAAGGTGGCGTTTTTGGGAAGGCTGAGCCGGGTGAACCAGAGCGTGTCGGGCTTGCGGAGCTCCACATAGATCCCCTGGGGAATCAGCTCTTGGAGTACCGTGGGGTTGTCGAGGCGCTGAAAGCTCGTAAAATCCGCCTCCACATCCAGGGTTTGCCGGGCTCCGTAAGAAGGAAGGGCCCCAAGGATCAGGAACAGGGCAAGGCAGAAAACTTTGATCCGTCCCATGCGTATCATCTCCTTGCATTCATCTTGGGAAAGATTCCTTCTCAGTAGCTTGTGAGAAGGACGATTTCCGTCTCGAAATTACGGTTCTCACTCTCGAAGTCCTGCACGAAGACGTGGGAGGAAAGAGGATTGATCTTTTCGAAGCAGAACATCATGGTCTTGGTGACCTTGCCGTTCATATCCTTCACGGAAAGATTGAAGCAGGCTCCCTGGTAGTATTCCTCGGTCTCGTTGACTATGGTGCCGGTACATCGGAAGATGTTGCTCGTAAGCGGGATAATCTTGATGTCGTGATAGCTGAACATCTCCTCTCCCCATCCTGCGGAGCCCAAAAGCCCCAGCAGGGCCGCCAGGGCAAGAATGCCGCATACTCCTCTCTTTTTCCACTGCATTCCAGCGCACCCCCTTCTCAATTTTTCGAAAAACCTGAAGCATTAGAGCATAACTTTACCACAAAACTTCGGGATAGGAGAACCTCTCTTTTCCTGCTTCGAGCCTTGGGGTAGAATAACCTTGTCTTTAAAGGCGGTTCTCAAAAGGCATGTTTCCCCATTCCCGATAAAGACGTGCACATATTCGAGTCAAAGGAGTGTATGCGTACATGAAGCGAGCTATTTTAGTTGTTTTTCTGCTTTTCCTCGTCACTCTCGGATTTCCTCTTGCTCCGGGTTTTGGCTGAGGATGCGGCAGTGACAGCTCCGGTGGAGCTGGTTCCGGCGAAGGAAAGGGAGGAGAGCGTCAGGTCTTTACTCTCCAGGCGGAGAAGGTACTCTCTCTCCTGGAGGGGGGCAGCTTCGGCGACTGTCAAAAGGAGCTCGATCTCCTCGAAAAATCCCGAACCTCCGAGGAAGAAACCGCCCAGGTCCTCTACCTTCAGGGACTTCTTGCCTTGAAAGAAGGGAGCTACGAAAAGGGGCGGGATCTCATCTGGCAGGTCATCGGGGAATATTACGATTTCCGCTTGTTTGCCTTCGGAGAGAGCACCAGACTTCGGGTGCTCGGGGCGGAACGGGTGGCGGTTTTGGCGGGAGACCTGGGACATCCCGAGGATGTCCTTTGGCTGGAGGATATGCTGGGCAAAGATGCCCGGCTGGACTGGTACCTTCTCCGGGACGCTTCTGGGAACGATTTGGAGAAGACCAAGCTTTCGGATCTCCTGGAGTTTCAGAAGATCCGGGCCTATTTCACCCAAGGGGATCGGGAAAAGGCCCGAGAGGCTCTGGGGCGGGCGTTCCTGCTCCGGGGAAAAGCCCGAACCTCCGAGGGGATAGTGGATATCTCCGAAAAGGTGAAGGACTTTGAACGCCTCCTTGAAAAACCGTAAAAACCTTCGGCGGACGTCACTCTTTAGGAATTGCAGTTTTTGTTCCGATAACGGCCCGGCGGATCGGCTCCGGAAAGAGGTAAAAGATCCTTCTTCCGGAGCCCCGGGCATGAAGAAGCTTCGGAGCTGCTCCCCAGAGATGACTTTTTTCGGGGCCCTCTCGAAGGGGCTCCTTGGAAAAGGGCTTTTCTTTTGCTGCGTTCTGGGGGCTCTTCTGCTTTTCGGAACCTTTCCGGGAGAGGCCTGGGAAAGAGCTCTCCTTTTTGGAGCTTCCCCGGGGGGCGACCCTTTTGCGGAGTGCTTGAAAAAAGCCCTGGAAGAATCGTTTCCCGAAATTTCTCGAATGGAAATCCGCCCCTTTGCCGAAGGAGTCTCCGCTCTGGAAGCCTTACGATCCCAGAATTCTTCGGAAGATCTCGTTCTGGGAATTCTCTCTCTTCAGGAACTCGGCCTTCTTCTTCCCGAGGCCCTCTCCCTGGGAACCCCGTTTCTTTTTCATTCTTCCCAGGGCGTGGAGCTTTTTTTCGAAGAATCCCGGTACTGGGAACTGCTTCGAGAACTCTTTCGGGAGAGAACTTCGGATTTTCTCGGAGGCCCCGTGGAGGGGGGAGGGTTTGTAAGCGTGCTGGACAGCGGGAGAACGGAAACGGACCCTCTCGAAATGGAAGGGCATACATATGCGGCTTCCTGGGAGGCCGAAGCGGCGGTACTCTACGCCTTTGGAGCCACTTCGACGCTTTTTCCCCGCCGGGAGGGAGTGCTCGCCTTTCTCCGGGGAGACGTGAGAGGATGCATGCTCCCCCTGGGAGATTTGTTTTTCCCCGCTTGGCAGGACAAAGCCCCCTCCCTTCTGCTCTCTTCCGGTCTGTACGATCTTCGTTTTTTCGTGCTTTCCCGGGAGCTTCGGGAGCGCCTGGGAGAGAAGGAGCTTCATCTTCTCCAAGAGACTCTGAAAAAGGCTAACCGAAAGGTTCGAGGGAATAGAGAGGAAGGCGGTTCTCAAGTCCTGAATAACTTTGAAGAGAAGGGTGCCCGGGTGCGGGAACTCTCCCTGGAGGAAGAGGCTCCCTTTGCGGCGGTGGCCCGGAATGTCTATCTCCGGTGGCTCGAAACGAAAATATCCCGAAGCTGGATCGACCTCCCCCTTCAGGAGGCTCAGGATGCGAACAGCATGGTGGCGGGACAGTAGTTTTTGCCCTCTTTTTCTCTCTCATATCCTTTCTAATGTTTCTCTTCTTGAGGTATACTATGCTTCAGTAAATGTTCGCCTGAAAATGGCCTGACATACAGGTGTTTTCATGGAATAAGGAGGAATACCATGGCGGTGCCCCAAGCGTTGCGTTGCGTTCTCTGCGGCAAAGAGTATTCTCCCGGAGAGGTGCAGTACACCTGCCCCTCCTGCGGTCTGGATGGAACTCTCGACGTCCTCTACGACATGGAAAAGCTCCGGAAAGAAATTTCCCGAAACTCCTTTCTCTCGGGGCCTCCTAACCTGTGGCGGTATCGGGAGCTTCTTCCCGTGGAAAGGGAGAGCTCCTATCTTCCCCTGGCGGCGGGAAACACCCCCCTCTATGCCGTGCCTTCCCTTGCGTCGGAGCTGGGGATCAAGGATCTCTGGATCAAGGACGACGGGCGAAACCCCACGGCCTCTCTCAAGGATAGAGCCAGCGCGGTGGGGGTAGCCAAGGCTCTTGATTTCCGGCAGTCCGCCATAGCCTGTGCCTCCACGGGAAATGCCGCGAGCTCCCTCGCGGGATTTGCCGCCGTGGCGGGGCTTCCCGCCTACATTTTCGTGCCCCGGAGAGCCCCCGCAGCCAAGGTGGCCCAGCTTCTGGTCTACGGAGCCCGGGTGATACTGGTAGAGGGGAACTACGAAGCCGCCTTCCATCTCGCCACGGAGGCCATCGAACACTACGGCTGGTACAACCGCAACTGTGCCATCAATCCGTATCTGGTGGAGGGCAAGAAAACCTGCGGTCTGGAGATCGCCGAAGAGCTTTCCTGGGAGGTGCCGGATCGGGTGGTTATCTCCGTGGGAGATGGATGCTGCATCAGCGGTATCTACAAGGCCTTCCGGGATCTTCTGGATCTGGGTCTTACGGAGAGAATGCCCAAAATTACGGGGGTTCAGGCGGCGAACTGCGCTCCCCTGGCGAAGGCCATTGAAGAGAACGCTTCCCGGGTAGCCTTCGTCGAAGGAGGTACCGTGGCGGACAGCATCGACGTGGGAGCCCCCCGGAACTGGGCCAAGGCCCTCCGGGCGGTACGGGAAAGCCGGGGTTCCATGATTACCGTTTCGGACGAGGCCATTCTTCAGGCCATTCCCACCCTGGCGCGCAGAAGCGGAGTCTTTGCGGAACCTGCCGGTTCCGCCGCTTTCGCGGGACTTCTCGAAATGGCAGAGCGCGGATTGCTCGGGTCTTCGGAGCGGATAGCGGTGGTAATCACCGGAAATGGTCTCAAGGACATCGAGAGTGCCCGAAAATCCGTAGGCGAGCCCCTTCGGGTGGACCCGGATTTGAAGGATCTGCAACGAAAGCTTCGGGAGATTCCTTCCTGAAAAAAGAGGGTTCCAGAGTTTTGCAAAAGAGATGTGTGCAAGCACAAATTCAAGGAGGAAGATGATGATCGATCTCACGGTTCATGAAGAAGCCCTGGCCCGAACGGTGCAGCGGGCAAAAGAGCGGGACATCCTGCTCCCCACCTTTGCGGAGATGAAGCACCCCGAAACGCTTCCGGAAAAGGTCCGGGAGCGGCTCGCCGAGGCGGGATTGTGGGATATCAATCCGATAAACCTCTTTCGGGTTACCTGGAAGAACGAACCCGCCTCTTCGGGAGGACTTTTCGGGGATGTGAACGCCCTGGAAATTCCTTCGGAACTTACCGGGGTGCCCGCCCGCATCGTGGGGCTGGTGGGAAAATGGTTCCCCACGGGGGCTCACAAGGTAGGAGCCTCCTACGCCTGCCTGGTTCCCAGACTCGTGACGGGGCAGTTCGATCCCACCACCCATAAGGCGGTATGGCCCTCCACGGGAAACTACTGCCGGGGAGGAGCCTATGACGCCCACCTGCTGGGATGCGAATCCGTGGCGATTCTTCCCGAAGGAATGAGCCGGGAGCGCTTCGACTGGCTTGCCACCGTGGCGGGAGAGGTTATTCCCACCCCGGGAAGCGAAAGCAACGTCAAGGAAATCTTCGATAAAACCTGGGAGCTTCGCCGGGAGCGGAATGACGTGGTGGTGTTCAACCAGTTCGAGGAGTTCGGAAACCACCTCTGGCATTACGAGGTGACGGGCTCCGCCATGGAGGAAGTCTTTCAGTCCCTTCGCGGCCCGAAGGACCGCTTTGCCGGAGTGGTGCTCACCTCGGGCTCCGGCGGAACCCTGGGCTCCGGAGATTACATTAAAGAAAGATATCCAGGGGCGAAGCTTGCAGTGGGCGAGGCCCTTCAGTGTCCCACGCTCCTCTCCAACGGCTACGGCGCCCACCGTATCGAAGGAATCGGGGATAAACACGTACCCTGGATTCACAACGTGCGGAACACGGATATGGTCATCGCCATCGATGACGACGACTGCATGCGGCTCCTGCGGCTTTTCAACGAGCCCCAGGGCCGGGGGTACCTCAAAAAACAGGGGATTTCCCCCGCCCTGGTAGACCGGCTCGATCTTCTGGGAATCTCCGGTGTAGGCAACCTCATCGGAGCCATCAAGTTCGCCAAGTACTACCAGCTCACCGAACGAGACGTGGTTTTCACCGTCTTTACGGATTCCATGGAGCTCTACAGCTCCCGGATCGAAGAACTTCGGGAAGAACATGGAGCTTATACCGAAGTCCAGAGTGCCGTAGATTTTCGCGGATCTCTCCAGAAACTCACCCTGGACTGGATGGAGGAGCTTCGATTCTACGACAGAAAGCGAATTCACGATCTCAAATACTACACCTGGATAGAGCAGCAGGGGCGCACCATCGAAGAACTCAACGCCCAGTGGTACGATTGGGAGAGCTACTGGGGAGAAATTCACCGCATGACCCCGAAGATCGACGCTCTCATCCGGGAGTTCAACCGGCGGGTTCAGGCCGAGGCATAGGGGATCTTCAACGGTGTTTTTTCGAGGGTTTTTCCATGTAAGGGAGGGACAGAGCCATGCAATCTGCAGAATCCGCACGCATTCTTGAAAAGGCCCGGGAATATCTTCCCGACATGACCCGGTTTCTTCGGGACATGATCGCCATTAAAAGCGAAAGCTGTGAAGAGGAGCGGGTAATCCGCCGCATCGAAAAGGAAATGCATGCGGTGGGGTTTGACGAAGTAACCATCGATCCCATGGGGAATATCCTCGGATGGATCGGTTCGGGAGAGAAGGTTATCGCCTTCGATGCTCACATCGACACCGTGGGAGTGGGAAATCGGGACAATTGGGATTTCGATCCCTACGAGGGATTCGAAGATGAGGAATGCATCGGTGGCCGGGGAGCTTCGGATCAGGAGGGAGGCATGGCCTCCATGGTCTACGCCGCCAAAATCATGAAGGAGCTGGACCTTATCCCCCGGGGAACCCGGATACTCTTTACCGGTACGGTTCAGGAGGAGGATTGCGACGGCCTCTGCTGGCAGTATATCGTCAAGGAGATGGGCATTCGTCCGGAGTTCGTGGTAAGTACCGAGCCTACCTCTTGCAACATCTACCGGGGGCAGCGGGGACGCATGGAAATCAAGGTTTCCGTGTCGGGAGTGTCTTGCCATGGCTCCGCACCGGAGCGGGGAGACAACGCCATCTACAAGATGGCTCCCATTCTGATGGACCTTCAGAAACTTCATGAAAGACTGAAGGATCATGAATTTCTTGGTAAAGGAAGCCTTGCGGTATCTGAAATCTTCTTCACTTCCCCCTCACGCTGTGCCGTGGCGGATGGATGCAGCATATCCATCGACCGGCGCCTTACTCTGGGAGAGACCGCCGAGACCGCCCTGGAGGAGATCCGAAACCTTCCCTCGGTGCAGGCGGCAAAAGCCGAAGTAGCCATGTACGATTATGCGCGTCCCTCCTGGCGGGGATTGGTCTATCCTACCGAAGCCTACTTTCCCACCTGGCTTATCGAGGAAGATCATCCGGTAACCCGGGCTCTTGCCCATGCCTATACGGATCTCTTTCAGGAACAGCCCCTGGTGGACAAGTGGACCTTTTCCACCAACGGAGTCTCCATCATGGGACGTTTCGGAATTCCCTGCATCGGCTTCGGCCCGGGACATGAAGATCAGGCCCACGCTCCCAACGAGAAAACCTGGAAAAAGGAGCTTCTCCGGTGCGCCGCCCTCTACGCGGCGGTGCCTCGGATGTACTGTAAAGGCAAAGAGTAGCCGTTTCGCATCGAGCATGGGAAACGGCACGAGAGTTCATCATAAAAGTACGACACATAGGGCATAGGCATATCAGATAAGGGAGAGTGAACTATTATGCAGTCTCAATTTCGAGGAAAGCATTTCATAACGCTTCAGGAGTGGAGTAACGAGGAAATCGAAACACTTCTCCACGTATCCTGGGATCTCAAGCGGCGTTTCGCCATGGATGAACCCACCCCGCTGCTTCCTTACAAAACGGTATTTCTCATGTTCTTCGAGCAGTCCACCCGAACCAGAAACTCCATGGAAGCGGGAATTACCCAGCTCGGAGGACACGCACACTATCTTGACACCAGCACCATGCAGATCTCCCACGGAGAGGTGGCCAAGGATACCGCGGTGATCCTCTCCCGGTTCGGGCATGCCATCGCTTGCCGTAACTGCTTCTGGAAGCAGGGAAACGCCTATCTTCGGAGCATGGCGGAGCACTCCCGGGCTCCCATTATCAGTATGCAGGACGATCTCTATCATCCTCTTCAGGCCATAGCGGATCTTATGACCATCCGGGAAAAACGGGGGAACAACTTGAAAAACCTCAAGGTGTCGGTAATCTGGGCCTACGCCACGTCCCATAAAAAACCCATCTCGGTTCCTCTGAGCCAGGCGCTGCTCTTTCCCCGGTTCGGCATGGACGTTACCCTGGCCTATCCCGAGGGATGGGATCTCCCGGACTGGGTTATCGAGCAGGCCCGGAAGAGCGCCGAAGCCTCGGGGGGAACCTTTACCATCACCCACGACCAGGAAGAGGCCTACCGGAATGCGGATGTGGTGATTCCCAAAAATTGGGGAAGCTGGGTCCGGAACGAGAGCACCCAGGTGGTGGATAACGCTCTGGAGGCTGCCAGGGACTGGAAGTGTACCGAAAAGAGAATGGCCCTGGCGGATCCTCGCTGCATCTACATGCACGCTCTTCCTGCAGACCGGGGAAACGAGGTGGAGGATGCGGTCATCGACGGCCCTCAGTCCGTTATCTTCGACGAAGCGGAAAACCGTCTCCACACTGCCAAAGCGGTGATGGCCCTCACCATGGGAGGACGCTAGGGCGGTGCCCCGTGGTTGGGCCGCATGAAAAACAAAATAGAAATCAATGCCTGGGCAAGGAGCCAATGACGATGCTGCGAAGTGAAGGGGGGATGTCTGGTGGAGTGGTTTTTCCCGAAAACCGTAGATGAGGTGATAGAGCTTCTCGGCAAGGAGGATGCGGTGCTTCACGGAGGAGGCACCATGCTTCTCCGGGGTGGGCTCCGGCCTTCCGGAAAGATGGTGGATCTTTTCGGAGTGGAATCGTTGCGACAGATAGTTATGGAGGGAGGCGTCACCTCCCTGGGTGGCGGCGTGACCTACGCCGAGGCGGTTCGCCGCCTTGGAGAGAGCGATCCTGAGCATATTCTCGTGCAATCCCTGGGCAAGGCCGCCGCCACTCCTCTGCGAAATCGTATCACCCTGGGAGGAAGCGTCATGGCTCAGCCTCTCTGGTCGGATCTCCTGGGGCCTCTCACGGCTCTGGGGGCGGAACTCAGACTGGAGGGAAAGAATTCCGGGTTTTTTGAAATGGCTGAATTTCTGCGGTCTCCCGAACTGCGTTCGGGGAACCTCATTCATTCTCTCCGTTTTCCCTCGATCTCCTGGAGAACGTGGTATCACCGGGAAACCCGAACGAGTTTCGACTATCCCGCCTTTACCCTCTCCCTGCTCTGCCGCCAGGAGGGGGGAAGAGTGAAGGAGCTTCGAGTAGTGCTTACGGGAACGTCCAAAAAGGTGGAGCGACTTCTGGGGGTGGAGGAACGCTTTCAGGGGAGGGACGCGGAGGAGCGGAATTTCCGGAATCTGGAAGAATTCCTGCCGGAAACCTTTGTAGACCGTCCTCACGGGTCCGCATCCTATCTCCGCTCGGTGGCTGCGGTGGCCCTGGAACGGGGATTGCGCAAACTCATGGGAGGTGATGCCGCATGAGAGGATCCTTTGTCGTAAACGGCTCTGTCCGGGAGTGGGAGTTCCCTGAGGACATGCGTCTTCTCGATCTTCTGCGGCGAGAAGGCTACGGGGAAGTCAAGTGCGGCTGCCGGGAGGGAATGTGCGGTTCCTGCTGCGTTCTTCTGGAAGAAAAAATCGTGAACTCCTGCCAGGTTCTGGCGGCCTCCGCCACGAACAAGCATATTCGTACCGTGGAGGCCCTTTCGGAAGGAGAAGAACCCCATCCCCTGGTGACGGCCTTTGCGGAGGCCGGAGCGGTGCAGTGCGGTTTCTGTACTCCCGGTATGATTCTCGCCGCCTACTGCCTTCTCCGGGATAATCCGGATCCTTCGGAAGAGGAAATCAAGCGGGCTCTCGATGGCAACTATTGCCGCTGCACGGGGTATGTCAAGATTTTCGATGCGGTTCAGCGAGGGGCCCGGAAGATGCGGGAAAGGGAGGTGCGGGAATGAAAGATCTCCGACAGGTAGGGCGTTCGGTCATCAAAACGGATGCCCGGGGGCTTGCCTTGGGGCGAGCCAAGTTCACCGATGATCTCCTGGAGGGGGACGAACTCTACTGCCGTATCCTCGAATCTCCCCACGCCCATGCGGAAATCCTTTCTTTGGATGCCTCCGAGGCGGAGGCTCTTCCTGGGGTGGTGGCGATCTTTCACGGGGGCAACGTTTCCCGGATTCCCTACACCAGCGCGGGGCAGGGGAATCCCGAGCCCTCGCCCTATGACATGGTGCTTTTCGATACCCGGGTTCGTTTCGTAGGAGATCGGGTAGCCATGGTGGTGGCGGAGACCGAGGAGATTGCCCGGGAAGCCCTCTCGAAGATCCGGGTGGAGTATCGGGAGCTGCCGTCAAACTTTCAGGCCGAACGAGCCCGGAATCCGCAAACGCCTAAACTTCATGGATCCGAGGCCTTCATGCCCATCGAAGAGCTTTCCTATCGGCCCGAAGAGAACGTGGCCTCGGAAGTGCTCCTTACCATAGGCAATCCCGACGGCGCTTTCGAGGAATCCGATTTTGTGGTGGAGCACACCTATTCGGTACACTATGCCTCCCATGCGGCTCTGGAACCTCACACAGCCCATGCCCGGCTGGATCCTCAGGGACGCCTGGTGATCCATACCTCTACCCAGGTTCCCTTTCATGCCCGGCGCATTACTGCGAAACTTCTGGAAATCTCTCCGGGGAAGGTCCGGGTCATCAAGCCCCGCATCGGCGGAGGTTTTGGGGGTAAACAGGAGGTTCTTCTGGAACCCCTGGTGGGGCTCGCCGCGTGGAAGACCCGGCGACCCTGTCGGCTTACCCTCAGCCGAAAAGAAGTTTTTACTTCCGCCCGCACTCGGCATCCCATGAGAGTGCGCCTGAAGACGGGATTTCTCAAAGACGGCACCATCAAAGCCATGGAGATGGAAAATCTCATGACCGCCGGAGCCTACGGTCCCCATGCCATGACGGTGCTCACCGTATCCGCCTGGAAGTGCCTTCCCCTCTACAACAAGGTGGAGCACCTGCGCTTTACGGGGCACACGGTCTATACCAACACCCCCGTGGGAGGAGCCTACCGGGGATACGGAGCCACCCAGTCGCACTTCGCCACCAATCAGCAGCTCGATATCGTCGCCCGGACCTGCGGCATGGATGTACTGGAACTTGCCAAATCCCTCCACATTAAAGAAGGGGAAACCTCTCCGGTTTTCGAGGCCCTGGGAGAGGGAAAGGGCGGCATAAGCCAGACCATCACCTCCTGTAAGCTCAGCGAATGCATCGACCGGGGAGCCAAGGCTCTCGGATGGTACGAAAAGCGGGATAAAAAGCTTCGCCAGGGAAGCTGGGTCCGGGGAGTGGGAATGGCCATCTGTATGCAGGGGACGGGACTCCCCCAGATCGACCTCGGCTCGGCCACCATGAAAATGAACGAAGGGGGTTCTTTCAATCTTCTTGTGGGGGCCACGGATCTCGGCACCGGGTCGGATACCATTCTTGCCCAGATCGCTGCGGAAGTCCTCGGCATTTCCACGGAGGAAATTATCGTCACCTCTTCGGATACCGACGTAACTCCCTTCGATGTGGGCGCCTATGCCTCTTCCACCACCTATGTCTCGGGAGGGGCGGTAAAACGCTGTGCCGAAGCGGTGCGGGAACAAATCTGCCATGCGGCGGGAGAAATTTTGGGCGTTCCCCGGGAAGAGCTGATCTTCGGCTCCGGCGGAGAGATCCGCCATCCCGGAAGGGGCGAGACGGTCACCTTCGCCCAGGTAGCCCAGCATACCCTCTACGGAGGAACCCTGCACCAGATCGGAGCTACCGGAAGCTTTACGGGAGAGGTTTCGCCTCCTCCCTTTACGGCGCAGTTCGCGGATGTCTCCGTGGATTGCGATACCGGAAGAATCAAGGTGCATCATCTGGTGACCGCCATCGACTGTGGTCAGCCCATCAACCCCGCCTTGGCGGAAGGCCAGGTGGAAGGAGCGGTGTTGAATGCCCTGGGATACGCTCTTTACGAAGAATACCGATTCGATGAAAAGGGCCGGGTAACCAATGCCTCTTTCTGGGATTACAAAGTTCCCGGCTCCGAAGATACTCCGAAGATAACCACCATTCTGGTGGATTCCTGCGAAGAGACCGGCCCCTACGGAGCGAAATCCGTTTCCGAGGTTCCCATGAACGGCCCCGCTCCGGCCATCGCCAACGCTCTGTATGACGCCGCGGGTGTGCGGATCTATCATCTGCCCATGACGCCGGAAAAAGTGCTGGAGGCTCTCAAAAAAGAGAAGCGGGAAACCCCATGATTCTCCGGGGGGGAATGCTGGCCCTCCCCGGAGAAAACATTCCCTTTCGGGGGGATCTTCGGATTGTGGGGGAGAACATAGCGGAAATCGGGGAACATCTGGACTATCCGGGCGAAGAGATCCTTTCGGTGGAGGGACTCCTGCTCCTCCCCGGGGGAATAGATCCTCACGTGCATTTCGATGATCCCGGCTACACCTCCCGAGAGGATTTTTACAGCGGCTCCGCTGCGGCTCTCTCCGGAGGCATTACCACGGTGATCGACATGCCCTGCACCTCCCGTCCTCCGGTGACGGAAAAGCATAACCTCCGAGAAAAGCTCGGGGTAATCGAAAAAAAATCCCTGGTGGATTTCGGCCTTTTCGGAGGTGTCTGCGCCCAATCCTTCGACCTCGCTCTCAGCACCTCCCTGGAAGATCTCGCTCCCCATGTCTGCGGATTCAAGGTTTACTTTATCTCCGGCATGAAGAGTTTCGAACGACTCAACCTCTGGCAGTACCGTATGCTCCTCGAAAAAACCCGCCTTTTGGAACGTCCCGTACTGGTGCATGCGGAGGATTACGAATATACCCGAATTGCCACGGCCATCGCCGGCCGCAGCGGAGATTCGCCTCATCATTACTACGCCTCCCGGCCGGAGGAGGCGGAAATTCTCGGGGTGGCTCCCGCCATCGCCCTGGCGGAAATGGCGGAGGCTCCCGCCCACGTGGTGCATATCGGCACCGCCCGGGCTGCCACGTACCTTTCCTATCTGGGTACTCCGGGAAGAATAACCGGAGAGACCGCTCCGCACTATCTTGCCTTCGATCTTCGGGATTTCGAACGCCTAGGCTCTTCCCTCAAGGTAACCCCCCCCGTAAAGTCTCCGGGAAACCGGGAAGACCTCTGGAAGCTCCTGGCGGGAGGCACCATCGCCTTCGTGGCATCGGACCACGCTCCCTGCACGGAGAAGGAAAAGAAAACCGGCTCCATCTGGACGGATTACTCGGGTATTCCCGGCACGGGAACCCTGCTTCCCTTTATGATCTCCGAGGGGTACCTCGAGGGGCGTCTCTCTCTGCGGCGTCTGGTGGAAGTCACCTCTTCCCGGGCCGCCTCCCGCTACGACCTTCCTGCCAAGGGAGCTTTGACCTCCGGAAAGGATGCGGACATCGCCTTTGTGGATCTGCGGCGTACCTGGACCGTGAAAGGCAAGGAATTTCTCTCTCGGGGAAAGATTACTCCCTTCGAAGGAATGACCTTTCAGGGCCGGATCGTGCGTACCATGCTGCGGGGACGGGTGGTTTACGACGAAGCGAGGGGAATCTGCGCAGAACCGGGGTATGGCCGGTTTCTCCGCCCCGGAGGAGCCTGATCGGCATAAGCGAATCTTCGAAGTGCCTGGATTTTTATGGCTCATAGATTGAAAAACGATACTTTGTCGTGGAGGTGATTGTCATGGTATCCGGAAAATGTCGGGAGGATGAAGGATCGCTCTGTATTCGTGACGTGGTGGTTACGGATGGCCGGAGCTTTCTCTGTCCCGATGGGGTGGTGGAAATAACGGATGGTATCATCCGTTACTGCGGCCCTCGATCGGAATGGTGCCCGAAGGAGATGCCTGCCTATTCCGGAGGCGGACGCCTGCTTCTTCCGGGACTTACCAATATGCATCATCACCTGTACTCCGCCCTTGCCACGGGAATGGCTCCCCTGGGGCCGACTCCGAATTTTCCAAGTATTCTCGAGCAGATGTGGTGGCCCCTGGACGAAGCTCTGGGAGAAGAGGGGATTTATCTTTCCGCTCTCACGGGGGTATTGGATTGCCTTCGTCACGGCGTGACAACCCTGGTGGATCATCATGCCTCCATGAGTTTCGTCAAGGGAAGCCTCTCCATCGTGGCGAACGCTCTGGAATACGGAGGGCTCAAAGGAGTTCTCTGCTTCGAAGCCTCCGAACGCCACGGCTGGGAGGCTTTTCTGGAACACGTGGAGGAAAATCTCGAATTTGCGGCTTCGGTTCTCGAAGATCCGGGAATGTGCGGAGTCTTCGGCATGCATGCCAACTTCACTCTCAGCGACGAAGGATTGCGTTTCATCGCCCGGGAAAAACCTGAAAGTCTGCCCATACACGTTCATTGCGGCGAGGACCGGTCAGATCTGGAATATTGCCGTGAAAAGGGATACGCCGGCCCGGTGGACCGGCTTCTGCGAAACGGCCTCCTGGTGCCCGGCACCCTTCTGGCCCATTGTGTGCATCTGGATCATGCGGAGTATGAACTCCTCGAAAAATACCGCCCCCTGGTGGTGACCAATCCAGAATCCAACGCCAACAACCGGGTGGGAGCCATGGATCGGCATGTCATATCCCGATATGTTTTCGGCACCGACGGTATGAGCTGCGACATGGTACAGACCCTTCGGAGCCAGTATCTTTTGGGACAGGCCTCGGGGACCGCAGAAGATTTCGGTGCCCTGCAGCGGGCATTTTTCGACCATCGCTACGATGCTCTTCAGATGTGGTTTCCCGGTTCCGGGAGCCTTGCACCGGGTTCTCCCGGAGATCTGGCAATACTCGATTATGCTCCTTCCACCCCCATTACCCTGGAAAATCTTATGGGACACCTGCTCTTCGGAGCCCGGTGCGGCCGGGCCTGGATGACTCTCGTAGAGGGAAAGGTGCTCTATCACGAGGGAAAATTCCCCTATCTCGACGAACCGGAGATCCGCAGCGAAGCCCGAAAGGCTGCGGAATTTCTAAGGAGGCGATTCTATGGCTGATCTTTCGGTAACTCTGCACGATCTTCGTTTTCCCAATCCCGTGCTTCCTGCGGCGGGGCCCAATGTCCGGAACGAGGAGATGCTTTTCCGGGCCCTTCGAGGAGGGGCGGGGGGAATCGTAACCAAAACGGTTTCCCGGAAACCTGCGGAGGACGCCCGGCCCACCATCCGCAAATCCGTATGCGGAGGGCTCCAGAACAGCGAAACCTGGTCGGAGCTTTCCGTGGAATCCATGCTCGAAGCATATCGTAAAGTTAAAGCCCAGGGAATTCCGCTCATCTGCTCACTCGGATATTCTCCCGAGGATGCCCGATATCTTGGAGAGCTTCTCGAACGGGAAGTAGGCCCTCATGTGGTGGAGTTTTCCGTGCATTATGTGGGGCGCAGCATCGAGCCCGTGAAGGAAGTGGCTCGGGTTCTTCGGGAAGTTCTCTCCTGTCCTGTCTGGATGAAGGTCTCCCCGGGGTTTCCCGATGTGGGAGACATGGCTTCCCAGATGGCTCCCCTGGTGGATGGTTTCGTGGCTATCAACTCCCTGGGGCCCACACTGGATTTCGACGTGGAGCGCCCTTCTCCCGCCCTGGGCTCCGATTTCGGTCAGGGCTGGCTTTCGGGGCCTCCCATCCTGCCCCTGGCCCTCTGGACGGTCTTCCAGATCGCCCGGGCCCAGGATAAACCCGTATGCGGGGTGGGGGGGATCGAAAGCGGCGTGGATGCCGTAAAATTCATTATGGCCGGGGCCTCTCTGGTGCAGATCTGCAGCGGGGCCATCAAGGAAGGCCCCGAGATCTACGGGCGGGTGGCCCGAGAGATCGGGGAGTGGCTGGATGCTCACGGTTACTCCTCGGTGGAGGACATCCGAGGGCTTTACGGGAGAAACGTGGATAAATCCAGGCAAGGCTGATTCCGTTTTTTGAGCTGCATCAAGGTATCTCGATCTTTTTCCGTGGTATCCTGAAGGCGGACATATGAGACTCCGGCTCAGAGGGACAGTCCCGGAGAAGTCGGTCTTTCCAGCTCCTGAAGAGAGCGCCGGCATCTGGCGTCCTGGGTATTCCGGAGAGCTTTCTGTCCGTGAAATCACAAGGGAGGTAATGCCATGCATCTGCGGGAGATTCGTCGAGGAATTCAGCTTATCGCTTCGGTGCATTGGGAAAGGCGGCTTTTCGATTCCCTCATTCCTCTGCCCGATGGTACGAGTTATAACGCATACCTTGTTACAGGCAGCGAAAAAACCGCCTTGCTGGACAGCACCGATCCGGAGCTGCGCCATGAGCTCATGGATCCTCTGAAAAACGTGGAGCGGGTGGATTACATCGTTTCGCACCATGCCGAACAGGATCACTCCGGAACCATCCCGGAGCTTCTTCGCCGGTATCCCGAGGCGGAGCTGCTCTGCAGTTCCAAGGCGGAGGATTTGCTCACCAGCCATCTGGACATTCCCGAAGGCCGGCTACGGGTGGTGGAGGATGGCGAAAAAATCTCCCTAGGAAATAAAACCCTTCAGTTTGTCTACACTCCTTGGGTGCACTGGCCCGAAACCATGAGCACCTACATTCCCGAAGACCGGTGTCTTTTCAGCTGCGACTTCTTCGGTTCCCATCTGGCTACCACGGATATTTTCGTCACCCACAAAGCCCAGGTTTACGAAGCCGCCAAACGGTATTATGCAGAAATCATGATGCCCTTCCGAGGGATCATACACAAGAACCTCCAAAAGCTCGACGCTCTCGATTTCGACATGATCGCCCCCAGCCACGGGCCGGTTTACGACGATCCCGCCTTTATCGTGGATGCCTACAGGGAATGGATATCCCCGACCATGAAAAACGAAGTGGTTCTTCCCTACATCAGCATGCACGGCAGCACGGGGATCATGGTGAAATACTTGATAGATGCTTTGGCGAAACGGGGCGTCCGGGTTCACGCCTTCGATTTGGCGGTGACGGACATCGGCAAGCTTGCCATGACCCTGGTGGATGCGGCCACCCTCATCGTGGGAACTCCCACGGTGCACATAGGGCCTCATCCGGCGGTGTATTACGCCGCTCATCTGGCAAACCTGCTGCGGCCCAAGCTGAAATATGCCGCCATCGTGGGATCCTACGGATGGAGCAGCAAGGCCATCGAGCAGATAGCCGGGCTCATCCCGAACCTCAAGGTAGATGTCCTCGGCACGGTGCTGCACAAGGGAGTTCCCACACAAGAGGCCTTTGCCCAGCTCGACGACCTGGCTCAGGCGGTAGCGCACGCTCATGAGAGAGACGAGAACGTAAAAACCGTGTAATTTTTGATAGAACCTCTGTTCATGCACCACAGAAATGTGCCCGGAGCTTCCTCGCCGTTTTTTGAACTGCCAGGGGCTTCGGGTATTTTTCGTTTTTCCGGGGTATTTCGGGGGTGGGAAGATCTTTTTTCTTGGGGTATCATATCCCCTGGAGGTTTTTTCCGGGAGCTCCTTCTGGATGCGCCTTTGTTCCGCGGCGTGGATCGGAGCTCTCGAGAAAGGAAGGATCAGAGCCTTGATGCATTCTGCAAGATCCGCCGTGGTAATGATAATCGACGATACCCCGGAAAATTTGAAACTCCTGGATCGGATGCTCCGGGACGAGGGGTATCGCATAAAAACCTTTCTTCAGGGAGAGGCGGCATTGGGGGCTGCGGAAGAGAGCCCTCCGGATATCATTCTGCTGGATATCAAAATGCCCCGTATGGACGGTTTCGAGGTGTGCCGTCGCCTAAAAGCTTCGGAGAAACTTCGCCATATCCCGGTTCTCGTCATCAGTGCTCTTCTCGATAGAGAGAGCAAGGAAAGAGCTTTTGCGGCGGGAGCCGTGGATTACGTGACCAATCCTTTTCAGATCGAAGAAATCCGGGCCCGGGTAAAAACCCATTTACGCCTCCGGCAGATGCAGATCGAACTCGAAAAGCACAGTCATCGCCTGGAAGATCTTGTTCGTCAAAAGGCGGAGGAAATTGCGAACTCCCGGCTTGCCACCATTCTTGCCATGTCTGCCCTGATGGAAGAGAGGGATGACGGCACGGGATGCCATATCGACCGCACCCGCATCTTCTGCCGGCTTCTTGCCAAAAAGTTGATGGAGCATCCCCGGTATGCAGGGATAATTACTCCAGCCTTTGTGGATAACATATTTCATGCCGCTCCCCTGCACGATATCGGGAAGATCGGCATTCCCGACAGCATTCTTCTCAAACCCGGAAGGCTCACTCCCGAGGAGTTCGAGGTCATCAAGACCCACACGCTTCGAGGAGCTCGAACCCTGGAAAAAGTCCACGCCAAGTATCCCCACAACGATTTTATCAATATGGGCATGGCCCTCACCAAATATCATCATGAACGATGGGACGGTACGGGATACCCCGAAGGCCTTGCGGGGGAAGATATTCCGCTGGAAGCTCGGATCATGGCGGTGGCGGATGTTTACGATGCTCTGCGGTTTGAGCGGCCCTACAAGGGCGCCTTTTCTCATGAATACAGTTATTCCCTGATTGTAGGAGAATCGGGAAAACATTTCGATCCCCTGGTAGTGGAAGCCTTTCGCTCCCTCGAAGGGCTTTTTGCAAAAATCTGCGAACGCCTTGGCTGACGTGGAGATATTCCTTCTCGCAAGAGTCCACTCTTCGAACCCTTATTCCAGAAGAACGGCAAGTTTTTCGTAATCGTACTGTTCGGCAAGCTCCCTAAGTCGGTCTGCCACGTCACCGTCGAAATCTTCGGCGATGACGATAAATTTTTCCAGGGATACCATGTCCCCGGATCGTACGGCCTGGCGCATGGAGGTCACGAGATTTTCCGGAAGTCGCGCAAGATCCTCTCGCGAAACGGGGGTTTTCTTCTCTGTTCGAGGCAGTTCTTCGTTTTCTTGGGCGTAGAGAAAGCTTACGGAGGTATGTTTTTCCAGAAGCGCGAAAAGGCTTTCCGGGCTGAAAGGTTTGGAAAGGTAGTCGTCCGCTCCGGCCTCGTAAATTTTCTCCACCTCGTCTTCGAAACTTCGAGCGGTTACGGCGATAACCGGAAGAGAACGTTTCTTTGGATCCTTCTTGATCTGCCGAATCGCCTCGTATCCGTCCAGCACGGGCATTTGCATGTCCATAAGCACGATGTCGGGAACCCAGCTTTCCAGGATCTTTAAGGCCTCTTCTCCATTGGAAGCCTCCATGATCGAAAAATCGAAGGGTTCCAGCAGAGCCCGGAGGACATCCCGGTTTTTCGGCGCGTCGTCTGCCACGAGAATCTGCAAGGTCTTTTTCCCCGGTTCCATTCCCGAAACTCTTAGGGGTCTTTTCTCCGGTTCTTCCGGCCGGTCAGCCGCCTTTTTCAGGGGAACTCGAAAATGGAAGGAGCTCCCCTTTTCCAAAGTGCTTTCCGTAGAGAGATCGCCCCCCATAAGGCGAAGGAGCTGTCGGCTGATGGAGAGTCCCAGGCCGGTTCCCCCCGCATGGTGACCCATGCCGGACTGACGAAAGGCATCGAAGATATGTTGAAGATCCTCCTCGGGAATTCCCGGGCCCGTATCCTCGATTTCCGCCACGAGGCACAGGGGAAATTCTTCCTCGCAGCTTTGTACAACCTCTACCCGTACGGTGACGCTTCCTTCTTTGGTAAACTTCACCGCATTGCCGATAATGTTCACGAATACCTGCCGCAACTTTCCCTCGTCTCCGAACACGTATGCGGGAATATGGCCGATTCTTTGAAATCGGAAGGAAAGTCCCTTGTTCTCTGCGGAACTGCGAAAGATCGATGCAAGATCCTCCAAAAGGGCGGAAAGAGAAAAGGAAGAGAGGTTTAGCGTAAGTTTTCCCGCCTCGATTTTCGACATGCTCAGAATGTCGTTGATAATTTCCAATAAGTGATGTCCGCTGCGATTGATGGTGTGGAGGTAATCCCTCTGCTTGGAAGAGAGAGAGGGATCTCGTTCCAGGATGGAGGCGAATCCGAGGATTGCGTTAAGAGGAGTACGGATCTCGTGGCTCATGTTGGCGAGAAAGGCGCTTTTGGCACGGTTTGCGCTTATGGCCTCGTTCATGGCGGCTTCCAAGGCGGCGGTTCTTTCCCGCACGAGGTTTTCCAGCTCTTCTTTGGCAGACTGCAGGAAGAGCTCCCGGGTGATATCCCGTTGGAAAGAGACATAATTTACGATATTCCCCGCTTCATCGAACACCGGAGAGATGGTGGCGTCTTCGGTAAAAGGCGTGCCGTCCTTGCGTCTGTTTACAAAGCGTCCCCTCCAGGCTTTGCCCGCTTGGAGGATACGCCACATTTCTTCTTGCAGCGAGTTATTTTTCGATTCTCCCATGAGGAAGTCCGTACTCTTTCCCGTCACTTCTTCCGGAGAGTAGCCCGTTTTGACGGAAAAAGCGGGGTTTACGTATTGGATGAGCCCTTCGGGATCCGTGATAATCACAGTTTCCGGCGTCTGCTGAATTGCCGTGGCCAGTCGTTCCCGCTCCGCCAAAAGGTGCCTGTATTCGGTAATATCCATCACCAGGCCGTCTCGTATCAAAGAGCCGTCTTGATGGCGATGTACCGTGGAAACTACGTGGACCCAGGCTACAGAGTTATCCGGCAGGAGAATCCGGCCTTCGAAATCGAAGGGAGAAAGGGTTTTGAGAGCTTCCGCTTCGGCATCCATAAAGCGTTGCCGGTCCTCCGGGTGCAGCCGCCGGTATGCCGCCATGGGATCCCGGTAGAGTTCTTCCGGCAAGAGCCCGAGAACCGAGGTGGCTCCCTCGCTTACGTACCGCACTTCTTCGAGGGCTCCCCGGAAGTCGTAAGCGATCTGATAAAGAAATCCTTTTTCCAGGTTGCCGCTGATATGGCGGAGCTGCTGCTCCTTCTGCCGGAAAGATTCTTCCGCCCGCCGTCTTTTGACGATGTTCACCGAGAGAAGGGCGATAATGCCGCAGAGGATACCGATAAAACTTACGATGAAGAAAGTTTCTTTCTTGTGAACTTCCCAGGCGTGCCGGAGGTCGAACTCTTCGTTGACGAGAATGCTCCCCTTTGGGAGAACCCTTCGGGAAATGCCGTGTCTTTTCAAAGCCCGGTGGTCAAACATGGGAGTGGTAGGTGTTTCGAGAACCGGAGGAATCTCTCCGGGGGATTCTCCCCGGAGAATACGCAGGGCAAGCTGCGAGAGTGCATATCCCTGATCGTATCCTCGGATGATGTTTCCTCCCACGATCCCCGTTCCCATGCTGAAATCCCATAAAGCATAAACGGGAAAGGGAGAGCTTGCCGCAATCTCCCGGGCACTCGCTTCGGGACGGGGTTCGTCCCGGAGCTGTCCCAGAAGAAGGACCGCACTTTGAGAGGGAAGAGCTTTCAGAGCTTCCCGGAGCTCTTTTCGAGAGACATCTCGAAGCTCGTGTACGGTTACGGGGGGGTCGAAAAAATGCGAAAGTTCGTGTACCAGTTCGCTGTTGCGCCGATCGGTTTCGTTTCCCGTGGAGGTAATCACTCCAAGATGCTGTGTCGAGGGTTGAAGGGTCTGGATAATTCGGGCGATTTTTTCGAGGTTGATCTCTTCGTTGATTCCGGTGGCATTTTCGAAGGAGGCTATATCCCGGGAGCGGAGGTTGTTGTAGCCGCAGAATGCCAGAGGGATTTTCGGAAAGAGTCGATTTCCGTGAGTGAAAAGGAAATCGATGGCGGGATTGTCCGAGGCGAGCAGGAGCTGCTGGGGAAGATCCGCATATTTTTGCTCCAGATAGGAGGCCATGATATGAGCGTGTTTCTCTCCGGAAAAACGGCGCTGGTCGAAATGCTCTACCGAGAGTTCCAGATTCATGCCGCTTTCGCCGAGGCCCTTCCGAAGGCCCCGTTCGATTTCCCGGCTCCACTCGTAGGATCTGTTATAGGAATCCAGAAAGAAAATTCTTGTCGGCAGAGGAATGTCGTCGGTTTGAATGTCTTCGGGCCCGCTGCCGCAAGCGAGAGACGCAGGAAGAAGGAGAAGCGGGAGAAGAAGGAGACGAAAGCTTTTCCAGAGTTTCATGATGTTTCTCCTTTCAGCTTTCTTAGAGAAAAGGTTGCACTGTCCGAAGGCCCGTTGTGATTCTTTCAAAATGTCCGGGGTACGGATGTTCCCATTGTATAGTAAGGAGATCTCCGGGAAAAGGTGTGTGGTTTCGGAAAATCATCGCATAGAGAGGGAATGCCGAAAGGCTCTGTTCTTCGTTTTTCCGGGGGGCTGCTCAAAGCGCTGCGGTACTCCGGCAGGGGCAGACGAGCCATATGCATGAAGCTACGGTATAATGACCTCAACCATGAGCATAAAAGGAGCAGCTCCGAAAGCAGTTTCTCCGAAAAACACGGAGATTCCCCATTCTATGGATTTGTGCAAATCTCCAGAGCTGACGAAAAATATACGAAATACCTTTTGCGAGAGTGCTACACTGTGATGAACCTGAAAACAGAGAGGAGGAGGCTGCATTGCATGGTGTTTTTAAGTATCTCGGAGTGCAGGGAAAAAAGCCCTTTTTCTGGGTGGGAATCTTTGCTCTTTTCCTTGCGTGCTTTCTCTCTCTTTTCAGAACCCCCCTCGGAATTCCCCTCGCTTCCGGAGATTTCCAGGAAAGGGATGTGTGGAAGATCCTTCTGCTCTTCTCTCTGGTTCTTTGGGGAGGAACCTGGGGGGTTTTTCGCAAATCCCTGAAGAAGGAGCGGGAGAAAAACGCCCTTCTCCAGGAGAGAAAAAAACACCTTCGTAAAATATACAACGAGGGAGAGGCCTTTCGGGAGCGTTTCGCAGCTCTTTTCCACGGGGCGGATCTGGGAATTCTCTTTCTCAGCTTCCGGGGAATCGTTCGGGACTGCAACGTTCGGGCAGCGGAAATTCTTGGTTTCCCCGAAAAAAAGCTCCTTTTTTCGCAGTTTTTAGATGTGGCGGATAGTGCTCCCCTCAAAGAAGCCTTTTCCCGGGCTCTGGAGCTTGGAATGGGAGAATTCCATGGAGAGCTCCAGAGAGATGGGGGAAAGAAGAGCCGTTATGTACGGTGCCGTTTCCTTCAGATAAATTCGCAATACCCCGAAAAGGGACTTTGCTGCATCATCGAGGATCTTACCTGGGAGTACCGGATGCGGCGAGAGCTCGAGGAGAGCGAGGATTTTCTCAACATGATCATCAACTTTCTCCCCGTGGGACTTCTCTTCGTAGATGAAAACACGAACATTATCTGCAGGGCCAACGATTACATTCTCCAGCGTCTGGGAAGAGGAAAGGAGTTCTTTTCGGAATGCCCTTATTCTCAGATTATTCAGCGGGCCACTCTTTCCGAAAAAGAACTCCCCATGTCGGACTCCCCCTCCTCCCGGGCGGAATGCCTTTTGAAGGGAGAGGCGGGGGAGCTTCTTCCCATGCTTCGGAACTACGTCTATGTCCGGTATCGGGATCAGGTTCTTCGCCTGGAGAGCTTCATCGACATCGGAGAAAGAAAAAAAGCCGAGGAGATCCTTCGGAAAAACCGGGAGGCCCTGGCGGAGGCCAACGCCCTGGCCCATCTGGGCAGTTTCGAAATGAATCCCTTTTCTCGGGAAATCTTCGCCTCCGAGGAACTCTATCACATGCTGGGATTTACTGCCGGAGGAATTCAGGGGCTTGAGGATATTCTCGGCTTCGTCTATCCCGGGGATAGAGAAAAAGCTCGAAATCTCTTCGGGCGCATGGAAGCTGAATGGTCCGAGGGAAATCTCCGAAAGGAATACTCCCAGGAACTGCGGCTCAGGCGCCCCTACAAGGGAATGGGGTGGTTTGTCTTCCGGGCCCGCATGAGCCTGGGGGAGGGAGAGGCTCGACGCATATTCGTCACCATGCAGGAAATAACGGAACTCCGCCTCATGGAAAAGGCCGTACGGGAGAGCGAAAAAAAATACCGGAGAATTTTCGAAAGCCTTCAGGATGTCTACTTCAAATGCAACTGCGGAGGCTTTCTTGTGGAAATAAGCCCTTCGGTGAAAAAACTGGGGGAATACGATCCGGGAGAGCTGGTAGGCCTGGGGATAGATGTCTTTTTTCAGGATGATGCCCAGAGAAAATCATTGGTGGCCCGGCTTTTTCGAGACGGATACGTTTCGGATTTCGAGCTTTCCCTCAAGGCCAGAGGCGGAGAGATACGGCACGTTTCGGTTAATTCCCACCTTCTGCGAGATTCCGAAGGCGCCATCCAGGCCTACGAAGGCATGATCCGGGACGTGACGGAACGTAAGAAACAGGAGGAACAGCGTCGGATCCTTTCGGAAGTTATTCATCAGAGTCCTCTTTCCATTGCAGTGTGTAGCCGAGACGGGGAAATCCTTTACGTGAACGCCTTTTTTCAGAACAGAACGGGCCTCTCTCAGGAAGTTATGCAGGGGAAAAGCCTTTACGCATATCTGGAGGATTACACTCTTCTGGATGCGGAGGTCGTGCCGCGCATTGCGGAAATGCTGCAATCCGGGGTCTACTGGAGCGGCGAGATCCGACGGCATTCTTTGGCGGGAACCCGTGAGGAAGATCTTGTGGACTCCGTCCGCCTTCTCCCCCTCCGGGATCCTTCCGGAAGAGAGCTCCTCGGTATAGCCTTCATGGGAGAGGATGTGACGGCGCAGAAACGCATGCAGAAGGCCCTGGTGGAAGCCCGGGAAGCTGCTGAATCCGCCAGCAGTTCGAAAAGCATCTTTCTTGCCAACATGAGCCATGAAATCCGCACTCCCATGAACGCCATCCTCGGATATTCTCAGCTTCTTCAGAGAGAGAAGGGCTTTTCCTCCAAACAGAAGGAGTTTCTCGAAATTATCGGTCGGAGCGGCGAACACCTTCTCGCCCTCATCAACGATATTCTCGAAATGTCCAAGATCGAGGCGGGGCGCATTACCCTTCACCGGGAACCCGGAAACCTTCATTTGCTTCTTCGGGATCTGGAACGCATGTTCCGTATTCGAAGTGAGGAAAAGGGACTTTCCCTGGTCTTCGACATGGGAGAGGATGTGCCGGAATGGATCTTTGCGGATCACGATAAAATACGCCAGGTGTTTATGAACCTTTTAAGCAATGCTCTCAAATTTACCCAGCAAGGGAGTATTACCGTACGAATACGCAGAAAAGAAGAACCCGAGGATAATTCCGGAATGTTTCTCGTGGCGGAGGTGGAAGATACCGGGTGTGGTATCGCGCCGGAGGAGCTGGAAAGGGTCTTTGCCTCCTTCGAGCAGACCTCCAGCGGTATTCGTCACGGCGGAGGTACGGGCCTGGGAATGACCATCAGCCGTCAGTATGCCCGTCTCATGGGAGGGAATATTACCGTGGAAAGCGAACCGGACCGGGGAAGTCTCTTCCGTTTCGGCTTCGAATGTTCCTCCGCACTTCCCGTGGAAGAGGAGAGGCACCAAAAGAATCTTCTGGGGTTCGATTTTCAAGGCCGGGAGATCCGGATTCTCGTGGTGGATGACAGCCCCACGAACCGGGACGTTCTTGTTCAGATGCTGGAGCAGGCGGGTTTTCTCACCGCCCAGGCGGAAGGAGGAACCCAGGGCGTGGAGCTCTTCGAATCCTGGGATCCCCATTTGATACTCATGGATTATCGCATGGCCGATATGGATGGCTACGAGGCCACGGACCGGATCCGGCAGATTCCCGGAGGCCATGCGGTGCCCATAATCATGGTTACCGCCAGCGTTCTTGAGGAAAAACGCAAGGAGGCCCTGGATCGCGGCATCAACGGATTTTTGCGGAAACCTTTCCGAAGAGAGGATCTTTTCGAAGAAATCCTCAAAAATCTCGCCTTGGACGGGGTGTACGAAGAATTCCCCAAGGAACCTTCCGAAGGAAATATGTTCCGGCAAGATCTCCTTTCGGGGGCTATGGGGGCGGAGCTTTCCGGGGAAATGCGCCGCAGCCTGGTGGAGGCTACCGAGATCGGCGACGAGATGCGGCTTCGAGAACTTCTGGAGATAGTAATGGAGAAGCATGAAACTCTGGGGGAACAACTTCTCCGGATGGTGGACAATTTTGATTACGAGAATATTCTCCGGGTACTGCGAGAGGAGGAAGAAAAGGCATGACCGAGGCGGAGCATCAGCAAAAAATTATGATTGTGGACGACACTCCCCAGAATCTGAAGCTTTTGGGTAACATGCTCCGGGAGGAGGGGTATCACGTCTACTCCTTTCCCAAGGGAGAGTTCGCTCTCAAGGCTGCGGAACGAAACACTCCGGACCTCATCCTGCTGGACATCAACATGCCCGGCATGAACGGTTACGAGGTATGCGCAAAACTCCAGGAAGATCCGGTTCTTCGGGAGATTCCGGTTATTTTCCTGAGCGCCCTCAACGAGACCGAAGATAAGGTAAAGGCCTTTCGGGCGGGAGGAGTGGATTACATCACCAAGCCCTTTCAGTTTGAAGAGGTAATCGCCCGTATCCGGACCCACCTGGCCCTTCTGGATGCTCAGAGGGCCTTGAGAGGTCTTTTGGACTCTACGGTAATCGGGAGCGTGCGGGCCATGGCGGAACTCCTTGCCCTCAGTTCTCCCCAGGAATTTGGCCAGACCCTGAGGGTGGCCCGGCGGGTCCGGGAAATGGGAAGGCGAATGAACCTTCCTAAACCCTGGAAGTACGAGATAGCGGCTCTTCTCTCCAATCTGGGATACACCTTCGCTCGGGAAGATGCGGGAGCTCTCTCTCTGGAGGAACGGGCCAAAAAAATTCTTGCGGGAGACCGTTCTCAGGAGACGGATAAGAGCCTTCTCCTCGCGGCGAGAGTGATCCGCCGCATCCCCAGGCTTGAAAACGTGGAGAGCATGGTGACGGAGCAGCGGTATTGTCCCGAGTGGAATTCCTCCTGGCATCGCTGGGACGAAGCGGTTCTGGGAGGACAGATCCTGAAGCTTGCCAACGATTTTGAAGTGCTCTCCATGTATTGTAACTCTCCCTTTACCGCCCTTGGGCATATCAGAAAGATTGAAGGCGTGTATAACCGGGAGCTTATGGAAACCTTCGATGCGGTTCTCACCGATGAAATTCAGGGAAAGAGTGCCAAGATCCTTCCCGGAGATCTTCGCAAGGGAATGATCTTGACCCAGGAGATGTTCAACCGTCAGGGACTTCCTCTTCTTCCCCCGGGAACGGAGCTTACACACCACATACTCGAACGTATTCAGGACTGGGCCCTTATGGGTTCCATCCCCGGGAGCGCTCCCATTTCCGTATTGCTTCCCCCGGAGGGAAAAAAGACTTCCCGGGAGGCCCTGGAAGGAGATCTGGACGAATTCTTCTCCCCGGATTCCTCGGTGTAAGAGATGCGAGAGAGAAAGCCTTGCTATACTGAAAAAAGGAGCTGAGAATGTGACCCCGGAAGAAGAACGAGAACTCAAAGATCTGCTTGTCCGGTGGCGCCGGGATATACACCGCTTTCCCGAAAGCGGATGGTGCGAGTTTCGGACCACCGCGAAAATTGCGGAGGAACTGCATCGCCTGGGATACTCGCTTCATATGGGAGAAAAGATGGTGCATCGGGATTTCATGTACGGTGCTCCGGAGAAAAAACGTATCGAATGGCATCGACATCGGGCTCAGGCCCAGGGAGCCCACCCCGAATGGCTTGGAATGCTCCAGGAGTGTACCGGGGTAACCGGGGTGCTCAATACCGGACGCCCCGGCCCGGTGCGAGCCTTTCGTTTCGATATGGATGCAGTACACGTGTCGGAATCCGAAAGTCACGACCACAAGCCTTTTCGAGAAGGGTTCGCCTCGGAAAATTCCGGGCTCATGCATGCCTGCGGTCACGATTTTCACGTGGCTCTGGGAATAGGCCTGGCCCATCTGGCGTGCCGGCACCGGAACGAGCTTGACGGCATCATAAAGCTGGTCTTTCAGCCCGCCGAGGAGGGAGTTCGGGGAGGCCGTGCGGTGGCGGAAAGCGGTATCCTGGACGATGTGGATCTGTTCTTCGCCTTCCACGTAGGGCTGGGATATGGCTTGGGAACCCTCGTGCCCGGAGTGAACAACTTTCTTTCCACCACCAAGTTCGACGCTTTTTTCAAGGGCCGGGGAGCTCATGCGGCGGTATCTCCTCAGGAAGGGAGCAATGCTCTGCTGGCATCCATTACGGCGATACAGAACCTTTATGCCCTTCTCCAGCATGGAGGAGGGGTGGTGCGTCTCAACGTGGGAACCCTCCGGGCGGGAGAGGGGCGCAACGTCATCCCCCCTTCGGCGGAGTTTGAGGCGGAGTGCCGGGGAGAAACCGAGGAGATCAACCGGCAGGTCTACCAGCGGGCCCGGGAAATCATCGAACATGCCGCGGCCATGCACGGAGTGGCCTCCTGGGTGCGGGTCATGGGAGAGAGCATCAACGCCTCTTCGGATGCTCCTCTCGTGGCCATACTTCGGGAAGCGGGGCAGGAAAGCTCGTGGTTCACCCCCCTGGATGCGGCCATTCAGGGTTTTGGAGGAAGCGAAGATGTAACCTGGCTTATGCGGGAGGTTCAGAAACGGGGAGGCCTGGGGTGTTACGGCATCTTCGGAACGGACACCGCGGCGGGTCATCATGCGGACACCTTCGATGCAGACGAGGCGGTATTGCTTCCGGGAGCGAAGCTGCTCTTTTCTCTCGTCCGAAAAACCGGAGAGGCATGGAGTGCGTTCTGAAAAGGAGGAGGGGCTGACATGGCGAAGGATATGAGAAACATAGGAATCATCACCGCCGGAGGCGATTGCGGCGGATTGAACGGGGTTGTTCGCGGAGCCGCCAATGTGGCGCATAATAACGGTATGGGAGCCTACATCATTCCTCACGGCTATGCGGGACTCTACAACCTGGTGGATCTCGACAGGGTGGTGCACCTCGACGAAAACCGAACGGATAACGTAAATTCGTCCTTTGCAGGATCCGAGGCGGGACACTCCCGGGTGAAGATCGCCAAGGTGGACAATCCTCACAAGTACGAGCGCATTCTCGACGGACTTCGCAAATTTTCCATCGACGGCCTGGTCATCTCGGGGGGAGACGATACGGGAGGCGTCATGGTGGATCTCGCGGAGAACGGCATTCCCTGCGTGCACGCTCCGAAGACCATGGATCTGGATTTGCAAACCTACTCCGTAGGAGGCGACTCGGCGATCAACAAGATCGCCCACTTTGTGGAAGAGGTGAAGACCACCGGAAGAACGCACAACCGCATCATGATCGTGGAGGTCTTCGGCCGCTATACGGGGCACACCGCCTTCCGGGGAGGCGTTGGGGCGGATGCGGATGCGGTGCTCATTCCCGAGATCGATGTGGATTTCGATATTCTCTACGCCCACATGAAGCGCACCTACATGCGGCGAATTCTCAACAGCGACGTCCGGGCGGGAACCTACACCATCGTGGTGGCGGAGGGCATCAAAAGCTCTACGGGGGATCTCATCTCCCAGGAGGACACCAAGGATTCTTTCGGGCATATCCGTCTCGGAGGAGCGGGGAAATACGTGCGCCGGGAGTTGGAGGGGCGTCTCAAGCAGGATGTGGACTTTCCCCAGTTTCTCAAGAGGCATGGTATGTTCGTCTCGGGGCTTTACGAACTTCCCGAGGTTCGGGAGGTGGTGCCGGGACACCTCGTGCGTTCTGGAAGCACGTCGGCCTTCGACGTGAACTTCGGAAAACAGATCGGGGGAGCTGCGGTGATGCTCCTTTTGGAGGGGAAAACCGGAGTGACCGTGATGGACGTGGAGGGTTCCAGGATTCGGTATATCCCTACCAAGGATGCCATTCGGCAGCGCAGAGTGGATATGCAGATGGTTTCCTTCTACGAGGGCATGAACGTTTGTTTCGGCAGGGTTCCCCAGCTCTACGTGCCGGAGTTCGAAGAGTATCAGGGAGAAATCTACCGTCATATCTGAGTTGTTTGGAAATCTCGTGTGACAGGGTATTCTGTTCCAAGGGCGCACTCCGGAGTGCGCCCTTTTCGTGTCTTTCCTCCTGGAATTTATTCAAGGTCTTCCAGATTTTCGGGAAGAATTCCCTTTTCCATGAGGGATACGCAGGTACGTACCACCCGAGAGTCGTAGAGGGTGCCGCTGTTCTTCCGAAGCTCTTCAAGGGCCGCATGAACTCCGAGCTTGGGGCGGTAAGGGCGATGGGAGCTCATGGCTTCCAGTACGTCCGCTACGGAGATAATCCGAGCGTGTATAAGAATGGATTCACCTTTGAGCTCCCGGGGATAACCGCTTCCATCCAGTCGCTCGTGATGCTGATAAATGATCTCCCCCAGAGGAAGAGGGAAGTCGAGATCCTTGAGCATATCGTACCCGCACTGGCTGTGGAGCCGGATGAAACGGAATTCCAGATCGCTGAGTTCGCCGGGTTTGCTGAGGATATCCTTGGGAACTTTGATCTTTCCGATGTCGTGAATGGATGCGGCCATGCGTATCCATTCCTGCTCTTCCGGAGAAAATCCCAGGGCCTTTGCCAGGAGATGGGCTATTTTTGCCACCCGTTTCTGATGTCCCGCCGTATAGGGATCGGTGGCCTCGGAGATGCGGGTAAGTATTTCTATGGTCTGAGCCCAGGAGTGTTGAAGTTTCACGTACTGCTGCTTGAGCTCTCGGTGGCTTTCCTTCAGGAGATCCTTGGCCTTTTTTCCCAGGGAAATGTCCTCGAACATGTTGTAATAACCGGTGGTGTTTTCCTGAAAGCGTATGGGAATGGTGCTGTACCGAATGTAGAGATCCTGATTTTCTCCGTAGGAAGAGTATCCCTCGATGAAGCTCATGTTCTCTTCGGAGGCCTGAATTTCCTCCGTGGGAGAAGGCATGAACTCCTGTATCTTCAAAGGGGCCTTCTCGGAGAAGAGTCCGAAGATTCTCTGAAAGGCGAGGTTCATCTTTTCTATCTTGCCGTCGTTGCCGCTTTCCACGATTCCCACGGGGGCGTGCTGAAAAAGCTGGTGTAGCCGGGCGGTTTGCTTTTCCAGGTGATCCTTGTAGGTATATTCCTTGGTGATGTCTTGGAGAATGCAGGCAAGAAACGAGTTCACGCAAAAAAGAGCCATGTGGAAGATCTTTTTTCGGGAGGAACAGAAAACCTCGAAGCTATCCGTGTCTTTTGTCCGAGCCGCCTGATAGATTCGCTGAAGATGCTCCCGGGGAAAGCAGGAAAAAACTTTTTCCAGCGAGGCGTTGGGTTGCCGGGAGAAAGAGAAATCAAGCATTTTTTCTCCCGCAGCGTTGGCATCCAGAAGGTTCAGATGCAGATTTTCCTCGGAATTTCGGGAGATCCGGAAAAAAAAGCACCCTTCCATCATGTTTTCGAAGAGCATACGGTACTTGTGCTCGGTCTCCATGATTCTGTCTTGGGAAGACTTTCGTTCCAGGGAGTATCGCAGAGTTTTTTCCAGGAGATCCGAAGTGCACTGGTCTTTATAGAGATAGTCCTGGGCTCCCATTTTGAGGGCGAGAGTGGCCATCTCCTGATCCTCCAGTCCGGTGAGTACCACGAGAGAAAGTTTTTTCGCAAAGGCCCGGAAAATTTGGAGCGTGCCAAGCCCCTGAGAGGTGGGAAGGCCCAAATCCAGAAGGAGTACGTGAAATCTCTCCTTTTCCAGAATTTCCAGAGCCTCTTCTCCCGAATCTACCTCCCGGAGAGTGGCCTCCCGAAGGGAGGTGGATCGGATATATTCTCGAATAAGGCGCCGATCTCCAGGATTGTCTTCCACGAGCAGTATCTTCACGGATCTCCCCCCTTTCCTTCGGTTTTACTCCGTTCCGGGAAGCTTCACGATTTCCAGCCAGAAACTCTGAAGGCATTTCATGACTTCCAGGAAGTTCTGAAGCTCCACAGGTTTTGTAATGTAGCAGTTCGCATGAAGTTCGTAGCTCTGGAGGATGTCCTTTTCGTCCTCCGAAGTGGTGAGGATTACCACGGGAATTTTCTTGAGATCCTCGTCTTTCTTGATTATCTCGAGCACTTCGAGGCCGTTTTTGCGAGGGAGATTGAGATCCAGCAGAATCACGTCGGGCCGGGAATGGTTTTCTTTTTCCAGAAGGAAATCCAGAGCTTCCTGGCCGTCCCGGGCCACCGAAAGGGTATTTCGGATTTTGCCCTCCTTCAGAGCCTCCCTGGTAAGTCGTACATCTCCCGGGTTATCCTCCACGAGAAGAATTTCAATCAGTTTACCTCGGGGGATCATGGAGATTCACCCCTTTCAGAAGAGTTTTCCGGTGCTCCTCGAAGGGTGAAGGAGAAGGTCGCTCCCTTCGACTCCTCCGAGGATACCCAGATGCGTCCGCCATGGCGTTCCACGATGCGCTTGCAGAGGGCCAGTCCGAGGCCGGTTCCCGGATATTCCTCGGAGTGGTTCAACCGTTGAAACATGAGAAAGATTTTTTCGAAATAGTCGGATTTGATGCCCATGCCATTGTCTCGAACGTGAATAACCCAGACATCCTCTTGAGATTCCGCGGAAATAACCACCCGAGGATTTTCTCGGGAGGAGAATTTGAGGGCGTTGTCGATAAGGTTCTGAAAAAGCTGTTCCAGTTGAGTGGGATCCCCCCAAAAGACGGGGAGGGGAGAGATGGTAAGGTGAGCTTTCTTCTCCCGGATTTTGAGATCCAGAGATTGAAGAACCCTCTGTAGAATGCGATCTCCCGGAACGGGGCCGAAGGTTTTGCCATGGGTGTTGATGCGGGAGTAGGAAAGAATGTCCTGGATGAGCCGTTTCATCCGGGTTGCTCCGTCTACGGCGTAGTGAATGAAATCGTCCGCATCGTTTCCAAGCTTGCCCTGGTAACGTTTCTGAAGAAGCTGGAGGTAGCTGGAGACCATTCGCAAAGGTTCTTGAAGATCATGGGATGTGATATAGGCGAACTGCTGAAGATCCCTATTGGAGTCCTCAAGTTTTCCCATGATCTCCAGAAGGGTTTCCTGAAATTTTTCTCTTTGGGTCACATCTTGGGCAATGAGTTTGTATAGTCTGGATTCTCCCGCAAAATCTCCCAGGTCGACACAGTGCAGTTCCCAGAAGTGTTCTTCTCCGTTTTTGGAACGCACTTTCATGATTTCCGACGCGATTGAGAGCGGATCGTCCTTGAGAGCGGAAAAAAGCTTCTCGAAGACGGGTATCCCTTCAGGAGTTATCCGGGAAATCCATTCCCGGAGGTGCGTAATTTCTTCCCGGGAATATCCCGTGGCTTCCTGAACTCCCCGGCTTATTTCAAAGATTTTCATGGATGAATCGAAAAGAATGGAGGGAATGGCGGAATTGCGGATAGCCCGGTGAAAGCGCATTTCACTCTTCTGGAGATCCTCCTCGGTCTGTTTCTGCCTGGTGGAATCCAGGGCGATTCCCTCGATCTGGGGAACTCCATCCCGAAAAAAGGCCTTTCCCCGGTCGGTGATCCAGAGGATATCTCCTGAGCAATGCCGGATGCGGTAATCCAGGACAAAGGACGATTCTTTTTCTACTGCGGTACGAAGTTCCTCGGAAACTTTTTTCAGATCCTCCGCAAAAATGAAGGATTCCAGATAAGAGTTTGTCCCGTCGTCGTTCCCGAGAGACATACCGAAGAGGGCCTTTCCGTAATCGCTGGCAAAAAGAACCTCTCGCTTTCCGGAGATCCACCGGGCCTGGTAGGTCATGCCGGGGATATTTTCCGTAAGATTATGATAGGCTCTCTTGTAGCGCCGGGTTTTCTCTTCCTCCTCCCGGATTTTCCGTAACCCCCTGTTGCCGAGTTCCGCGATAATTTCCGTGGTGCGTGCTATAAACGTGACGTGGAGCTTGGCCTTTTCCTCCGGGACGAGAGGAACCTCGTCCAGAGCCTGAAGGTATTCCTTTTGGGGGAATCCGTACTTTCTGGCTTGGTCCTCGAAAAAACGCCGATCCGGAGAAGCGTGGAAAAACTGTCCCGCGAAGAGGGTGGCTACGTGTTCTCCTTCGATAAAAACCGGAGCCGCATAATCTACCAACCCGTTTTTACACTGATATCCCACTACTTCCTGATCGAGATGTGCCTTGATATAGTTGTCGCTTTCCACGCACCGGAGCAGTGTTTCCGGATGATTCCGGTGAAAGCGCGTGCAGATCTCCTGCCAGCCGCTTCGAGTATGGATGGTGCCGTCACTGTCGATGAGGGCCGAGGATGTTCCGGTAAGAACATGAAAATTATCCAGCCATTTTTGAAGCAGGGGGATATCTACGAGCTCGTCGATTCTCGGAATTTTTGAGGGCACGGGGATAACCTCCTTAGGGAAGATCTGCTGAAGCAAAAGGAGGAAAGAAAGAGCTTCGAGGAGAACCATGAGAAAGAAGTGTCCAGGAGATTCTCCATGCTTCAGTACTGAAGATCGGGATTTTACCGAAAGATGTCCTTTCAGGTAGTATTATAACCTTTTTAAAGAACATGAGAACATGCTTTCATAATTTTCGCAGTTTCCATGGAAATTGCAGAAGAAAGCCCCTCCCGAAAGAGGAGGGGCTTTGAGATGGGGGGAACTCTTTTAGAAGAGTTCCGCTTTTTTTACGGAGGAAAGGGCTTTCCGGGGAATCCATCCCCGGTTCCCTGCGGGAGTCTGCACGAGGAAAAAATTGTCTTCGTTCTTGAGAATTCTCAAAACGCTTCCCTCGGGGAGGGAGTAGAGAGGAGCGGCGTTGGAAGAGTATCCCGACCGGAGAATGCCCTCCTTTTCCGTTATTACTCCCAGGGGTACCAGAGTATCCAGCCCCAGGTTCCAAAGGGCCATGCCTCCCAGAATCAGGGCGGGAATCAGAAAAATCCTGGCCCAGGTGCGGAACGTGGAGCCCTGGCGCCCATGCCATGCCCTTCCCAGTCCGAAAAAAATCCAGAAGGTTATCCAGCTTCCCAAGCCCAGCCAGGCCGTAAGAGGAAACCCCAGAAAGCGGTTCCAGAAGGCCATTCGCCAGAAAAGGGGAAGTTCGTTCCGCTCCGGAAGGGTGCGTTGTATGCCCTCTCGCAGAAGGGAGTTTCTCGGGTTCAGCCGGGCGGACCGGAGATACCAGAGAAGGGCCTCCCCGGGTTTTCCCAGAGCTTCCCGGGAGGCTCCCAAATTGTAGTACAGGGCGCTTTGGGAGAGATCTTTTCGTGAAGCCATATCCTCCAGAAGTTCTGCGGCCCGGGAGTAGTTTCCCTCTTCCCGGGCTTGGAGGACCGGGATTAAGGGAGAGGCCTCCCCCCGGCAGATTCCGGGGAAAAGCAGGAGAAAAAGAAAAAACGCTCCCAGGAGAATCCACGCCATGGGGGCCCGAAAAAGAGCGGAAATCGGAAAAAACGACCTTTGGATAACCTTCATTTCCAGAGCCTCCTTACGAACCGTGCAAGCTCTCTTTCAAAAGATTCGAGAGAGGAAGCATCGCACAAAGATGCGTTCTCTCCGTAAAGCAGCTTCTCCAGCCGGACCAGAAAGTCCGATGCCCTTTCGGCCTCCCGGAGGGTAAGTTCCCGGTTCTCAAGTTCTTTCAGCAAAGAGGATGTCAGCAGTTCCCCCTGCCGGTTCATCCGGGCGAAGATTGCCCAGGTAAGGGCTTTTTTCAGAAGATCCAGTTTTTTCGGCATCTTCCGGATTTTGAGGGCTTCTCGCAGGCTCCTTCGCGATCGACGAATCATCTGCCGTTTCAGGGTATTGCGGCGCTTCCTGATTTCTGCTCCTCCCAGAAAAAGCCCCAGAAGAGCCGGCGGAGCCAGCAAGAGCCCCAGAAAAAGCCTCTCCGAGGGAAGGGGCAGCAGATCCTCCGGGGCTTTCACTGAAACTTCCCAAAGCGGCGGAAGATCTTCCTTCTCTTCGGAGAGTTCCTTTCGAGGGGGTTCCTCCGGAAGGAGGGAAGGCTCCTCCGGCGAATCCGGGGCCGCACTCTCTTCCGAAAGAGGAGCTCCCAGGGCGCTGAAGGAGGGTATGGGGGCTTCCAGAATTTCGTATTGTTCCGCTTGGGGGTCGAAGAGGACGAGTTCTAACGGGGGAAGATCCCAGGATCCTTCCCGCAGGGGAATGAGAGACCAGGAAAAGGCCCGGATCCCCTCATATCCCTCCACGCCGGGGCGAAGACTCTCTTCCGGAGGATTTCCGTATACCTTGATCTCCTTCGGAAGAAGCAGTTCCGGAGCCTGGAGATCCCGCATGTTTCCCTTTCCCCGAACCAGCACCGTCAGTTCCAGGGGTTCCCCGGTCTTTGCCTCCCGGGGATGGAGGATGCAACGCATATCCGCGCTTCCCACCAGCCCCGAGAAGGGGGGTACCTCTTTCCGGGGAGGAAGGGGGAGCACATCCAGAGAGAGAGCTTCCGTTTCCAGGTGATAGGGGCGCCCCCGGGAAGGAGAGAAGCGAAAGAAATCCTCCAGGGACGAGGGGAAGAGATCCCCCGGAAAGGCTCCGGAAAAAAGCTCCTGCCGGGAATTTTCCTCCCCCAGAACCACGTCCAGGGCTGCGGAGGAGATGGAAGCTTCTCCGGGAAGCACCGGGGAGAGTAGAAAGGGAATTTCCGTCACCACGTAGAGAGTGCCGTCGATTTCCGTGCGGTAAACTTCCCGCTCCAGGGCTTCCCAGGGAAGACTGCCGAAATCCGGAGGGGTAAGGCGGCTTTCACCGGCGGGAAGAGCCCGGAAGAAAGAAAACCGGTACGTCACGGGCTCCCCCGCATAGACCCGCTCCTTGGAAAGAGAGGCGGCGACGAAGGCCTTTCGGGAAGCTCCTCCGGGAGCTTGGGAGCCTTGGGTCGCCTGTTTTTCCGGGGCTCCGGAGGGCTTTGTCACCTTCAGGGAAAGGGGTTCCGTCTGTATAATCTCCCCCGAGGAAAAACGCAGTTCCAGAGGCGGAATGGTAAGAGCTCCCTCCTTTTGGGGAAGCACTGTGTAATAGATATCCTGGTGCATGGACTGCACTCCGTTCACGATCTGCACTGAGGTGCTCTGTCCCCGAGGTGTCAGGATAACCTCCCGAGAATCCTCCAGCACCACCTCCGGAGTTTCCCGGCTTCCCTCGATGCGGAGTACCAGGGTTACCGGCTCTTCCAGGGTGGTGCGCCCCCGCTGGAGATGCACCGTCACCGTAGGAGAGTTTCCCGGAGCGGCTCCCTGCCATAGAAGAAGGGCGAGAAGGGAGCTGAAAAGGGCCTTTCTCAGGAGGTGTCGTCGTTTTTTGCCGCGTGTTATGTCCATGATTCCGTTCCTTTCGCCGTTTCCTACCAATCCTTTTCCACGGCCTCGTACATTCCCCGGGGAATAAGGGCCTCTCCGGGCATGTCCCGAAGCCGGTGAAGCAGGCGTTCCATCATATCCGGAGCGATGGATTCCCCCGAGGAGGAAGAAGCTGTCGAAGGGGGGTCTGCATCTTCCGAGGCCGCCCGGAGATTCTGCAGCTCAGGGGGATCCTCCTTTCGGGAAATCTCTCGTTTCAGGGGAGGCGGAAGCTGAAGAAGATCCCCGCTTTGGGGATGCGCATCATCTTCCGAAGGTAGAGTTTCGAAAGCCCGAGAGGATTCTTCCCGGCTCTCCGGCAGCTCTTCTCCGGTTTCGAAAGGAGACGCTTTCCCGGCGGTGTCCTCGGGCTCCTTGGACTCCCCGGGCGTTCCCTCCGACAGGGCGTTTTCATGGTCTTTCGGGGACGTTCTGTTCTCCGGGGATGCCGGAGAAGGGCCCCGAGGTTCTTTCAGAGATTCCGGAGATCCCTCCGGGGGAAGCCCGGAAGAGGATTCCGAAGAAGAAGGCTCTTTTTTCGAAGATGTTTCGGAGCCGTTTCCGGAGGGTTTCGGTGCCTGAGGTTCTCCGGATTCTTCCGCATGATTTTCTCTCCCGTCTCCTTTTCTATCCTCCTGCTCCGCACCTTCCCGTTTTTCCCGGTTCTCTCCGGAGGGTGCTTCTTTTTCGGAGCTTTCCCCGGAGGAATGCTCCAAAGAATCTTCGGAATCCGGCCCGTTTCGGGAGTTTTCAACGGAGTCTTTCTTCTCTTCCCCGCCTTCCTGTTCCTGATTTTCCTGTTCCTGCTCTTCGTGCTGTTGTTGTTGTTGCTGCTGCTGTTCCAACTGGTACAGTACGAAGGCCAGGTTCTTTCGGGCTTCGTCATCCCGGGGATTCATTTCCAGGGCCCTGCGGTAGCTTTCCGCGGCCTCTTCGAGCTTTCCCATCCGATAGAGGGCGTTGCCCCGGTTGTACCATCCCGCCCCGACAAACTCCCGGGGCATCTCCTCCCAGGGGGTTTCTCCGTCGAAAAGGCTTTCGTAGCTTCGGGCGGCTTCCTCGAACCTCCCCATGCGGTAGTAGGCGTTTCCCATGTTGTAGGCCAGCCGGGGATCCGTGGGGTGCTCGATCTGCTGTTCCAGAAGCCGGGGAAGCTCCTGCTCCGGGGAGAGGCGTTCCTCCTCGGCATGTGCGGGAAAAGAGCAGAAAGAGAATCCCAGCACGGCAGCAAGAAACCATGCCGAGAGGAAGGTTTTCGGAGGTTTGGTACATCTTTTTCGAAACGCCGTCGAAGGCATTTCGGGAAGTACCAGAAAGAGAAGAAGCATAAGGAGGCTTGCTCCGGCAAACCACTGGTATCGATCTATCGGCACCTTTCGAGGGGTGGCGGCGAACTCCGTGGTTTCCAGAGTTCCCCGGATACTCCGCACCAGGGCTTTGATGTCCTCGTCCCCAGGCACGGAGAGTATGGCCTTTCCTCCGGTAAGGCCCGCCATCTCCTGAAGCAGGGGAAGATTCACCCGGGAAATCACGGGGCTGCCCGAGGCATCCCGCACCGGGGCCCCTCTTCGAGAGGGATTCGGAATGGTGCTTCCCCGAGAGGTTCCCACTCCCAGGGCAAACACGGGAATGCCTCTCCTTCGGGCCTCTGCGAGGAGGGGGCGGGGATCTCCTTCGGTATTCTCCGCATCTGTTACCAGGAGAATGGCCTGGGATCGCCCGGGCTGTTCCGGCAGGGCTTCCAGGGAGACTCTCAGGGCCTCTTCCAGGTTGGTGCCTCCCCGGGGCATCCGGAAGGGATCCAGGGAATCCAGAAAAAGGGCAAACCCGGAAAAATCCGCCGTGAGAGGACACTGGAGAAAGGCGCTGCCGCTGAAGGCTGTCAGCCCCACCCGCTCCCCCCGTAGAAAGGGAAGAAGATCTTTGATCTCCCGTTGTGCCCCCACCATCCGGGAGGGGGGCACATCCTGGGCATACATGCTCTTGGAGCAATCCAGGGCGATAAGAAGATCCCGCCCCCGTCCGGGAGTATCCTCCCAGCGGTAGCCGTATTGGGGCCCTCCCAGGGCGAGAATCAGGCACCCCAGTGATCCCAGGAGTAGCAGTTCCCGGAAGAAAAAGCGTCTTTTTTTCGAGTGTTCTTTCTCCGGAAGGCCAAAATGCCGCAATCCCGTGAGCCGAACCCGGTCTCCCCAGCGGAAGAGCAGGGGCACCAGGGGAAGAAGCCACAGAAGATACAGAATGAAGGGTCTGCTGAACGTCATGACGGTATCCTCACGTATCGCATATTTGTACTCCACACGTAAAGCCCCAGAAGAAGAAGGGCGGTTCCCAAAAGCCAGGGATAGAGATCCTTGCCGGGGCGCCTCTGGGGATCCTGCCGGGGGGCCTGCTCCAGAGAGGAGATGGTGTGATAGATCTCCCGGAGCCCCTCGGTATCGGTACCTCGAAAGTAGAGCCCTCCGGTCTCCTCGGCGATTTTCCGGAGGCTTTCGTCGTCAATATCCACCTGCCGATATACCACCTGCCTGCCGAAGAAGGGATCGTCCACCACGTAGGGGGCCTTTCCCCGGGTACCCATGCCGATGGTGTAAATCCGCACCCCTCGGGATTTCGCTATGGCCGCGGCGGCCTCGGGAGAAAGTTCCCCCGCGTTATTCTGCCCGTCCGTAAGCAGAATGATCACCTTCGAAGGATTGGAATCCTCTTCCAGACGTTTAAGAGAGATTCCCAGGGCATCCCCCATGGCGGTGCGGGGCCCTGCGGCGCCGATATGCACCCGTCGGAGCACCTCCTCCACCGAGGCGAGATCTCCCGTAAGGGGCAACTGGGTAAAAGCGTAGGTGCCGAAGACCACGAGCCCCACCCGGTCTCCCCGGCGGGCGGCGAGGAAGTCCTGTACCACTCCCCGGAGGGCTTCGAGGCGGTCCACCCGCCGATCTTCCACCATAAAGTCCAGAGCCTCCATGCTCTGGGAGATATCCACCCCCAGCATGATGCTCACTCCCTGGGTTTCAAAGAAACCCTCTCCCTCGTGCCACTGGGGGCGGGCCAGAGCCAGCACGAGAAGTGCCAGGGCAGCCAGGGGAAGCAGCTGTACCATTCGGGCAATGCGCACTCCCCGGCTGGGCTTTTGCGCCCCGAGAGGCTCCAGGGAGGGAACGCCCACGGAGGCCCGGGGAATCTTTCGGAAGAACCACCAGAGTCCCGGAGGAAGCACGAGCATGAGCAGAAAGAGGGGAGAGGCGAAGGAAAGCATATTCCTAGCTCCTTTCCTGGGGAGAGCCCCCCTGGCGGGGATGCTCCCGGAAAAAGGCATGTTGCGTCAGCTCTTCCAAAAGAAGCAGATGTCGGGAAAACTCCTCTTCCGAAGAGGAAAGCCCGCCGAACTGTACCTCCCCAAGCCGCTTCAGAAGATCCAGAAGATCCTTCTGCAGGGGAATGTCTTCGGGGGCTTCTCCGCAGGCTTGCCGGAGCTCTTCCAGGGTCTTCTCTCGGGCTTTCGGAAGAAAAGAGCCCTCCAGGGCGAGGCGCAGCACCAGGGCGAGCTCGAAGTATCGTTCCCGGAGAGGACTATCCTCTTTTTCCCGGAGGAGCTCCAGCCGCTCCAGAGCCTGCTCCCGCAAATTTTCCTCCCCCGAGGTGCGGGATGGTTTGCGGCAAAGCCACCAGAGAAGGAGAGAGCCTCCAAGAACCAGAGCCACCCCACCGAGAATCCAGGGAAGAAGAGAGAATTCCTGAGGAAGAGGAATCGAGGCTTTGATATCCAGAATGTCCGTCATGGGAGGCTCCTGGGAAGAAATGCCGGAAAGCTCTTCCGGAAGCCCCTTCAAAAAAACATCCGAAGAAAGATCCGGCGAAAGAGCCCCCAGAAGAGAAGGCGTGCAAGGGAGTTTCAGAAATGAACGAAGCTTCATTATATGCGCCTCCTCTCCCGAAGGCTGAAAAACCGGAGCAGTACGTCCCCCACGGAATCCGTGGTGCCCATCTCCAGCCGATCCACCCCGCAGCGTTGCAGCACCCGGCAAATCCGTTCTTCCCGCTCTCGGAAACGCTCTTCGTAGAAACGGCGCTCCTTGGGATCTCCCGCATCCATCTCCATAAACTCGCCGCTCTCCAGATCCCGGAGAGAGACGATCCCCCTGGGGGGGAGCCTGCCGTCTGCGGGGTCCGTCACGTGAATACCGATGAGATCGTGTCGTCGGGCGGCCACTTTCAGAGCCTGTTCGCACCCCGAAGAAAGAAAATCCGAAAGAACGAAAATCACGGATCTCCGGGGATGCACCCGCCCCAGGTAGGTCAGGGCCCCGGCGAGGTCCGTCCCCCTTCGGGAGGGTTCGAAGGCGGTAATGTTACGCAAAAGGTTCCACACCGCACTCGCTCCCCGGCGGGGGGGCAGGTAGCCTTCCACCTGATCCGAAAAGAGCAGGGCCCCCACCCGGTCACGGGCGGAAATGGCGGCGAATCCCAAGGCCCCGGCACACTCCAGAATCTTCTGGCGCTTTGCCGTTCCGGCAGATCCGAAAAGCCCCGAGGCGCTCATATCCAGGAGCATCATCAGGGAAAGCTCCCGTTCCTCCCGGTAAAGCTTCACGTAGGGGCGCCCTCCCCGGGCGGTGACGTTCCAGTCGATATGCTTTACCTCGTCCCCCGGAGAATACTCCCGCACCTCCTCGAACTCCATTCCCTGGCCCCGGAAGGCGGATCGGTATTCCCCTCCCAAAAGGGTATCCACCACCATGCGGCTCCGGACGTGGATCCGCCGGATTTTTTCCAGCTCCTCCCGGGGAATATGCCGGAGCACCATGATCTAGGGCACCTCCACCACGTCGAAAAGAGCCTGGATAATCTGGGAAGAGGTAATCTGCTCCGCCTCTCCCTCGTAACTCAGAAGAATGCGGTGCCGCAGCACGTCCTCTCCCACCTTCTTGATGTCCTGGGGAGTGACGTAGCTTCGGCACTCCAGAAAAGCCGCCGCCTTGGCAGCGGCAACGAGATAGATGCTCCCCCGGGGGGAGGCGCCGTACTGCACGTATCGGGCCAAATCGGGAAGGCGGCTCTCCAGGTTCCGGGATGCCTGTACCAGGGTTACCGCATACTCCAGCACCCGGGGATCCACGTGAAGCTGCCGCACCAGATCCTGAAGATCCCGGAGATCTTCCTTCTCCAGCACTCCCCGGGGGGAGGGAAGATGCTCCTCCCGGTGCAGCCGGGAAACTATCTCGGCTTCCTCCTCTGCCGAGGGATATCCCACCTGGATCTTGAGCATGAACCGATCTACCTGGGCCTCGGGAAGAGGATAGGTGCCTTCCTGTTCGATGGGATTCTGGGTGGCGAGGACAAAAAAAGGCTCCTCCAGGGGAAAGGTCTCTCCTCCGAGAGAAACCTGCTTCTCCTGCATGGCCTCCAGCAGGGCGGACTGCACCTTCGAGGGAGCCCGGTTCACCTCGTCCGCCAGGATAATGTTATGGAAAATAGGCCCCTTGCGCACCCGAAACTCTCCCGTTTTGGGCTCGTACACCTCGGTTCCCAGAATATCCGCGGGAAGAAGATCCGGGGTAAACTGAATGCGTTGAAAAGACGCCCGGATAGTCGCCGCCAGAGTCTTCACGGCGGTGGTCTTCGCAAGTCCCGGCACCCCCTCCAGGAGAATATGCCCCCGGGAAAGAACACCGATAAGAAGACGATCCACCAGGGCATGCTGTCCCACGATCACCCGGGAAATCTCCCGGCGCACCTCCGTAATCAGGGCCTGCCGCTCCTGTACCCGTTCCGCTATCTGCTGCTGCATCCGCCATTCCTCCTCAAGAAAAAAATGCTCCCAAGCCACATCTGCCCACTTCTTTGCAAGACACGCCCCTTGCTGCGACGCTACGGAAAAAAGACGCGGGCATTATTCTTAAACCCCGGCAATACTATACCCTTACCGGCAAAAGAGTTCCTCCGTAAAAACCCCCGAAGAGGAGATACGGAAAATTACGGATTGGAGGAGGAGCCAGGGCAAGCAAAGCGGGAGCTAATTGTTGCCGTTGTGTTTTTTTCGGAGGATATCAACTTCCCATAACATACCCTTATGGGAAGTTAGAAACTGAAAATATTTTTATAGAGTTCGTGCTTATTGATTTTAGTTGACCTTTATTTTGTCTCAAAAATAGAGAAGTTCAAAATTAGGAAGGATACGCTATGCCCGACAATATTTTCAACATCCTTACGCTGAAGCGTACGAAATCGCCCCAACAGGAACAGGAAGTCTTTACACCGGAAGATCTCGGGAAGCTTTTCCGGAACGAAGGATTTCGGGCTTTGGAGAAGGGCGAAAAGAAAGCCTTCCACAGCTTTCGGCACACATTCCTTTTGGCCTGTAAGGAATCCGGTATGCCCCATGAAATGGTGGCTCAGTTCGTAGGGCACGAGACGAGCCATAAAGATATGACGGGCGTTATGGAATAGGTATTCCCTGGGGGCTGTATACGGGAAGATGGCGAAGATAAAGATTGGAATAAGATTATATGCAGTTCGGTATAAAATGTGGAATCCCCCTTTTCTTCGGAATCTTTAAATAAGACGTATGAGAGAAAAGCCTCTAGTTGGCTCGATTTGGTAAACTTTTCTCAAGGGCGGAACCTGTCAAGCGAGATG
>NPIF01007209.1_pt1 | contig 46369 bp, 39 predicted proteins | sample 8637461 | NCBI WGS metagenome assembly NPIF01 (sample SAMN07420641, study PRJNA396082) | bioreactor metagenome | isolation source: sample BR12 brine-fed electro-methanogenic bioreactor BR | place: Japan: Kochi | collected 2016-12-09
TCACCCTTGATTGGTTTGGCTGCCGCCCTGATACGAATGTCTTAACTCTATGCAGAAAACACTAAAATTAAATATTATTCCTGTCCGGGCCATAACCAGACAAATAAATTTGCTCACCTTCCAATGAAACCGGCTACGTCCCACGACAGATGGGCAGCCGATGCTGCCTGTACACACCATATAGTAAGAGGTGTCTACGTATCTCACGGATTAGGTAGTAAACTACGCCATCAGTCAGCCTGCCGGGTCCGCCGATACCGGGATATTACACCCCTGTGGCCATGGGAACAGTGCCGGAGATTGAAATTGACCCATCAGTCTGACTCAGTATAATGACGTTTACGTAAACGTCAACCTAGCCATTTAGAGACCGCCGGAAACAATTGCCGGAATTAACACCAAAGGGGGAGTCGCCGTGGAACGCGAAGCGATGGAATTTGATGTTGTGATAGTTGGCGCAGGGCCATCCGGCCTTTCTGCGGCCATTCGTCTGGCCCAACTGGCCAATGAGAATGAGCAGGAGTTGACCATCTGTGTTGTGGAGAAAGGCTCTGAAGTGGGAGCCCACATCCTATCAGGCGCCGTACTGGAACCCCGGGCACTCAACGAGTTGCTACCGGATTGGAAAGAGCGCGGTGCGCCGCTGGACACCCCCGCCAGCGAGGATCGCTTCGTTTACCTGACAGAAAAAAAATCCATCGCCATGCCCAACCCGCCCCAGATGCACAATGCGGGCAACTATATTATCAGTCTCGGTAATCTCTGCCGCTGGCTGGCGGAGCAGGCCGAACAACTTGGCGTCGAGATATTTCCCGGATTCGCTGCCGCTGAAGTCCTGTTTGACGAGGATGGCGCCGTGCGGGGCATTGCCACGGGTGATATGGGCATAGGCCGCTCCGGTGAAAAGACCGACAACTATGAACCCGGTATCGAACTGCACGCCAAGCAGACCATCTTTTCCGAGGGCTGCCGTGGCTCACTGACCAAGGAGCTGATGGAGCGGTTTAACCTGCGCAACGAAGTGGATCCGCAAACCTACGGTATCGGTATCAAGGAGTTGTGGGAGATCGATCCGACCAAGGTCAAACCCGGTACCATTATGCACAGTATCGGCTGGCCGCTGGACAGCCAGACCTACGGCGGCTCATTCCTCTACCACCTGTCGGAAAACCAGGTGGTGGTCGGTTTCGTGGTTGGTCTGGATTACAAGAACCCGCACCTGAGCCCGTTTGAGGAGTTCCAGCGCTTCAAGACCCATCCCGATATCCGTCCCCTGTTCGAGGGTGGGCGCCGCATCAGTTACGGCGCCCGCGCCCTCTCGGAAGGGGGACTGCAATCAATCCCGAAACTCACATTCCCGGGTGGCGTGCTGGTGGGGGACACCGCCGGTTTCCTCAATGTACCCAAGATCAAGGGCACCCACACCGCCATGAAGAGCGCCATGGTGGCGGCCGAGGCAATCTTTGAACAGATCGGCGAAGCGGGTCATAAAGAGGTCACCAGTTATCCCGAACGGCTGCAACAGAGCTGGCTGTGGGAAGAGTTGAACCAGGTGAGAAACATCCGCCCCGGCTTCACCAAGGGACTCTGGTTCGGCCTGTTCAATGCCGCCCTGGAGACCTACCTGTTCCGTGGCAAGGCGCCCTGGACCCTGCATCATCACCCCGATCATGAACAGCTCGGCAAGGCAGCCGACTACCCGAAAATCGACTATCCGAAACCGGACGGCAAAATCACCTTCGATCGCCTCTCCTCGGTATTCATCTCCAATACCAATCATGAGGAGAATCAGCCGATCCACCTGAAGCTGAAAGACCCGGAAGTGCCGATCAAGGTCAACCTGACCCTGTACGACGCGCCGGAGCAGCGCTACTGCCCGGCCGGGGTCTATGAAATTATCCAGGGTGAAGATCAACAGCCGGAATTGCAGATCAATGCCCAGAACTGCGTGCACTGCAAAACCTGTGACATCAAGGATCCGACCCAGAATATCAACTGGACTGTCCCGGAAGGCGGCGGCGGTCCCAACTATCCGAATATGTAATCGACGCATGCCATTTCACGGCGGCGCCCATCAGCGGTGCCGCCGGGTATGGCAGACCGTCCCATCTACCAAGCTCCATTCAAGAGGAATCGATTCATGCCAAGCTACAAAGCCCCTATCCGTGATCTGCAGTTTGTATTCCACGAGCTGCTTGAGGCCGACGAGACACTGCACAATCTCCCCGGCTTTGACGAAGTGAGCCCGGATCTGGTGGATGCGATTCTGGAAGAAGGCGGCAAGATCTGTGAGGAACTGCTCCACCCCCTGAACCAGAGCGGTGACCAGGAGGGGTGCCAATTCAATGATGGCCAGGTCACCACACCCAAGGGATTCAAAGAGGCCTACAGCACCTATATTGAAGGCGGCTGGCCATCCCTGGCGGCCGATCCCGAGTTGGGCGGTCAGGGACTGCCCGAGACCGTCGCCTTCATGATGGAGGAGATGCTCTGCTCCGCCAACGTCTCCTTCAGCCTCTATCCCGGCCTCACCCGGGGTGCTATCAGCGCCCTCAACCACCATGCCAGCGATGAGCTGAAGCAGCAGTATCTGCCCAAAATGGTGGAAGGCCGCTGGAGCGGCACCATGTGTCTGACCGAGCCGCACTGCGGAACCGACCTCGGTCTGGTGCGCACCCGTGCGGTACCCAACGACGATGGCAGTTACGCCATCAGTGGCACCAAGATCTTCATCACCGGCGGCGAGCACGACCTGACCGAAAACATTATCCATCTGGTGCTGGCGCGCCTGCCGGATGCCCCCGAGGGGGTGCGCGGTATCAGCCTGTTCCTGGTGCCGAAACGGATACCCGATGCGAACAACGAGCCGGGCGAACAGAACGGCGTCAGCTGCGGCTCCATCGAGCACAAGATGGGCATCAAGGGCTCCGCCACCTGTGTCATGAACTTCGACGGCGCAACCGGCTATCTGGTCGGGCCGGAGAACAAGGGACTCGCCTGTATGTTCACCATGATGAACTCGGAACGGCTGGCCATTGGTATGCAGGGCCTGGGCCTGGGCGAAGTGGCCTACCAGAACGCGGTTGAATATGCCCGGGAGCGGCTCCAGAGCCGTTCCGCCACCGGCGTCAAGGCGCCGGACAAACCGGCCGATCCCCTGCTGGTACACCCGGACATTCGCCGCATGCTGCTCACCACCCGCGCCTACAATGAAGGCGCCCGGGCGCTGGCCACCTGGACCGCCATGAATATCGACCTGGCCCACCGCCACCCCGATCCGGAAGTACGCCAGGAAGCGGACGACTACGTTGCCCTGATCACACCCATTATCAAGGCCTTCTTCTCGGACTACGGTTATGAAACCACCACCCTGTGCCAGCAGGTTTATGGCGGTCACGGCTACATCCAGGAGTGGGGCATGGAGCAGTTCGTCAGGGACGCCCGCATTGCCCAGATCTACGAAGGCACCAATGGCATTCAGGCACTCGATCTGGTGCGCCGCAAGCTCTACATCAACGACGGCAGACTGCCGAAACGGTTCTTCAGCATGCTGGATAACTACATCGCTGAGCACGCAGACAACGCCGCGCTGGCCGAATTCATCAATCCGCTGCGCGAGGCCAACACCCTGCTGCAGGATCTGACCAACTGGTTGCTGACCGAGAGCCAGCAGAACCCGGATGAACTGGGTGCGGCGGCCACCGACTACCTGCGCATATTTGCGCTCACCACCTTTGCCTGGCTGTGGGCCCGCATGGCGGCAGTGGCACAGGCGAAGCTGGATAGCGACGACACCGGCTTCTACCGCACCAAACTAAATACGGCCCGTTTCTTCATGGGCCGTCTGTTACCCCAGATCCAGGGTCTGAACAGCGGCATCCGTTCCGGCGCCGACCTGATGATGTCTTTTGACGAAAGCGAGTTCTGATCGCACGCTACGGCACGGGCGGGCACTGCCGCCCGTGCCGTCTCCCTGCCATGTCACCCATGGCATCCCTCCCAATGCCTCAATTGACAGGAGAAACTATGCCTAAAATAACCTGCGAGGATTTCAATCAGATACTGGAAAGTGAAATGTCCTGGGCCAGCGATCTCGGCATGCGGCTGGAACGCATCGAGTCTGGCCTGGCGGTTATGCGTCTGCCCTATCACCACAGCAGCACCCGGCCGGGCGGCACCATATCCGGCCCGCACATGATGATGCTGGCGGACGCCTGCATGTATGCGGTGGTTCTCAGCCAGATCGGTCAGGTGAAACTGGCGGTTACCACCAACTTCAATATTAACTTTTTGCGCAAACCGGCGGAGACCGATCTGCTGGCCGAAGGCAGGATGATCAAGCTGGGCAAACGGTTGGCAATCATGGAGATCTCTATCGCTGCCGATAACGGTGGCGAACTGGTAGCCCACGCCACCGGAACCTACTCCATCCCACCCATGGCGGATGAGTAAGCTCACGCCGACAATTGAATAGTAAATAATTATATTATTATTTACTTGATTGTGGATTATCAATGTGACATACTCCATTCGTGTGCTCCAATAGGCACAAAGGTCAGCAGGACCTGGCCAAAGGCAGTATCGTAGTAGTGTCGGGTCCTGTTGTTCCTTTTAAATCCCCATCCTCCTTTGGTGGTTTAAACAGTAGATTCAGCCTGGCTTCCCCTGTCAGGCTTTTTTTTGCCTGAATTTTCCGATTACTCACCACGCCGGCAGCCTCCCAAGGCCGCTGGTCTCCGTTAATATGGCCGTCACCGCGCCACGCTATCCTGTACTATGACGTTATAATCGACGCCGGAATCATCAACGCATCTGACCGTAAGCAGGAGGGCATCGCGTGGACCAGCCTCTGTCACCGACACTGAAACAGGGCATTGATCAGCTCAAGCGTGGCGGCCTGAATCTTGTTGCCATTCTGGATGTGGCGCGACTGCCCGATACACTGGTACAGAACCTGGCGGCGCTTGGTGATAAGACTTCCAGGCCGGCCCGGATCATTCTGATCGGGCATGGCGGCCGGACGCTGTGGGAGTCCATACCGGCCGAGCAGTGGCAACAGGCAGATCCCATCGATCAGTACAGTCGTGAAGCCGCCAATCATTTTGCCCGCCAGGTAACGGCAGGTTACAGCTATCAGATTATCTATCCCGGTGACAGCCCGGTTGCCCTGCAGCAACTGGGGACCATTGCCGGCTGGCATACCCCGTCACCACTGGGCATCGGGATCAATCCGGACTGGGGACTCTGGTTTGCCTATCGGGCGGCGCTGCTGACGGACGCCCCGCTTCCGGAAATCCTCCAGACCGCGCCACCCTCCCCCTGCACGACCTGTGATAAAAAGCCCTGCATCGCCCTCTGCCCGGCTGGCGCACTGGCGGCCGGGTCTGTCATTGACATGGATAAATGCGCACAGCATCGACTGGCACCCCAGTCAAACTGTGCCAGTCGCTGTCTGGCACGACTGGGCTGTCCCGTGGCAGTTGAACAGCGTTATACTTTGGAACAGATCGAGTACCACTATCGACTCTCCCTTGAAACATTGCGACACTACTTCTGACAGGCTGGAGCCTCCCGCCGGACAGATGGCCCGGCACATCGGAGAGCTCCGCCTGCTGTTAATGACCGTTAAATAGGATCATGGCTGCCCGGACCAATCAGGTATCAGGTGTCATCGCCCGGAGGGAGGCTCAATAACAGCGGAATAACTTGCCCGACCATCAGTAACCAACCGTTCCCAGTCATGGAAATCACTATGTCGAATAGCGCAGATAAAATGGATATCAAAGCAACAAACCCAACCGAACCGGCCAATCCGAAAGAGACGCCCGAGGCAGTGGAAGAGAACAGCCTGAACCTGGACGCCAGCGAGTATTATCTCAACCGGGAGCTGACCTGGCTGGAGTTCAACAAGCGGGTACTGCACGAAGCCGCCGACGAACGCAATCCCCTGCTGGAGCGGCTAAAGTTCATTGCCATCGTCAGCGCCAATATGGACGAGTTCTTCATGAAACGTCTGGGCGGCCTGAAACAGCAGGTCGGCGCCGGGGTGGGTACGCTGACCGTGGATGGCCGGACCCCCCAGCAACAGATCGATGAAACCAGCCAGGTGGTGCGCGACATTGAAACTCAGATGCGCGAAAACTACCTGGAGGTGACCCGGCAGCTGAGGGAGCACGATATCGCCATTCTCAGCTATGACGAGCTGGACCGGGCGGACAAAAACTACCTGCGCGAATACTATTACGAAAATATCTATCCGCTGGTCACACCCCAGTCGATTGATCCGGCCCATCCGTTCCCGTTCATCTCCAATCTCTCCCTGAACCTGCTGGTACTGGTTCGCTACCCCGGGGATTCCAACAAGACCTCCCTCACCCGCATCAAGGTGCCGGTGGGTGCCGGGATACCCCGCTTCCTGAAACTCCCGGATCGTCGTCATTACGTACCGCTCGAATATGTGATCGCCAACAACCTGGACATGTTGTTGCCGGAGATGGAGGTGCTCTCCTGTGAAGTGTTCCGGGTTACCCGCAACGCCAATACCGAACGCAGTGAAGAGCACGCCGACGACCTGCTGTCGCTGATCGAGTCGGAACTACGGGATCGCCGCTTTGCCCCGATCGTGCGCCTGCAGGTACAAAAGGACATGACCCCGGTCCACCGGGGCATGCTGGCGGCGGAACTGTTCCTGGATGAGGAGAGTGATGTCTACGAGGTGATCAGCATGCCGGCCATGCGCGACCTGTTCGAACTCGCCTCGCTGGATGTGCCGGAACTGCGTGACCCGCCACACAAGCCGATTGATCACCCGGAACTGGTGGATACCCGCAGTATTTTCCATATCATCCGGGAACGGGGCCCCCTGCTGCTGCAACACCCCTACGAATCATTCGGCACCTCGGTTGAACGCTTCCTGAAAGAGGCCAGCACCGATCCCAAGGTACGAGCTATCAAGATGACCCTGTATCGCACGTCGAGCGACACCAAGGTGGTTGACTACCTGATCAGTGCGGCACGGAACGGCAAGCAGGTAGCGGTAGTGGTGGAGCTGAAGGCGCGCTTTGACGAAGCGGCCAACATCCGCTGGGCAAACCGCATGGAAGAGGCCGGCATCCATGTCACCTATGGCGTGGTCGGACTCAAGACCCACTCAAAGATCATCCTGGTGGTGCGTAACGACTACAGCGGCATTAAACGTTACCTGCATATCGGCACCGGTAACTACCACGCCGGCACGGCACGGCTCTACTCCGACCTGGGTATCCTGACCAATGATGAGGACCTGGGCCGGGACGCCACGGAGCTGTTCAACTACCTGACCACCGGCTATACCCAGGAGCGCAGTTATCGGAAACTGCTGCCCTCCCCCAAGATGCTGAAGAACGCCCTGCTCTCCAAGATCAAGCGGGAACGCAAGTTACACAGCGCGGAAAACCCCGGCCTGATCCAGTTCAAAATGAACGCCCTGGAAGATGCGGATATCACCCGGGCCCTCTACGAGGCGGCCCGCGACGGCGTGAAGATCGACCTAATCGTACGGGACACCTGCCGTTTCCGGCCCGGCATCCCGGGGCTGAGCGAAAATGCCCGGGTCATAGGCATAGTCGGGCGGTTCCTGGAACACACCCGGATCTACTATTTCCAGAACGGTGGTGATGAGGAGTACTTTATCGGCTCGGCCGACGCCATGAAGCGTAACCTGGAATCCCGGGTAGAGGTGGTCACCCCGGTCAACGACAAGAATCTGTGCGAACAGCTCCGGTTTATCCTGAACACCCAGCTCAATGACCAGCGCAGTGCCTGGGAAATGCAGCCGGATGGCAGCTTCATACAGCGCCAGCCGGCCAGTGAAGCGGAGGCCGTGGGTTGTCAGCAACTGCTCATCCAGGCCGCCGAGAAGCGGGCCAAACAGGCGACCAAGGCAGCCAAGGGAAAGAAAAAGCGCCGCCTGCGCAGAAACCTGCGTTAGCCATCCCCCGGCTCTCCGGATGTCTCCGGAGAGCCGGCACCGCACCCGAAAAAAATGCCTGTCAGCCCCCCACTTTCAGTAACCGACAGGACCCAACCGGCCAGCACGGGAGACCCGACCGACCGGTAACGCCGGAAAACCGCCAGCTTGCCCGGATAAAATGGCCTGAAGAGCGCTGTTTCTAACCATTAATGGTTTCATTTCTCACCATCAGACAGTAGTATTATTTCTTTGTGTGTGGGTCATTTCACCGCAATATCTACTGACAATAACCAACCTGGGATACACCGATATGAAATCGATCATTGTAAAGAAGTTACTCGCCGCCACTGTGGGGTTGGCTCTGGCCATTCCGACCGTGGCGACCGCTGCGGATGATACGATCAAACTGGGCGTTGCAGGCGCCCACAGTGGCGATCTTGCCTCGTACGGTCTGCCGACCGTGAATGCTGCCAAGCTGGTCGTTGCCGATTTCAACGCCCGTGGCGGTATCAATGGCAAAAAGGTCGAACTGCTGGTTGAAGATGACGTGTGCAAACCCGAAGTAGCGACCAACTCCGCAACCAAGCTGGTTTCCAGCGGTGTGGATGTGGTTCTCGGCCACATCTGCTCTGGTGCCACCAAAGCGGCCCTGCCTATCTATAAGAATGCCGGCGTCGCAGTGATGTCCCCTTCCGCGACCAATCCGGAACTGACCCAGAGCGGCGACTATCCGAACTTTTTCCGCACCATCGCATCGGATGACGCCCAGGCCAGGACCCAGGTTGAGTTCGCCCTCGACACCCGCAACCTGAAGAAGATTGCCGTGGTGCATGACAAGGGTGATTACGGTAAGGGCCTGGCGGAGTTCGCCAAGCAGTTCATCGAAAAATCCGGCAAAGCCGAGGTAGTACTGTTTGAAGGTGTTACCCCCGGTGCGGTCGACTACTCTGCCGTTGTGCAGAAGATAAAACGCTCCGGTGCCGACGGTGTTATCTATGGCGGCTACCACCCGGAAGCCTCCAAAATCGTCACCCAGATGCGTAAAAAGCGGATCAAGATCGACTTTATTTCGGGTGACGGCGTGAAAGATGACACCTTCATCAAGGTGGCCGGCAAGAACGCCGAGGGTGTCTATGCAACCGGCGCCAAGGATAACTCCACCAACCCGGCCTACACGGCAGCCATCGAGGCACACAAGAAGGCCTACGGTGAAGATCCGGGCGCCTTCTACGATAGCGCACACGCTGGTGCAGTGGCTCTCCTGAGCGCCATCGAGAAAGCCGGCTCCACCGATCTTGCAGCTGTCACCAAGGCACTGCAGGAAAACGAAGTGACCACTGCCGTGGGCAAGATTCACTTTGATAAAAACGGTGATGCAGTCGGTGTAGGCTTTGCAGTCTACCAGGTGCAGAACGGGAAATACGTCGAAGTCAAGTAAGCCAGAGGCTATAGGGCCTGGGTTCAGGGATCAGTTTCCCCGAGCCCAGGCCCTCTGTATTATTTATGGAATACTTCATTGAACTTCTTTTTAGTGGTCTGACCCGCGGCGCTATCTACGCGCTCATCGCGTTGGGCTACACCATGGTATACGGCATCATCGGGCTGATTAACTTTGCCCATGGCGAGATATACATGATCGGTGCATTCACCGCCTTCATCGTCTCCACCGTATTGTCCATTCTCGGTTTCCCCCTGCTGGCCATCATCGTGCTGGCAGGCCTGGCCGCCGCGGTCTGGTCCAGTGCCTACGGCTACACCGTCGAGAAACTGGCCTACAAACCGCTGCGACATGCGCCCAGACTCTCTCCCCTGATCAGCGCTATCGGCATGTCCATCTTCCTGCAGAACTATGTACTGCTGGCCCAGACTTCCGATTTCCAGCCGTTCCCGGAGTTGGTCCCCGAATTTGAGTTCATGGAGCCCTACATCCAGTACCTGGGATCCTCGGACATGGTTATCCTGGTGGTCACCACCGTGATGATGATCGGCCTCACCGTGCTGATCAAATTCACCCGGATAGGCAAGGCGATGCGCGCCACATCGCAGGACCGCAAAATGGCCATGCTGGTGGGAATCAACGTTGACCGGGTCATTTCCGCCACCTTTATCGTCGGCTCTGCACTCGCTGCCGTGGGTGGCCTGTTGATCGCCTCCCATATCGGACAGATCAACTTCTTTATCGGATTTATTGCGGGTATCAAGGCGTTTACCGCTGCAGTACTCGGCGGTATCGGCTCGATTCCCGGGGCGGTGCTGGGAGGCGTCATTCTCGGACTGACCGAAAGTTTCGCCACCGGTTATGTCTCCAGTGACTATGAGGATGTGTTCGCCTTCTCATTGCTGGTTCTGATCTTGATCTTCAAACCTTCCGGCCTGTTGGGTAAGGCCGAGATTCAGAAAGTATAGGGGCGAAAATGATCTCATTTGAAGAGCTGAAACGTTCGTTTCTGGTATCGCTCTGGTTTGTATTCCTGACCTTTCCGATCATGGTCATCAAGGCCAATCCGATCGAGAAAACCATCATCTGGCGATGGGAGAACATGTTCTATGTGGCCCTTGGCAGTTTCGTTCTCTCGATCCTGATCCGGGTAGTCAACCAGCAGAAGACCAAACGTCTTGAAAGGCGCACGGCCCTGGATCCGGATGCCGCTCCCAGAGAGCCACTGATCCAGATTATCCTGCGTAACCCCAACTACCTCTATCCGCTGGCCGGCGCCTTTACCCTGTTTGCCCTGGCGTTCCCCTACCTGTTCGATACCTACCAGACCAATATCATGACCACCGCGTTGATGTACGTGGTGTTGGGACTGGGTCTGAATATCGTGGTGGGTATGGCCGGTCTGCTGGATCTCGGGTTTGTCGCCTTCTATGCCGTGGGTGCCTACAGCTACGCGCTGTTGAATGCACATTTCGGTATCGGATTCTGGATGGCACTGCCCATCGGCGCCCTGCTCGCCGCCAGTTTCGGCATCATGCTGGGTTTCCCGGTGCTGCGTCTGCGGGGTGATTATCTGGCCATTGTCACCCTGGGCTTTGGTGAAATTATTCGCCTGGTACTGGAGAACTGGAACGACTTTTCCCAGGGCCCCAGTGGTATCTCCAACATTCCCCGTCCGGGCCTGTTTGGTATGGAGTTGTCGCTTGAGTCGGCCATTCTCTATATCTACTACATCATGGTGGCGCTGGTAATTGTCACCATCTTTGTGGTCAACCGATTGCAGGATTCCCGCCTGGGACGCGCCTGGATCGCCCTGCGCGAGGATGAGATAGCCTGCCAGGCCATGGGTATCGACAAAACCAAAACCAAGCTGACCGCCTTTGCCCTGGGTGCCACCTGGGCCGGCATGATGGGGGTGATCTTTGCCGCCAAAACCACCTTCATCAATCCGGCCAGCTTCACCTTCCTGGAATCCGCCATCATCCTCTCCATCGTGGTGCTGGGTGGTATGGGCTCGATCCTGGGGGTTATCGTCGGTGCACTGGTACTGATCCTGCTTCCCGAATACCTGCGGGCGCTGTCCGATTACCGGATGCTCGCCTTTGGCGCCATCCTGGTGATTATGATGGTGTTCAGACCCCAGGGCATCATCTCCACGGTAAGACGAACCTACAAGTTTAAAAAACAAGATTCGGGCAATACCCAATGAATGACACCATCTTGAGAGTCAGTGGTCTCTCCATGCACTTCGGGGGAATCCAGGCACTTAAAAAGCTTGACCTGGAGGTGAATCGGGGAGAGATCGTCGCCTTGATCGGGCCCAATGGCGCGGGAAAAACCACCTTTTTCAACTGCGTCACCGGCATCTACAATCCCACTGAAGGTGATGTGATTCTCCACACCCTTCAGGGCACCACCAGCCGGCTCAATGGACTGAAGCCGAACAAGGTCACCGAAAAAGGGATGGCAAGAACATTCCAGAACATCCGGCTGTTTCAGAACATGACCGTGCTGGAAAATGTCATGATCGGACGCCACTGCCGGACCCACTCCTTTATACTCGGCGCTATTCTGCGCACGCCTGCCAACAGAAAAGAAGAGCAGGAGATCGTGGAGCGAAGCTACCATATCCTGGAGCTTGTGGGCCTGGCTGACGAAGTGGACAACTTTGCCCGGAACCTCTCCTACGGCGCCCAGCGACGTCTGGAGATCGCCCGTGCACTCGCGACTGACCCGTCACTGCTGCTGCTGGATGAACCGGCGGCCGGCATGAATCCGCAGGAGACCCAGGAGCTGGTCCAGCTCATTCTGCGGATTCGCGACCAGGGCTACTCCATCCTGCTGATTGAACATGACATGAAACTGGTAATGACCCTTTCCAACCGAATTTATGTAATGGACTATGGTAAGAAAATCGCCCAGGGAACCCCTGAAGAGATCCAGTCCAATCCGGTAGTAATCAAGGCTTACCTTGGGGAGGATCTCGATGCTTGAGCTGCGCAACGTTGATACCTACTACGGCAATATCCACGCGCTTAAGGGGATAAACCTGGAGGTTAACGAGGGGGAGATCATTACCCTGATTGGCGCCAATGGCGCGGGTAAAAGCACCACCCTGATGTCAATCTCCGGTATCGTCCCGCCGCGCAGCGGCGAGGTGCTGTACAAGGGTGAGCCGATCCATAATGTGGCACCGGATAAAATTGTCGCCATGGGTATCTGCCAGGTTCCCGAAGGCCGGCATATTTTCCCCCAGCTCACCGTGCAGGAGAACCTGGACATGGGTGCCTTTCTCCGCACCGACAAACGGGGTATCCAAAAAGACCTGGATTATGTCTTTTCGCTCTTTCCGATCCTGGACGAGCGCAGACACCAGCCAGGCGGCAACCTGAGTGGCGGCGAACAGCAGATGCTGGCCATGTCCCGTGCCCTGATGGCACGCCCTGACCTGCTGCTGCTGGATGAACCCTCCATGGGACTGGCGCCGCTGATCATTCGGCAGATTTTTGAAATTATCAAAAAAATCAACGATGAACATAACACCACCATATTCCTGGTTGAGCAGAATGCCAATCAGGCACTGCACATTGCGGATCGTGGTTACGTGATCGAGAACGGCCAGATCACCCTGAGCGATGATGCCGACAAGCTGCTTTCCAACGAGGCGGTGCGTAAAGCCTACCTGGGGGGATGATCCGTAAAGAGCTGTAACGCGCATCCCGGAGGTTGCGTTACCCTCAGGTCCTCCCAAGGAGCCACCAGGCTGAATACAACATGGCGTTACCGGATGTGACGCCATGTTGCATCCGGGACTGGAGATGGTCTGTCTATCGGCGCCCCTTATAACGCTTGTTTCATCCCGGCATCCTTCTATAATTCCTTTTTAACCACACAGTTGATAAAACTGTCCTGTCGGGACCAGCTTAGGTGTTCAGCCTCTTTCGCAATTCCGAGTTCCAACACATCGGTACCCTTGTAATGGGCTGTCTGATGATGGGTTCCATGGGCGTATTTGCCAACCAGATCGTACAGACCCATCCGGCCAATGTGGTGTTTCTGCGCTTCTTCTTCTGTACCCTCAGTTTCCCGCTGATTGCGTTGATCGCCTACCCGCTGTTTCCCCGCACCACCCGCAACAAAATCGGTGAAACCATTGGTTTTGCCCGGGATCACACCGGACTCTGGATACTCGTGGGCATCGCCATGGCACTGGTGGTGGCGCTCTATACCCTGGGTGCCGTACTGCTGTCGGTGGGTCTGAGCGTCATACTGCTCTACACCGCCGCCATCTGGTTTCCGCTCACCGAGAAGCTGGTCTGTCGCTACCTGTTCCGGGACCTGAAACCGAGCCAGTTCAGCCGCGCCTATTACATCTCTGTGATCCTCAATCTGCTCGGCCTGCTAACCATTATTCTCGGTACCACCCGGTTACCCAATTTCGGATCGCCTGCGACCGTTATGGGGCTGGCCGCCGCGGTCACCGCCAGTATGGCATTCTCATTCAGCATGGTGCTGGTCCGGGTGATCCGGGAGAAAGGGATCAAGACGGAACAGATGATCGTCTCCAGCGCATTCATCGGATCGATCATCATGCTACCGGCACTGTTCCTGTTACCGATCGGACTGAACAGCAGTAATCTATATAACGCCTTCGGTATGGGCTTTATCGCCACCGCGCTCGGTGGACTGATCTACTTCAAGGGGTTCGGCAGTGTGCGCACAACCCTGGCACCGGTGCTTTCCTATCTGGAACCGATTTTCGGCTTCAGTCTGGCTGTGCTGATTCTGGATGAACAATTCACCCCTACCCTGCTGTTGGGGATGGCCATTATCCTCGGCACCAATCTTGGTTATACACTGCTGGATGTCTGGCGCAGCCGGCACCTATTGGCAGAACTGGATCCCTGAACAGGTCACTCAGAACGGTGCGGAAACCAAAAAGCCCGGCTAAGCCGGGCTTCGTTTTGGCGGTTTAAAAAAGCGCTTACAGGTAATCGTAAGTGCCGTTCATCCATTTATAAAGCACATAACCCGGTGCGGTCACATCACCCTTCGCATCAAAACCGAACTTGCCCAAGACGGTATCAAACTCACCGGCATGCAGCGCCTTGCTCACCTTGTAGGCGTCAGTGGAAGCGGCCCGGGTAACGGCCTGTGCCCAGGCCTGTACTGCACCATAGGTGTAAAGTACATAACCTTCCGGCTCAATCCCCTTGCTGCGGAACTTTTCTACCAGCGGTGCAGCAACCGGATTCTTGCGGGGATCGGGACTGAAGGTCATCAGGGTGCCCTCGCCCGCGGGACCGGTAATGGACCAGTACTCGTTGGTTACCAGCGCATCACCCGAGATCAGTACCGTATCCATGCCCTGCTCACGCATCTGGCGCACGATCAGACCACCTTCGGTATGGTAACCACCCAGATACATGACGCCGATATTGGCCTGTTTCATCTTGGAGACCAGCGCCGTGTAATCTTTTTCACCGGCGGTGATCGCCTCATACATGGTCGCTTTACCGCCCAGTTTCTCAAACTCCGCCAGGGTGGCGTCAGCGAGCCCCTTGCCATAGGCGGTCTTGTCATGGATAAAGGCAATATTCTTGTCGGCATAATGCTCTTTCAGAAACTGCCCTGCCACAGCACCCTGCTGGTCATCTCGACCACACACCCGGAATACCGTCTCACCACCCTCCTCGGTCAGTTTCGGGTTGGTTGAGGCCGGAGAGATCATCAGGATCCCCTCCTCTTCATACACCGAGGATGCGGGTATGGATGAGCCGGAACAGAAGTGTCCGGCCATGAATACCACGCCCTTGTTGATCATCTGGTTGGCAACGGCCACGGCCTGTTTCGGGTCACAGGCATCATCACCCACTTCCAGTACAAGCTTCTGTCCCAGCACACCACCGGCGGCATTGATATCTTCAACCGCTTGTTCAGCCCCCACCCGCATCTGGGCGCCAAAAGTTGCGTACTGGCCGGTCATGGGACCCGCCGTAGCGATCTTAATATCGGCCAGCGCCACTGAGCCAAAGCTCATAGTGGCGGCAGTGACCGCTGCCATCATGGACAGCTTGAATGTCTTTTTCATGTTAACAAATCTCCTTTGGTACATTCCCGGTTATCAGTCATTCCACTCTTGTTATTCCGCTCCGGCACCTGACAAGCGTGCCAAACCGGACTGCCACTTGAAGCATGGAAAACAAACGATCCACATCACTTCAAGGTCGCGCATCATCGACAAAAAACATCAAACCGGTTTTTTGCCGCATCACTCCTTAATACTTTTCCAGCTCAGCAAGCCGGATCGTTGATAGAGCCAGGGATATTGACTGATCATGCGGTTTACCCGGGTAATCCTGAATCCCAGTAAACCGATCACGGTGATAACCGCTGTATCAATCAGGTAACCTGTCGGTGACAGCAACTCACCGTCAAACAGTGCATAAATCAGAAAGCGATCACTCGCCCCAAGCAGCAGCGAATAGGGAATCATCTGGTACCAGGGGCGCCAGGTCAGGGCAATCGCCTGTCCCGTCATGTAGCCGGCACTGCCGAACAGCAGCAGGGTAATACCGATAAAAACAGGTATGCTCAATGTCCACCCTCCAGGTAGGCGGCACGCACCTCGGGACGTTCGAGCAGCTCCCGGCTCTCCCCCGACATGGTGATCTCGCCATTCACCATCACATAACCGCGATGTGCCAGTTTCAGCGCATGGTAGGCATTCTGTTCAACCAGCAGCACCGTCACGTTATCTTCCTTGTTAATCTCCTCGATCACTTCAAATATCTGCCGGACCACCAGTGGCGCGAGGCCCAGCGACGGTTCATCCAGCAGCAGCAGTTTTGGACGACTCATCATGGCCCGGGCGATGGCCAGCATCTGTTGTTCTCCGCCAGAGAGGGTGCCGCCACGCTGGTGTGTGCGTTTTTTCAAAATAGGGAACAGGGTTGTGACACGCTCCAGATCCTCTTCCAGGTAGGCTTCGTCTGAGACAATCGCCCCCATTAACAGGTTTTCCAGTACCGTCATACGGGGAAAGATGCGTCGCCCTTCCGGCACCTGCGCCAGCCCAAGATGCATAATTTCATGGGTGCTCAACTGGGTGATATCCCGGTCCAGATAGTGGATCTGTCCCCTGGCCGCGCGCGGTATACCGCAGGTTGTCATCAGCAGCGTGCTCTTGCCGGCGCCATTGGCACCAATCAGGGTGACAATCTCCCCCTCGTTGACCGTCAGATCGACCCCTCTTAACGCCTCGATACTGCCGTAGAAAGTGTGTACGCCGGAAATGTTCAACATATCAGGCACCCTTCCGGTTATCCGTTTCAAAATCCTTTCTCAGATCCGCTTCCACCTCGGGAGGCAAGGCTTCTGTCTCATCTTCACCCAGGTAAGCCCGTATCACGTTGGGATCGGAACGTACATGGAGTGCCGTGCCATCGGATATCTTGCTGCCGTAATCGAGCACGATCACATGGTCAGAAATTTCCATCACCACACTCATGTCGTGTTCAATCAACAGCAGTCCGATACGATGTTCATCCTTGATGTAATTGAGCAGGGTGTTGAGTTCTCCCGACTCCTTGGGATTCAGACCCGCCGCCGGTTCATCCAGACAGAGCAGGGTCGGCTTGATACACATGGCCCGGGCAATCTCCAGCCGGCGCTGGGCGCCATAGGGGAGATTACCGGCATTGATATCGGCCAGGCGGGTCAGTCCGACCCGATCCAGCCAGTAGCGCGCCAGATCGGCCGCCTCCTGCTCCTTTTTTCGGTAACCGCGGAAACCAAACAGGCCGGTTACGGTATAACCGGACGCCTTCATCAATTCGTTATGCTGGGCAACCACCAGATTCTCCAGTACCGACATCTCAGAGAATAGACGAATATTCTGGAACGTCCGGGCGACGTGGGCCTTTTGGGCGATACGGAACCCATCCATCCGCTCCAGCAGGTACGTTTCCCCCCGGGCGCGCAGGGTCAGCCGGCCAACGGTTGGTGTATAGAAACCGGTGATACAGTTGAACAGGGTGGTTTTGCCGGCGCCGTTTGGCCCGATAATCGCGGTGATCTCGCCATCACCGGCGGCAAAGGAGACGTCATCGATGGCGACCAGTCCGCCGAACCGCATGGTCAGATGTTCAATGGTCAGCAGTGGTGACGCGCCACTGGGAATGACCAGTTCTGGTGGCAGGGAGGATACGCTGTTCATGCCCGCTCTCCCGAAACAGTCGGCGGACTCTCTTCGGGCGGTGGTTCCCCATCCGGATGGAGCTTGATGGTGGGTTCACGGTGCGCCAGCAGACCACGGGGTTTCCACACCATGATTGCAACCATCAGACCACCAAAGGCCAGCATGCGATACTCTTCAAGACCGCGAAACAGCTCCGTGCCGCCGATCAGCAAAACCGCCGCGATCGCCACCCCCACCTGGGAACCCATGCCACCCAGAACCACAATGGCGAGGATCACGGCGGATTCAATAAAGGTGAAACTCTCCGGACTGATAAAGGCCTGCCGGGTGGCAAAGAAAGAGCCGGCAAACCCGGCAAACATGGCGCCCAGGGCAAACGCCGTCAGCTTGGTATTGGTCGGATTGATACCCAGGGAACGGCAGGCAATCTCATCCTCCCGCAGCGCCTCCCAGGCGCGACCCACCGGCATCTTGCGAACACGCAGGGTGAAGAAATTAGTCAGCAGGGCCAGGACCAGAATCAGGTAATAGAGGAAAATCAAACGGTGCATGGAGGAGTAATCGAGATCGAAGTACTGATGAAAAGTCTGGGCCCCCTCAGTGGCCCTGCGTTTAAACTCCAGACCGAAGAAACTGGGACGGGGAATGCCGGAGATACCATCGGGACCGTTGGTGAAGGTGTACCAGTTGAGCAGAATCACCCGGATGATTTCACCGAATCCCAGGGTGACAATGGCCAGGTAATCACCCCGCAATCGCAGTACCGGGAAACCCAGCAGCACACCAAAACCGGCCGCACAGAGTCCGGCCAGGGGCAGACAGACCCAGAATGACAGATCGAAATAGAGGGCAAACAGGGCATAGGAGTAAGCGCCGACGGCATAGAATGCCACGTAACCCAGATCCAGCAGACCGGCCAGCCCCACCACGATATTGAGTCCCCAGCCCAACATCACATAGATCAAGACATAGGTGGCTATATCCACCACGTAGCGATCGGCGAACGGCAGCATGGGCAACACCAGGGCAAAGCCGATAAAGAGCGGCCCGCCAATGGTGGAAAAACGTTTTACGATGGTCGCTGCGCGTCGCTCCTCTTTCTTGAGATCGCGCTTTACCGGTGCGCGGCTGGCCATCCATTCACGGCGGAAGGCGAACAGCAGACGGCCGAAAAACACCGAGACAACCGCCACACCCACCAGGGGCCAGCGGGTCGAGATACCCAGCCCCGAGGTGGTGTCCACCGTGCGCAATCCGAGCATCACGATGGTCAGCCCCAGGGCCACCAGTGCGGCCACGGCCGACTCCTTCAGCAGCGCCGGCATATCAATGCCGCGTGGTTCGTTACGGGATTCGGTCATCATGACTACACCTTCTCGATTTCCGGTTTCCCCAGCAGGCCCGTGGGCCGGAATATCAGCACCAGGACCAGAATCGCAAAGGCCGCCACGTCCTTGTATTCAATGGTGAAGTAGGCCGACCAGTAGGTCTCTATCAGGCCGATCAGCAGCCCCCCCAGCATGGCGCCCGGCAGTGATCCGATACCACCCAGCACCGCCGCGGTAAACGCCTTGATGCCGGCCAGGAAACCGATATAAAAATCGATCACCCCGTAGTAGAGCACGAACAGCATGCCGGCGACGGCCGCCAGCGCCGCCCCCATGACGAAGGTCAGCGAGATGGTCCGGTCCACGTTAATTCCGAGCAGCGCCGACATGGTCCGGTCCTGTTCACAACCCCGTTGCGCCCGACCCAGGGAGGTGCGGGAGATCAACAGCGCAAAGCCGGTCATGAGCGCAATGGTCAGCAGCACAATCACGATCTGCAGATAGCTGACGGTGATGGCGAAACTGCTCTCTTCAAGAAAGGTAAAGCCGCCGGTGATGACCGGTGGTACGGGCCGCACCCGCGCCCCCTGCAACAGCTGGACATAGTTCTGCAGGAAGATGGACATGCCGATGGCGGAGATCAGGGGAGCGAGCCGGAATGAACCACGCAACGGCCGGTAAGCCAGCCGCTCGACTGTCCAGCCATAGATGGCGGCAATCAGCATGGAGACCAGCAGCACGATCAGCAGCGCCAGGGGAATCCAGGTGATACCGATAATGCCCAGTACCAGAAAAGTGATCAGCGACAGAAACGCACCGATCATGAAAATATCGCCATGGGCAAAATTGATCATGCCGATAATGCCGTAGACCATGGTGTAGCCGATGGCGATCAGTCCGTAAATCGACCCAAGCGTAACGCCATTGATTAACTGCTGGATAAAGTATTCCATGCACTCCTCACAGGTCTATTCTTGTTATGTTGCCGCTGTGCGCCGACCCGGACATGGCGGTCATTGCCGGTGCTACGCTGTTTTCTTTTTATGTCGCTCTACATTCTTATAGTAGTAATTTCAACAATAACAACTTTCACAGCACAATCAGCTTGCCGTTCCCCCGCCGAAAGGCTCGTCCCGGTTAGCGGATAACGCTGTTTTCCAGCGAAAGCAGGGTGGCATTGCCACCAATGGCAGCGCTGTTGATGGTCCGGGTTCTCTCCGTGGCAAAGCGCAGCAGGTAGTGCGGTCCTCCTGCCTTGGGCCCGGTTCCAGACAGGCCCAGACCACCAAATGGTTGTACACCAACCACAGCCCCAATCTGGTTTCTGTTGATATAAACATTGCCCACACGCAGCCTGGCATCAATGTATCGACTGGTGGTTTCGTTGCGCGAGTGTATTCCCAGGGTCAAGCCATAACCCGAGTCATTGATCTGGCGAATCACCTCATCCAGCCGGGAAGCCTTAAAGCGGATCAGGTGCAGGACAGGCCCGAAGTGCTCGCGGGTAAGCTGATCCATGCGTTCAATCTCAAACGCTATCGGGGCCACAAAGCAGCCTGCCCCGGTATCCGGCGGTAGTGGAGTCTCGGCAATCAGTCTGGCCTGCTCGCGCATCCCGGCAATATGCTGCTGTAGTGCCCGCAGGGCTGTTTCATCAATCACCGGCCCCACGTCTGTCGCCAGTTGGCAGGGATCACCCACTTTCAATTCCGCCATGGCCCCCTTGAGCAGCTCCAGTATGCGCCCGGCCACATCGTCCTGAACAAACAGTACCCGCAGTGCTGAACAACGTTGTCCGGCGCTGGTGAAGGCCGAATCGATCACATCCCGAATCACCTGCTCGGGCAGCGCGGTACTGTCCACAATCATGGCATTCTGTCCGCCGGTCTCCGCCACCAGGGTGGCGATGGGCGCATTACGCGCCGCCAGGGAGCGGTTGATTTGCCAGGCGGTCCCGGTCGAGCCGGTAAAGGCCACGCCGTTAATCCGCGTATCGGAGGTGAGCAGAGGACCGATTCGGCGCCCCTCCCCCGGCAGCAACTGCAACACCTCCCCCGGAATACCGGCCTGATGGAACAGGCTGACCGCCCGGGCAGCGATCAGGCTGGTCTGCTCCGCCGGTTTTGCAATCACGCAGTTGCCCGCCACCAGGGCCGCCATCACCTGGCCGGTAAAAATGGCCAGGGGAAAGTTCCAGGGGCTGATACAGACAAACACGCCCCGCCCCTGCAGATAGAGTTCATTGGTCTCACCGGTGGGGCCATCCAGAGTCATTGGCGCACCGAACAGCTGGCGTGCCTGGCCCGCATAGTAACGACAGAAATCCACCGCCTCGCGCACTTCATCAATGGCATCCTGCAGGGTCTTGCCGGCCTCCAGCTGGCAGAGTGCAATCAACTCCGCCCGGTGGCTTTCCAGCATGTCCGCTGCCCGTTCCAGGGCCGCCGACCGCTCCGCCACCGCTGTCCCGTTCCAGCGGGGAAATGCCTCCTGGGCGCCCAGGATCGCCTGTTCCACCGTGTCACTGTCCGCCTCGAACAGACTGCCCACCTGCAGGGAACGATCCTGCGGGGCCCGCACTGGCACCGCCGTACCGGACTCGATCACCACCCCATTGACCACTGGACGGGCCTGCCAGCGCTGTTTGGCAAAACCGGCCACCTGTTGTTGCAACGGTAACCGTTGATCGGCCACGTTGATATTGATGCCCTGGGAATTGAGCCGGGTCCGGCCATAAATATTGGCCGGCAGGGCGATCCGTTCATTGGCCAGGCTTTGATAACGACCCAGCTGGCTGACCGGATGTTCGATCAGGGAGTCCACCGGCGTTTTCCGATCAATCAGCCGATGCACAAAGGAGGAGTTGGCACCGTTCTCCAGTAACCGCCGCACCAGGTAGGGCAGCAGATCCTTGTGACTGCCCACCGGGGCGTAGATACGTACCCGGTTACCGTACCGCTCCCTGACGGTCTCGTAGAGTGCATCGCCCATTCCGTGCAGACGCTGGAATTCAAACTCGTCATGGGAGGCCATGCTGGCGACGCTGGCCACGGTATGGGCATTGTGCGTGGCAAACTGGGGATAGAGCAGCCCCCGCACCGGTTCACTCAGCAGGAATCGGGCGCAGGCCAGATAGGAGACATCGGTCGCCTCCTTGCGGGTGAATACCGGGTAACCGGCCAGCCCCAACTGCTGGGCATGTTTAATCTCGCTGTCCCAGTAGGCCCCCTTGACCAGGCGCAGCGGAATCCGATCCCCCTGGCTGTGGGCCAGCGCCGCCAACCAGCAGAGTACCGGCAACGCCCGTTTCTGATAGGCCTGTACCACCAGGCCCAGATTCCCCCAACCACGGCTCACCGGATCCCGGTAGAGCTGCTCAAACAGATCCAGCGACAACTCCAGCCGATCGGCCTCCTCCGCGTCGATGGTAATGCCCACATCCAGTTCCCGGGCCAGCTGGATGAGCCCGCGCATACGCTCCCCCAACTCCCCCATCACCCGCTGTTTCTGGGCCTGTTCATAGCGCGGATGCAGGGCCGACAACTTGATGGAGATACTGGAACGACCGGCCGGATCTGACCGGGGTTTCTCACTGCCAATGGCGCGGATCGCCTGGCTGTATGCGTCGAAATAGTGGTCGGCATCCTGGCCCGTAATGGCGGCCTCCCCCAGCATATCGAAGGAGTAGCTGTAACCCGCCTCCCGCAACCGGCGACTGTTGACCAGTGCCTCGGCAATGGTGCGGCCCAGCACAAACTGCCGGCCCATGATTTTCATCGCCTGGTGCATCGCCTGCCGCACCACCGGCTCGCTCAGACGGTTCACCAGCCGGTTGATAATACTGGCCGGCTCGTCCTCCACGCCGGCATCCAGGGTAATCACCTTGCCGGTCAGCAGCAGCCCCCAGGTGGAGGCATTGACCAGCAGGGACTTGCTCCGCTGCAGATGCTGTTTCCAGTCGGCCACCGTCAGCTTGTCCCTGATCAGGGCGTCCGCGGTGGCACTGTCGGGGATACGCATCAGCGCTTCAGCAAGACACATCAGCAACACCCCTTCCCGGGTATCCAGGCTGTACTCCAGCAACAGGGCGTCGATCATGTGGATGGCATCATCCCGCTTCCGCACATCCTGGATCAGGCCGGTACTCTCCCGGGTGATCTTCTCCAGCAGGTCGCCGGCCGGTCTGGCCAGGGGAATGAGCGACTCAAGCAGGCTGCCTTCATCCACACAATAGAGCGCACTGATGCGGGATTTGAGCAGATCGGGGGCTTGCCGGATGGTGTTGCTATCCAAAGCAGCGCTGGCATCAAATGGGATTATCACAACAGCTGACTCCTCTGGCTGAACCCGCAGACTCCATTGAGAAAAGCGGCCGGTTACCTGTGTCAAACTGTAGCACGCGGAAAAAAAGCTACCGGCAACCCCATCGACCGGCCTTCAGAGACCCGGAGACACGGGTTGCAACCACCCGTCCGCTAACCAATAATCGTGTGGTAACCAACGGCGGAAGAGCCCATGTATTCTGAACAGGCAATCGACGACCGGGGAACCGGCACACCCCTGGTCCTGCTGCACAGCTCCCTGAGCAACCGTACCCAGTGGCGCAGATTGAGCGAACAGTTGCAGTCCGAATACCGGATTCTGGCAATCGATCTGTACGGCTATGGCGCCGGCGAGTTCCCCGACGACCCGGCACAGTTCAGCCTGGCCCAGGAAGCCGGGCGCATAGCGCACCTGGTCGGGCAGCGAATCGGGGAAGCGCCGTTCCACCTGATCGGGCACTCTTACGGGGGCGCCACTGCCCTGCGCCTGGCCCATACCCAGCCCGACCGCATCCTGTCCCTCGGCCTGTACGAGCCGGTCGCCTTTCATCTGCTGGATGCGGATGAGCAGGCCTACCAGATCATCCGGCAGATCTACTCCCGCCTGGGGGAACTGCTGGCGGCCGACGCGATTGCCGAAGCCACTGCCCTGTTTATCGACTTCTGGAGCGGCCCGGGCAGTTACCGGCAACTGCCACCGGATCGGCAACACCTGTTGAATCACCATTTCCCCAAGGTTCAGCTCGATTTTAATGCCATACTGAAAGAGTCCCTCCGGGCAGCGCAGTATCGTAATCTCACCCTGCCGGTCTGCCTGTTACGCAGTCCGGAGAGCCCACTGCCCAGTCGTCGGGTCGCGGAGGTGCTTGAACAGCATCTGCCACAGCTGGAGACACACTGGTGCCCGGGCGGCCACATGGCGCCGGTGAGCCACGCCGCCACGGTCAATTCCTACTGGGTCGACTTCCTCAGGCGGCAGCGGGATTAAACAGACGCTTCCACCGGGCCGGTCCTGCACCCTTGCCCCTGCCGACACGGGTTGCTAGTTTGTAATCAGATCCCCCGCTTGAATTACTGGCGCGCCCGATCATTCACCCCACTGTATCCATCAGGAGATTCACAATGAGCGAAACCCAATTTCGCGCTCTGGTAGTTGAAGAGACTGAACCCAAAAAATATGTCACGAACATCAAAACCCGTTCCATCGACGACCTGCCGGCCGGCGAGGTGCTGATACAGGTGCACTACTCGGCCCTCAACTACAAGGACGCCCTCTCCTCCATCGGCAACAAGGGCGTTACCCGCAACTACCCCCACACCCCCGGGGTTGATGCGGCCGGCGTGGTGGCCGCCAGTGAACATGCCGACTTTGCCGTTGGCGACGAGGTGATCGTCACCAGTTACGACCTGGGCATGAATACCGATGGCGCCCTGGCCGGTTATATCCGTGTTCCGGCGGCCTGGGTGATCAAACAGCCACACAACCTGAGCCTGAAAGAGTCCATGATGTTCGGCACCGCCGGCCTGACCGCCGGACTGATGATGGATGCCCTGATACGCAACGGGGTTACCGCCGACCAGGGCCCCATACTGGTGACCGGCGCCACCGGTGGCGTGGGGAGCCTGGCGGTGGCCATGCTGGCCAGGGCCGGCTTCTCCGTCACGGCCGTCACCGGCAAGGCGGATGCGGCAGATTTTTTGAAGTCCCTCGGCGCCAGCGAGGTGGTTGGGCGGGAAGCGATTATCGAGACCCAGCGACCCATGCTGAAAGAGCAGTGGGCCGGCGTTATCGACGTGGTCGGTGGCGATATGCTGGCCAGCGCACTCAAGGCGACCCGGTATGGCGGCACCGTCACCTGTGCCGGGCTGGTGGGCTCCCCGGAACTCCACACCACGGTGTTCCCGTTTATCCTGCGCGGGGTCTCCCTGATCGGCATCGACTCGGCCGAAACAGACCGGGCCAACCGGATGACCGCCTGGAACCGGATGGCCAGTGACTGGAAACCGGACTGCCTGGATACCCTCACCACCGAGATCACCCTGGACGAGGTGCCGGACAAGCTCAAGCAGATCCTCCAGGGCCAGGCCCACGGCCACTACCTGGTCAAGATAGCCTGACGCCCGCCAATCAGGGATAATGGCCGCCCGCGGCAGTGCCGCCCGTGGCCATTTTCTCTTTCCGGACCATCAACCAACCAGATGAATCGCGATACAGAACAGGACCGGGTCTACTCGGACCCCAGAGAGCAGATCGACAAATTTGTCTTTGACCAGCAGGTCGCACGGGTGTTTCCCGACATGATCGGACGCTCGGTGCCGGGTTACGACAGCGTGATCAATCTGAGCAGCGTGCTGGCAGCCCAGTATGTCCAGCCGGAGAGTCTCTGTTATGACCTGGGCTGTTCCCTGGGCGCCACTTCCCTGGCCATACGCAACGGCATCCGGGTACCGGGTTGCCGCATCATTGCGGTGGACAACTCGCCGGCCATGCTGGAACAGGCGGCGAAACGGCTGCCGGCGGCGGACGCTGCCACACCGATCGACTTTGTCTGCGCCGACATCACCCGGATGACGTTTCAAAACGCCTCCATGGTGACGCTCAACTTCACCCTGCAGTTCATTCCGCTGGAGGAGCGCAGCGACCTGCTGCAACGCATCCAGGCCGGTTTGCGACCCGGCGGCATCCTGATTCTGTCGGAAAAGATCCGTTTCGACGATCCGGAAGAGGAGCAGTTGCAGATCGAGATGCACCACGCCTTCAAGCGGGCCAACGGCTATAACGACCTGGAGATCAGCCAGAAACGCAGCGCCCTGGAGAATGTGCTGGTCCCGGAAAGCCTGGCACGCCACCAGAGCCGTCTGAAACAGGCCGGATTCCGCCGAGCGGATCTCTGGTTCCAGTGTTTTAACTTCGTCTCGCTGGTGGCACGCAAGTGATTATCGACACCGCCGCGCTTGGCCAACTGATGCAGATCCATGGGCTGGAAACCTGGGCCGAACAGCTGCCGGCCCAGCTGGAACAGATTTTCAATCAGCGGCCCCACGGCGACCTGGATCGCTGGCTGGCCGCGATAGAGCAGTTGCCGAAACTGGAGCCGGGCCCGGTGGCGCTGGATCAGTCACGGGTATCCGCCGCCGGCACCCGCCCCCTGACAGCATCGGAACAGTCCGGCATCCACGACCTGCTGCAACAACTGCACCCCTGGCGCAAAGGCCCGTTCCAGCTGCACGGTATCCATATCGATACCGAATGGCGTTCCGACTGGAAGTGGGATCGGTTACTGCCCCATATCAGCCCGCTAGAGGGACGCAGTGTGCTGGATATCGGTTGTGGCAACGGCTATCACTGCTGGCGTATGGCGGGTGAAGGGGCCGGATTGGTTATCGGCATCGACCCGACCCAGCTGTTTCTGGCCCAGTTCCTCGCCGTCCGCCACTTTCTGGGGCCGGAGTGGCCGGTCCATCTGCTGCCCATGGGCATTGAAGACCTGCCGGCCAACCTGCGCGCCTTCGACAGCGTATTCTCCATGGGCGTGCTCTATCACCGCCGTTCGCCAATCGATCATCTCTATGAGCTGAAGGCGGCTTTACGACCTGGTGGTGAGCTGATTCTGGAAACCCTCGTCATTGAGGGGGATGCCGGCAAGGTGCTGGTGCCGGAGGGCCGCTATGCCAAGATGCGCAACGTCTGGTTCATCCCCACCCCGGAGACCCTGGCCGGCTGGCTGGAGCGCTGCGGTTTCCGGGATGTGCGGGTGGTGGATATCACCCCCACCACCACCCGGGAGCAGCGTGCCACCGACTGGATGCGTTTTGAATCCCTGGCCGATTATCTCGATCCGAACGACCAGAGCCGCACTGTCGAGGGCCATCCGGCGCCGTTGCGGGCCATCCTGCTGGCCACCGCACCTTAGGTGTGAAGATCGATCTGGCCCGGGGCTGCCCGCCGAAGCCGCTTCGGCGAGAACGCCCCGATCCGGGCCTGACTGCGCCGCCCTAGTTACCGCCCGCAGCCATCTTCAGTGCCGCTTCGATCCCATCCGGCGCGTCGGAGATGTTCATAAAGGTCGACATGGTCAGGTCGGGGAAGCTCTGGGCGATGCGGAACTTGCCGTGCAGCATGTAAACCCCTTTACCCGACACCAGCAGGTCGTAGGGCAGATGGGCGGTATGGCGTAATTCACCCTGGTCGATGATCTTCATCACCGCCGCGTCGGCCCCCGCCCCCTGCTGGATCGAGACATTGAACAGGGACTCATCCTTGCCGATCACATCCACCCGGGAGATCTTGCTGACCCCGCCCCGTCCGGCGGCCAGACCTGCTTCCACCGCATCCAGTGCCGCCTGGTGGGAATCATAACTGGCCAGCTCCACCTGATCGTCAAAATAGGGCATGAACATCATGTAGTGGTACTCACGCAGATTCTCCCTGGTGCGCCCCCCTTTCGAACCGAAGGTTTTATCCCGCCCCAGGGCCGTCTGCAGGCGCCCGGACAGGGCGCTGAAATCACCGGCCATCCGGTACACGTTACCCATCCACTCGGGATCGGTGTAGCTGACCTGTACCATCCCGTCCTGCTCGGTCAGAGCGACTCTTAACGCCGCCCCAAAACCGCCCATGGGCGATCCTGCCGCCTGTTTACGCAGCACCTCGTCGGTAATGACCAGAATCCGGGCTCCGGCATAGGGGGCATATTCACCGGCGATCGAGAAACCCGCCTTGTCCAGTGCCGCCCTGACAGTTGTCAACTGGGTATCCAACGGCGCCTGAACAACCTCGGCCAGCACGAAGGGCCGGAGTCGGTCCGCTGCCTGGGCAATCAGTGACAGCGAGGTTAAACAGAGTGTTAGCAGCACGGCTGCAAGACGGACAGTTCGCATGGTTTCCTCCCAAGATGGTTTATGGGCCCTGGTAGCGGCCTCTTATTCTGCTCATGGTTTTTGTACTGAGCAGTATGAATCTAGCAGATCGTTCCTGAGAAGGACATTCGATTAATCTTATTCTGGCGATAAGCGATCCGCCCCGATTCAACCCCAACAGTTAACGGTTATCAGGCCACCCTGGAGGCGGATCAGCGCACTGAAAAGCACCTTGCACTGATCAGCAGGCTGTCGCTAGAATGACCACCGATGGTTCCGACACGGCGTCAGCCGACGGGATTAAAAAGGGAACACGGGAAGGGGAAACCCGAGCCGTGGCTGCCCCCGCAACTGTAGGCGGAGAGTTCATGTCCATTTGCCACTGGAGCAATCCGGGAAGGCGACATTTGAACAGCGACCCGCGAGCCAGGAGACCTGCCATCGACTATCCATTTTATTCACTGGGACGGGGCGTCCCAAAGGAACAAAACCATGAAAAAACCGCGTCAAGTGACGGTTCTGTCCGTCCATCCTGAAATTACCTGCGTGCATTTTCCAACGCCTGAAACGGTCTGCTGCCGTTGCTGCTGAGCCGGCCGCCGTTTCATTCCATCACCTAACCGAACACGCAGGAAACAGTATGTATTTCAGTGATCCCCACGATTTTGCCAAACGGCTCAACAGTTGTCTTCACCAGGCCCGCGTTACCCAGCTGGAACTGGCCAACCGGACCGGCCTGAAACCGACCCAGATCAACCACTTCTGCTGTGGCAGACGGCTGCCCAATCTGCGGAATTTCAGCAAAATCTGCCAGTCCCTGCCCAGCGCCGACCCGCGCTACCTGATGGGCATTGAAGAGGTCTGACGGCTGCAGTGATTCATCTGGCCGGCCCTCTCCCGACAGGCGGGGCATCCTCCCGCTTGCCGGGCCTGGTGTATGCCGCCATTGCCCCGCACCGAAATGCTGTGCAGGGGCGGTGCCGGTTTTGCGTTTTGAGCCAATTTTGGCCATGCTAGAGAGCAATGAAACAGCCCAACTTCTACAGTAACCCGGGGTTCGATCGACTGGATCGCTATCGGGATGATCCCGATTGGCTGCAATCCATCCTGGGAACCAGACAGACCCGGCTTCTGCCGGTATGGCGCAATCAGCATCTGGTAACGGACCACAACCGGCCGGTCTCCTTCCCGGGCGACCAGGACCGGGGACTGCTGGCCCTGGCCCACGAACGAATCCTGCTGGGACGGGATGGGGAAGGCACTATCTGGCTGGCCCTGGATATCTCTCACCTGGAGCAACCGCTGGACTGGCTGCCCTGCCCAGCCGAGCAGACATTCCGTGACCTGCGCGTGGTCGGCCCGCTGATCGACCGGCACAGCGGCGCCCTGCTGGCCCATGCCCGGGCCATGGCCTACTGGCACCGGCATCACCGTTTCTGCGCCAATTGCGGCAGCCTGACCCACGCAACCCGCGCCGGACACATGCGGGTCTGCAGTGATCCGGCCTGTGGACGGGCACACCATCCCCGCACCGATCCGGCGGTAATCATGCTGGTCCACGACGGGGATTACTGCCTGTTGGGCCGACAGCCGAGCTGGCCACCCGGCATGCACTCCACCCTGGCCGGTTTTGTGGAGCCGGGTGAGAGTCTGGAGGATGCGGTGGCGCGGGAAGTGTGTGAAGAGGCCGGTATCCAGGTAGCGGATATCCGTTACCACTCCTCCCAACCCTGGCCGTTTCCGGCCTCGATCATGCTCGGTTTCTATGCCCGGGCCACCAGTACCGCAATCCAGGTGGACGGCCTGGAACTGGAGAGCGCCAACTGGTTTCACCGGGACCAGCTGCTGGCATCACCGGAGAATGAGCAGTTCCATCTGCCCCGCCGGGACTCCATCTCCTGGCGCCTGATTGAGACCTGGATGAAGCAACAGCACCCGGGCTGAACTCAGCCCGGGCAGGATGGGAAAATAACGGGTTACCTGGGCAAGTATTCGTTCAGTGCATCCACCAGCTGCTGGGCCGATATGCCATGGGCAAACTTGGTGATGAACTCCCCATTGGGTGCCATCAGGTAGACGCTGGCGGTGTGATCCATGATATAGAGATCGGGATCGGCGCCCTCTTCCACCACCTTCTCATATCTCGCCCTGTAACCTTTCACCACCCGGTCAATCATGTCCCTGCTGCCGGTGAGGCCAACCAGGTTTTCGTTGAAGTATTTGACATAGTTCTTCATCACCTCGACATTGTCCCGCTCCGGGTCGACGGTAATGAAATAGGGGGTGATCAGTTGCGCCCGCTCACCAAGCAGATCCAGCGCCTGGGATACAACCTGCAACGAGGTGGGGCAGATATCAGGACAGAAGGTGTAACCGAAATAGACCAGCTGGAATTTTCCCAGCATATCCTTGTCGGTGAACATGCGCCCATTGTGGTCAACCAGCATGAACTTGGCGCCGACCTTGGCGGTTTCCGGCTCGTAAAGCGCCTCGTTGGCGGCAACCTGCTCTGCCTCTCCGTCGAACTTGAGGCAGGCCTTGATGGTATCGGTATTCTTTTGCATCAGCTCGAAGTAGAGATCCGGGCCGGCTTCCATCGTGGTGCCAAAACTGTCCAGGGTACCCGTATTGATATCCACCCCTTCGGTCAGTAAGGGCAACTCCGGCATTGGCATGCCATGCTCGGTCAGCAGGCAGGCGTAATAGCCCTCTTTCAGTTTGGCGTGGTTCTGCAACAGGGAGAGCGCATCCACCGGCTGGTCCGGCGACTGGGCCAGCACACCCCGGATCTTCAGCGCATAGGCCTGCTCGAAATACTGCAGGGTGTCGTAATAGGCCATGCCGATACCGCTTTTCAGACCGCGATAGCCGTACTCCAGTTTGCGATCCAGTTCTGCCACACGAGCCAGCAACTGGGCACGATTCCGCCGGTACAGATGGGCCCGGCCATTGTCCGCGTCCATCAGTGCCCGGGAGAGTTCATCCACCAGGATCAGCACGTTGCGGCTGTCCAGCCAGAAATAGGGGTCACGTAACTCGCCCTCTTCACTCTTGTCCCAGCGGGACGGCAGGATCTTCAGTTCCCGGTTATCCAGCAGGGTCACGACCCGGGTTCCCTTCTGCCGGGCCTGGTCAACAGGCTGGATCAGAAAACGCTCCAGCTCCGGTCCGACCCAGACAATCATGTCGGCCTGCTCCAGGCTGGCCTGCTGGCTGGCACTCATCTGGTAGTCGAACGGCAGATTCTCGCCGTCCACCAGCAGCTCCGGCCCCTCCGTGCCAAGCATCAGGCCGGACAGAATGGAGTGGATCGGCTTAATAGTGGTGACCACCCGGAAATCCGAATCGGCCAAAAGCGGCTGACTGCCCAACAACAGCAGCGCCAGGAGTATCGAATGCAAGGAGCTAAAAAAAACTGCGGCTAGCCTGTTCACGAATATCTACCCACCTAAATATTGACTTGGATCGGATGGCTCTCTTACTTGGCGAAAGCGGCTTCCAGTTTCAGAATGGCTGCATCCACCTGTTCGCTGAAGGCGCCCTCCTCCGGGCAACTGGTCCTGTTCTCGATGATTTTGAGAAATGCGCTATTGGTGGAGCTGTCAAACAACTCCCCGTACTGGCGGCGCTTCGGAAGTGTCAGCACCAGGGTCTTTTTCATACGACGGGTTTCGATCAGATAGTGGCAATTGAGCGCCATGCCGTTGAGTTCGCCCAGTTTTTTTACGGCGTCAAGCTGTTCGCTGTCCATGCCACCCGCCTGCAGCGTGCCGCTGACCAGCAGCATCAACAGAACCGGAATAGCCAATCTGAAACTCATCATCGTGCTGATCACCTGAAATTGATTGAAAATTTACCTAAGCAACGGATTATAGGTACCCGGGAGAGCCGGGTAATTGCCTAAAATCAATCCTTATCCTTTCAGCGCCCGGGGTGGCTGCCGGGATCAATCCGTTGTATCCCCGTCCCTGGGACCGGTGTAGAACTCGGGCCAACGCTCCCTGACCACCGGCCCATCACTGGCCAGGCCAATACAGGCGTCAAGAATACGCGGTCGCTGGCGTACCGGCTGCTGGCTGGCCCGCTCCTCCAGGGCCGCATGCATGGTCTGGTAAGCGGTGGTGGCCAGCTGTCCGAGCAACTCCATCAGGTGGGTACAGCTTGATCTGCGTTCCACCCGCCGCCTCACCTCCCGCATCCAGCCGGGCGCGATCTTCAGACCGATCAGTTCGCGCATGATCGCGGCCGTCTGTTTACACGCCGGATAGGGTGTATCGTCAGACACGGCAACCACATCATGGATGACAAAATCCAGATCCAGGGTCACCCGCAGATGCAGGTCGTGCACCGGCGCACCCGGTTCCAGGTAACCGCGATGACGGGTATTGAAACCGAAAGTTTTGGTATCAGTCAGATGGGCTTCCAGATCCCAAAGACCGTCTTTGCGCAGATAACCCTCACAGGTGATACGGCGCGTATGCAGATGTTCACGTTCGACGGGGTCGGGTAACGGCACGGCGGTTTAATCTCATGTACGTAGGAGTGGGAAACCATAATGGCAACGGCAGGGAATATCAAACCAGGCCAGAAGACAGATAACGGATCAGGCCAGCAGGACGCTTGACGTCCCCCCGGTCGCCGCCTATTGTCTCCCGCCATGACGCTGATACAACGCCTTTTTTTATGTGTGATCCTGCTGCCCGGTTGGGTCTGGGCCGATGCCGACAACCTGGTCGGCCGACCTATCGTTGTCTCTGAACAGGTCAAAAACGGTCAGCGCTTCATGGGTATCCAATTACTCGGCAGCCTGGCACTGCGGGGAGACTCGGCACTGGCAGAGCTCTCCGGACTGGCCTGGGACGAGGATGAACAGCTGTTGTTTGCCATCTCTGACCAGGGGCGGATAGTGAAACTGGCGCCGCGCTTCAGCAATGGACGCCTTGCCCAGGTGGCCTTACTGGCGGCCCATCCGCTGCTGGACCGGCGCGGTAAGCCGCTGCGCGGCGGCTGGAGTGACGCGGAGGGGCTGACGCTGGAAAACAGCACTAACGGCATCCGGGGCGATAGCCGCCTGATCATTTCGTTTGAACGGCATCACCGGATAGAACGTTATTACCCGGACGGCCGCTGGCACTCCACCCTGCCGTTTCCCCGGCTGCTGCGCCAGAGCGACTACCGGCCGAAGAATAACCGGGGTCTGGAAGCGGTCACCCTGCACCCGGAATATGGCATTCTCACCGGCCCCGAGTTACCCCGCGGACACCATGCACCCTACCTGGTCAACACCAGCGGCCGGACCTGGCAATACCGGTTTAAAGAGGCTGCTGGCGCCCTGGTGGCCCTGGAAGCGCTGCCGAACGGCGACCTGATCCTGCTGGAACGGGCCTACACCTCTATCTTCGCGCCCTGGGTGATCAGTCTTAACCGGGTGCGGGCTGCCGATCTGGCCAGATCGCAAACCGTGCCAACCGAACTGATCGCCCGTTTCGACAGCGGTCAGGGCTGGCTGACGCAGAATATCGAGGGACTGACCCGGCATCAGGGCATGCACTTCTTTATGGTCAGTGATGACGGCAACATGCCCTGGGCCCAGACCCAGTTGATCTATTTCAAGCTCTTGTCGGAGTGAGCGGACATCTCGTCCAGCATGGGTTGCAACTGCTCCCAGACATGATCCAGCATTAACGGCTGGCCCTCCGCGGTGGGATGAATGCCATCCCCCTGCATCCACTCGGGCCGATCAGCCACCCCTTCCAGGAAGAACGGCACCAGCGGTACATCCCGCTGTTCGGCCAGATCCCGATAGATTTGCAGGAACTTCTCGGTGAATGCCTTGCCGAAGTTCGGTGGCAGCATCATACCCAGCAGCAGTGGACGGCTATGACTGGCCCGGGCAAGTGTTATCATCTGGTCCAGATGGTCACGGGTCTGGCGATTACCGAGTCCACGCAAGCCGTCGTTGCCACCCAGCTCAATAATCAGGATATCCGGTTGGAACTGCTCCAGCGCCCGTGGCAGGCGCGCCAGTCCACCGGCAGTGGTATCGCCCGATATACTGGCGTTCACCACGCGATGGGGATAACCAGCCTGTTGCAGACGGGTCTGCAGCAGGGCAACCCAGCCACGGCTGCGCTCAATACCGTAAGCCGCGCTCAGACTGTCACCCAACACAAGAATCACCGGTTCGGCAGCCGGTACATTGGACATAGCAAACATCAGCAGTAGGAAAAGTTTCTTCATGGATACAGATCATAACCCAGGTGACATCCTGGTAAAGGCTACCGGTGTCGGAAAACAGGTCAACGCGCCGGGCGGCACCCTGACCATTCTACAGGATATCTCCCTGCAACTGGCCAGCGGCGAGGTTGCGGCTATTCTGGGCGCATCCGGTTCCGGCAAGTCCACCCTGCTGGGGTTGCTGGCCGGACTGGACGAGACCAGCAGCGGTGACATCGAACTGTTTGGCAAGTCGCTCAACGCCTTGAATGAAGATCAGCGGGCCGCCCTGCGCGCCGGCAGGGTCGGTTTTGTATTCCAGTCTTTTCAACTGCTGCCCGGCATGACTGCGCTGGAAAATGTCATGCTGCCACTGGAACTGGCCGGTACCGACCAACCCGTCTCCGGGGCCACCGAGGCCCTGCGCCAGGTGGGCCTGGCCGATCGTCTGCACCACTATCCCGGACAACTCTCCGGCGGCGAGCAGCAGCGGGTAGCCATCGCCCGTGCTTTTGCTTCCGGTCCCCGCCTGCTGTTTGCCGATGAGCCAACCGGCAGTCTCGACCAGGCCACCGGCAGTCACATTATCGACCTGCTGTTCCAGATGCGGGAAAAAACCGGCGCGGCACTGCTGCTGGTCACCCACGATGAACAACTGGCGGCCCGCTGTGACCATCGTCTGCGGATCGAAAGCGGCCGACTGGTGAGCGGCCGATGAATACCCTGCTACTGGCCCTGCGTTTTCTGCGCCGTGACTGGCGCAGCGGTGAACTGCGACTGCTGGTGCTGGCGCTGGTTATTGCCGTATCGGCAGTGACGGCGGTGGGCTTTTTCACCGACCGGGTGGAGCAGGCCATGGTCCTGCAGGCCAACCAGGTCATGGCCGCCGACCTGGTACTCTCCAGCAGCCGACCGCTGCCGGAACAGTTTGAGCAACAGGCACGCTCCCTCGGCCTGGATACCGCCCATACGCTCAACTTTCCCAGCGTCATCATGCACCGGGACGAAACCCAGCTGGTGGAGGTGAAAGCGGTCAGCCCGGCCTATCCCCTGCGCGGGGAACTGCGGGTGCGCACCCAACTGGCAGCCGCGGAACAGCGCGTCAGCCGACCGCCGGCGCCGGGTAACCTGTGGGGCGAGGCGCGACTCATGGCCGCCCTCGGAATTCAGCCGGGGGAACAGGTGTCGCTGGGTGAAATGACCTTCACCCTGGAGCAGATCCTGAGCCGTGACTCGGCCCTCGGCAACAGCTTTTTCCGGCTCGGCCCCGAGGTGCTGATCGCCCTGGAGGATATTCCCGGAACCGGGCTGGTCACCCCGGCCAGCCGGGTACGTTATCGCCTGCTGGTGGCCGGTGATCAGGCACAAGTGGAGGCGTTCCAGCGCTGGAGCCAGTCGCAACTGCCGCGCGGAGTGCGGCTGGAACATATCAGCAGCGCCCGTCCCGAACTGCGCAACACCCTGGAACGGGGCAGCCGTTTTCTCAGTCTGGCCGCCCTGGTGGCGGTGCTGGTGGCAGGCGCCACCGTGGCGCTGGCCACCCGACGGTTCGTGGAACGCCAGTCGGACACCAGCGCTATCATGCGCTGTCTGGGGGCCAGCCAGGCGCTGATAATGCGGGTACTGTCGCTGCGTCTGCTGCTGCTCGGCCTGATGGCCAGCCTGCTGGGCATCGCTGCCGGCTGGATGGCGCAGTACCTGCTGGCGGGTCTGTTGAGCGACTGGTTCGGCGGCGTACTGCCACCGCCCGGCCCCTGGCCCGTGCTGGTGGGCCTGGGCACCGGTCTCATCACCCTGATCGGATTTACCCTGCCACCGGCATTACGATTGGGTGCGGTGCCCCCGTTGCGTGTTCTGCGACGTGATCTGGGCGCCCCCCCGGCCAGCACCTGGCTGCTGATCCTCTGTGCCATCGGCGCCATGGCGTTGCTGATGCGCTGGCAGGCCGGCGATGCCACCCTGGCCGGCTGGGTGCTGCTCGGCACACTCGGCACGGTCTCCCTGCTGTTGCTGGCGGCCTGGCTGCTGATCCGCCTGCTCCGGCCGTTGCGCCAGCGCGGTGGCACCCTGTGGCGCCAGGGTCTCGCCGGGCTGCTGCGGGACCCGGCCGTGACCGCCCTGCAACTGACCGGCTTCGGCCTGGGTATTCTTGCCATGCTGCTGCTGGGCATTATCCGCATGGATCTGCTGGATGCCTGGCAACGAACCATTCCGGACCAGGCACCGAACCACTTCCTGATCAACATCCAGCCGGAAGATGTGGCCGCCATGGGCGACTTCTTCCAGCAACGGGAGATCGCTCAGGCCGGCATCTATCCCATGTTGCGCGCCCGCCTCACCCACATCAACAGCAGCCCGGTGTCACCCGAGCAGTATCAGGACGACCGCGCCCAACGGCTGGTGGAGCGGGAATTCAACCTCTCCTGGGCAACCGAACCACAGGCCGATAACCGGATTGTGGCCGGTCGTTGGTGGGACGCCACGGATCAGGAGTCCCGGTTCTTCTCCGTGGAGAGCGGCATCGCCGAAACCCTGGGCATCCGGCTGGGGGACAGGCTCGCTTTCGACCTGGCCGGTGTACCGATCGAGGCGCAAGTGAGCAATCTGCGCCAGGTACAGTGGGACTCGTTCCAGCCCAACTTTTTCGTCATCGGAACACCCGCCCTGCTGCGGGATCACCCCACCAACTACATCACCAGCTTCTACCTGCCGCCGGGCCGGGAGGCGCTACTGGCACAATTGGTGAAACAGTTTCCGTCGGTCACCATTATCGATGTGAGCGCCATCATGCAGCAGATCCGTGAGATCATGCAGCGCGGTTCACTGGCGGTGGAGTACGTCTTCCTGTTCACCCTGGCGGCCGGTCTGCTGATGCTCTATACCGGTATCCAGGCGAGCCGTGAACACCGTCAGCAGGAGTCGGTGGTGCTGCGAACCCTGGGCATGCAACGCCGTGGGCTGCTGCAGGCCGCCGGGATTGAGTTCGTCACCCTCGGCCTGCTGGCCGGCACCCTGGCCAGCGTATGCGCCACCGCCACCGGTTGGTTCGTGGCGACCGAGGTGTTCGGATTCACGTTCCATCCCAGCGCGTCCATCGTCCTGGTGGGTATCCTGGGCAGCGGATTGGCCATCGGTATCGCCGGCGTGGCGGCCACCTGGCCACTGACCGTGCATCCACCGTTACGGGTGCTGCAAAATCGCACATGAAGCCAAAGCAATACAACGCTTTCCTGCTCACCCGCCACTGGCGTGACGGACCGAACGGGGTCGAGTTGCAGTTCTGGGCACATTCGACCGCCGGTCCGCTGCGGCTGATCTACCCCGAGCAGCGGGCGGTCTGCTTTATTGCACGGGACAGTGAAGTGCCACTGGATGGTATGCGGGTGGCGCGTAAACCGTTGCAACTGACCGATCTGCAGGGACAACCGGTGGATGGACTCTATTTTCAGCAGCAGCGCCAGTTGCAGCAGTTTCGTGAGCGCACCGCCGGCAGCAGCACCCTGCTGCTGGAGTCGGATATCAAGGTGGTTGACCGTTTCCTGATGGAGCGATTTATCACTGCCCCCATGCAGGTAAGCGGCCATCCGGTGCAACGCGAGGGCTATCTGGAACTGGTCAATCCCCGTATCAGGCCCACCGACTACCAACCGGAACTGAGTTACCTGAGCCTGGACATCGAGACCGATGGCAGCGCCAATCAGGTGCTCTCCATCGCCTTCTGCGGACCCGACGTGAGCCGGATTCTGATGCAGGGAGAGGCGGCCGACTGGTCCAGTGACCTGCCCATTCAATGGGTCAGGGACGAAGCCCAGCTGCTGCGGGAGTTCCTGCAACAGATGGCACAACTGGACCCGGACCTGATCCTGGGCTGGAACCTGATCAACTTCGACCTGGACTATCTGGAGCGGCGCTGCCGGGCCCACCGCATCCCTTTCAGCCTGGGTCGGGGTGGCGAACTGGCGGCCATCCTGCAGCCCCAGCAGAGCGGCCAGGCCCGGATAGCCAGCATCCCGGGCCGGGTGGCCCTGGACGGTATCGATAACCTGCGCGCCGCTTTCTGGTCTTTCGACAGCTTCGCCCTGGATCATGTGGCGGAGAAACTGCTGGGCCGTAAAAAACTGATCAGTGGCGACCAGGACAAACTGGCCGAGATCCAGCGCCAGTTCCGGGAGGATCGCCCTGCCCTGGCCGCCTACAACCTGGAAGACTGCCGTCTGGTGGAGGATATCTTCCACCACACCGACCTGATCAGCTTTGTCCGCCAGCGCGCCACCATGACCGGGCTCTCCCTGGGACGCCAGGGGGGATCGGTGGCAGCATTCGACAATCTCTATCTGCCCCTGCTGCATCGTGAGGGGGTGGTCGCCCACGACATCGGCGCCTTCCGCCACTCCCAGACCAGCCCCGGCGGCTATGTGATGGATTCCCAGCCGGGTCTCTACCAAAATGTGCTGGTGCTGGATTTCAAGAGTCTGTACCCCAGCATTATCCGCACTTTTCGCATTGATCCGCTGGGCATGGCGTTTCCCGGCGACGATCCGGTCCCCGGCTTTCTGGAGGCCAGTTTCGCCCGGGAGCGTCACCTGCTGCCGGGCATTATCTCCCAGCTCTGGGCCAGCCGGGACGACGCCAAGCGACGCCAGGACAAGGCCCTGTCCCAGGCGATCAAAATCATCATGAACTCTTTCTACGGGGTGCTCGGTTCCAGCGGTTGCCGTTTCTATGATCCCCGCCTCGCCAGCAGCATTACCCGGCGTGGTCACGAGATCATCACCCGCAGCCGCGACTGGCTGGAGGCGGCCGGTTACCCGGTGATCTACGGTGATACGGACTCGGTGTTTGTGCTGCTGGGAGAGGGATATGACGAAGCCCGCGCCCAGGCAACCGGTCGCCAGCTGGCTCAGGATCTGAATACCTGGTGGAACGACACCATCGCCAAGGAGTTTCGCGTCGAATCGGCCCTGGAGATCGAGTACGAAACCCACTTCATCCAGTTCATCATGCCCACCATCCGCGGCACCGAAACCGGCAGCAAGAAGCGCTATGCCGGCGTGATCCGCAATGCCCGGGGCGAGTATGAGCTGGTATTCAAGGGGCTGGAGAGTGTGCGCAGTGACTGGACGCCCCTGGCCCAGCGCTTTCAGCGTGAACTCTACCGGCGGATCTTTTTCCATGAACCCTACGAGACCTATATCAGCCAACTGGTGGAGCAGTTGAAACGGGGCGAGCTGGATCGGGAACTGGTCTACCGGAAGCGCCTGCGGCGCAAACTGGACGACTACCAACGCAATGTGCCGCCCCATGTACAGGCAGCCAGAAAGCTGGACAAGCCGGGACGCACGGTCAGTTATCTGATCACCCTGAACGGTCCCGAACCGGTGGAGCACTATTTCGGTGGCCGGGCCACCAGTCCGATCGACTATCAGCACTATATCGATCGCCAGATCGAGCCGGTGGCGGATGGTATCCTGCATTTTCTGGACGACAGTTTCAAACGCATCACCGCCGATCAGCTGACACTGTTCTGAGCAGCCGTGTGTAGCGCTTCCGGAACCACTGCCGACCGGTGAAAGCCATGTCAATACGGGACAGGAGTGTTAAAGTTAAGCCATGTATCTGCTGTTGATTGAAGACAATCCCGACCTGATTGAGAACCTGTGTGAGTTCCTCGAATCCCAGGGACACACGGTGGATATCGCCTACAACGGGCTGAGTGGTCTGGGCTTCGCGCTCGATAACAGTTACGACGTGATTATTCTCGACCTGACCCTGCCGGGCATGGATGGCCTGGAGGTCTGTTCCCGGCTGCGTCGGGAGGGCCACGACACCCCGGTGCTGATGCTCACCGCCCGGGACACCCTGCACGACAAGCTGCAGGGATTCGCCAGCGGCACCGATGATTACCTGGTCAAACCCTTTGCCCTGCCGGAACTGGCGGCCCGCCTCACCGCACTTTCGCGCCGCAGTCGCAGCGAAACGACCCGGCGCCGCCTGATGGTGGCTGATCTGCAGTTTGATCCCGATACACTGCGCGTGGAGCGCAACGGCCAGCGGATAGAGCTGGCGCCCATTCCACTCAAGATCCTCGCCCTGCTGATGCGCCGGTCACCGGGCGTGGTGCGCCGGACCGAGATCGAACGGGAGATATGGGGTGACGACCTGCCGGACAGCGATACCCTGCGTGCCCACATGCATGCCCTGCGCACCGCGATCGATCGCCATTTTAAACCGCCCCTGCTGCACACCATTCGCGGCATGGGTTACCAGCTCAGTGACCCCGATGGCCGCTAGCTGGACGCTGCGCAACCGGGTCGCCATCACCCTGGCCCTGTTCGGCGCGGTGGTCAGCCTGGCGCTGGCCAGCACCATCTATATCGCCTCCCACGATCTGGAAGCACGACTGATTGACGACACCCTGACCGCCGAGCTGGATGACTACGTGGCGCGTCGCCAGCGCAACCCCTTCTCCCTGCCGGAACATACCGCCACCATCCGGGCCTACGTGATTGCGGAGCAAGGCGGCACCCATCCGATTCCGGAACAGATCAGGGGACTCTCGCCCGGGTTCCATAATCTTGAGATTGACGGCACCGGTTATCGCGCCGCTGTCCGGGAGGTGCAGGAGCAGCGTTTTGCGGTGCTTTACGACACCAGCGCACTGCGCCAGCGGGAGATCAGTTTCCTGATCCTGCTGACCGGTAGTGTGCTGGTGGTGACGCTTGTTTCCGCCCTGGCCGGACGCTGGCTGGCGGCCCTCATTATCGCGCCGGTCACGGAACTGGCACGACGGGTGGCACAACTGCACCCGGAAGATGAACCCACCACCCTGGCGCGGGAGTTTCCCTGGGTGGAGATTCACCAGCTGGCCGGCGATTTTGATACCTACCTGAAACGCCTGCACGATTTTATCGAACGGGAACGGCTGTTCACCGGTGATGTGAGTCACGAACTGCGCACACCCATTGCCGTCATCAACGGGGCCACTGAGCTGATGATGCTGGACGACACGCTGGATGAGAAGAACCGGAACCGTGTGACCCGCATCTCCCGTGCAGCCAACGAGATGGGTGAGATCTCCGCCGCCCTGCTGGCGCTCTCCCGGGAGCAGGGTGATGTCAGTCGCCCGTCCATTGAGTGCGACCTGCTGACCGTGGTCGAAGAGGTTGTTGAGCGCTACCGGACCCTGTTCCGCAACAAGCAGGTGGCGGTCGTGTTGGACGTGGCGCAACCATCTGAGCGCCGGGTCGACCATGCCATTCTCTCCATGATCCTGGGCAATCTCCTGCGTAACGCCCTGAGCTTTACCCAGCAGGGCGAAGTACGCGTCACGCTGGACAAGGACAAACTCTGCATAACCGATTCAGGTCCGGGACTGGACCAGGCCGACCCGTCAGAACTGTTTAAACCCTACGTACGCGGCGAGCAAAGCAGTGGCGCGGGCCTGGGGTTGTCACTGGTATGGCGATTGTGTCAGCATGTGGGCTGGCAGATCTCCTTGGAGAACCACCCGGACGGCGGTACCCGGGCCCTGCTCTGGCTGGCCCCCTCGCCCGTCGAAAACCGCTGACCACCACCCTTTTATACACTCCCTTAACATTTTCTATCCATTCCCTATACCGGCAACCCGGTATGGTTCGCAGCGAGCAATGCCGAGCAGTAATCCTCTGCCTCTCCCGTCTCGAAAGGGGCCTGTTGTTCCCTCTTCATCACATCGGCGCCACAAGGAAACGGGTTGGCGATCAGTCAAATCCAAATCGCCAGGCGCCTCCGGAGAAGTGCGGTAGCGGATGCTGTAACGGCAGACCGGGACGGGCATGGAGCCACCAGTTGCCCGTCAGACAGTCATTACGCAGCAGGATCAATCATGCAGTATCTTAACGCCCACTCCGCCATCCACCTGCCACAGGGCCTGCGGGCCATCCCGACCCGTTACTGGTTGCTGACGGCACTGATTATCCTGGCCCTTCTGGAACTGAGCAGTGCCCGGTTGATCCTGCTCACGCTGGTATTGGCATTAGGCTTCAGCCTGGTGGAGCGGGTCAACAAACTGACCTGCGCAAAACCGGCCACCCCCGCCAGCATCGTGCCGAACCGCTCATTTGATGGCGGCGCATTCACCCTGCAACCAACAGCCACGCAACCACGCGACGGGGTACGGATCGTCTGCGATGGCGGCAGTTTTGAACGTTCACACCTGAAATAATGAAAACACTATCCGGAAACTCCAACTCATTCACCGGCGCGGCCGAGCTGCCGTCCATCCCGCAACGCCTGTTGCTGCTGTTACCCTTCCTGCAGTGGCTGCCGCTCATCTCCCGCCGTACCCTGCAGCAGGACCTGATGGCCGGGTTGACCGGTGCGGTGGTGGTGCTCCCGCAGGGGGTGGCCTTCGCCACCATCGCCGGGATGCCGCCCCAGTACGGTCTCTATACCGCCATGATCACGCCGATTATCGCGGCCCTGTTCGGCTCTTCACGACACCTGGTTTCCGGGCCAACCACGGCCATTTCCATCGTGGTCTTCTCATCCATCAGTCAGCACGCCACCCCGGGCACACCGGAATTCATTCAGCTGGTCCTGACCATGACCTTTCTGGCCGGTATCTACCAGTTCGCTTTTGGTGTGGCGCGCCTGGGAACCCTGGTCAACTTTGTCTCCCATACCGTGGTGGTTGCCTTCACGGCAGCAGCGGCCATCCTGATCGCCACCAGCCAGATCAAGCATGTACTGGGGCTGCAACTGGCCGGTGGTCACTCCTTTGCGGATACCTGGCTGCAGGTGTTCCAGCATGCCGGGCAGACCAACGGTTATGTGCTGCTGATTGCCCTGGCCACCCTGGCCGTGGCACTGTTCAGTCGCCGCCTGTCGAACAAAATGCCGCACCTGTTGCTGGGCCTGATCGTCGGCTCCCTGATCGCCCTGTTTCTGGGTGCCGAGGCCCACGAAGTGGCCCTGGTCGGCAAGATTCCGGCCCAGTTGCCTCCCCTGTCGAGCCCCCAGTTCAGCATGGATACCATTCGCATGCTGGCACCCCAGGCATTCGCCGTTGCCCTGCTGGGCCTGATCGAGGCGGTCTCCATCGCCCGTTCCGTGGCCACCCGCTCCAACCAGCGCATCGATGGGAACCAGGAGTTCATCGGCCAGGGCCTGTCCAACATCGTCGGCAGTTTTTTCTCAAGCTATGCCGGCTCCGGCTCGTTCACCCGTTCCGGCATCAATTACGATTCGGGTGCCCAGACCCCCATGTCGGCCATTTTCGCGGCGGTGATCCTGATGGCCATCGTGCTGCTGATAGCACCCCTGACGGCCTACCTGCCGGTTGCCGCAATGGGCGGGGTGATCCTGCTGGTGGCCTACAACCTGGTTGACCTGCACCACATCCGGTCGATTTTCAACACCAGCCGGTCAGAGTCGGCCATCTTCCTGGTGACCTTCTTCTCCACCCTGTTTCTGGAACTGGAGTTCGCCATCTATATCGGCGTGCTGTTGTCGCTGGTGATCTTCCTGGCCAAGACCTCCAAACCCAAGCTGACCCTGCTGGCTCCGGACCAGACCCAGAAGGGTCGCACTTTCACGGATATAGAGACCAAGCCACTCCAGGAGTGTGGACAACTGAAGGTCGTGCGGGTGGACCGCTCCGTCTATTTTGGTTCGGTCAGCTACCTGCAACTCAAGTTGCAGATGATCTCGGCCAACCACGGCGTGAAACATATCCTGTTGATTGCCACCCGTATCAACTATATCGATATGGCCGGCGCGGAACTGCTGACCCAGGAGGCCCGACGACTCAAGGCGGAAGGCGGTGGACTCTACGTCTATGGCCTGAAGGATGAGCTCTGGCAGTTCCTTGCCGAGGGCGGTTACCTGAAGACGATCGGCGCACAATACTTTTTCGATAATAAAACCGACGCCATCAGCGCCATCTACCGCAAACTGAACCATCAGACCTGCCAACAGTGCCGGATGCCGGTCTTTCTGGAGTGCCAGCGGGAGCAGGAAGCCGTCGCCTGAGGCCATCCTTTAACACCCTTTAATACGCTCGGTGATAACCCCATCGGCGGACGTCCGGCTGCCGGTTTGCGCTGTCAATTATTAATAACATTTTTTATATATCGATTAATCCTTCTAATAGCTCATACCCTACAGTTGGTGTAGACTTTCACTGTCGCTTGTCGTATTCGAATAATACCAATAGGCAGGTTTTCTTCTATGCCAAATCTAGTCCGCAGGGCCGGATTGCCCCTACTGGCCTTCTGCGCATGCCTCTTCACCGGTGCAGTCCAGGCGGCTGATCTCACCATCGCTGCGGCGAACTCAACCTGCAATGCCATCAAGACGGTGGGCGAACAGTATTCACAGGTTCACGGCATCACCATCCGCTACATCTGCAAATCTTCCGGGCTGCTGGCCAAAGGCATCCGCGGCAAGGCGATCTGGGCCGACATCTATATCTCGGCCAATAAACAGTGGATGGATTTCATGATTAAAGGTGGTCTGGTGGCCGCCGATAAGGTTATCAGTCCCTGGGGCAATCGTCTGGTTGTCAGTGCTCCGGCGAACAGTTCTCTGGATTTCAAAACATGGCATGATTTGATGTCGGACAGTATAAAAACCATCCTGATTGGAGACCCCGGCACAGCGCCCTTCGGTCGCTATGCAAAACAGGCCATGCAGAACAGCGGTATCTGGGAACAGGTCAAACAGAAAATCACCACCAAGAAGCATATCACCCTGCTGGCCGAGACACTGGCACAACTGGATAACAACAGCGTCGGCATACTGTTTGAGACCAACATAACCCAACAACTGCGGGTCCTCTACCCGGTCGATCCTTCCCTGCATCCAAGCATTCGCTACTACATGGCACCACTCGAAAACTCACCAGACATGTCCGCTACAAAGGGACTGTTTGAATATATATCCGGCGATTCCGGCAGAAAAATATTTCAGGCCGCCGGTTTTAAACTAAACGCCCAATAGTCGCCAGGCAGAGATGATTGCAAGGCTGAGAAACTGCTCCCTGTATCGGCAACTGATAATCCCGATGGTCACCATCGGGATTATCTCCCTGCTGGGTACTGTCTATTTTTCCCATAACCTGACCAACTCCGTTACCGCCATCGATACGGTCTATGTTGAGGATAACGACCGGCTCCGGAATCTGGAAAAGATAGAGATTCAGATCACCCGGTATCGGGCGCTGTGTCTGCGCCATCTTACCGTGGAGAGTTTCTCCAGCATGCAGCGGATCGGCCGGGAACTCAGGCAGATCCGGCAGGACATCCTCGATCTGATACCGAACACCCTCGCCCTGAGCAGAGCGTCGGGCCCTGACAGGACGACCAGCGTCTCTCCGGAACGTCTTACAGCACTCCTGAGCACCTATTTCAAGGAGACGGGATTTGTGCTGAAACTGAGTGCCGATTTTGAAAAAGAGGCCGCGTTCAGCCTGCTCAGTCGTACCGAATCCAACTATATCCCCCGCATTAAAGAGGTCACGGCGCGGCTGATTCGCCAGGAGTTCGAAACCGTTGCCACTGCTCGTCGGCAGCTGATGTCGGCGGCAACCTACAACCTCTATACGACCATCACCATCGGCATCGCCGGTGGCAGCCTGATGCTGTTCATTGCCTTCATGGTGGTGCGTAACGTGACCGGTCGGCTGTCCCAGCTACTCAACTGGTCCAGAAATATCTCCCGTGGCGACTACGCCGCCCCATTGATACCAGCGGCCGGAGATGAAGTGGGCCAGCTCACCCGCGCAATGCAGGAGATGGCGCACAGCATTGCCGATGCCCATAGGAAACTGGAGAACGCCAAACACAGTGCAGAGTCAATCGCAGAAGCGCTGCAGATCTATGCCAACGCCTTTGAAAACAGCGGAGAGGCCATTCTCATCACCGATAAAGACAACCGTATTATCAATGCCAACCGGGCCTTTACGCTCCAAACCGGCTATGAACTGGAGGAGGTTGTCGGTAAAAACCCCCGGATCTTGTCCGGCGGCAGAACCAGTGAAGAGACCTATCATGGGTAGTGTAAAGAATCTTTCGC
>NPIF01000046.1_pt1 | contig 46037 bp, 36 predicted proteins | sample 8637461 | NCBI WGS metagenome assembly NPIF01 (sample SAMN07420641, study PRJNA396082) | bioreactor metagenome | isolation source: sample BR12 brine-fed electro-methanogenic bioreactor BR | place: Japan: Kochi | collected 2016-12-09
TTTGCCGTCGAGTACTCACGGATTCAGGTTTAAGCATAGAGCAGCGATAAAAAAAATCAAGGGGTTAATTCCCTTCCCGGACCCGCTCTTCTTGACAGGAGAGGCGCCCCTTCCTATGATTCCTGAGTTTTTATTTATTTTTCCGAGGTGGAGATGAATCAGAACCGCATTGCCGAATCGCTGCACCGGCATCTGGGGGGGCTTGAGGCCACCGTGCAGAAGCACGGAAGCGGCCTCGAGCGGCTGGCGCAGCGGCTGGTGGAAGCCTTTCATGACGGGGGGCGGTTGATCGTGCTGGGAAGCGGACCCTTCTCCGCGGCGGCCAATCTGGTGGCCAGCTATTTCAATTTGCGCCTGTCGCTGGAGCGTCCCCTGCTGCCGGCGATCTCCCTTGGCCACGACGCCCTGCTCGCTCAATCCCTCGGCCAGGACGACCAGCTCGCCCACTATTTTTCCCGCCAGCTGCGGGTTCTGGGTGGGGGCGGCGACGTCGTTCTGGCGCTGGCCGACGGGGGACGCGACGCGGCGGTGGTCGAGGGGCTCGCTGCCGCCCGTCAAGCCGGCAGCGTCAGCGCTCTTTTTTTCCGCGGGGCCGAGGAGGACTTTTTCGGCGAGCGGCCCGACTTTCTGTTCGACATCGCCGCCGACGGCACCGCCAGCGCTCTTGAAGTCTCGCTGTTCTGCGGCCGGGTGCTGTGCGAACTGGTGGAAGCGGAGCTGTTCGGCTTTTGAGCCGGAGTGGTGCATGAAACCTTGCGGGGGGAAATCGGGTGCCTGACTATCTGCTGGCGTTGAACCTGCGCGGGCGGCTGTGCGTGGTGGTCGGCGCGGGCCGGGTCGGCCGGCGCAAGGTCAGGGGATTGCGGGCCGCCGGCGCCCGCATCAGGGTGATCGATCCCTGCGCGCAGGCCCTCGCGCTGGTGGACGCGGAATCCCTTTGTCGCCCCTACCGCCCTGGAGATCTTGCCGGGGCGTTGCTGGTCGTGGCCGCCACCGATGATCCCGCAATCAATCGCAGCGTCGCCGCCGAAGCGCGCAGGATCGGAGCGCTGGTGCAGGCGGTGGACGACCCCGAGGGGAGCGATTTTCACCTGCCCGCCCTGCTGCGCCGCGGCGAGCTGACGGTGGCGGTTGCCACCGCCGGCGGCAGTCCGGCCCTGGCCGCGGCGGTGCGCGACGAGATCGCCCGCCTCTTCGGCGAGGAGTGGGGCACGGTTCTCGCGATCGCTGCCGCACTGCGCCGAAAGCGGTTGACAGAGACGGAACCAACCCCCTACAATCACGATATTTTGCATAAATTGCTGGCCGGCGGAATCGCCGGCCTGGTCGCGGCAGGGGATCAAGCCGCAGTCGAGCGGCTGCTGCAAGAGGTCATCGGTGAGCCTGTCTCTCTGGACCAACTGGGAGCTCCTCTGTCGAAAGGGATGAAATGAGCGTCGACATCCTCCTGTTTAAGTTCGCCCTTCTCGTTTATTTCGCCGCCACAGTCCTTTATCTGGTCGATATTCTCTCCCGCCGCGAGATGGCCGGAAAAGCCGCCCGCTGGGTGTTGCTGGGGGGCTTCGTCGTGCACAGCGCCACCCTGGTGGCCAGGTTTCTGGCGGCCGGCTATACTCCGGTGACCAATCTGCATGAATCGCTGTCCTTCTTCGCCTGGAGCGTGGTCGGCACTTTTCTGCTCTTCGACGCGCGCTACCGGCTGACGGTGATCGGGGCGTTTCTCTCCCCGCTGGCCCTGGTGCTGATGGTCGTCAGCGGGGTCACCGTGACCGATGTGAGCGAAATCAACCCCATGCTCAAAAGCTGGTGGTTTCCGGTGCACGTGGCCCTGGCTTTTCTCGGCAATGCCGCCTTCACGGTGGCCTTTGCGGTGAGCGTCATGTATCTGCTCCAGGAGCGCATGCTCAAGAGCAAGAAATTCCCCGCGCTCTTCTACCGTCTGCCGTCGCTGAATACGCTCGACAACATCAATTACAAGTGCCTGACATTCGGTTTTCCCTTGATGACCATGGGCATCATTTCGGGGGCGGTTTGGGCCAATTCGGCCTGGGGAGGGTATTGGCGCTGGGATCCCAAGGAAACCTGGGCCCTGATCACCTGGTTTCTTTACGCCGCGTTGCTGCATGGCCGTCTGATGGCCGGCTGGCGCGGCCGGCGCGCCGCAATCTTTTCCATTATCGGGTTTCTCTGCCTGCTGTTCAGCTACCTCGGGGTTCATCTGCTGCTCCCGGGCGAGCACAGCTTCAAGTCGCTGCAGGGACGCTAACCTCTCCAACGTGTTGGCCGTATGAACATTATTGTCGTGGGGCTCAGTCACAAGACCGCCCCCGTTGAAATCCGTGAAAAAGTAGCGTTCGCTCCGACCGCCATGGAAAAGCCCCTGCAGCAGCTGGTGGCCTTGCCGGCGGTGACCGAAGGGCTGATCGTGTCGACCTGCAACCGGGTGGAGCTCTATGCCACCAGTCGCGACGTCGGGCAGGCGATCGCGCAGCTCAAGCGGTTCCTTGCCGAATTTCACCACCTCTCGCCGGACGTTCTCGAGCAGCATCTCTACGACTACCATGGCGAGGAAGCCATCCGGCACCTCTTCCGCGTGGCTTCGAGCCTCGATTCGATGGTCATCGGCGAGCCGCAGATTCTCGGTCAGATCAAGACCGCCTACGGCTACGCGACCGATTGCAAGACCTCGGGCATTATCCTCAACCGCTTCATGCACAAGGCTTTTTCCGTCGCCAAGCGGGTGCGCACCGAAACTCAGATCGCCAGCAATGCGGTGTCGGTTTCCTTTGCCGCAGTCGAGCTCGCGCGCAAGATCTTCGACACCCTCGCGGACAAAACCGTCCTGCTGATCGGCGCCGGCGAGATGTGCGAACTGGCCGCCCGCCATTTCGTCACCAACGGCGTCGCCCAGGTGCTGGTCACCAACCGCACCTACGAGCGGGCGGTGCGCCTGGCCGAAGAGTTTCAGGGCAAACCGATTCTGTTCGAGAATTTCGCCGATCATCTGCACCGGGTCGACATCGTGCTCACCAGTACCGGCGCGCCCAACTACATCCTCCATCAACGCCAGGTGGACGAGGTGATCAAACAGCGCAAGTACAAGCCGATGTTCTTTATCGACATCGCGGTGCCGCGCGACATCGACCCCAAGGTCAACGACGTCAACAACGTCTATCTCTACGACGTCGACGACCTGCAGGGGGTGGTGCAGGCCAACCTCAAGGAGCGCCACAAGGAGGCGAAAAAAGCCGAGGGGATCATCGATCAGGAGATCGGCCAGTTCTTCCAGTGGCTCTCGAGTCTCGACGTGGTGCCGACGATCGTGGCGCTGCGCAAGAAATTTGACCAGATCCGCCAGGCCGAGGTGGAAAAAACCCTGGCCGGCCTCAACGGCCTGGGCAAGAAGGAACGCAAGGCGGTCGAGGCGATGGCGGCGGCGATCGTCAACAAGGTGCTGCACCAGCCGATGACCGTGCTCAAAAGCTCCCAGAACAACGCCGCAGGGGACAATTACCTGGAGGCGGTGCGCACCCTGTTCGACCTGCCGACTTCCGACGCCGATGGCGAGAGCGGCGCGGAACCGGCAGGCCAGGATTAAACCAGCCATTTTCCATCCCTCTGGGATGAATCTCTTCAAGGAGTACGCAAGCGATGAGCAAAAAGACCCTTCGGATCGGAACCCGGGCCAGCCAGCTGGCCCTGTGGCAGGCCAACTGGGTGCGAGCCGAGCTGGAAAAGCGCTATCCCGAGCTGGAAGTGACCCTGACCAAGATCAAGACCCAGGGCGACAAGATTCTCGATGTGCCCCTGGCGATGGTCGGCGGCAAGGGCCTGTTCGTCAAGGAGATCGAGGAGGCGATGCTGCGCGGCGAAGTCGACATCGCGGTTCACTCGATGAAGGACGTGCCCACCATCTTTCCCGAAGGGCTGGCGCTGCGCTGCATCACCAAGCGCGAGGATCCGCGCGACATCGTCATCCTGCGCCCGGGATTGCAGAGCTGGCGCGACATTCCCCAGGGCGGGCGCATCGGCACCTCGTCGCTGCGGCGCAAGTCCCAACTCCTTCATCTGCGCCCCGATCTGCAGATGCTCGATATCCGCGGCAACGTCGAGACCCGCATCCGCAAGCTCACCGACGACGATCTCGACGCGGTGGTGCTGGCGGCTGCCGGCATGAAGCGGCTCGGCTTCGCCGGCATGATCAGCGAATACCTCGATCCCGAGGTGTCGCTGCCCGCCATCGGCCAGGGGGCGCTCGGCCTCGAGAGCCGCATCGATGACGAGGAAACCAACAGCCTCATCGACTTCTTCAACCACCCCGAAACCGCCTACCCGGTCATTGCCGAGCGCGCCATGCTGCGCCACCTCGAGGGTGGCTGCCAGGTGCCGATCGCCAGCTACGGCACGGTCAGCGGCGATACCCTGAGAGTGACCGGGGTGGTCGCCAGCGTCGACGGCGTTGAGTTGCTCAAGAAAACCCTGACCGGCCCGGTGGCGGATGCGGAAAAAATCGGCGTGTCCCTGGCGGAGGATTTGCTGGTGATGGGCGCCGACAAGATTCTCAACGAAGTCTACCAGCACGAGACCTTCAATCGCGATCGCGAAGACGTCTGAGTGCCGCAGGGCATATTTCAGCAAAGATGAGTAGGGGCGGTTTTCGAACCGCCCCTCTCGGTTTTCAGTCATGGAAAAATGCGGAATCGTCTATCTGGTGGGCGCGGGGCCGGGAGATCCCGGCCTGATCACGGTCAAGGGGCGCGACTGTCTGCGCCGTGCCGACGCGGTGGTCTACGATTACCTCGCCAATCCGATGCTGCTGGACGAGGCTCCGGCTGCGGCGGAGCGCATCTTCGTGGGCAAGAGTCGGGGGCGCCATCACCGGCCCCAGCAGGAGATCAACCAGTTGCTGACCGAGCTGGCCGGTGAGGGGAAAACGGTGGTTCGCCTCAAAGGGGGAGACCCCTATGTTTTCGGACGCGGCGGCGAAGAGGCGCTGCACCTGCGCCAGGCGGGGGTCCCCTTCGAAGTGGTGCCGGGGGTAACGGCCGCCTTCGCGGCCGCCGCCTATGCCGGAATTCCCCTGACCCACCGCGACTTCACCACCAGCCTCGGCCTGGTCACCGGCCATGAAAACCCCGAAAAGAAGATGTCGAGCCTCGACTGGGAAAAGCTCGCCAGCGGGGTCGGCACCCTGGTTTTCTACATGGGGATGGCCAACCTGTCCCTGATCGCGCGCGAACTCATGGCTCACGGGCGGCCGCCGGCGACGCCGGTGGCCATCGTGCGCTGGGCCACCACCCCGCGGCAGCGCACCCTGGTCGGCACCCTCGCGGATATCGTCGATCAGGTGCAGGCGCAGGGATTCAAGCCGCCGGCGATCATCATCGTGGGCGAGGTGGTGAGCTTGCGCGAACACCTCGCCTGGTTCGAGACGCGGCCCCTGTTCGGTCGGCGGATTCTCTCGACCCGCGGAGCCGGGCAGGCCCGGGAGCTGCAGCGGCTGCTGGCGGCGGCGGGCGCGGAAGCCCTGTCGGTGCCGACCATCGTCACGGTGGCGCCCGCGGACTGGGGACCGGTCGACCGCGAGATCGCCCGCCTGCCCGAGACCGATCTGCTGGTTCTGACCTCGGCCAACGCCGTCGCGTTCTTCTTCGCCCGGCTGCAGGCCTGCGGCCGCGACCTGCGCGCCCTCGCCGGAGTGCAGCTGGTGGCGGTCGGCCCCAAGACCGCCGCCGCCATCGCCGGTCACGGCATTACCGCCGATCTTGTGCCCGCCGATTATCGGGCCGAAGGGGTGGTGGCGCTGCTGCGCGAGCACGGGGTGGCCGGCAAGCGGGTGCTCTACCCTCATGCCGAGCTGGCGCGCGAGGTCATTCCCGCCGAATTGCGGGCGCTGGGGGCCGATGTCGCCGACCCGGTTCTGTACCGCACCCGGCTGCCGGCCGAGGGGGGCGAGGAGCTGCGGCGCCTGCTCGAGGAATCCCGGCTCGACGCGGTGATGTTCACCGCCTCCTCCACGGTGGAGAACTTCGTCGCCATGGTCGGAGAAGATGCGCCGCAACGGCTGCGCGGGGTGGCCGTGGCCTCCATCGGCCCCCTCACCACCGCCACCGCCCGCAGGCTCGGCATCGAGGTGCAGATCGAACCGGGCGCCTCGACTCTGGAGGCGATGGTGGCGCAGATGATAGAATACTTCGGTAAAAACCCGACATCAATCGATCACGACTAACCACAAACAGGAGTCAGCCATGTTCTTTCCCGAATACCGCGCCCGCCGCCTGCGTCGCAACGAGACGATGCGGCGCATGGTGCGCGAGACCTTTGTGCGGGTCGACGACCTGATTTACCCGATGTTCTCCGCCTTCGGCCAGGGGATCAGGAAAGAGATCCCCTCCATGCCCGGCATCTACCAGCAGTCGATCGAGCACATCGTGGCCGAGGCCAAAGAGGTGCACGCCCTCGGCATCCCGGCGGTGATCCTGTTCGGCATCCCCGCAACCAAGGATGCCCACGGCCAGGACGCCTACAGCGAAACCGGCATCATCCAGGAGACGATTCGCGCCATCAAGGAGGCGGTGCCGGAGTTGACGGTGATCACCGACGTCTGCCTGTGCGAGTACACCGATCACGGCCATTGCGGGGTGATCAGGAACGGCGACGTCGACAACGACGAGACCCTGCATCTGCTCGCCGCCGAAGCCCTGTCCCACGCCCGCGCCGGCGCCGACATCGTCGCCCCCTCGGACATGATGGACGGCCGGGTGGCGGCGATCCGCGAGATCCTCGACGCCAACGGCTTCGACCAGATTCCGGTAATGAGCTACGCGGTCAAGTACGCCAGCGCCTACTACGGGCCGTTTCGCGATGCCGCCGAGTCGACCCCCCAGTTCGGCGACCGCCGCTCCTACCAGATGGACCCCGCCAACCGCCGCGAGGCCTTGCGCGAGGCCGCGCTCGACGTGCAGGAATGCGCCGATTTTCTCATGGTCAAGCCGGCCCTGGCCTACCTCGACATCCTGCGCGACCTCAGGGAGCGCTTCGACCTGCCGCTGGTGGCCTACAACGTCTCGGGCGAGTATTCGATGATCAAGGCCGCGGCCAAGATGGGCTGGATCAACGAGGACCGGGTGATTTTGGAGACGCTGGTCGGCATGAAGCGCGCCGGCGCCGACCTGATCATCACCTACCACGCCAAGGAGGCGGCGAAACTTTTGCAGGGCCGCTGAATCCGGAAACCGTTCGCGAACCACCAATGCCACGAATTTTGATAGACTTTTTCCGCAGCTGACATAAAGCTTTTTCACACCAAGAACACAAGGGTCAGCAACATGATTTCTGTCTTTTCTTCGTGGCCTTCGTGGTGAATGATTCGGTTTTGTAACTATTCACCCGGGTCCGAAAGGGGGCTCGCGGCATCCATGGCGAAGGTCGCATGAACCCTTCCCTGGGGCTTGACCGGCGCCATCCGGACGCCGGACACCTTCGCCAGGGACACCGCGAGCCCCTGAGCTGAATAGTTACTCGGTTTTTTACCCCGGAATAGATTGTCAGTCGTGAAATTCGTGCCATTCGTGGTTGCCTGAACGGTTTTCGACCCATGCCCCAGGACCTCAACATCGGCGAAAAGCTCAGCCGCGGCGAAACCATCACCGCGCTCACCCACTATTACCGGGCGGAGGTCTCGCGCAGCCTGGCCTGGCGCCAGCGCCTCGACCGCACCACCAACTGGGCGGTGGGGACGACCGCGGCCTTTCTCGGTTTCGGTTTTTCCCATCCGGAAATCACCCATGCCTTTTTCCTGTTCGGGGTCTCCATCGTCTACATTCTGCTCTACGTCGAGGCGCGCCGTTACCGCTTCTACGACGCCTACGAGTACCGGGTGCGGCTGCTGCACCAGAATTTCATCTACGGCGTGCTCACCGCTCATCTCCATATCGAGGAAGGCGCCTACTGGCTGGCCGAGCTCGCCTCGGACCTGCGCTTTCCCCAGTACAAGATGGATATGAGCTATGCTTTGGGGCGGCGCATCCTGGCCAATTACATCTTTCTTTTCGCGGTGCTGGTCGCCGGTTGGCTGTTCAAGATCAGCCTGCACCCCCTGCCGGCCCGCAGCTGGCCCCAGTTCCTGGAGCAGGCCAGCCTGGGGATCATTCCCGGTTGGGTCACCCTGCTGTTCATTCTGGTCTTCCTCTGCCACCTGGGCTATTTCGTGAACATCGGCCGGCGCAAGCGGGGCGGGCGCGACGTCTTCTACCGCGGCGAGCCGAAAAAAGAGTCGACCGACCTCGAAGAAAGCTGATTCCTTCCTATTCTGGATGATTCCCAAATGACCGGATTTCGCAAAGACACCCTGGCCAACGGGCTGCGGGTTCTCACTGTCCCCATGCCCCACCTGCACACGGTGGAAATGATGTTTTTCGTCGGCGTCGGCAGCCGCCACGAGCAGCCCGAGACGGCGGGCGTCTCCCATTTCCTCGAGCATATGCTGTTTCGCGGCTGTGCCGGCTATCCGACCGGACCCGAGATCGAGCGCGCCTTCGAGGCGATCGGCGGCTATGTCAACGCGGCCACCGACATCGAGACCACCTGCTACCATTCGCGCCTGCATCCCGATCATGTCGCCCAGGGCACGGCCCTGTTCGCGGCCATGCTGCTGCAGCCCCTGCTGCGCGAAATCGAAACCGAGCGGCGGGTGATTCTGGAAGAGGCCCTCGAAGACTTCAACGAGCACGGCGAAGAGATCAACCCCGACAATCTCACCGCCCGGCTGCTGTGGCCCGGCCACGCCCTCGGCCGCTCCACCATCGGCAGCCGCGAGACCATCGAAGGGCTGACCCTCGCTGACCTGAAACGCCACCACAGCACGTTCTACACCCCCCACAACGTGGTGGCGGTGGCGGCGGGGCGGGTCGCTCACGAGGATTTCCTGCAGGCGATGGCGGCTCACTTCGGCCACTGGGCGGGAGTGCCGGCGCCGGCGGTGGAGCCTTTCGCCGGCACGCTGGGCGAGAAGAGTCCCGAGGCGCTCTGGGTGCGGGACAGCGGCTCGCAGGTGGCGCTGCAGATCGCCTTTCGCGTGCCCGGGCGGGAACACGGGGACAGCCTGGCGATGCGGGTTTTGCGGCGGATTCTGTCGGGGGGCGGCAGCGCCCGGCTGATGCAGCGGCTGCGCGAGGAGCTCGGGTTGACCTACGGGGTCGAAGCACACCTGGCGCAGGCCGCCGAGACCGGCTCCTTCGCCGTCGACCTGGCGCTGGTGCCCGACAACCTGGAGCAGGCGGTGGCCGAGGTGCTGAACATGCTGGGCGAGTTGTGCCGGACTCCGGTTCCGGCGGCGGAGCTTGCGGGCGTGGTCCGCATTTTTCTCTACGAACTGGAGTTCAGCCGCGATTTCACCGAAGAGCTCGCGGCCCGCTACGGCTGGGGCGAGAGCGTGGGGCAGCTGCGCACCCTGGAGATGGAGCGGCGCGAGATCGCGGCCATCACCCCCGAAGCGCTGCAACGCACCGCCCGCACCGTCTTTCGCCGGGACGCCCTCAAGCTGGCGGTGGCCGGGCCCTGGACCCCCGAGATGAAGCGGCGCGTCAATGCCCTGATCGATCGCTTCGCCCCCTGACCTGACCGGTCCAGGCCGGGGCCCTGCGGCGTCAGCCGGTCCGTCCCTTTCTCCACAGCAGGGCGACCAGAATGCCGAGAACAAAGCCCGCGGCGCCGGTGGCGAAGAGCAGCACCGCCTGGGGCAGGGTGAAGGCGAAGAACAGCACCCGGGTTTCCACCGGCTCCGAATTCTGCACGATGACGATCGCCAGGGCAAAGGCCAGCACGGCCGCGGCGATGATCTTGAACTGTCTCATGGCTCCCCTCGCTCTTCCCCGTGGTCCTCGACCATTTCCGTCCCCTCGTTCAGCACCATCCCCACCTTGAGCAGCATGGCGGCCAGCTCCTTTCGTCCATAGGGGCGGGCGGGCAGCTTGCCCCAGACCGGGGCGGGCCAGGCCGGGTCGTCGTGATAGCGCACGATGTGGTGCACGTGCAGCTGCGGCACCAGGTTGCCGAGGGCGGCGATGTTGATCTTGTCGGCGCCGAAGACCGCGCTGATGCGCTGCGCCACGAAGGACGATTCCTGCAGCAGCGCGGCCTGATCGTCGCCGGAGAGCTCGAAGATTTCGCGCACCCCCTCGCGCCGGGGCACCAGGATGAACCAGGGATAGTTGGCGTCGTTGAGCAGCAGCAGGCGGCACAGGGGAAAATCGCCGAGCATGATGGTGTCGGCTTCGAGCTGGGCATCGAGTTGAAACATGGCGGTCTCCTGAATAAATCGGATGTCCGAGAGATCGTGGAGAGGGGGCGATCGGCTCCATCCCGGCGCGGGCTGGCCGCCGCAAGCGTCGTCCCTTCAGGATATCCGAATCGTCTTGTAGAGAAAGTTCTTGAAACGGAAGAAAATTTTCTTTTCTTCCGGCGCGTCGCTCTGGGGGTCGCAGGCCCGCAGCCGTTCAGCGATTCTGGGCATGGTGGCGGCGCCCTCGCTGCGGGCGCGCTCGACCACCGCCACCACCGTTTCGCGGGTGAGGCGATTGGCCGAGTAGGGCTGGTGCACCGCGCTCCAGAAATCCGCGCGGTCGGCGCGAATGTCGTCGTAGATCTGGGCGGCGACCTCTTCGCTCAGTCGTTCGGTTTTGTCGCGACCGCGTAGCGGCGCGCTGCCCGGCAGCACCGCGCGGATTTCCTCGCCGGTGACGACTTGAGCGCGCCGGAAGAACAAGGCCCGCAGCAGAATGCTGCGCAGCTCGCGGATGTTGCCGCTGTAATGGTGATTGATCAGCGCCTCGCGGGCGCTGCGGCTCAAGGAGGGGATGTCGCCGTCGCCTTCCTCCGGTTTCTTGTAGATGCGAAAGAGCTGGCCGAGAAAGTGAACGGCGAGATCGCCGATATCCTCGCGCCGCTCGTTGAGAGAGGGCACCTCCATGGTCAGCTCGGTCAGACGATGATAGAGGTCCTCGCGAAAGCTTCCCTCCTCGATCAGGCGGCCCAGGTTCTTGTTGGTCGCGGCCACCAGCAGCACCCGGGCGTAGCGGGTGCTGTTCTCGCCCAGGCGCACGAAGCCGCCGTTGTCGAGAAAACGCAGCAGCTGCACCTGGGTCTTGGGGTCGGCGTCGCCGATCTCGTCGAGAAAGACCACCCCGCCGTGGGCCTCCTCGAGAATGCCCATGCGATCGGTGTGGGCGCCGGTGAAGGCGCCGCGCTTGTGGCCGAAGAGCTCCGAGTAGGTGAGCTCGCCGCTGTAGGCGGCGATGTTGGTCTTTTTCACCGGCAGCTCACGCCCGGGGCGGATCTTTTCGCGATAAACCTCGTTGAGCCGCGAGTAGATGTTGTTGAAGACGAACTCCTTGCCGCTGCCGGTTTCGCCGGTGATCAGCAGCGACGGCAGCCCCAGGGTCGCCTCCTGCATGGTGCTCTGGCTCCAGAAGGCGATGCGGTTGGACAGGGGCGGGGTGATCTTCTGGATGAAGTCGACCACATCCATCGCCTTGGCCGAGTTGCCGATGATGTTGCCGAGTTTGTACGAGGAGATCTTCGGGTCTTTGTAGCCGACGTCGGAGCGCAGCTGGTTGACCTCGCTGGTCAGTTTTTCGATGCGGCTCTGGTCGGCGATGTGGCGCGAGATCATGCGCTCGATGATCATCAGAATGCGCCGGTGCTCGTCGGTGAAATAGTGGGGGCGCATGCTGTCGAGGCAGATCACGGCGATGACTTCCCCCTCGCAGCTCACGGGGACGGCGATCTCTGCGCGGATGGTTTCGGTGATCTCGCGATAGAAGCCGCCGGCGGCCTTCTCTTCCACCGTGTCGTCGATCAGGTGCGGCCGCCCGGTGGCGGCGACGAACCCGGTGAGGCTGCGCTGCTCGGGGGGCAGCTCCCACGCGCCGACGGGTATGGGGGGGATGTTCTTCTTCAGCCATTCCTTGCTCTTGGCCCCCACCAGCCGGCCTTCGCTGTCTTCCACCGCCAGCCATTTGCGGTCGTCGATCTGCTCGACCAGGGCGATGCTGCCGGTGTCGGCGCCGATGATCTCGGTGGCCTTGGACAGCACCCGGTTGAGAAAGGGCTGCAGCCCTTCGAAACGCTCCTGGAGCAGATCGTTGATCTCGGCCAGTACCTGGATTTCGATGTGCTGGCCGCCGATCTCCTGAATCGCCCGCTGGGCCATCTCGGCGTGGGCTTCGAGCAGTCCTTTCTCGAAGTCGCTGAAGAGGTATTTTTCCCTGGTATAGTAATTGACGAGACAGATCACCCGGCGGGTGCGCGGCTCGTAGCGCGGCACCAGGTAGAGGGACTTGAGCCCCAGTTCTTCGGTGAGGTAGCGCTTCTGCAGGGTCTCCGATTCGAGATCGGAAAAGTACACCGGCGACAGCAGGGTGTCGTCGACGATGACGCCGGCGGCGTTGATGTAGCGCGACAGCAGCGATTCGCCGGGGCCGAGGCTGACCAGGCGGTTGTCCTCGTAGAGCCGGGTGGCTTCCTTCTCCTTGGAGTAGGAGGCGAGAATCTGCAGCCCCGGCTCGCCGTGGGCGCCGGGCGCGGCCGGCACCAGCACCGAGGCCAGCGCCAGCTTGTCGATCAGACGCACCGCCGATTTGACCATGGCGAGCGCCGCCTCGCGTTTTTTCGCCTCGTCGACCTGGCGCGCCAGCACGATCTGCTGGTGGTATTTGCGGGCCTGGTCGATGATCGGGGTCACTTCGGCGAGAAAGGCCTTGAGCTGCTGGCGCTGCCCGTCGTCGGGAACCTGCCCCGGGCGGCCGCTGTCGATGCAGACCACCCCCAGCGAGCGACCGTTGTGCACCAGCGGGGCGAGATAGCTTGCGACCACGTTGAACTTTTCCGCCAACTCGCGGGCATAGGGGGTGGCGTAGGCGGCCACATCCTCCAGCAGCAGTTCCTCCTGGTGAATGTAGACCCGCGACACCGCAAACGAGGCGCTGTTGATGGGGAAGGACTTGCGCCGGATCAGTTCGGCGAAGGGCCCGGAGGCGGCGGCGCAGGCGAGCGAGCCGCTGGTGAGGTCTTCGAGGTAGACCCGGCAGCGGTTGCGCTGGGTCAGCAGGCCCATCGCCTCGACCAGGACGTGCAGAATGTCTTCGAGGTTTTCCTTGCCGTAGCTGCGGATCTTGGCCGAGAGCTTGGCGATGCGGGCGGCTTGGGCAGGGTTCATGTCCATCTCCGGAAGGCAGGAGTCGAAATCAATCAGAATTCTAGGAGCCGCGCCTGGTTTTGTAAAGACACCAGTCGGGTAGAGGGAGACCCCATGGATCGAATAACGGACATCCTCGAGTACTGGTTCGGCGACCCGCCCCGCCCCCGTACCGCCTTCTGGTTCGGCAAGGACGAGGCCAACGACCGCGACATTCGCGGTCGCTTCGCCGGCGACCTGCAGCGCGCCGCCCAGGGGCTGCTCGACGACTGGGCGAGCACCTCCCGGGGGCGGCTCGCGCTGGTCATCCTGCTCGACCAGTTTTCACGCAATATCTACCGCGATCGGGCCGACGCCTACGCCGGCGACGAAAAGGCGGCGAGCCTGGTTCTGGAGGGGCTCGCGCAGAAGAGCGATCGCAGCCTCACCCCCCTGGAGCGGGTTTTCTTCTACCTGCCTCTCGAACATGCCGAAGATCTGGAATTGCAGGAGCGCTCGGTGGAGCTGTTTCGCCGGTTGCTGGAGCAAGCCCCCCCGGGGCAGCGCGATCTTTTCGCGGGTTTTCTCCATTATGCCGAGCGCCATCGCGACATCATCGCCCGTTTCGGACGCTTTCCCCATCGCAACCAGGCCCTGGGGCGAACCTCGACCCCGGAGGAAACCGCCTTTCTGCGCCAGCCGGGCTCCTCGTTCTGACTCCGGTCAGTTCGGACCGCTGCCGCCCGGGGATGCAACGGCCGTAGGGGCGAGAAGTTTCTCGCACACCGCGTAGAGTTTTTCGGCGGCGATCGGTTTGCTGAGGTAGGCGTCCATGCCGGCGGCCAGGCAGTGCTCCTCGTCGTCCTTGAAGGCGTGGGCGGTCAGAGCCACGATCGGGGTGGCGAGCGCTCTTTTCTCCTGCGCTTCCTGCCGGCGGATCTCGCGGGTGGCGGCAAGGCCGTCCATCTGCGGCATCTGAATATCCATCAGAATCAGGTCGATTTCGCCCTCGCGCCAATGGTTGACGGCAGCGGCTCCGTTGTCCACGGTGCTGACCCGCCAGCCCCGTTTTTCCAGCAGGCGGCGCGCCAGCAGCTGGTTGACGGGATTGTCCTCCGCCACCAGGATGCGGGCGCCGGTGACGCTGTCTGCTTGCGGCAAAGCCGCGCGGAGGTCCGGGTTGCCACTGTCGGCTGCGGCCGGGGTCGGGGCCGGCTCCGCCGGCGGGAGGCGCAGGGTGAAGGTGAAGGTGCTGCCTGCGCCTTCCTCGCTGTTCACGCCGATTTCCCCGCCGCAGCGTGCGATGATTTCGCGGGAGATGGCCAGCCCCAGACCGCTGCCGCCGTACTTACGGTTGGGCCCGGCCTCGACCTGGCTGAAGGTTTTGAACAGACGGTGCTGCCGGTCCGCGGCAATTCCGATGCCGGTATCGCTGACGGAAAAGCGCACGAGCTCTCCGTCCTTGCCCAACCCTGGCGGCCGGTCAACGATGATTCCGACGTGGCCTTTTTCGGTGAACTTGATGGCATTGCCCACCAGGTTGACCAGAACCTGCTGCAACCTTCCCGGATCGCCGAGCACCCAGGGGGGAAGGTCTGGGGCCAGTTCGAGATCGAGGCTCAAGCCCTTTTGCGCCGCGCGCAGCTGAAAGACCTGCACCGCCTGGCGGATGGTTGCGGCCAGGGGGAAGGCAACGGTTTCAAATTCGAGTTTTCCCGCCTCGATCCTGGAGACGTCGAGAATATCGTCGATGACCCGCAGCAGCGATGCCGCCGACGCTTTGGCCATCCCGAGCAACTCCCGCTGCTGGCGGTCGAGGCCGGAGTCGACCAGCAGATCGAGCATGCCGAGAACCCCGTTCATCGGCGTGCGGATCTCGTGGCTCATGTTCGCCAGAAACAGACTCTTGGCCCGGTTCGCCTGCTCGGCGGCGTTGCGTGCGCGCCGCAGTTCCGCCTCGCGGTCGCTGCGTTCGCTGATATCGCGGGCCAGAGCCAGGGCGGCAGGTTGGCCGTCGATCCGGCAACGATGCACGTTGAGCTCCACGGGCAAGCGGACGCCGTCCTTGCGCAGAAAATGCGTTTCGAACAGGGCGCTCTTTTCCGCCGGGAACCTTGCGTTGATCCGCGCGCCCCGGGGCGAAGCCTCCCACTGCCGCAGGTCGATGTCGAAGGGAGTCAGGGCCAGCAGTTCGCTGCGATGGTAGCCGAGTATGCTGCAGGCGGTGTCGTTGACCTCGAGAAATTGCTCCAGTTTTCCATCGGCGGTGACCCGGATGACGAATATGGCGTCGTTGTTGGCGTTGAACAGCCGCAGATAATGTTCGCGGCTGGCCATCAGTTCCTCTTCCCGGGCCTGGATTTTTCCCGCCATCTCCCGCAGAGCCCTGGCGAGATCGGCGGTTTCCCGGTGGGCGGTGGCCGGCAGCGGCGAGCTGTAGTCGCTTTCGGCAATGGCCTGGGCGCCGTCGGCCAGCTGGGCGAGGGGCCGGCTCAGGCGGCGGGCGATCACCTGGGCGGTGAGGATGGAGAGGGCGATGGCCGCAAGCATGCCGCCGAGAAAGATCCGGGTGATCAGCCCCGCCTGGCGATAGGCCTCCGTGGCGGGCTGCGAAACCAGAATCAGCCAGTTGGGCCGGTCGAGGCGGGTGACGCTGCCGAGGTATTGCTCTCCCCGCCAGCGATAGAGTGAGGTGCCCTCTGCGCCCTTGAGGCCGGCGGCTACCGGTCCCAGGTTGCTGAGGTTGAGGCGCTGGCGGGCGAGGTCGCGCTCCGGGTAAAAGATCAGGTTGCCCCGGCCATCGAGGATCGCCGGCACCAGACCGGCCTGGATCGTCGTATTGTCGATGATCCGGTGAAGCCGTCGCAGGCTGAAGCTTCCGACCAGAATGAAGTCGTCGCCGGGAATGCTCAGAGTCATCGCCAGGTCGCCGCTGATCAGCGAGACGAAGGTCTCCGACCAGACCGGTTGTTGCGAGGCGAGGGCCTGGCGCACATAGGCGCGCTGGGACAGGTCGAGCCCGAGGTAGTCCTCGCGCTGGCCGTTGACCTGGCGGGCGAGGCCGACATCGATAATGACCCCCTGGCGGTTGAGGAGAAAAATCGATTCGAACAGGTTCGAGAAGTGCGCGGCCCGGGCAAGCAGGTCTTTGATCGGCAGGTGGGCATGGCGGGCGTGCTGCAGCGACAGATCGCCCAGCCCGCTCAAGGCGGTGAAGGGCTCGCTGAGAAAGGCCTCGACTTCGGCGGCCAGGGCGCGGCTGAGAAGGCGGTTCTGGGTTTCCGCCGCCGCCACCGAGGAGCGGGTGAGATAGCGCAGCGAAAGAAAACCCACCAGCAGAATCGGAATCACCGAGGCCAGGACCAGGCGCCAGAGGAGGGCGGAGCGCAGGGTCGGGCGGCGTTTCATTGGGGTTCCCGGGGCAGGGCCAGGAAGGCGCCGTCGCGGATGGTCATCAGAAAATGGCGGCGGGCCGCATCCCCGAAGGGGTCGAGGTGAATCTCGCCCTGCAGGCCCTGGAAGGTTCCGATCCGGGTCAGGTTGCGGCGCAGGGTCTGACGGTCGCTGCTGCGGGCCAGAGCCTGAAACAGGATGCGCGCCGCGTCGAAGGCATGGGTCGAGGCAAAACCCGCCTCGTACCCGAACCGGTCCTGAAAGGCCTGGCGGAAGCGTTGATATTGCGGCGCGGGGTGCCCGCGGTCGAAGGTGTGAAAAAAACGCAGGCCATCCACCGTCTTGCCGCCGTATTCCAGAATGTCCTCCGTCGCCGACCATTCACTGGCAAAGACCGGCAGGTCGTTTTCGAGCTTGTTCAACTGTTGCATCAGCAGGGCGGTGTCAAGGGCATTGGCGAGAATGAACAGGGCCTGCGGGTCGCCGGCAAGCAGTTCTTTGGCCAGGGCCATGAAACCCGCCTGGGTGCTCGAGAGGTAGGGCACGATCACCTCGATTCGCCCGCCGCGGGCGGCGAATGCGTCCTGGAAATGGCGCAGCCAGCTTTCGGTGTGGGCCCGGTTGCCGAGATCGAAAATGGCATTGACCCGTCGCAGCCCGAGATCTTCGGCGAGGTGCTCCGCCAGTCGGTCCGCGGCTCTGGCGCTGGCCGGGTAGGTGCGAAAGAAGGAATCGTCGATGCCGATCAGCTCGTTGGTGCTGGCAGTGGGGCTGAGCATCGGGACGCGGTGGCGGTTGACCGCCGGAACCGTGGCCATGGCCATGGAGCTGGTCATCGGCCCGATGATGGCCCAGACTCCCTGATCGATCAGATGGTCGACCGCGCCCCGGGCAACTTCGGGGTCCTGCCGGTCGTCGGCGATGAGCAGCTCGATGGGGCGTCCCGCGATGCCGCCGGCGCGGTTCTGCTCCTCCACCGCCAGAATCACGCCGTCGCGCCCGGCAATGCCGAGATCGGCCACCCGGCCGGTCAGGCCGCCGAGAAAACCGATGGGGATCGGCTCCCTGGTCTTGTCGCAGCCGGCGAGCAGGCTGACCGCCGCCAGCAGAAGGCCCAGAGCGAGCCCTGCATAGATTGCCCGTCGGCAAGATTGGGGCGAAGGGAGAGGAGGCATCGTTGGTACTCACCGAGAGGGGAGGAACGGGAAAATCGTCAAAAAATTACAATAATATTATCAGATGGGATGTGCAATTGCTTAATCGGGTTGTTCCCTGCAGGAGTCGTTCTCGCGAGGGCGCGTCGGTGCGTTTCTTTCTCGTGCCTTTCTCGGAAAAGATGCTATTTTTATTCGATATTCTTTCGGCGCCCGCTACGGGTCGCCGGGCAAGGAGGCATCGAACCCCGTGAATCGCAGCCGTTTCATCATCATCGGCCTGGGCAATATCGGCCTGCTTCTCATTAAAATGCTGTCCAAGGACTTCAACCTCGTCTGCATCGACAGCAATGCCGATACCCTGGACACGGTCAAGGCGCTGCGGGGAGAGAGCCTGCGCGGCATCAAGGGCGACGCCACCAGCCGGCTGGTGCTGAAGGAGGCCGGGGTGGGCGAGGCCGACACGGTGATCATCACCACCACCTCGGAGAAGGTCAATCTCGAGATCGCGCGGGTGCTGCGCGAGCATTTCGAGGTGCCCCGGGTCATCGCCGTCGGCATCACCCAGACGGGGATCAAGCAGCTTGAGGAACTCGGGGTCGAGGTCGAGAGCATTTTCAACGTCAGCGCCACCGGTCTGCGCAACCGCCTCGAGCACAAGACCAAGGCGGTGCAGGGGGTGGGGCTCGGCAAGAACGAGATTCTCGAGGTCGAGGTGCACCCCCATTCGCGCGTGGCCAATAAGCGGCTCTCCTCCATCAGGCCGCACAACTGGCGGGTCGGCCTGATCTATCGCGAAGGCAACATCGTCGTGCCCCGGGGCGAGACCGTGCTCAAGCCCAAAGACCGGGTGATCATCCTCGGCGATCCTCAGGTCCTGCAGACCGTCGCCGAAATTCTCACCTTCCGCTTCCAGCATTTTCCCCTCGAATACGGCGATACCCTGGTGGCCCTGCTGCAGGGGGATGAGAAGGACGGGTTTTTCGATGAGCTGGGCTATCTCGCCAGCGTCTTTCCCCTGGAGCGGGTGCTGCTGGTGCATCCCCAGAAAAACGACGGCTATCTCAGGGACCTGGAACAGCGCGCCGAGGCGCTGGGGCTGCGCAACCTGCAGCTGGTGACCGCTGCGGGGTCGCTCTTGAGCGGTCTCGACAAACTGCTCACCCAACCGGGCCTGCGGGTCGGGCTCACCGTTCTTTCCAAGCCGCGTCTGGTCGATACCTTCTGGTCGATGTTCGCCAAGTCGAAGAGCAAGAGCTTCCTGCGCGATCTTGCCCTCAAGGTGCGCTCTCCCATTCTCCTGGCCGGTGGAAGTTTTCCTTATGAGAAGGTGGCGGTCCCCTGCACCGACCCCGATCACGTGCAGCACGCCCTGGAAACCACCCTCGAAATGGCGCCGGCGCTCAATTACCAGATCGACGCCCTGCTGGCCGTGCCCTCCGACTACATCGCCTCGGAGGAGGAAGAGGCCGGCTACGGCGACATGAAAAAAGAGATATCGGACCTGAGCTATGTCTACAAAACCAGCATCCGGGCGGTGGAGCTCGCGGGCAACCCGATCCGCGCGGTGAGCGGCGAGCTCGCCGCCTATTCCCTGACGGTCAGCGATCTGGCGGCCTGGACCGATCTCGGTTTTCTGCGCTCTCTGGTGCGCCCCGACGTGGCCTGGAACATCGTGCGCCAGTCGCCGGTCTCGACCATGATCGTGCCGCCGCCGGGCGAACTGATTTAGGGAGCGCGCCGCCGCCATGCTCCACCATTACCTGCCCATGTTTCTGATCGTTCTCGGCGCCGCGGTCGTTCCCTTTTTCGCCCGCCGTCTGCGCATTCCCTCGGCGGCGCTCGAAATCGTCTACGGCCTGCTCCTGTTCAACTTCGTGCTCCATGAGCGCCCCGACTGGTTCCAGCTCTTTCGCGAACTGGGGCTGGTCTACCTCATGTTCATCGCCGGCATGGAACTCGACCTGCGCGCCTTGCTGCGCAGCGGCCGCACCGGCTGGTATATGCTGGTTTCGCTCATTTCCTTCACTCTGACCCCGGTCCTCTTCGTCTTTCTCGGTTTCCCCTTTTACCTGGGGGTGGCGGTGGCGATGATCTCCGCCGGCATCGTGGTGCCGGTGCTGAAAGAGACCGGCCTGATGAAAACTCCTCTGGGCCAGAACATCATGGGGGTGGCGCTGACCGGCGAGCTGCTGTCGATTCTGGTCCTGACCTTTATCGATGCCTACCACAAGCACGGGCCGACGGTCATGGCCATCGGCGAACTGCTCAAACTGACTCTGGTCTTCGCGCTGGCTTTCGCCGTCCTCAAGGGGATGTATCTGCTCGCCTGGTGGCACCCCGACCGGGTGGAGAAAGTGATGGAGAGCGAAGATCCGGTCGAGGAGGGGGTGCGCATCGTGGTGACGCTGGCTTTCGCCGGGGGGCTGCTCGCCCTGCTGGCCGGGGCCGAGGCGATTCTCGGCTCCTTTCTCATGGGGGTGGTCTTTACCTTCGTTTTTCGCAGCAAGGGCCGCTTCGAAGAGAAGGTCAACGCCCTGGGGTTCGGTTTTCTGGTTCCCTTCTTTTTCATCGGAGTCGGCTCCGATCTTTCCGTCGACTTGCTCACCTCCTGGGAGACGGTGCGGCTCTCGGGGCTGCTGACTCTGATGGTGCTGGTGAGCAATCTTGCGCCGCTGATCCTGGCCCGGCCGCTGCGCCTGTCCCTGCGCGAAGCCGGTGCCATGAGTATTCTGCTCTCGGCCCCTCTGAGCATGATCGTGGTGGCGGGCACCCTCGGCAAACGCATGGGGTTGCTGGAGCCCGAAATGAGCGGGCCGCTGGTGCTGACGGCGCTGTTCGCGAGCATTCTCTATCCCACCCTGTTTCGCCCCCTGGCGCGCCGGGTGATGGCGACGGGGGAGGGCGAGTGAGGCGCCCGCAGCGGTTTCGCGCTCCCGCGCAGACGTTTGCTTTTCTCGCAAAAAGCGGGACGCACGCGGCGGATGGGGGAAGATTTTAATTTTTTTACAATTGAAGTCGACCCTTTAACCTGGGTACAATCCGGTGGTTTCCTGTAATTTTTTTCTGGTGTTTTGTTGAGCCGTTTGGGCGGGAAGTCAAGAATTCCATCGGAATTGCCTTCTGGAAAACCCCGGCATGAATCAGGAGAACGACAGAGCCCCGAACCGCGGGCCTGAGCGCACCGACATCCTTCTGGTCGAGGATGCCCAGGGGTTCGCCCAGATCGTCACCCGGGTTCTCGACCGGGCCGGCTTCGCGGTGACGCGGGTCGCGACCGGCGCGCAGGCGCTCGGCTGGCTGAGCGCAAACCATGCCCGCCTGGTGCTGCTCGACTTCAGCCTGCCCGACATGTGCGGGCGCGACATCGTCGAAAAACTCAAGGCGGCCGGGCGCGACCTGCCCTTCATCATCATCACCGGCAACGGCGACGAGCGGGTGGCGGTCGACATGATGAAGCTCGGCGCCCTCGACTATCTGGTCAAGGACGAAGCGTTTCTCACCCTGCTCCCCTCGGTCGTTGCCCAGACCTTCGCCCGCCTCGAGACCGAGCAGCGGCTCGTTGCCGCCGAAGAACGACTCGACGAGCGGCAGAAGCATCTGCGGGCCTTCGCCGACGCCCTTCCCGACAAGGTTTTCGTGCTCGACGGCGACGGCCGTCTGGTCGAAAGTCTCTCCTCCGAACACCGGCTCGCCTCCCTGTGGCCCGAATTACGCACGGGCGGCCTGATTTATAATTGTCTCAGCGAAGACAATGCGCATCTGTTCCGCGATACCCTTCGGCAAACTCTCGCCAGCCACCAGACCCGGATCGTCGAATATGCCATCGACGGCCGCTGCGGCCGCCGCTGGTTCGAGGGACGCGTTGCCCCGGTCGGCCTGCCCGGCAGCCGGCCGATGGTGGTCTGGGTGGTTCGCGATATCAGCGACCGCAAAAAATCGGAGGAAGAACTGCGCAAGCTGCTGCGGGCGATCGAACAGGGTCCGGGGGTGGTGGTGATCACCGACCGCAGGGGGCGCATCGAGTACGTCAATCCCGCCTTCTGCGCGGCGACCGGCTACAGCGCCGAAGAGGTCGAAGGCCAGTCGCCGCGCATTCTCAAGTCGCAGACCCATCCGCCCGAATTCTACCGGGAGCTGTGGGAGACGGTGTCGCAGGGGCGTGAGTGGCGGGGCGAATTCGTCAACCGCAGGAAGAACGGCGCCCTCCTCTGGGAGCGGGCGGTGATCTCCCCGGTCAAGGACGATCAGGGGCGCATCACCCATTTTCTCAAAGTCGCCGAGGACATCAGCGAGCGCAAATCGGCGGACGAGCGCATTCACAGCCTGACCTACTACGATCCGCTCACCGATCTGCCCAACCAGATTCTGTTTCGCGACCGCCTGCGCCAGGCCATGGCCAGCGCCCAGCGCACCGGCGAAAAAGTCGGCGTGGTGGTGGTCGACATCGACCAGTTTCAGCGCATCAACAATGCCTTCGCCCACGGCTTCGGCGACAAGGTGCTCAAGGAGACCGCCCGGCGGCTGCAGGCGGCGCTGCGCGAAGAGGACACGGTGGCCCGTTTCTGGGGCGACAGCTTCCTGCTCGAACTGCCGCGCCTGCACGGCGAGGAGGACCTGCTGCTGGTCGCCCACAAGGTGCGCGCGGCTTTCGTGACGCCGTTTCGCATCGATCAGCGCGAGATCTTCCTGACGGTGAGCCTCGGCATGGCCCTGTTCCCCTCCGACGGCACCTCGCCCGAGGTGCTGCTCAAGAATGCCGAGGCGGCCCTGGCGCGCAGCAAGGAGGGCGGTTCCAACGGATTTCAGCTCTACGCCCCGAGCATGAACGTGCGCGCGTCGGAGAGTCTGATGCTGCAGAGCGATCTGCGCAAGGCCATCGACCGGAAGGAATTCGTCCTTTTCTACCAACCCCAACTCGATGTCAACAGCCGCCGGGTGATCGGCGCCGAGGCCCTGGTGCGCTGGCGGCACCCGGTGCTGGGCCTGCTCTTTCCCGACAAGTTCATTGCCCTGGCCGAGGAGAGCAACCTCATCTGTCCCCTGGGCGAGTGGGTCATCCTCGACGCCTGCCGCCAGTTGCGTGCCTGGCAAGACGCCGGCTGCGGCCGGCTGCAGCTCTCGATCAATCTCTCGCCCCGCCAGTTTCACGGCTCCGACTGCCTGGCGGTGATCGAGAAGGTGGTGCGCGAATGCGGCGTCGATCCGCGCCAGTTGACCTTCGAAATCACCGAAACCCTCATCATGAAGAATACCGAGCAGGCAATCGCCGCGCTCAAACGCCTCAAGGCTCTGACCTGCCGGCTGGCGATCGACGATTTCGGCACCGGCTATTCCTCCCTGAGCTACCTGCAGAAATTCCCCCTCGACCTGATCAAGATCGACAAGAGCTTCGTCATGCAGTGCGAGCGCAACCCGCAGGATGCCGCCATCTGCCGCACCATCATCGCCATGGCCCACGCCCTCGGGCTGCGGGTGCTGGCCGAAGGGGTGGAAAAGGAGGAGCACTACCGGTTTCTACTCGACAACGGCTGCCACGAGATGCAGGGTTATCTCTTCAGCAAGCCGGTGCCGGTGGCGGAATTCGCCGAGCGTTGGCTGCCCCAGGCCCCGCCGCTGCAGTAACCCCGCCCACGACCGGGAAAATCTCTGCGCCCCGAATGACGCGATTGCATCCGGAATAAGCGCCCCCTTTGCTCTCGGCAGGGTTTCATGCTAAGAACAAGAGGGCTTTTCGCCTGGCTGGATCCGACTCGAAATAACGAAAAATAACGAGGGTGCCATGAAAAAACTTCTCTCCACCAAGGAGGTCGCTCATCTGCTGGGGGTCAACGAGAAGATGGTCTATACCCTGATCACCGAAAAGGGGCTGCCGGCGACCAAGATCACCGGCAAGTGGGTCTTCCCCGAGCACCTGGTGGAGCAGTGGGTGGAGAGCAAGACCATCAACTACCCCCGGCGCACCGAGCAACTGGTGCAGCAGCCCGACCTGCTGATCGTGGGCGGCAGCAACGACATCCTGTTCGAGCGGGCGCTGGCGCTCTTCATGCGCCGCCACCCGGGCCAGGCGGCGGTGTTCGGCAACTTCGGCAGTCTCGGCGGGCTCAAGGCGCTGCGCCGGGGGCTTTGCCATCTGGCCACCAGCCATCTGCCGGAAGAAGACAAGGACGAGTTCAATTTTTCCTACGCCGCCGGAGAGCTCGAACATCTGCCGGCGGTGGTCAATTTCTGCCGCCGCGAGCAGGGCTTTCTGGTGGCGCCGGACAATCCGCTGGGGATTGCCGGGCTCGGCGACATCGCCGGCAGGGGCCTGCGGGTGGTCAACCGGCCGCTCGGCACCAGCACCCGGCTGATCTTCGACCGCGAACTGCGCCGCGCCGGGCTCGATGCCGCAAGCATCGCCGGTTACGAGCGCGAGATGCTGCGCCATCTCGACGTCGGCCTGGAGGTTCTCGCCGGCCGCGCCGATCTCGGTCCGGCGATCCGCCCCGTGGCCTCACTGCTCGGCCTCGGCTTTCTCCCCCTGCACTGGGAGCGCTTCGACCTGATCATTCCCAAGGACAGCTTTTTCCTCAAAGGCGTGCAGCTCTTTCTCGATCTCCTGCATCAGGACGAGTTTCGGGCGTTGGGCGAAGAACTGCCCGGCTACGACCTGAGCCTCAGCGGGAAGATGATGTACCCACAGCACGACTGACCTCCCGGCGCCGTCGTTTTTCCGCGATCTCTCCACGCCTTGTCATTTGCCCCTCGATCCGAATCGCTTCTCCGCGAAAACTCACCTCCGTAACGGTTCCGTTTGCCGGGCATACCGTCCCATTTCCCCCCACTGCGCCCCATTGCGTCCCCAAGAGTGTAGCGATATCGGACACGCGGTCCGGTGGTCGCTGCCAATTTTCGCAAAAATTGACAAACGGAGCAAAAGCCATTAGCTTTGCATCCGCCAGGGTTTGTTTTGGTTGTTTTTGGTCTTTTTTGGTTTTTTAAATCTTTTGGAGGATTCGATGAGGAAAAGAAGTGGATTGCTGATGTTCGCGGTGATGTTGCTGGGCGCTTTGCTTGAGCCGGCCCAGGCCCGATCACTGGAGGACATTCTCAGGGAAAAGGGGGTCATCACCGCCGAGGAGTACCAACAGGCGGTCAAGGAGAAGAGCCTGGTGCGCTACGAGCCGGGCAAGGGGATCGTTGCCGAAACCGCCGACGGCAAATATCTGGCCCGCGTCGGCGGCTATGTCCAGCTGCTCTATAAATTCACCGCCGCCGACGACAACTCGGGGAAGGACACCAGCGATTACGACATCCGCCGATTCAAGCTGCAGCTGCAGGGGCACCTGGTCAGCAAAAAATTCGGCTATAAATTCCAGGCCGATATGCAGAGCGGTTTCCAGACCGAGGATGCTTACCTCAGCTACAAGTTCGCCGCGCCCCTGACCGTGCAGTTCGGCCAATACAAGCCGCCCCAGGCCCGTCAGGAACTGACCTCCGCCTCGCGCCAACTCCTCCCCGACCGCTCCCTCGCCAACGACACCTTCAACCTGGGGCGCGACCTCGGTCTGCAGGCCACCGGCAGTTTTGCCGACAGCCTGGTTGAGTATCGGGTCGGTATCTTTAACGGCAACGGCCCCAATCAGGGCAACCAGAACAACCAACACATGCTGGCCGGGCGCATCGATTTCAATCCTCTTGGAACGTACAAGATGGATGAGGCTGGTTGGCCGAGTGAAAAGCCCCTGCTCAACATCGGTGCTTCCTACGCCATGGAAACCCTTAAAGAGGACGATTTCGACCAGATCAATTTCGACAACGATTTGATTGAAAAATTTCTCGGTCTGCGCAGCGCCGTAAATGACTTCAATGCCCAGTTTGGCAGCGAGGTGGACTGGGACGTATGGACTCTTAACCTGATTGCCCGTTGGCTCGGGGCCACCTTCGCCGCCGAGTATTACAGCGCATCGGCCGACCCCGACAACGGCAAAGACTTCGATGGCGACGGCTACTACGTGCAGGGCGGCTACCAGGTGATTCCGAGCACCCTGGAACTGGTCGTCCGCCATTCCGAAATCCAATCGAATGACGGCAACGCACCCGGCGCTGCGCGGTTTGACAAATCGGACACCTCCGTCGGCGTCAACTATTACTTCAAGAAGCACAACCTCAAGATCCAGAGCGACTACACCATGGTCAACGATGATCTCAAGGACGGGCGTGACGACAATATCTTCCGGCTGCAGGCCCAGTTTGTCTATTGAGGCCCGGGCGCTACAATTGCAGTGAATCATGCCGCCCCCGGGCGGCCAACCTGAACTTGGAAGGATCAATATGAAATATCTCCACCGCTTGTCCCTGGTCTTGCTCCTCTTCCTGGCGGTGTGCTCGACGGCGGCCGCGAAAGAGCGGCTGCGCCTGGCCACCACCACCTCGACGCAGAACTCGGGGCTGCTCGAGGCTCTGCTGCCGCCTTTCGAGCAAGAATATGGCATCAAGGTCGACGTGATTGCCGTGGGCACCGGCAAGGCGATCAAACTCGCAGAGGCGGGCGACGTCGATATCGTCATGGTGCACGCGCGCTCCAAGGAAGATGCATTCGTCGCCGAAGGCTACGGCGTCAACCGCCGCGACGTCATGTACAACGATTTCGTCATCATCGGCCCGCCGGGCGATCCCGCCGGCATCAAGGGGATGACCGCCGCCGCGGCGGCGCTGAAGAAAATCGCCGCGGCCCAGGCCCGATTCATCAGCCGCGGCGATGATTCGGGGACCCACACCAAGGAAAAAGGTCTCTGGAAAGCGGCCGGCATCGCCCCCGCGGGCGACTGGTACATCGAGGCCGGGCGCGGCATGGGCGAGGTCATCAACATGGCCGACCAGCAGCTGGGCTACACCCTGGCCGACCGCGGCACCTACATCGCCTACCAGGACAAGGTCGACCTGGTGGTCCTGACCGAGGGGGACGAGAAGCTGTTCAACCCCTACGGCGTCATCGCGGTCAATCCGAAGAAGCACCCCCATGTCAACTACGATGCCGCGATGCTTTTGATCGCCTATCTCACCTCGCCCGAGGGGCAGAAGCGCATCGCCGACTACCAGATGAACGGCCAGCAGCTGTTCTTCATTTACAAGTAATCGCTGAAAGCCACCTGAATGCGTTGTGATCGGGCCCTTTCCGTCATCGGCGAAAAGGGTCTTTTTGCCACGGTCTTGTAAAAAATCCGTGCAGCCGGATTCCCGCGGGGGAGGAGATGATGACGGTCAGGAGGGCGAATCGCCCCGGCGTTCTTTTTCCGGATCGGTTTCGGGGATGGGATCGGAGGAGAGATACTCCTCAAGGGTGAAGAGGTAGCGCGCGGCCTTGTCCGCCTGCTCGGCCAGGCGGCGGATGTTGCTCAGGGTGTCGAGCTGCTCGACCAGCAGCCGCACCGGCACGCTGCCGTCGGTGCCGGCGCGCAGCATTCTCGCCTTGAGTTCCTGGTAGGCCTCCTGCAGGTGATTCATCGTCTCAATCCAGCGTTTCTCGGCGATGCCGGAAGATTTGCCGTCCAAGGCGTTGAGCAGGCCGACCACCCGGCTTTTGAAGGCGTGAATCGCAGTCTCCAGATTCGGGTGATCGAGGTCGTCGAGGTGGCTCTGGGCGCGGCCGACCAGAACCGCCAGCTCGGCCATCTCGCTGTCGTAGCGCGACACCCGCAGGGTATTGGGCAGAACCTCGGACAGCAGGGGCGGCAGGTTGCTGCGCTGCATGCGGCTGACGAAATCGCCGATGGCTTCCACCAGCCGGTCGACTACCGCGCGGTCGCGCTCAAGACCGGGAGACGCCGCTTTTTCGCTGCTGATCGCTTCGCGGGCCATCCTGCGGGCGATGGCGCTCAGGCGTTCCAGTTCGCGGTTGAGCGCCTGCAGCGCCAGCACGGGGGTGGCGGTGAGGGTGCGGTCCAGATACTTGGGGTGGGCTTCGTCGTCCTCCGCCCGCCGGAAGCGGGTCTCGAGAAAGCGTACCAGCAGCCCGGTGAAGGGCCACAGCAGCAGCACGCCGAGAATGTTGAAGGCCGTATGAAACAGCGCCAGCTCGGTGGCGGGATGAGGCGGCAGGCCGAAGGCGCTCTGCAGATATTCGAGTCCGGTCAGCAGGGCGGGAAGAATGGCGAAGGCGACGGCGCCGGTGATCAGGTTGAAGGCGATGTGGGCGGCGGCGACCCGCTTGGCGCTCGAGGTCGCTCCCAGCACCACCAGCAGGGCGGTGATGGTGGTGCCGACGTTGGCGCCGATCACCATGGCGGCGGCATCGGCAATGGCGAGCACGCCGCCGGCCGCCGAGGTCAGCACGATCGCCAGCGCCGCGCTCGACGACTGCATCAGCACCGTGAGCAGAAAGCCGGCGCCGACGAAAGCGGCGAGGCTCAACAGCCCGTTGCCGGCCAGATGCGAGAATTGAAAGGACTCGCCAAGGTCGCCGAAAGCGCCCTTGAGCACGTCGAGGCCGATGAAGAACAGGCCGAAGCCGGCCAGCGTCTCCCCCAGGTGGCCGCAGCGGCGCTCGCCGCGAAAGACCTTGAGAAACATGCCCACCCCCACCGCGGGCAGGGCAAAGGCCTTGATGTTGATGTCGAAACCGACCGCGGCCACCAGCCAGCCGGTCATGGTGGTGCCGATGTTGGTGCCGTAGATGATGGTGAGCGCCTGGCGCAGGCTCATCAGGCCGGCGTTGACGAAGCCGATGGCGGCCACCGTCACCATCGCCGAGGCCTGCACCACCGCGGTGATCAGGGCGCCGGAGAGAATGCCGCGCAGCGGGGTGCGGGTCGAGCGGGCGAGAATCTGGCGCAGCGCGCGACCGGCGGCGAGCTTGAGGCCGTCGGTCATCAGCCCCATGCCGAGCAGAAACAGGCCGATGCCGCCGAGAAGACTGCCGATCATGGTCAGGGTCACGGGCGCTCCTGAGATCTGCCCATCCCGCGCCGGGCCGCTGGTTCAACTGCGCTCAATACCGGTCATAAGGCCACGGCCCGTAAGGGGAGTACCAGTGGTAATAAGGGAAATAGGGATAAACGTAGGGGCTGTATCCTCGTGGGTCGAGGTATCTGTCCTGTTGCGGCCAGAGGTAGATCGCCGTCAACCGAAACACCGGATACCTATAGGTGCTCTCGCCCAGCGCTCGGGTCTCCTCCCCCGCGACCTGACCGGTCAGGGTGACGAGGCGACCGCTTTCATAAAGAGCAGGGTCGAGGATGCGCTCGCTGCGCACCAGAAAGCGGCCGCTGGCTTCGTCGGGATCGAGGGGCCGGCCCCAGCGGTCGAGGCTGTAGCGTAGAATTTCGAGCTCCGATCCTGCGCGGGCGACCTGCGCGGCGACGATCAGCCCGCCCAGCAGCAGGGTTTTGCCCACATGCGCCTCGGCATTCTCCCGCACATCGCTGAATTCGAGGGCGGGGTCGACCTGGTCGCGGGCCTGGGGCGGGATGACATGAGAGCAGCCGGCCGCCAGTACCCAGAATAGCAGCGTCGCGAAAAGAAACCTGTTCATGGCACGGCTCCTTTCTCTCTTTTCAGTTTACTGCGGGCCGGCAAAACATCAAGTGTCGCTAATGTTTCTGGCGGTGCCCGCGACATGAAAAAGGCGGGCCGCCGGGCCCGCCTTTTTCATGGTTCAGGTGCTTGTCGAAGGCTCAGTATCTTTCGAATTCCGCATCGAGGGCATCCTTGCCGCCGCCCATGTCGAGATCAACTCCCTTGCTGCGAGCGCGCTTTGGCGCGCCTTTGGCGGACGCCGGAAGGCGCGGGACCGGCGCCGGCGCCAGGGTCGATTTCTTGTTTGCCTGAGCGGCGAACGCATTGCTGTCGCCGGTCAGGCGGAAAAAACCGATCGCCAGCTGCAGCTGCTCGGCCTGGCTCGAGAGCTCCTCGGCGGTGCTGGCCATCTCCTCGCTGGCCGAAGCGTTCTGCTGAATCACCTGGTCGAGCTGCTGAATCGCCCGATTGACCTGCTCGGCGCCGGTATCCTGTTCTTTACTTGCGGCCGCGATCTCCTGCACCAGCTCGGCGGTGCGCTCGATGTCGGGGACCATCCGGGACAGCATTTTTCCGGCCTCCTCGGCGATTCCGACGCTCGACCCCGAAAGCTCGCTGATCTCGGCGGCGGCCGCCTGGCTGCGCTCGGCGAGCTTTCTGACCTCGGCGGCGACCACCGCGAAGCCCTTGCCGTGCTCGCCGGCGCGGGCCGCCTCGATGGCGGCGTTGAGCGCCAGCAGGTTGGTCTGGCGGGCGATCTCTTCGACGATGTTGATCTTGTCGGCGATCTGCTTCATTGCGGCGACCGTGTTGGTGACCGCTTCCCCCCCCTTGCGGGCGTCCTGAGCGCTTTGCGTTGCGATCTTCTCGGTCTGCAGGGCGTTGTCGGCGTTCTGGCGGATGTTGGCGGCCATCTCCTCCATCGAGCTCGACGCTTCCTCGGCGGCGGCCGCCTGCTCGGTGGCGCCCTGGCTCATTTCCTCCGACGACGAAGACATCTGCTGGCTCCCCTGGGTCACCTGGTCGGCGGCGCCCTGCACCTTCTCCATGATGTCGCGCAGCGTCTCCGCCATGCCGTTGAGGGCGGCGGCGAGCTGGCCGATCTCGTCCTTCTGGTCGATGTCGAGCCGCTGCGAGAGATCCCCCGCGGCGATGGTCTCGGCGAAGGCCACCCCGCGGATGATGGGGCGGGTCAGGGCGCGGGCGAGGAGCAGGGCGATGACGATGCCGAGCGGCAGGGCGATCAACAGAGTGATGAGCACGCCGCGGCGGGTCTGAGCGGCCCCGGCCAGCATCTGCTCGTCGGTCATGATCCGGGCGTTGGTGGTCTTGACCACCTGGTTCAGCAGCCCTTGGACTTCTTCGAGATTGGGCTGGGTCTGCTCGGCGAAAATGAGGTTGGCTCGGTTGAGGTTGTCGACCTTTTCCAGCGCCCGCGCCTTGAGAGCCTTGAGCACCCGTTGGGTATCGGCCAGGGCGGGCAGGGTCGCTTCTTCGAACACCTGCTTCGCCCGGGCTTCGACCGCAGCTTGCCGGGCGGCATCGGAGCGCTGGTGCCAGACCTGCTGGATGGTGATGGCCGATTGGTGCAGTCGGGCATGGGGCGCCTTGATCTCCTCGAACAGGCGGGCGAGTTCGGGATCGGCCGCACCGGCCTTCTCGGCTTCGGGACCGTAGATGAATTTACCGAGTCCGCACTTGTGGTCGTCGGTCTCGATCGTCAGCGCGTCGTGCCCCTGGGCGAAGAGGGCGAGAATCGCGTTGACCCAGCGCAGGTGGTCGCCTTCTTTCTCGGCGAGAAACTGCGGCAGTTTCAGGTCGGCCGGCTGGTAGACCCGGGCGATGGCCACCGCCGATTCGTGCAGATGCTTGTGGGGCTCCTCGAGCTGGGGAAGAATGCTTTTGAGCTCGGGGACGAGCTGCTCGGCCTCTTTGCGCCCCGCGCCGTAATACCATTGGCCGAAGCCGCACTTGTGGGGGTCGGTCTGAACCGTCAGTTCGGTGACCTCGGGGTCGGTAATCAGCGCGCTGAGCGCCGCCGCCCACTTGAGATGATCGACTTCGCGTTGCACCATTTCGCCGCGCAGTTGGTTGCCGTCGATTACCTCGGAGGCGTCGCCGACGATGGTGCCGATGCCGAGCGTCGCCCAGGTGCCGAGCCCCGCCAGAATGAGAAGCAGCAGGCCGAAGCCGGCTAAGATTTTCATTCGCAATTTCAGATTTTTCCAGCTCATTTGAGGATACCTTCCCGGTCTGGTGGAGCGAAGTGTTGGAGAATGTTCATGCGTGGGATTTTTTGCGCCTTTTTGTACGACTCAAAGCCGTTGTTCGAGCGTGTTGTCAAGCAATAAATATGCCTTGTTTACTAGGAAATGTTTTTGCCAGGAAGGAGGGCTAATGGGGCGAAATTGTTTGATTTGAATTGATAAAATTATATAAATATTAATCATATCAAGGCAAAACTGACCATTCCCTGGTCAAAACCCCACAATTGACCGGTTTTTCACGGCGAACAAAAAAGGCCGGTCCCATCGCAATGGGGCCGGCCTTTTTGCCTGGTTACTCGTTTGGCGAAATCAATAACGCTCGAAATCTTCGTCGAGCTTGTCTTTGCCCGCGCCCATATCGAGGTTGACCCCGGCGCCGCCGGCCCATTCACCCTCTTTCTTCTTCGCCGCCTTGGGGGCCGCAGCGGCATGGGCGATGGCCGCCTGCTTGGTCTTCCCGGGTGCGGCAAGCCCTTTAGGCATGTGCACCCCTGAGGTGCGTCCGTTGGCGGCGAGCCGGAAGTAACCGATCGCCTGCTGCAGCTGCTCGGCCTGGCTGGAGAGCTCCTCGGCGGTGCCGGCCATCTCCTCAGAAGCCGAGGCGTTTTGCTGGATCACCTGGTCGAGTTGCTGGATCGCCTTGTTCACCTGCTCGGCGCCGGTGTCCTGCTCCTTGCTCGCCGCGGCGATCTCCTGCACCAGTTCGGCGGTCTTCTGGATGTCGGGGACCATGCGCGCGAGCATCTCGCCGGCCTTCTCCGCCACCTCGACGCTCGAACCGGAGAGCTCGCTGATCTCGCCGGCGGCGTGCTGGCTGCGCTCGGCGAGCTTTCTCACCTCGGCGGCGACCACCGCGAAGCCCTTGCCGTGCTCGCCGGCGCGGGCCGCTTCGATGGCGGCGTTGAGCGCGAGCAGGTTGGTCTGGCGGGCGATCTCCTCGATGATCGAGATCTTTTCGGCGATCTGCTTCATCGCGGTGACCGTCTCGGCCACCGCCTTGCCGCCGGCCTGCGCGTCGGCCGCGCTTTGCGTCGCGATCTTCTCGGTCTGCAGGGCGTTGTCGGCGTTCTGGCGGATGTTGGCGGCCATCTCCTCCATCGAGCTCGACGCTTCCTCGGCGGCGGCCGCCTGCTCGGTGGCGCCCTGGCTCATCTCCTCGCTGGTGGCCGACATCTGCTGGCTGCCCGAGGCGACGTTGCCGGCGGCCGTCTGCACGTCGCAGACGACCGCTTTGAGCTGCTCCACCATGCGTTGCAGCGAGGCGTAGACGCTGCGGCTGTTTTTGATGTCCAGATCCATCTTCACCCCGAGATCGCCGTCGGCGATGCGGCGGGTGACCGCTTCGATATCCGCCGGGTCGCAGCCGAGCTGGCGCAGCACCCCGCGGGTGATGAGCACGGCGACCGCCAGCCCGATCAGAATCGCCCCGATGGCGCCGCCGATCATGAGGGTGTTGGCCGAGCTCATCTGCGCGCGCATCCCCTCTTTCTGGACGACGCCGATTTGCGCGCAGAGTTCGCCGACCGCGGTCGCGGCGGCGAGCATTTCCTGGTTCTTCTGCGCTTGCTCCCGCAGCGCCCGGTGGTAGTCGCTGCCGGTCTGCAGATATTCGGCAACCAGGCTCTCGATCTCGCCGGCCGCTGCGACGATGGCGGGATAGTCCCCGACGCTCTCTTTCCATTGCGTGAGCCCGCCTTGCAACTTTTTCACCTGGCCCTGAAATTTTTCCCAGGTTTCCGGGGTGGTCTTCCAGCCGAAATAGACGGCGCAGACCCGCAGCAGCAGGAACTCCTGGTTGACCTTTTCTTCCAGGCCCTCCTTGATCGCGTTCACCGCGGCAAAGGTTTTCAGGTCGTCGGCGGTGCGGGCCTTGTCCAGCGCCGGCGCGATGGCCTCATCGTCGACCGTGGTCTTGATCCGGGTGAAATTCCAGCCGAGCTCGCCCCAATGTTTGAACAGATCGGCTTTTTTGCGGTCCAGTTCGACGTACTGGCCCATAAGAGCCTGGTATTGCTTGACTCCGTCGATAATGCGGGCAAGCGCCTGGCGGTTCTCAGGTGTGGAGAATTTTTCCTGCAGGTCGCCCGCCTGGGCGAGCAGGGTGTCGGCTTTGAGCTTGCCGGCCTCGAAATGCTTCAGCTCGTTGTTGATGATATACGCCTTGTTCTCCTCTCGCACCTCGAGCAGCTGCCTGGCCAGTTGGTCGACCCCCGTTGCTTTTTCCACCCGGTCGGCCGTGCCTGCCATGCCGTTCCAGCCGACGAAGGCGATAACTGCGGCGAGAACCAGTACGAGACCAAATCCACCTCCGATTTTCGTGCCCAACTTCATAATGCCCTCCTTGCCTGTGTTTACTGCAATAAAGGCGGCGCATGGTGTGTCGTGACCGAATTTGAAATTTATAATTTTTAATACGCAAAGGTCATACCAATATCTTTGAGCTATTATGTGATGTGGGTAAATTTATTAAATATCGATAAAATTTAAGAAAAATTGCAGGCGAGCAGCGGGGAGAAGAAAGTGAAGGGTTTGAAATGGCGGAGCTTGTCGTGATTTCGCGGCGTTGCCGAGGATTCTTGAGATGCCGCGCCGGCTCTGAGCCGAAAGCCCCGGGCAATCGATTCGGGGGGAGGAGCTAAGCGCTGGGGCGCGTTCCATAAGGAAGGGGGGTGGCTTTCGCCGCCCCCCTGGAAGATGAGCAGGTTGTCAGAAGCAATCAATACCGCTCGAAGTCCTCGTCGAGCTTGTCTTGGCCCGCGCCCATATCGAGATCGACCCCGGCGCCGCTGCCGGCCCAACGATTCTCTTTCTGCTTCGCCACTTTCTGCTTCGCCACCTTGGACGCGGCCGTGGTCGCCGAAGCGCCAGGAGCAATCGCCGCCCGCGGGGTCTTTTTCGGTGCCGTAAGGGCCCGGGCCCTGGGCACGCCCGTGGTGCGCGTGCCGTCGGCCGCCAGGCGAAAGTAGCCGACGCTCTGCTGCAATTGCCCCGCCTGGGCATTGAGCTCTTCGGCGGTGCTTGCCATTTCCTCGGCGGCCGCCGCGTTGATCTGGATCACCCGGTCGAGCTCCTGGATTGCTCTGTTGACCTGCTCGGCGCCGCTATCCTGCTCGCGGGTGGCGGCGGCGATCTCCTGCACCAGCTCGGCGGTGCGCTGGATGTCGGGGAGCATGGTGCGGAGCATCCGGCCCGCCGATTCGGCGACCTTCATGCTCGACCCCGACAGTTCGCTGATTTCCCCGGCGGCGTGTTGGCTGCGCTCGGCGAGCTTGCGCACCTCGGCGGCGACCACCGCGAAGCCCTTGCCGGCTTCGCCGGCGCGCGCCGCCTCGATGGCGGCGTTGAGGGCGAGCAGGTTGGTCTGGCGGGCGATTTCTTCGACGATGGAGATCTTCTCGGCGATCTGCTTCATGGCGGCCACCGTCTGGGCGACCGCCGCCCCGCCTTTCTGCGCGTCCTCGGCGCTCTTCACCGCGATTTTCTCAGTCTGGATGGCGTTGTCGGCGTTCTGGCGGATGTTGGCCGCCATCTGCTCCATCGAGCTCGACGCCTCCTCGGCGGCGGCCGCCTGCTCGGTGGCCCCCTCCGACATCTCCTGCGAGCTCCCCGAGAGCTGGGCGCTGCCCGCCGAGACGCCGTCGGCGGCGCCCTTAATCTCGCCGACGATGCGGCGGAACTGGCCGAGCATGTTTTCGATGGATGTTTTGAGGCGGCCCAGTTCCCCGCTGAAATGGCCCTCGAGGCGGGCATCGAGATCGCCCGCGGCGGCCCGGGCGGCGAAGGCTTCGAGGGTGCGCACCGGGCGCACGATGCTGCGCACCAGCACCACGATCAGCGGCAGTACCACCAGCGCCAGGGCCAGGGCCAGGCCGCCGCCGAGCTTGGCCAGAAAGGTCTTGATCATCGCCTGCGTCTGGACGGCGATGGCGTCCTGGCGCTCCTGCACGTTGTCGATGTAGACCCCGGTGCCGAGCCAGTAGCGGCTGCCGGGGATGAATTCGACGTAGGCCAGTTTCGGCTGCAGACCCTTGCCCGGCTTGTCGAACCAGTATTCGACGAAGCCGCCCCCCTTTTCGGCCGCAACGATCAGATCCTTGATGAAGAAGTTGCCCTTCTTGTCCTGAGCGCCGGAGAGATTCTTGCCGGTCAGCTCCGGCTTGGGCGGCACGGTGATGACGGTGCCGTCGTCGTGGTAGGCGAAGAGATAGCCGCTCTGGTCGTCCTCGAAACGGATCGGCGCGAGCAGGTCGCGGATGGCTTCGAGCTTTTCCTCTTCGCTGCCAAGAGTCGCTATCTGCGCGCCGGCGGCGAGGGCCACCGAACGCACCAGATGCCGCAATTCGCGCTGGTAGCCCTCCATCATCACCTCGCCGGTGCGGGCCAGGGTGCGCTCCTGAATGGTACCGATCATGACCTGATAGGCGGCGCAGGCGCCGCCGGCGAAGACGAGAAGCAGGATCACGAGCGCCCAGATCTTTTTGCCGATGGTGAGACGGTTGAACATCGATGAACTCCGTGACATGTGAATTGGGGTTCCAATAAATCGCCTAAAAAATTAAAAACCACTAAATTTAAAGCATGACCGGAGTGCTGTTGTCAATTCAAAACAAAAAAATGTTTAATAAGGAAAAACAAAAGACGTTTTACGTGGCGGCTTCGGGGGGATGAGTGAAGTACGAGGAAAGGGACGATTTAACAAAAACTTAGATGGGCAATAACGCAATCTTAACATTGCGGGCATATCAAGAGTCCTGAAACATCAACTGTTTTACCGGGGCCAGCGGAGGGCAATTCATGAGCGAAGGAAAAATTCTGATCGTCGAGGACGAGCCCGAGCTGGCGGAGATGCTGAGCTACTCCCTGCAGCAGGCCGGGTTCAGCCCCTTGTGGAGCGAGGACGGCTTCAGCGCCTGCCGGGTGATCGAGCGCGAACGCCCCGACCTGATTCTGCTCGACATCATGCTGCCCGAGCTCGACGGCTGGGAGGTTTGCCGGCTGCTGCGCAGCGTGCCCGACGAGGAGATCGTGAGCATCCCGGTGGTGATGCTCACCGCCCTCGACGGACCGGAGAACCGGCTGCGCGGCCTCGAACTGGGTGCCGACGCCTACATTGCCAAACCCTTCTCCCTGCGCGAAGTCCTCGCCCAAGTGAAAAATCTGTTGGCGCGGCGCCGGCGCGACCAGGAGCTGCGCGCGGAGATGAATCAGCTGCGCAGCCGTGAGCAGCTGCGGGCCGATATCCAGAACCTGCTCTTTCACGAACTGCGCAACCAGTTGGTGGTCATCGGCGGATTTTCCTCGCTGCTGGCGCGCAGCGACCTGGGCAAGGAGCAGGGGCGCACCCGCGATTACCTCAGCGCCATCCACCGCAGCTCCGATTACCTCAGCCTCATCGCCGATGAATTCCAACTGGTGCGGCGCATCGAGAACGGGCGCCTTGAGCTGGCCGTCGGCGAGGTCGACCTGGCCGCGCTGGTGCGCGAGGTCGTGGCCCTGTTTCACCCCTTGGCCGGCGCTCGCGGAGTGCGGCTGGCGGCCGAGGGGTGGCACGGGCGCATGCCCCTCGAAGGAAACCGCGCCGCCCTCAAGGTGGTGTTCTCCAACCTGGTCGATAACGCCATCAAGTTCAGCCACAAGGGGGGCGTCGTCGCGATCCGCCCTTGCGTCGCGGGGGAATCGGCCATGCACGGCTTCGAGGTGCTCGACTGCGGCGAGGGAATCACCGCCGAAGAGCAGAAGGCGGTCTTCGAGCGTTTCTACCGCGGGCGCTCGGCCCGTGACCGGAAACAGGGCTCGGGCCTCGGCCTCTACGTCGTGCGAACCCTGGTCGAGGCCATCGGCGGCAGAGTCCGGCTCGAGAGCCGCGAGGGCGTCGGCAGCCGCTTTCAGATCACCTTTCCCGTCACCGAACGTCGTGCCGCTCTCACTCCCAAAACCGCATAGGACGCTTGCCATGTGCCATCTGCGAATCAGTATCGTGACCGAAACCTTCACCCCCCAGGTCAACGGCGTCTCGCGCACCCTCGACCGGCTGGTGCAGTACCTGACCCAACAGGGGGACCGGGTGCAGCTCATCATTCCGCGCTACGATGAAGCCGCCCCGCCGACGCCGCCGACGGTGGAGAAAAACGAATGGCGGGGAGTGGCGCTCCCCTTTTACAAGGAAGTTCAGCTGCCCCTCGCCCGCCCTTCGAGCATCCGCCGCAATTTCGAGGCGTTCCGGCCCGACCTGGTGCATGTCGCCACCGAGGGGCCGCTGGGGTGGGCGGCCCTGCGCGCGGCGCGGCAGGCGGGGCTGACCACGGTCAGCTCCTACCACACCAACTTCTCCCAGTACCTGAGCAGCTACCGCGCGGGTTTTCTCGAGCCGACCTGCTGGCGCTACCTGCGCTGGTTTCACAACCAGACCCGGGCGACCTACTGCCCGACCCCGTCCATTCGCAACCTGCTCACGAGCCATGGCTTCGAGAACGTGCAGATTTGGAGTCGCGGGGTCGACTGCCGGCGTTTCGACCCCGGCAAGCGCGATCCGGAGCTGCGCCCCGCGCTGGGGATCGCGCCCGACGAAGTGGTCTTCGTCTACGCCGGTCGCCTGGCGGCGGAGAAGAACCTCGAGATGCTGCTCGAAGCCTGGGGCCAGATCCCGCAGAATCCGCCCTGCCGCCTGCTGCTCATCGGCGACGGCCCGCTGCGCGGGCGGCTCGAAAACCTCGCCGACGAGCGGGTCATCTTCGCCGGCTACAAGCACGGCGAGGAGCTCGCGCGCCTCTATGCCTCGGCCGACGCCTTTGCCTTTCCCTCCCTCACCGAAACCTTCGGCAACGTGATTCTCGAGGGGATGGCTTCGGGGCTCGCGGCGATCGGTTTCCGGGTGCCGGGACCGCAGGACATCGTGCGCGACGGCGTCACCGGCGTGGTCGTCGAGCCGGTGACGGCTGGGGCCCTCGCCGCCGCCATGAAGGAGCTGGCCGGCGATCGCCTGCGCCTGCGGCGCATGGGGGGCGAGGCGCGCCGCTATGCCGAAGGGCAGACCTGGGACAATATTCTCGGCAGGCTGCGCCAGTCTTATGAGGACCTTTCCGCCACGGGTTCACTGCCCATGGCCTCATGCGGCTGACATCTCGGGCGCCCTCCCAACAGAATTCTCATCATTCGCCAATGCAGGGTGAACAGGGGCGTGGCAGAGTGCAGGGCAAGGGATAAGGAGAGTCGCCATGCACCCGTCATCGAGCCTGAAATCGTTCACCGCCTCCTGCGCGAGTCACATCACTCCCCTCGAAGCGCACCTGATGGAGCGTTTCTGCCGCCTGCACCGCAGCCGCCTGCTGACGGCGCTTTTCACCGGCGCCAGCCGCTTGGGAGACTGGCCGCTGTGGGCCGGTCTCGGTTTGACCCTGATTCTGTTCGGCGACTCCCCGGGACGACTGGCGGTGCTGGCCGGCGCCATCGCCGTGGCCCTGTCGGTGGCCCTGTTCATGGCGCTCAAGAACCGCATCGGCCGCCCCCGCCCCTTCGAGGTCTGGGACCGGGTTCCTTGCCTGCTGGCCCCGCCCGACAAATTCTCCTTCCCTTCGGGGCACACCATGACAGCCTTCGCGGTCTATGGCGCCATTGCCACCTTGCTGCCCGGCATGGGACTCTTTCTTCTGCCGGCCGCGGTGCTGATCGCCATCTCGCGGGTCTTTCTCGGGGTCCACTACCCGAGCGACGTGCTCGCCGGTGCCCTGCTCGGCATGACCATTGGCTGCGGCGTGAGTGAAGGGATCTTGATGTTTCTGGGATAAATCTCGCCTGGTCTATGAAAATGGGAAAAGGACGGCCCGATGAGGGTGCGTCCTTTTTTAATACCCCCCGGGGAAATCTCGGGGCATGGCCTCACGCGAAGGCGCGAAGCCGCGAAGAAAGCACTGCGAGATTCTGGAAAGACAGTATACTTCGCGATCTTCGCGGCTTCGCGTGCATGACAGTTTGGTGTTGACCTGAGAGAGCAGGAAGGGAGCGCCGTCTCAGCAGCTCGATCCGCCGCAGTCGCAGCTCGGCTCCTCGCCGGTGCGCCAGCTGTGGATGATCGCCGAGGCGCAGCCGACCCCGGCCTTGACCGAGAGGGCCGCAACCGGGCAGTTGCGCGCGCAGGCGCCGCATTCCATGCAGCGGTCGCGATCGACGACGGCGGCCTTGCTCCCGTCCATAGCCAGCACCCCGTGGGGGCAGACCCCGGGGCACAGGCCGCAGCCGATGCAGGTCTCGGTGTCGAGTTGCAACGTCGTGACCCCTTCAAGGTAGCGCAGTTCTTTCATTTCACCGATCCTCCAGCGATTGGGAAATTCTCGTTTGAACGGAGAGACGGAGAGGGTCAAGAGTCGGGAGAGAAAGCCTCCCGGCCTATGTTTTTCTCCGCGCTCTCTGCGCCTCTGCGAGAGACGATCTTCGACTCACCCGGCAAAAGCCGCTCCCACCCACAAAGCCCCGGCCAGCAGCAATGCCGCCCCCTGCAGGGGAATCGCCCGGCGCATCTCCTTCTCCACCCCGGAGGGGGAGGTGAAGGTGGTCGAGCCGGTGAAATTCATCGCGCAGTAGGAGCTCACGGCCGCAAGGGACAGAATCATTGCCAGGCCGGTGAGCCAACCGCCAACCGTTGAGGCGAGCAGAAGCGCCAGTGCGAGCAGGCCGCCGACCAGGGCGCCCTTGGCGGCGAAGGCGCGCCAGGGCAGCCAGGGCAGCAGCAGCGGGGTCAGCACCGCGCCGGCGAACAGCCCGGCCAGGCCGACGCCGATTGCGGCCCCGCCGCGGCTCAAAGCGGCGGAAAGGGAAAAGAACCAGGGGCCGATGCCGCCCAGCACCAGCAGCGCCAGCGCCGCCCAGAGGGTGACCTTGAGCATTCCGGTCAGCTCCACCGGGGTCAGGGCGAGGCGCTCGCGCGTGGTGAAGGTGACCCGCCGCATCTCGGGGGTGACGGCCTGTTCGCCGCCGTCGAGCAGGGCCGGCAGGTCGGCGGCCCGCACCGGCCCATAGGTCACCTGGAAGCCGCAGCGTTTTTTCACCTCGTGAGCGGCGACGCCCACGGCGCCGAGCTGGGGCAGAATCAGGCGGCGGTGACTGACCAGTCGTTCAAGCCCGCTGACCTGCACCCGGCGCACCAGCTCGTCGGTGCCGAAAGTACCCTTGCCGGCCGCGCACCAGACGTTGATGCCCTGGGTCTCGAGCACCAGAATCCACAGGTGGCGCCCCTTGAGCTCGCGCCGCAGGGCGTCGAAGCTCATCTTGTAGTTGGCGGTGACCAGCACCGGCGCCTGCTCGTCGGGCGTGCCGACGGCATAAATCCCCGGGGCGATGCGGTACTTCATCCGTCCGATGCCCCAGCGCATCTGCCAGCGGCCCAGCAGGTCGGCGCGGTCGAGCCGGGTTTTCACCTGGGGCACTTCGCCTGCGGCGGTATCGAGCCAGCCGCTGACGAAGGGCCAGATGCTGCAGCCGGGCCGCTCGCGCGTGACCGGCGGCGGGCAGCAGGAACTCTCTTCCACTGGCGGCGGACAGCAGGAGGGTTTCGGGGTTCGGGGCGCGGGGGGCGGGCAGCAGGATTGGTCTTCGGACACGGCGACAAAAGTCCTTTCGTGAACAGGATTGCCGCGATTTTAGCACAGAATCATCTTTAAATTGAGCCAGCAAGTGCATCAGGAACGTCAATGGCTTTAACGCAGAGGCGCAGAGAGCGGAGAGGACAGGAATAGGAGATTTTTCAAAACCCCAGATCTTCATTCTCCCCCCAAAGGAATTTTCTCTCCCGACTTTCCGCCTCTCCGTTAAAAGGCCTTTCTTGGCGCCCTTGGTGTCTTGGCGGTCATCAAAGAAAAAAATGGCCGGCTCAAAATGAGCCGGCCCAAGGTCAGAGAAGGTGAAAAGGTTGGGGGTTAGAAGATCACCTGCGCCTGCAGGCGGACGATGTTGTCGTCGTTGTCGTCGACCAGGTCGTCGCTGACCGCGGTGTAGTCGGCCTGGATCTTGGCGTAGTGCTTGGACAGGTAGTAGTTGACGCCGAACTGGGTTTCGGACTTGTCGAACCTGGCGCTGGCATTGGCGTCGGTGGAGTCGATTTCGGTATGGCGGGCCGCCAGTTCGAGAGTCTTGGGGATGATCTGGTAGCCGGCCTGCACGTAATAGCCGTCGGCATCCCAGTCGCTGCCGATCTGGGGCTCGGCGTTCATGCTGTAGTATTCGGCGGCGAAGGTGGCGCCCATCCATTTGGCGAGCACGTTCAGGGTCCACACGTCCCAGTCGAGCTCGTTGCCGAAGTTGGCGGTAAAGAAGGCCGCGTCCCGACCGTCGATGTTCAGGGCCTTGTCGAGCAGGTCGTTGTCGCTGTCGATCTCGCCCATGTCGTTGGCCTTCATGGTCTCCATCGCGTAGGAGGCGCCGATATTAAGCAGGGGCTTGTCCTCGGGCCAGCCGGCTTCGTCTTTCTTGAAGCGGCCCAGCGGATTGATGTCGATGCGGCCGGCCACCATGTGCTGGTTGTTGGGGTTGCCCTGGTCGGGGCCGTTGCCGTTGTAGATACCGACCATGTACTCGACCAGGTGATCGGCGAAATGACCCTGGGCGGTCAGGCCGATGTCGCGGCCGAGATTGAAGGTGTCGTTGGCGAGCGAACGATCGACGAACAGTTGCTTGCCCGAAGAGGTGAGTTCCTGGGCGCCCTGGGGGGCCTTGGCCTGGCCGATCTGCAGTTCGAAGGCGTCGATGAATTCGTAGGCGGCGTAGGCGTCTTCGGTTTCGTTCTTGTTCTGCTGGTACTTGTAGGTCAGTTTGGGGGTGACGATGTGCCCGCGCAGCCAGACTTTCATGCGACGGATGGAGAAGGAGCTCTCGTCCTGGCCGAGGTCTTCGTCGAGGAAGGTGTAGCGGGCCTGCAGGCGGCCGCCGATGTGGGCCAGGTAGTTGCCGTCGCGGCTCTGCACGCTGATGCCGCGGCCGGGCTTGTAGTAGGCGAGGTCGCTTTTCTTGGTGGCTTCCTTGTAGTCCTCTTCGGTGATGACCCCTTTGTCTTTCAGGATATCTTCGAGACTCTTGGCTTCAGCGTCGATTCCGAAGCTCAGGGCGGATGCGGCCAAAAGCGCCGCGGCAAACATTTTCTTCATCGTGTCTTTCCTCCTGCAATGAGTTAATAAATTCCGGTCGCATGTGACCGGTAAGGCGGTGGCGATTTAACCGAGCCCCGGTTACGAAGATGTTAAGGTTTTCGGTGTATTCGGTTAGGTGGGCTCATTTCTGGCAGGCAGGCCAGGGGTCGCGCCCGTGGAGGGGCTGGCTGTGGCGCAGGATCTTGGACAGGAAGAGGGTGCAGTCTTCGTGGTTTTCCGAAAAGCAGCGGCGGGCGATGCGGGTGGGCGGTATGCGTCCCGAAGAGAAGGACGCCTGGCAGAGAAGAGCCTCGCTGTTGAAAAAGGGGCAGGCGTTTGGGGTCGAAAGCGACCCTGGTCGGGAAAGAACTGTACTGCTGGACATGAATTCCTCCGAAATCAATGAGTCTGTTTTCGGAGGGGAGAATAGGGCGCGGGGGTTAAGGCGGGGTTAAGGTTCGATGAATTTCCTGTGATTTCAGCGGGCGCTGATCACCAGCCGGCGCTCGAAGGCGCTCTCGAACAGGTCGCCCTTGGCGTTGCCGCCGTAGAGCTCGACGGAGAGATCCTCGTGGCCCCCCAAAGTCACGTGAAATTCGCCGTCTTGCAGGCGGCAGTCGATCTCCTCGACCATGCGGGTGCGGCGGCGGTCGAGGCCGTCGGCGAGCCGCAGGATGCCCCCGAGCCGGGTGACGAGCAGGCGGTCTTCGCCCGAGAGGCCCTGGAGGTTTTCGTGCTTTTTCTTGGGCAGGGCGCGGCGGTGGTAGCGGGCGATGTTGGCGATGACCTCCTGCTCGCGCGGGCTGAAGCCGAACAGGCTGGCATGGCGAATCAGGTGATAGCTGTGCTTGTGGTGCTTGTCGTAGTTGATGAAGTAGCCGACGTCGTGGAGCAGGGCCGCCGCTTCGAGCAGCTGGCGCTGGCGGCGGTCGAGACCGAAGTGCGGGGCGAGGGCGTCGAAGACGGCCAGCGCCAGGCGATTGACCTGGTCGGCGTGCTCCTCGTTGAAATGGCAGGAGCGGGCGAAGTTGAGCACCGAGGAGCGCCAGGTGCGCGGTTTTTTCGCCTGCGGCACCAGCTTGTGCTTCTCGAGGCTGCGCAGAATCAGCCCGTGGCGGATGCCGCGCTCGTTGACCCGCAGGATGTTGGCGCCGAAAAAGCGCATCAACTCGTCGACCACGGTGATTCCGGCGATGATGATGTCGGCGCGCTCGGGGCTCAGACCGGAAACGCTGCGGCGCTCCTTGAGGGTCTTGCGCTGCAGCATGGCGAGCAGATGCACCACCTCGGAGCGCAGCACCTCGTAACCCTGAACCGAATTGAATTGCTCGTTGCGCTGGGCCATGGCCATGGCGGCGATGGTGGTCATGCCGCCCCCCGAGCCGATGATCGACTGCACCGGCATGCCCCGGTCGGCCACGGTTTTTTTCAGGCTGGCGCGGATGTGCTTGCGCAGCCGCTTGAGTTCGCCGTCGGAGACGGGATCGTTGGGCAGGAACTGCTCGGTGAGAACCACCGCGCCCAATTCCAGCGAAAAGATGTCCTCGATGTGGGCGCCCATGGTGGTGACGATCTCGGCGCTGCCGCCGCCGATGTCGACCAGGGCGAAGCGCTGGTGGTCCATCTCGAAGCTGTTGCGGGCGCTGAGAAAGGCGAGCTCCGCCTCCTCGTCACCGGAGATCACGCGAATCTCCAGACCCAGCTCCTCTTTCATGGCGGCGATGAAGGCCTTGCCGTTGCCGGCCCGGCGCACGGCGCTGGTGGCCACCGCCTCGACGGCGCTGACGCCGTAGCCCTGCTGAATCTTGAGCATGCGGGCCAGCGCCTCCCGCGCCCGTTGCCACGCCGGGGGGGCGATCTCTCCCATCTGGGTCAGCCCTTCGCCCAGCCGCACCATGGCCTTTTCGTCGTCGAGGATGTGAAAGTCGCCCCGCGGGCGGGTTTCCACCACGATGGAGCGGATCGAGTTGGTGCCGATATCGATCGCCGCCAGGCGCCGGGCCGCAGCCGGTTGCTCCCCTGCGGCCGCGCCGGTCGTTTCCGGGGCGTTGACTCCTTTTTTCGTCGCGCTCATGGTTCAGTCGCCGCCAAAGATTTTCGGATCCGTGTGAAAAACCCCCTTGGTCTGCAACCACAGGGCGCGGGCGGGCTCCTGGGGGGCTTCGCCATTCCACTCGAGGGCGAGCACCGCCCCTTTTTTCAGGGTAAAGGCGCCCGGCGTCTGCAGCAGCTCACAGCCGAGATCGCTCAGATCGGGTTCGTGTCCGACGCAGGCCAGCGCCGAGACGCCGGGATGGCGGCCGAGGAGTTTCATCAAGCCCTCCCGGTCGAAGCCGGGAGCGAGGGTTTCGTCGACCGGCAGGGGGCCGCTGAAGGTCAGGGATTCGGCCAGAATCTCGGCGGTCTGCACCGCGCGCACCAGCGGGCTCGATGCGATGACGTCGGGCTGCATTCCCTTCATCCGCAACTTCTTGGCGGTGTCGCGGAACCGGTCGCGGCCCTCCGGCGTCAGAAAGCGGTTGTTTTCGGGAATGTCGAAAGAGCGTTCCACCGCTTTGGCATGGCGGACCAGAAACAGATGCATGACCTCACCTCCCGGGCGCGAAGACTGTCTACCGAAAATAATAACACTTTGTCAGGGCGGTGTTGCGCGGGCGCAGAGGAGGCGGGGGCAAGCAGTCGCCGGCGACCTCAAGCAAGGCCGCCGGCGACGGGTGCCGGCAGGTCAGAAGGTGTAGCGCAGGCCGAAATCGATGTTGTGGCTGTCGTACTCGATGTCGTTTTCGACGCCGTTCTGATCGGTGAGCGTGGCGTCGAAGGTGGCGAAGTAGCGGTAGCCGAGAGAGAGGGTCACATGGTTGTTCACCGGCAGGCCGACGCCGCCGCCGATCTGATAGGCGAACTGGGTGTCGTCGTCGTCGCTGAAGCTGACGTTATCCAGTTCCAGACGGCCGGCGCCGATGCCGACCCCGAAGTAGGGGACGAAGATGGTTGCGGTTTCGATATCGACCCAGCTGTTGACCATGATGCTGGTGACCGTCAGGTCGCCCCCGCCGGGGCGCAGGACCTTGTTCTGCTCGACCTGGTCGACGTCGTTGACGCGCTGGGCGAATTCGATCTCGATGCGGCCGGTGACGTTGTCGGATTTGCTGAAATAGCCTCCGGTGTCGTACCCCAGAGCCAGGCCGTAGTGGTACCCCGGGTCGAATTCGAGATCGAGACGAGTGCCGTCGTCGCTCTTGACTTGTGAGTCGTCGAGGTAGGTCGGTCCGAGATGGCCGGCCAGGTAGAACCCCTTGAGGGCTTCCTGCGCAAGCGCAGGGGACGCGGTCAGCAGGGCGAAAAACAGGGTCAGGGCGATGGCGGCGCGCATACTCAAAGGAGTCTCTCCTTGATTCATTGAGGTTGAAAGGGTTGTAACTATTCACCCTGGTCC
>NPIF01000032.1_pt1 | contig 45758 bp, 26 predicted proteins | sample 8637461 | NCBI WGS metagenome assembly NPIF01 (sample SAMN07420641, study PRJNA396082) | bioreactor metagenome | isolation source: sample BR12 brine-fed electro-methanogenic bioreactor BR | place: Japan: Kochi | collected 2016-12-09
GAGACCGCTCCCGGAAATGATGGAATGCCCAACGGGCACGACCGGACCAGGCCACGTCCCGGAGCAACGCGCAACCCCGGCCCGAAAACCGGGCGAAACGGCCGGCCGCGGCACAATGCCGCCACCGGCCGCGGAGAATCCCCATGCCCGACGCGCCGAAAAAACGAAGCCGTTTTACGCAGTGCTATTTTCCCAACTGGCGCTACCGCCAACACGGTTTTCGCCCCCAACCGCGCGCAAAAAAAATGCAAAAACGAAGCCATTTTGAAGTGTATATGGACTTGCCCAACCGGCCCAGCCGCGCCACACCGACTTTCGCCGCCCATCCGCCGGGTGGGGTTCTCGCCATCCCATCGACGGACGCCACCTGCTCTCCCCGCCAACCGGCGCGCCGCCCTTCGGCGACCACGGCCCGCCCTACACCGGCGCGCCCAAACTCGGCGACCACGGCCCGCCCCACAATCGCCGCCGCCGCCCGCCCTGGCCGATCAGGCTTCGCCCCGCTTGTTCGTCCAGGCGTCCGTCACCGGAGCGTAGTCGAGCAGCTCCGCGTCCTGGAAGTACAGCGCGATCTCGCTGGCCGCCGTCTCGGGCGCGTCGCTGCCGTGAACCAGGTTGAAGGTCTTGCTCATGCCGAAGTCCCCGCGAATCGTGCCCGGCTCGGCCTCGTACCCGAACGTCTTGCCCATCAGCTTCCGGCACACGTTGATCGCATTGGGACCCTGGATACACAGCACCACCACCGGCCCGCTGGTGATGTACTCGATCAGCCCCGGATAAAACGGCTTGCCCTGGTGCGGGGCGTAGTGCTTGCCGGCGAGCGCCTCCGAGATCTGCATGAGCTTCATCCCGGCGATCACCAGGCCCTTGTCCTCAAAACGCTGGACAATACGGCCGATCAGCCGACGGTGGACACAATCCGGCTTGAGAATGATAAGCGTGCGTTCCACGATTCGTACCTCGTTGATTTTCAAGAGCTTATGTCAATCCGCGGCCGGTGCGGCTGCGGATCGTCCGGTCCAGTCCGGGCGGCTAATCTAGGGGCGCACGCCCGGTTGGTCAAACGCCGGGATCCCGGCCGCCGAGCCCCGCAGCAGGCCTCAATCCTGAAGCCACGGCTCGTTCTTGCCCTCGATGTGGAAGTAGCGGTTGTTGCCGTCGAAGGCGACGACCCCGTCGGGCTCGACCTTGTAGCCGAGTTGCTTCAACGTGCGGCGGTCGCCGTGCCCGTCCATCCAGAGCACGCTGGCCGTCCCCAGGTGCCGGTCGTGGGCGGGCGACATGGCCTGCGGGCTGCTGTCGTAGTTGGCCATCTCGCCGCGATCCGGATCCACCCACGGCGGGTCAAGGTTGAAGCCCTCGTTGCCGTAGCGGTCCGCGTCACGGCTGTTGTTGACGTAGTCGCGCCGCGCGGCGTAAGAGCCCGCCGTCCCCATGCTGTCGGCGACGGCCACGCACTCCGCCGGCGACCGAACCCGGGTGTAGTTCGTCGGCCAGTTCTTGTAATCGTCAACGTCGCCGCCGTCCCGCAGGCGAGAATTGCCCAAAAACTGGTAGTTGTACCCGTAGCATCCGTTGCGCTCATCGGTCCAGTCGGCCGCCGACGGGCACACGTACACGCGGTTGGAGTAGTTCTGACGGTCTCCGGGTTCGCCGAACCGATCCACGCCCGTCTTGCTCGATTGGGGATCGTCAAACGCCGGAATCCCAACGAACGCCCCCATGGTGGCCAGAAACGTAGGCCGGTACTTCACCCCCCCGGCGATCGGCGAACGCCAGTTCTCGTCGTCCACCTTCGGCAGGCGCCCGGGAACCATCACGTCCTGGTTGTCCAGGGCGTACATGGTCAGCCCCTGCCCGAGCACCCGGAACTGCGCGAGGCACACCGCGGCCTTGCTCTGCTCCCGGGCGTTGCGCAGCGACGGAACCAGGATGGCAATGAGCAGCGCGATGATGCTGACCACGACCAGCAGCTCCACCAGGGTGAAGCCGCAGCGGCCGCTGCGCAAGCCAGAATAGCGTGGATGATGCGGCATCCGTCGTCACCGTTACCCGTTTGGTCGTTGGACCCGATGAGCCCCCATGAGCCATACAGCATAGCGTTTGGCAAGCTGGAAAAGAAGGGGGGATTCCCGCTGACGCGCGACCGCCTGCCTGCCGACGCTGCGATGGCCGAGCGGGCCGTTTCTCCCCGCCGCCAACGCCGTCGGCCGGCCTCAGAGGTTGCCGTAGGAGTTGGTGTAACCGCGGATCATCTGGGCGATCTGGTCGCGCACGGGGCGGTCGTTGAGCGCGTCGAGGCTGGGCAGTTCCAGCGGCGTCACGAAGCTGAACCACTTGCCCTCGTGCCGGTAGTGCTCGACCGGGGGTTCCTCCCAATCCAGCCCGACCTCGGAGAAGGCCAGTTCGAGGTATTCCGACATGCTGTCGCCCGAGTCCTGGATGGCCTGTTCAATCTCCTCGCTCTTCCACCGGTCGTCGGTCACCATGCCGACGCGCACCTGGGGGATGAGCGGCCGCAGGCTGACTTCGAGATGCAGGTCTTCGGCCACCGACCAGCGGGTGGTGAGCGTGCTGCCGTCCTCGCGATCGCTGCGTTCGGGCTCGCCGAAGCGCCCGTCCGCGCTCACGAGGTGCTCGACCCAGTAACGGAAATCGGCCAACTGCTGGGTTTGCGCTTGAGTGAGGGTCATGTCGCCGTGCACGCTCCTGTCCAGAAGATGTGGATTGATGAAATCGCCCGTTCGCCGGGGATTAAAGGATCAGCGCCGCACAGGGTCAAGCGGCGACGGCGGCGCGGGCTGTGGAACGGGGGGATTTGTTTTGACAGCCCTACCCCGTGGCCTATACTCGCGAGCGATCCGATCGGCCGGCGGCGGAAGCGGTCTCGCCCCGGGGACGATCAGGGCAGCACAGTCCAACTCGGAAGAGTACACCTTGAGAGCGACGGCTCGCGTATCGGCGGTGGGGGTTCTGGTCTGGATTTCGGCGGCTGCCATCGGGCATGCCCAGACGCTGGCCCCCCTGGGAGACGAGGTGAGCACGCCGCTTCTGCCCACCGGCGTCAGTTCCGCGGACGTCGAGATGTTCGGCGAACTGGTCTACCTGTGGGATGCGCCCGATGGCGCCAAGGTGGTCCACTTCGTCGGCGATTTCGAACTCCAACTCGGCCGGCGACGTCTCAACGCCCAGCAGGCGGTCATCTGGGTCGTCCCGCGCACTTACGACCGGCTGGAATACACCCACCTCGAGATCGTCCTCTGGCGCGACGCCCGCGTCCGCGAGCCCGCCGGCACCATCACCCGCGGTCCGGCGCTCTACGTGACGCTGAACACGGCCGGCGGCGTCCGCACGTCGGCCGACCAGACCACCCGCGAGTCGTCAGCGGACACGGCCGTCTACCAGCGGGCGGAGCGGATCCGCGAGGTCATGGCCCGCAGCGCCGAAGCCGAAAGCGATCTCGCCCCGGCCGTCACCGTCGTCGACCTGGGCCGCAGTTCCGACGCCGAGGCCGACGAGGTCCGGCCCCCCATCAGCTACCAGGGCGATGACCTCTCCATCGAACAGATCGACGGACGCCAGGTGGCGACCGTCATCGGAAACGTCTACGTCTTCCGCGGGGCCGACCGCGGCGCCGACGAAATCGAGATCCGCGCCGACGCGGCCGTCGTCTACTTCGCTCAGCCGGCCGAGAAGGATGCCGAAAAAGCGGACGTCGGACCGATCGACGATCGCCCCGGACGGGCGCGCCCCGGCGCCGCGTCGGAACCGGGCGTTGCCCCCGACGCCACCGAAGAAGGGCTCGCCGGCCTGGGCGGCGGCGGGCAGGTCGAAGGCGTCTACCTGGAAGGGGACATCATCCTGTCCGCCGGCCCGCGTGTGATCCGGGCGTCACGTTTGTATTACGACTTCGCCCACGACCGGGCCCTCGTGCTCGACGCCATTTTGCAACTGTATTCGCCCGAGCGCAACCTGCCCATCTACGTGCGGGCGGACATGGTCCGTCAGCTTTCCGCGCGCGAGTTCGCCGTGCGCCGGCCGATGGTGAGCACGAGCGAATTCCACACCCCGCACTATCACGTGGCCGCGGCGGAGTTGAACATCATCGACCGGCGGGTGCGCGATCCGCTCATGCCGCAGCAGCGCCAGGCGATCCAGGGCACGCTGGAAATGACCCACACCACGTTCAACGTGGGCGGCGTGCCGCTGATGTACTGGCCTTACGCGAAGATCGACGTCGACTCCAGCGACACCGGCATACGCAGCATCCGCACCGGCTACAGCGACGATTTCGGCGTCGAATTTGAATCGCGCTGGGACCTGTTCACCGTGCTGGGGCTCGACAAGCCCGAAGGCGTGAACGGCAACCTGCTGGTGGACTACTACTCCAATCGCGGGCCGGCGGTCGGCCTGAATCTCGACTACGAAACCGATAACTCCTTCGGCCTGTATCGCGGGTATTACATCAACGACCGGGGCGAAGACAGCCTCGGCGGACGCTTCCGTGACGAGCAGCCCGACACCGAGAGCCGCGGGCGCACCACCCTGCGCCACCGGGAGTACCTGCCCGACGACTGGCAACTCACCTTCGAGCTATCCTACATCAGCGACAAGAACTTCCTGGAGGAGTATTTCCAGTCGGAGTTCGACAACGGTAAAGACCAGGAGACGCTGCTCTACCTCAAGAAGCAAGTGGACAACTGGGCCTTCAACGCCGTGCTGCAATACCGGCTGATGGATTTCGTCACCACCACCGAGCGGTTGCCGGACTTCAGCTTCCTGCTCATCGGCGAGCCGGTGGGCCGCTTCGGCACGCTCTTCAGCGAAAACCGTGCCGGCTGGGTGCGCTATCGTCCGGCCGAGCTCGGATTCGTCCGCGAATGGCAACTCGGCATGCACGGCGAGGACGCCAGCGGGACGACGGCGCGGGCCGACACCCGCCAGGAAGTGGAATTCCCCTTCGCCGTCGGCGACTTCAAACTCGTGCCCTTCGCCTCGGTGCGCGGCTCCGCCTGGGATGATTCGCCCCGCGGCTCCGGCGTCGGCCGGCTCTTCGGCACGTACGGCCTCCGCGGCAGCGTGTACGCCTCCCGGGTTTACCCCGAGGTGCGCAGCGAGCTCTTCGACCTCGACGGCATTCGGCACATCGTCAAGCTCGACGCCGTGGCCTGGGCGGCGCATTCCAACCGCGATCCGCGCGACCTGTACCCCTTCGATGAAACAGTCGAAAACATCGAGGAGGCCGACGGCGTCAGCATCGGCCTGCGCCAGCGGTGGCAGACCAAGCGCGGCGCCGCAGGCGCGCAGCGCACGGTCGACGTACTGCTCTTCGACGTCGAACTCGGCGTGTTCAACGACGCCGATGGCGACGAGTACACCAACGGCTTTACCTCGCCCACCCGGCCGGAAAACAGCATCGCCCGGAACTACCTCAATACGGCCGTGGTGTACCGCCTCAACGACGAGACCGATCTGGCGTCGGAGATGAATTACGACATCAACGACGGCGAGGTGGATATCTTCACCCTGACTTACGGCGTGCAGCGGACGCCCCGGCTGAGCTACCTGGTGGGCTACCGCTACCTGGGCGAGCAGCAGTCCAACCTGCTGGGCATCGGCGTGAATTACCGCGCCAGCGAAAAGTACACCCTGGCCGTGCGCGAGGAGTTTGACCTCGACCGGGGCGAGACGGCCGAGTTCGACATCGGCGTGATTCGCAAATTCCCCAGGTGGTTCGTCGCGGTGACGTTTTCCGTCGACGAGATCGAGGACGACTTCGGCGTTTCACTCAGCGCCTGGCCGGAGGGTCTGCCGCAGGCGGCGCTGGGCAACCGGCGCTTCACCGGGCTGGTCACCTCGACGGGCATTCGCCCGGGCGTGTATTGACGCCGCGCCGCTGCCGGCATGGACGCCGCGCACGCGAACGCCGCCGCTCGCGCGGTCGTCCGAACACGCCGCGCCCGGTGCAGTCGGCGCGCTCCCGCCGGAGAAGTTGGGGTGAATCTGGGGTGCAGGGATCGTGACCGGTCGGCGCGGGCGGCGGGATGGATGGCCCGCACCGAGCCAGGTCACGTTGCGTTCTGCGGCGGCTACACGCCGGATTCGGGGAACAGGGCCGTGATCAGCGCCTGAAACAGCACGGTGAAGAGCTGGATGACGAACTCGCTGATCAGGCTGGTGAAGTCGGACATTGGTTTTCTCCCACAGGGGCAAGCGCCGGGCTTGCAAACTCGGCCGGGCCACGCGCCGCCCGACGGACACCATCGTTTGGGACGGCCGCGCTGTCCGTCCTGATTCCCCCGGTACAGAATCGAACCTGGCAAGTTTCCCGTCAAGCGCACGTTTCGTCGCACCGCCGGGATATTGAACGGGGGAGTTGGCTCTGGGGGCGGCGCCCAGTTTGGGCGCCGGCGCCGCGACCCGACTGCCGGCAGCGGCAGGTAAGCCCATGCACCGCGACGCCTTCATCACGGGCATCATCCGATCGCGGCGGGCGGTCCTGGCCGTCGCGGCCCTCGCCACCGTGGCCGCCGTCTACCTCCTGCTCAGCCGGGGGCTGCGAGAGGATTATCGCCTGGAGGCTTTCGTCGCCAGCAGCGACGCCTCCTACGAACGCTTCCGAGCCTTCATGGAGGAGTTCACCAGCAATGAGTTCGCAGTGGTGGCCGTCCATGGGCAGCAACCACTGAATGACGAGATGGAAGCGTTGCTTGCCGACCTGGGCGACGAGCTTCGCGAGCTTCCCGCCGTCCAGCGGGCGAGTTCTATCGTGGACGTCCCCGCCCTCGCCCGCGCCGCCTTGGGCGACCGGCTGCTGGACCACCCCCTGATTTCCGGCAACCTGCTCAGCGCCGACCACCGGACGGCCGCGATTCTCTGCCAAATGGCCGGTGAGGGGGGCGACGGAACCCAACGCCGCGAGACCGTGGCCGCAATGAAATCGCTCGTCGCCTCCGCCCGCGCGGCCCATCCGGACTATCAAATCATCCTGACCGGTCCGTACGTGACCTTGATTGACATGTACGCCTATGTCGATCGCGACCTGATGGTCTTCTCCATCCTCTCCTTCGCGTTAACGCTGGCGACCATGTGGGCGGTGTTCCGGCGGGTGCCGCCGATGGGATATGCGGCTGGCGTTGCCGCGTGCGCCATTCTCTGCACGCTGGGGATCACCATTCCCCTGGGCATCGTCTCTTCGCTGATCACGCAGATGATCGTGATCCTGGTGATCGTTCTGGCGGTGGCCAATTGCGTGCACCTGGCGGTTTCGGCGGAAGAGACGGCCGACGCCGCCGCGCGCAGTCCGGTCACGCGGACGGCCCATGAAAACGTTCGGGCGACCCTGGGGCGCATGGTCTGGCCGTGCACGGCCGTCATGGTCACCACCGCGGCCGGCTTCGCCTCGGTGTGCATCTCCGACATCGCGCCGGTGCGCCGCTTCGGCGGGTTGATGGCTTTCGGGCTGTTGCTGGCACTGGTGGTTTCATTGGCCGGCGTGGCCACGTTACAACGCGCCACCGGCGCGCGGCGCGTCGGCGCGGATCGGCTGGCCGGCGCTCTGGAGCGCTGCGGCCGGCACGTCCTGGACCATGCCTGGCGCTACATCGCCCTCTTCGCCGTCGGGATAGGCGTCGTGGCGTGGGGGGCGCATGACCTGCGCTTCGAGAGCGACTTCGTGAAGAACTTCCGCCCAGGCAGCGAGGTGCGCGAGAGCTATCACTTCATTGAGCGGCACCTGTCGCCGCTGGGATCCGTCGAGGTGGTTGCCCGCCGCCCGGACGGCCGGTCGGCTGCCACCGCAAAGACCCTTGCCGCGCTGGACGCTTTCGCCGATCGTGCCGTCGATGACTTTCCCATGATCGAAAAGGCGCTCACGCCCACCGACGCCCTGAGTCTGATGGTTCCGGGCGAACCCGCCACCGACGCGGAAGTGCGGCTGCGCGAGGCCGCGTTGCGGATGGCGCCGGGCGGCACGGGGATTTTGCGAAACTTCATCAACGCCGCGGGTGACGCTTTGCGCGTGAACTTCCGCTGCACCGAGGGTTACGACGTCAATAAGAAGCTGGAGATGTGCGCCGAGCTCGAGCGCCGTGCGGCGGCCGCGGTGGGCGAGCAATACACCGTCGAAGTCACCGGGCTGTATCACTTCTACGCCCGGTTGGTCGCCGGCCTGCTGCGCGACCAGTATCGCGCGTTGGGGCTCACCGTGGCCGTGATCTTCGTGGTCATCTGGATCATGCTGCGTTCGCTGCGCTGGACGCTGATTGCGATGACCATCAACCTGCTGCCGGTGGTGTTTTGTCTGGGGGCGATGGGCTGGGCGGATATCCCGGTGAACATGACCACGGCGATGATGCTGTCGGCCACGCTGGGGATCGCGGTGGACGACACGCTGCACTACATCTGGCGCTTCCGGCGAGAGTTCGCCGCGTGTGGCGAGGTGAACGCGGCGATCATCGGCGCGCACCGCGGGGTCGGGCGTGCGTGCGTGTTCACGACGGTGGTGATTGCAGGTGGGTTTTCCATCCTGCTGTTGTCGCAGTTTCTACCGACGGCCTACTTCGGCGGCCTGGTGGGCGTTACCATGCTGGCCGCGTTGGCCGCGGATCTGCTGCTGCTGCCGGCGCTGATTGCGCTGTTTCCGGCAGAGCAGGCCTGAGCGAACATCCGCTTGCGGCGGGGGATCAGAAGACCCGGGACTGTTCGAGGACCCGGCCATCGGGGTCGGTGACGCGGATGGTGACGACGTGCGTGCCGCCGGGAAGGCGGGCGTCGAGGGTCGCCTTCCAGAGGTGCGTCGTTTTCTCTGGGTTCGCCCAGGACTTGCCGGACTTGAGCGGGCCGGCGAGGATCGACTGGGCGATGGGGTCGAGGCCGGTGAACCGCTCCATCGGGTGGAATTCGCCGTGGTCGAAAGCGTATTCCACGGTGCAGAGGGGGCGTGCGTTCCAGACGTTGACGAGCAGCGTCTTGCGGTCTTCAGCGGATCGGCCGAGCAGGCCGGGTGGGTATATCCACATCTGTTCGTCGGGCGACGCCCCCGCGGCCTTGTAGCGGGTGGTGTAGTCCGTGCCATCGAAGGAGAGGGTGACATAGCCGTTGGGCGTGCCGTCGCTCATGGTGGCGATGGGGATGCCGCGGAAGTCCTTGGGCCCGCTCCACCACGAGCCGCAGACCGCTCCGCAGATCAGGCTGTGGAATTTCCCCTGGCCCTGCCAGCCTTCCTCGGGTCCGTAGAAATGGTGCTGCAAATAGTGCGTGTGGCCGGAGAGGGCGAGCACCTTGGGCCGGTCACGGAGGATCTCGAAGAGCGCTTCAACGTCGTCCACGCCGCGCTCGAACGCCGTGGCCAGGGGAATGTGCATGCAGAGGACGATGAGTTTGTCGGCCGGGACGTGGGCAAGGTCGTCTTTGATCCAGGCGAGTTGGCGCTCGCCGAGGTAGCCCCGGTAATGGCCGCCGTGCTCGGCGCCCTTCCACTCGACGGTATCGAGAGCCATGAAGTGGACCTGCCCGTGGTCCCAGGCGTAGTAGTTCGGGCCGAAGTGGCGGTGGAAGGTCTCGTCGGAGTTGGTGTCATCGGCGGCGTCGTAGTTCATGTCGTGGTTGCCGATGACGTTGAAGAAGGGGATGCCCACTTTCGCCATGACGCCGTTGTAGTAATCGTAGAGCCAGAGGGCGTCGAACATGATGTCGCCGAGGGTGATGGCGAAGGCCGCATCCGTGCCGACCAACTCGCTGGCCACGTCGTCCCGCACGTAGCCGATCTCGGTGCCGGTTTCCGGCTGGGGATCGCCGAGCGCGAGGACGTCGAAGCGGTCGGCGTTCGGCGCTTCCCGAAGCGGGAAGTCGATGGATTCAGGCAACGGGCCGGTGGGGTCGACGCCGCGATAGCGCAGTTCGGGCGAGCCGGCGGGTTTGTGGATGTAGTAGAACTGCGGAAGGTTGTGTTTGTTCAGGGGCGCGCGGTAACCGGCCGGCTGATTGACGAAGATGATGGTGTCGTCGTCGACGGGCAGGCGGTAGCGGCCGGCATCATCGGTGAGCACGACGTCGCGTTGATTGGAGACGGCGACGCCGGGGAGTCCGGGCTCGCCGCTATCGTGCTGGCCGTTGGCGTTGCGGTCGAGATAGACGATGCCTTGAGCGGTTTCCGCCTGGGCGACGGCTGCGAGTGTGGCGGCAGAGAGCAGGGTGCTCATTGCGATAGCACGGAGGTTCATGCGTGGTTGTCCTCGTGTGGGTGATATAGATTCAGCCCCCGGGCAACGTGGGGGCGTGCCGGAGCATGGCATCGCGGCAACGACGTGTCAAGGCGGGCACGCGGCCGCTGCATGCCGGCACGTCGCCGCGACTTGGGCGGCGCTGATGGGCGCGCATGCGGTGCGGCGTCGGCGTGTTGACGCGACTACTCAGTTATTTCAAAGTCCGCCTCGATGCCTTCGGCGGAATTCGGGCCGATCCAAAGCTTGAACTGCCCGGGTTCGATGACATATTCCAGGTTCTGGCCGAAGAATCCGAGGTCGCGCGCGGCGAGTTCGAATTCAACGGTCTCGGTCTCTCCCGGAGCGATGTTGACTTTGCGGAAGCCCTCAAGCTCCTTCACCGGGCGGGTGAGGCTGCCGACCAGGTCGCGCACGTACAATTGGACCACCTCGGCTGCGGCGCGATCCCCGGTGTTCTTGACGTCGACGCGGACCTGGATGCGACCGTTTGGTTTCATCGCGGTCGAGCTGAGCTTGAGGTTGGCATACTCGAACGTCGTATAGGTCAGGCCAAATCCGAAGGGGAACTGCGGGCTGTTGGGCGAGTCAATGTACCGGGTGGTGTAGGGGTCGTGCTCTTCGAGGGGCCGGCCGGTGCTCTTGGCCGCGTAGTACAGCGGCAGTTGACCCACATTGCGGGGAAAGCATGCGGGCAGTTTGCCGCTGGGGCTGTGGTCGCCGAAGAGCAGGTCGGCGAGGGCGTGGCCGTATTCGATCCCGGCGTGCCAGGCGACGAGGATCGCGGGGGCGTGCTCGGCGGTGTAGGGAATGCACATGGGCCGGCCGTTCATCAGCACCACCGCCGTGGGCTTGCCGACACTGAGAACGGCTTTCACCAGGGCCAACTGGTGTCCTGGCAGGCTGAGGTCGGTACGGCTGTGGGCCTCGCCACTGAGGTCGCGGCTTTCGCCGACGATGAGGATGACGAAGTCGGCGCCGCGGGCGACCTCAACGGCCGGTGCGATTTCGCTGGTGTCGCCGCCCTGAACCGCGCAGCCAAGGGCATGGGTGATCTTCACGTCGTCGCCGGCGCGCGCGCGGATGCCGGTCAGGGCCGTGACGACGTCGTTGGCCTTGCCTTGACCGGCCCAGGTGCCGAGCGGATCTTGGGCGCTATCGGCCAGCGGCCCGATCACCGCGATCGACTTGACCTGCGGCTTGATGGGAAGAGTGTCGTTGTCGTTCTTGAGCAGGACCATGCTGGCGCGGGCGATCTCGCGGGCGGCCGCGCGGTGCTCGTCGCAAAGGAGCACCTTGGGCGCCCGGCCGGGGTCCGTGTAGGGATCTTCGAAGAGCCCCAGGCGGTGCTTGATGCGCAGCACGCGGCGGACGGCCTGGTCGACAGTGGCCATGTCGACGCGTCCGGCTTGTACGGCTTCAGGCAGATGGTCGCGATAGGCGAGGGTGGACATGTCCATGTCGACGCCGGCCTGGATGGCCTTGACGGCTGCGTCGGTGTCGTTGGCGGCGAAGCCGTGCTCGACGAGTTCGCCGACTGAGTCCCAGTCGCTGACGACGAATCCGGTGAACGCCCACTGGCGGCGCAGAATCTCGGTGAGGGTGTACGGGTACGCGGTGCCGGGAATGCCGTTGATTTCGTTAAAGGAGCTCATGAGCGTTCCGACGCCGGCGCGCACCGCGGCGCGGAAGGGCGGCAGGTGCACGTTGTGCAGCGTTTGGAGGGAAATGTCGACGGTGTTGTAGTCGCGCCCGGCTTCGGCCGCCCCGTAGGCGACGAAATGCTTGGCGCAGGCGACGAGGGTGTCTTTGGCGGCAAGGTCATCGCCCTGGAAACCGCGTACGCGGGCGACGGCGAAGGCGGCGCCGAGATAGGGATCTTCCCCAGCTCCCTCGGCGATGCGACCCCAGCGGGCGTCGCGGGCGATGTCGACCATGGGGGCGAAGGTCCAGTGAAGGCCTTCGGCCGATGCCTCGACAGCGGCGATGCGGGCGCTGCGTTCGGCCAGCGCGGGGTCCCAGGAGGCGGCTTCCGCGAGGGGAATGGGGAAGATGGTGCGGTAGCCGTGAATAACGTCGTAGCCGAGGATGAGGGGGATCTTATGGGGCGATTCCTCAACGGCCGCGCGTTGAAGCTCGTTGGTATACTCGGCGCCGAGGGCATTGAGGAACGACCCCACCTTGCCGGCGCGAATCTGCTGGAGGAGATCGCTGGTGCGGGCGTCGACGGCGCCGGGGTTGTACTCAGCGGCTTTGCCGCCGGAGATCTGGGTGAGCTGGCCGACCTTTTGGTCGAGCGTCATGGCCTCGAGGAGGGCATTGATGCGGGCCTCGACCGCGGGATCTGCGGGCACAGGCCGGACATCGGCGCGCAAGGTCGCGGCGCCGGCGCCGAGCAGGAGGGCGATGATCCAGGCGGTGAAGTGAAAGCGTTTGCGGTTTTCGGGAGTCATGGGCGCGGCCTCTCCTTGCAATAGACGCAAGCCGACCCGTGACGGTCACGCCCGTCGGGCCGGCGGCGGCATGATTCCACAGTGGGCGTAACTGTGTCAAGCACACTGCCCGGCAGCGTCGCAATGAAACGCTGTTTCATACCGCGATCCGCTCATGGCTGACGGAAAATGCCGGACCTTCCCCGCACGATGGCCGCCGCGATTGAGTTCCACTTGGAGTTTGACGATCTATAAGCCGATGTGAATAAAAAGATTAGGATCCTTTCGGGGGTCGGTCCGCGCTCAGTCGTGTCTTGGCCGGCGATCAATGGGAATCTGCGGCAAGGCATCGCTTGCGCCGTCGGATTGTGTACACTCATAGACTGAAACAGTTGCAATGACGAATGACGCTCGCCTCGTGCGGAGGACTCACAAACATGTCATCGGTACGTCGCATTGCCAAGGAAGCCGGGGTCTCGATCACTACCGTATCGCGAGCCCTGAACAACGACGCCACGGTCAGCGCCGAAACACGCGAGCGCATTCTGGCGATCGCCAATCGCAGCGGCTACGTGGCCAAGACCGGGCGGCGCGTGACGACGAACATCGGCTTCGCGTACACCGGGCGGCGGACGGTGGCGGACGTGTTTGACGCGGCCTTGCTCGACGGCGTCACCCGCGGCGTGGACGAGTGCAACTTCGACGTGGTGTTGCTCAACATGCAGCGCGACAAGCGTCCGGACGAGACGTACACGCAGTACTTCATGCGGAAAGGGGTCCGGGGCGTGGTGCTGCGGACGACGACGGATTCGCGCCACGTTTGCCTGGCGATCGCCAAAGAGGGCTTTCCGGCGGTCGTGATCAGCGAGCGTTTCGACGATCCCAACCTCAGCTACATCGACTGCGACTCCAAGACCGACAGCGTTCGGGCGGTGGAATACCTGATATCGCTGGGCCACCGACGGATCGCGTTCGCGATGCACAACGTGCCCGACTGCGATCACGTGGACCGGTACGAGGGGTATCGTGCGGCGTTGGACGGGCGCGGCCTGAAGTACGACGAAAAGCTCGTGTTTCGCCACCAGGCCAACTTCTCCGGCGGCGCCACCGTGCTCCAGATGGTCATGAGCATGCCGGACCGCCCGACGGCCATCTACCTGGCCGACCCCAGCCTGGCGATCGGGGCGATCAATCAGGCCCAGTTGGTCGGTGTACGCGTGCCGGACGATCTGTCGATCGTGGGCTTCGACGATACGGAGATGCGTTACGGGGTGTTTCCGACGATGACGGCCGTCTGCCAGGATTCGGGTACGCTGGGCTTTGAAGCGGCGTTGCATTTGACCCGGACGATCGCCAAGGGAACACACACGCCGTTTCAGAAAACGGTGCCGACCTTCTTCGAGGTGCACGATTCGACCGGTCCGCCGCCGGAGATTCGCGCCGTGGCGGCGCCCAACGCCGGGCTGAGCACGCAGGCCTGACCTTCTCGCCCGGGTCGCAATGCCTCGCGCTGCGTCAGCGCCGCGGGTGTGACAGATCGATCGATTTAGGTGAGAATACCAATTCCGGGGGATGGAACGCCGATTGTTCCCGGTGGGAGCGTCGGCGCGGGGATGCGGGCCGGCGTTAAACAACCCAGGACGCGCGCACCGTCGAGGCCGCCTCCGCGTCGTTCATCATTGAAAGGAGCAGCAAGTGCGTTTTCCGGAGGGTTTTGTCTGGGGGGCCGCGTCGTCCGCGTACCAGGTGGAAGGCGCATCCGCGGAGGCTGGCCGGGGACCGTCGGTATGGGACGCGTTTTGCGCCCGACCGGGGAACGTGCGCGGCAACGACACCGGCGATGCGGCCTGCGACCACCATCACCGTTATACCGCCGACGTCGAGCTGATGGCCGGGCTGGGCCTGCACGCCTATCGGCTGTCCATCGCCTGGCCGCGGATTCTGCCCACGGGCACCGGGCCGGTGAACGACGCGGGGCTGGCGTTTTACGACCGGTTGATCGACGCTCTGCTGGCGGCCGGCATCACGCCATACGTTACGCTCTACCATTGGGATATGCCTCAGGCGTTGCAGGAGCGCGGCGGCTGGCAGAATCGCGAGAGCGTCGGGTGGTTTGCGGACTACGTGACGGCCGTGGTGCGCCGGCTCTCCGACCGGGTGCGCTACTGGATGACCTTGAACGAACCGCAGGTGTTCATTTCCCATGGGCATTTCGAGGGTATTCATGCGCCGGGCTTGAAACTGGCGCGGCGCGATGCGTTGCAGGCGGGCCACCATGCGCTGCTCGCCCATGGCGCGGCGGTGCGGGCGATCCGCGCCGAAAGCCGCCAGTCGCCCAAGGTGGGCTACGCGCCCATGCTCAAGCCGCGCCTGCCCGCGTCGTCGGCCGCGGCGGACGTGACCGCCGCCCAGGCGGCAACCTTCACCGCCATGGACGAGGAACTGTTTAACAATGCCTGGTGGCTGGATTCCGTGTTGCACGGCGCCTATCCTGAGGCGGCGCTGCGCCACTTCGGCGCCGATGCGCCGGCGGTGCAGGACGGTGATATGGAGTCGATGTCGGCGCCCCTGGATTTTTTGGGCATCAACATCTACAGCGGCGTGGTGGTGCGGGCTAACGGCGACGGTCTGGCCGACCTCGTGGCCTACGGGCCGGGACACGCCAGCACGGCTTTCCGCTGGGCGGTCGCCCCGGAAGCGCTCTACTGGGGCCCGCTCCTGCTGCACGAACGCTACGGGCTGCCCATGTATATCACCGAGAACGGGTTGTCGAGCCTGGATTGGGTCTCGCTCGACGGCCGGGTGCACGATCCGCAACGCATTGACTTTACCCAACGATACCTGCTCGCCCTGGCGCGGGCGATTCGCGACGGGGCCGACGTGCGGGGCTATTTCCATTGGTCGATCATGGACAACTTCGAGTGGGCCGAAGGGTATCGCCAGCGCTTCGGGCTGGTGCACGTGGACTACGCGACGCAGACGCGCACCCTCAAGGACTCCGCGTACTGGTACCAGCAGGTGATCGCCAGCAACGGGGCCGCGCTGGATGCGCCCTACACCTATCCGCGCCCCGACGCGCGGCCAACCGCGGCCGCCGCGGTGACGACCCAACAGCACGGAGAATAGCGTCATGAGGCGAACCGCGGTCGTGGGGTGGGGCAGCGCAATCCTGGCGTATGCGTCGTGCGCGACCGCAGCGCGGGCGCTCGATGTGCCGTTTCACCAGTCGCTGGACAGTACGGCCGCAATCCTGGCCGGCGGCGGCGTGATCACTGCGCCCATCGGCTACGGACCCGGCGTGGTGGGGCACGCCGCGGTGCTCGATGGCGGCGCCGTTGCGTTCAGCAATCCGGCCTTCGCTGCGTCCGCCGGAAGCGTCTCGCTCTGGCTGCGCAAGGATACAGCCGATGCGTCCGGGGGCATCCTGCAAATCGGTGTGCTCGGGACGCCGAACAGCCTGGGGTTGTTTTACGTGAACGGCTCGGATGTCGTGCTCGAAATGCGTAATGCCGCCGGCGCCGTCGGGCAGGCGCTGGTCGCCGACGCGCTCCCGGCCGGCGAGTGGACGCATATCGTGGCCACATGGCGCAGCTTGGGGTCGGCGAATGACCTGATGGTATTCGTTAACGGTGCGTATCGTGCCTACAGCTATCTGCCCGGAACGGCCCAGCCCGCGGGTGCGTTACAACTCGGCTACGTCGGCTATTACGGCTACGGCTCGATCGCGGCGGACGAACTGCGTTTCTTTGACTGGGCGTTGATCGGCTACGAGGCGGCGGCCGAGTTTACCCTCTCCGCGGAGCGGATTCACCGGCAGCCGACGGGCAAGCCGGTGAGCACGGGTCCGGTACGGCTGATTGACGACGCGTTGGTCGTGCATGGCCGGCCTTTTCGGGTGAAGGGCGTGGGCTATGCTCCGACGCCGATCGGGCTGTGGCCCGCGGCGGGGTTGCCGCATGCGGCAGCGGTATTCGCCCGGGACCTGGCTCTGCTGCGCGCGATGAACGTCAATACCATCCGCCTGTGGGCGCAATCACCGGACGCGGTTCTGCTGGATGCATGCTGGAACAACGGCGTCGACCCGATCATGGTGATCATGGGCTTCTGGGTTCCGTTGGAGGCGGGAGTGGATTACGACGACGAAGCGACGGCCGCCGCCATCGAAGCCGACCTGCGCGCCCTGGTCAACCAGTTCAAGGACCATCCGGCGCTGCTCGCCTGGGGCTTGGGCAACGAAAACAACATCGCGTACGCGGGCGACCTGGCCGACTGGTTTGTGCTGGCGGAGCGGCTGGCGGCGGCCGCTTACGCGGAAGAGGGGGTTGCCTATCATCCGACCATCGTCGTCAACGCCGGGCTCGGGCAGGTGGGGAGCACCGATTTCCAGGCGGACGATGTGTCGCTCGCCCATGTCGACCTGTGGGGGCACAACATGTACGTCGGCTGGGACGCGCAGGGGTACTTCGATTTCTACGCCGCGCTCACCGCCAAGCCGATGATTGCCACCGAGTTCGGCATTGACGCCTGGGACAACGTCAACGGCCAAGTATACGAGGCGACGCAGGCGGCGTGGAACGTGCAGCAGTGGCGGCAGATCAAGGCCCGCACGCTGGGCGCGACGGTGATGGCCTACGCCGACGAGTGGTGGAAGGCGGGCGATCCGACCAGCCATGACTTCGGAGGGTATTCCACGGGCGCCCACCCGGACGGCTACTCCAACGAGGAGTGGTGGGGCATGGTCGCCGTGGAGGACAACGGCAGCGCGCCGGACATCGTCCATCCCCGTCAGACCTACTACGCCCTGGCGGCGGAGTGGCTTGATCGCAACGGCGACGTCGACGCGGACGACGACGTGGATCTCGAGGATTTTGCCGTGATGCAGCAGTGCTTCGGCCGGTCGGCCGCGGGCGCCTGCTCCGGCTTGGATTTCGAGCCGGACGGCGTCATCGACGCCGCGGATCTCGCATGGTTTTTCCCTTGCCTGGACGGGCCGGGGAAAATCCCGGCGTGTCCGCACTGACTTTCCGTTTCAGCGCCTACCAGCGGGTTGATGGGGCGCCAGCGCAGAAGGACGTAGTCTGCGGTCGCCAGGGGCGTGTCCGCACGGGCCGATGATCGAGTCAACAGAGCACGCGCCGCCGGGGTCGGCCGGGAAACGCGCACAAGTCGGCTTTTCGCGAGAACGCCCTGCGGACCACGCAGGCGTCCCGGTTGACAGTGCTGGGATGGGCGGATTCCAGCCGGAACGGATGCGCTGCCCGCGTCCAGACTGTGCGGGACCGTCGGATGTTGTGAGTTTGTGTCGGGAAATCGGCGAACGCCGGGAGGTGCTATGGAATGTGGTTGGCGAATTGATTAGAAAGAATTTCGCAGGATGCCGATCAGTAAGTGATCGGCAAGATGTGAATTGGCGGCGTCCTGGCCGGTGAACGGTGAAAAAAGTCATCCGGTAGGTCACCGGCAAGCCGAATGCCTCACGGCGTCGAGATGCGGCCTGGCCGCCGCCGGCGACCGCGCCGATCAAGATCCGATCGAGATCAAGGGCGCTCGCCGCGAAAAAGAAACGGGACTATCCCCCCACGGGGACCAAACAGCATACTGCAAAGGAGTGAAGCGCATGAATCGGGTGATGATGGCGGTGTTGATGCTGGTCGGCGCGGTCTGGCCGGGCGCAGCGCTGGCTCAAGGCGGGATGAAGGATGCATTGAAGGCCGTCCCGGCGGACGCGGTGATGTTCGTCGCGATTCCCAGCGTGAAGGAGCTGGACGCGCATATCGGCCAGGTGATCAAGGACCTCGGGCTGGAGGAGGCGGCCGGTCTGCCGTCGAACTCGCTGTTGGCCTTTGTCAAGACGCAAGCGCCGTTTCTCGAGGGCATCGAGGAGAACGGCGCCGTACACGTGATCATCATGCCGGCGCCCACGTTGCCGGAGCTTTCCATGAAGCAGGCCATGAGTCTGCCGGTCAAGGATCCCAGGGCGTTCATCACCGGCCTGGAGGGCCAGGAACAGGAAGGCGGCATGTGGACGGTCACGCTGATGGGCCAGCCCATGCACGCGGCCATCCGCAACAACGCGGTGCTGCTCGGCCAGTATCCCGACGTGCTCAAGGAGATCCTGGCGAGCACGACGACCATGGAAGGCAAGCTCAGCGGTCCAGTCATGGACGCGATCGCGGAACTCGATTTCGCTATCTGGGTCGACGGCGGGACGATCGGTCCGCAGGCCAAGCCGATGGTCAACATGCTGATGGCCATGTCGCAGCAGCCATCGGCCACGGCGCTGGACCAGAAGGCCATGGAGATGAATCGCAAGACGCTCGACCGCTTCATGGACGGTTTGGACATGTTTGCCATGGGGGCGCAGGTCAGCGAGCACGGCGTGGCCGTGCGCGGCGCCGTCACCTGCAAGCCCGGCACGGAACTGGCCAAGCAGATGCACTTCACGCCCACCAGCGGACCGATGCTGCACGGCCTGCCGGCGGACAAGTTCGTGTTCGCGTTTGGCCAGATGGCCAGCTCCCAGCAGATGGAGGTCATGGCCGAGCAGATTGAGGACGTGCTGGGCATGCTGGGCAGCATGGAAGGCGTGGACGAGGCCCTGGCGGGCGAACTCAAGTCGCAGGTGCAGCGCTGGACCCAGATGACGCCGAGCTACCGGGCGGAAATCGTGGGACTGCGCCCGGGACCCATGGGCCTGATCGGCGTTAACGCGATCGTGGACACCAGCGATAGCCAGGCGTGGATCGACCTGGCCGGCAAGGTGTTCGACAACGCCAAGAAGCTGGCCGCCAAGTACAACGAAGCGTCCGAGGCGCCCGACGAAGAGGTTCAGAAGATGCTCGAGGCCCTGACTTTCACGCCCGAGGCCGAGACCATCGGCGAGACGTCCGTGACGCACGTGCAGCTCGACATGGCCAAGATGGAGGACCTGGACGCGGACGATATGGAGGACGTGCTCCGTATTATCGGCAAGGAAGGGCTGCTGTTCCGTCTCGCCCCCGCCGGTCCCAAGCAGGTGGTCATGGCTTTCGGCGGCGGGTCCGAACGGTTCGAGAAGCTGCTGGCGGCGGCCGCGTCGAAGGACGCCCCGCTGGCCGATCATGCTGGTATTGCCAAGGTCCGCGCCCACCTGCCCGCAAGCCGGGCGTCGGTGGGGTACCTTTCGTTCGACGAGGGCATGGACCTGGTGCAGAACATCCTGGATGCGGTGGACGAAGAGCGCTTGCCGGTGCACGTGGGACGCCTGGAGGCGCCGCTGGCGATGGCCTCCACCGGGGGCGACAACTGGGCGCGGTTCGATTTCTTCCTGCCGCGGGAAGTCATGCTGGCGGGCAAGAATGTCGTGATGACGATGATGGGCGCGGCCCGTCCGACGCCGGCGGCCACGCCCGGCGCCGCGGAAGTTCCCGAAGAGGAAGTTCCCCAGGAGTAAGGGCATCTCGATCGCCGCGGTGGCGCCCGGTGCGCCGCCGCGGCGCCCATTGAGGAGGCGGCTTGTGACAAAGTGCTTGAACGTGCGCCATCCGCGAGGTCGGTGGATGATGGCCAGTGGGCTGGCCGCATTTGTAGTACTGGCGCTGCCCAGCGGGGAGCCGGCTTTCGGCCAGTTGGTCGTCGTGCAGCCGACCACCCAGCCGGCGGACGTGGCCCCGGTCCCGCCGGCGACCACCAATGGCGAGTCGACTACCAACGGAGAGTCGGCGCTACCGCCGGACGCTGACACGAACGGCGCGGCGGCCGAATCGGCCGGCGCAGCCGAATCCGAGGCAGGAAGCCAGCCCGATAGCGCGCCCGACGGTGCGAATGCGCAGCCTTCGCCACAACCGGATGATGAGGCCGAGGCCCCCGCGGAAGCCGAGCCGCCGGTAAACGCCGACGCGGCAGAAGAAGCCGCGCCGACGGCCGAAGCCGCCGCCCCCGCGCCGGCGACCGAAACGCCGCCGGCCAGCGACGCGGAACCGGCCATCAAACCGCGGCTTGAACTCCACATCCCCTCGGTGCAGAAACTGTTCACCGAAACCCGTCGCTCCCATACCGGACTGTTTCTCAACTACCTGGGCCGCATGATGCAGGACCTGAGCAGTGCCCGGTCCGAGGGCGTGCGGGCGAGTGACGCCACCGCCTTGGCCGCGCAACTCTGCGACTGGCCGGACATGGCGGTGGACGCGGCGACGTTTGCCCCCGATCGTGAAGGCCGCGCGCGCTGGGCGATTCGCATGGCGTTGCCGGTGCAGGATCTGCGGACGCGCCTGGAGGCGCTGCGGACCGCCGACGCGGTACGCGATCTCTTCGAGGGCATCGAGTTGGTCGCGGACGCCGATGCCGATGCCGATGCCGACGGCGGATATACGCTGCGCTTGCCGGAAGGCCCGCTCGCTTACGTGACGCCGACCGCGGACGGCGGGGCGCTGGTCGCCTCCCATCGCGATTTGGAATTGACCAATGATGCTTTTCGGGGTTCAGACGCGACCGACGTCGGGGGACCGGCGCTGCTCGCGTGCCGGCTCAACCTGACGCAGACGGAGCGCGACAGCGGGGAAACGTTTTTCTCACAGTTCAACATGGTGACCGGAGTCGAGTATGCCTGCCGGGTGGACGACGCGGGCGAATGGGTTGACAGCCTGCGGGTGCATTGGCCGCCGGTCTCAGGCATGGCGCTCAAGGCCATGTTCGGGCGGGTCAAGCACACCTTCTTCGTTCCGGAAGAGGCATTTGGCGGGGCGGTGTTCAGCAGCATGATGGGCGCGAATATGCTCGAGCAGTTGGCCGGTCTCGGGCAGCAGATTGTGCAGGGCGACGGCGAAATCGCAATCGTGGGCGAGCCGACGGGCGGTCCGATCGTCAGCCATCTGCGCGACGAGGCCTGCGTGACGGTATTGCCGGGTACGGGTTTCCTGCCGGCGCCGGACATCGTGGTCCAGGCCCGCGTCAAGCACGCGGAGGACTTCATCAAGGGGCTGCGCAAGGCGACGAAAGCGATGAACGACGAATACCGCCAGCGCGAACAACCGGCCCCCTGGAACGAGGCCACCGTGCGGCAGCGCACGGTGTTCTGGAGCGAGGGCGGCGGGCAGCGCGGCGTGATGCTGCCGTTCGTCATGCGCCCGGTGATCTTCGTTGCCGAGGAGAGCGACGCGGAAGGCCGCCAGCGCGAATACGCGGTGATTGGTTGGACCAGCACCCGGCCTGAGGACCTGGTGCGGCGCTGGCTGGATCTTCCCCGGCCGACCGACCGCCGACATCTGCCGGCCGAACGCAAGACGAACGGTGAGGCGTGGGTTCACTGGCGGGAGATCTACCGCTGGGTGAGCCCCTACGTCAACATCGGTCTCAGCGCGGCCTCGACGGACGCCCTGCTGCCGAGCGTGGCGGAGGCGCAGGAGCATCTCAGCGACGGATCGCTGACCATGCGGGTGCTGTATGAGGGACTGGATCTCGCCCATCGGGGCCCGGTTCCGCTGGGCGTGGTGGCCGTGCCGGCCATGTATGCGGCGTCCACCGCGCAGGACCGCGCCGGGGGCAGCGATCTGGCCCGGGAGCGGCTCGCGTGCGAGCGGTTGAAGGTGCTTTATCACCACAGCACGCTGTTCCACAAGGACATTGGCCGCTGGCCGGCGGAGGTTGCCGAATTGGACGGCTACGTGGATTTCGCCGGCAATCCGTACCTGCTGCGCTTGCAGGTCTCGGCCCAGAAGCGGCGCAGTTCGTGGATGGAGGGTATCTTCGGCGACGCCGACGACGCGGAAAACGAAGAGGCCGAAGAGGATCCGGACGACCCGCTGGCGGCGATCGACGACGATCTGTACGTGATCGACTGGGGCCGCGAGGCCTGGACGTTGGGCATCAAGCCGGGCACCCTCGAGCATTTGGAAAAACTGTATATCGATCAGGACGGCGTGATTCATCGCGTCGAACGTGAGGACGACGGCGCGTCTGCCGGGGCGGATGCTCCGGACGCCGGCGCGGCGCAGGCGGCCGGCTAGTCGGCCGACGCAGCAGTAAGGAGAATAGGCCATGAGTTCTTGGACAAAATGCGGGATCCTGGCGCTGGCGCTCCTCGCGTCGGTGGCTATCGCGGATGTGCAAACGGCGCAGGCGGAAACGACCGCGCCAAACGAGCAGGCCCAGGCCGAGACGGTCAACCCCATACCGCGGTTGGCGGAGTTGCGGCTGGACGAGTATCTGGTGCCCGCCCGGGCGCTCAACCTGCCTCTGCCGGGGCGGACCAAGACGCGCCAGGAGGTCATCGACCAGCTTGACGAGTGGACCGAGGACCAGGGCGTCGGCGGCGTGCTGCTCGACGTCGGTCCCGTGGCGCTGTCGCTGCCGGACGTGGAGGAGATCCGCAACGCCATCGAACGGATGCGCGCGTCGGGCAAGAAGGTGCGGGCGTTCCTCAACAGCACGAGTCCCAACGGATACCTGCTGGCGTGCGCCGCGGACGAGATCGTCATTGCGCCCACCGGCGCGGTGATGATCCCCGGTTTGGGGCGGCTCTTCACCTACATGAAGGGCTACTACCAGATGCAGGGCGTGGAGTATGACGTGATCACCGCGGGGCGCTACAAGTACCCCGGATTTCTCAATCGACGCGAGCCCGACGAGTTCTTCCGCGAGGAATTCGGCGCGATCCTGGACAGTTGGATCGCCGACTACACCTACATGATCGGCAAGAGCCGCAACCTGACGGCCGAGAAGGTGCAGCAGGCGATCAACACGGCCCTGTTCAACGCCACCGCCGCCCAGCAGTTCGGCCTGGTGGACGAACTGGCTCACTACGACGACTATCGCGATCGCCTGCTGGCCCGCGAAAAGATGCGCAAGATGGCAGATCGCGGCGACCGCCTGGCCAACGTGAATTCCATCCAGGACCTGGTGCAGGTGATCAACGAGGAGATGCAGCGGGCGGCCGATGCCCGCAAGGACGTGGGGCCGAAGATCGCCGTCTTGCATGCCCGCGGCCCGATCGTGGACCTGAACCTCGGGCCGAGCTTCGCCTCGCAGTTGATCTGCCGTGACGACTTTGCCAAGGTGGTCGACGAGTTGCGCAAGAACAAGTCGATCAAGGCCGTCGTCATGCACGTCGACTCGCCGGGCGGTTCGGGTTATGCCTCCGACGTGATCTGGACGCACCTGCGCGAGCTCGATGAAGAGAAACCGCTGGTCGTGTCGATGGGTTCGGTGGCCGGCTCGGGCGGCTACTACATCGCCTGTCCGGCACGGCGCATCTTCGCCCAGCCGACCACCATCACCGGCTCGATCGGCGTGCTGGGGGTGATGCAGTCGGCGCGGTCCGCGATCAACCGCATGGACGTCGAGGTGGCGGAGATGAAGCGCGGGGCTCGGGCGACGCTGGGCGCGGGGCATCGCGAGCTCGCTCAGGAGGACCGGGCGTTCATCCAGAACTACATGAACGACTTCTATGACGTGTTCATCGATCGCGTGGCGACCACACGGAAGATGCCGGCGGCCGAGGTGCGCAAGGTGGCCGAGGGGCGGATCTGGACCGGCCGCGACGCGCTCAAAATCGGTCTGATCGACGAACTCGGCGGGCTCAACGACGCGATCGAAGCGGCCCGCACCATGGCCAACATTCCACCCAGTGCCGAGTTGAAGGTGGTGCACTACCCGCGCCCCGGCAGTCTGGGCGAGATTTTCGGCAGCCTCAGCACGGTGAGCGTGGCCCAGGCGGTGGAGACCTTCCAGCAGGGCATGACGGCCGCTCCCCAACTTGGTCTCGCCGAGCAGGCACGGCTGTTCGCCCACACCCTCCAGCCGCTGTGCTGGATGGCGGTGCCGGACTTCTATGCACCGCGGCGGCCCGACGTGATCGAACTGCTGCCGCAGCAGTCGCAGGCGCCGCGTCTCGACGAGCTGCTCAGCCTGCCTCGGTAGTACGCGAAATCCATCATCACGCCGGACGGCAGTGATGCTGTCGCCGGCGACAGCGCCGCCCATCGGACGCCAGCAGGGTGCTCCGATGGGCGGCGTTGCAGATGGTGGGGCGTCTCGTTCCGGCGCTTCACTCTGCCTGGGCGGCGAAAGCGGTGCGGTAGTGGGCCGCTTCGTCGGGCCGGCCGGTGGCCTCGCACAGATCGGCGAGCGCCGCGTAGGCGGTGCGGGTGGGCTCGCTATCGCCCCGCTGGCGTTCGAGGTCGTGCGCCGCGGATTCCAGAAGCGGCTCGGCGTCGGCGTAACGCTCCATCCGCAGCAGGCAGATGCCCAAGTGCATCCGGCTCGCGCAAATCCGCCAATCATCTTCCGTGAGATGCTCAATCCGCAGAGCGAGCACCTCCCGATAGAGCCGCTCGGCCTCGGCGTAGCGCTCGAGATCGAGCAGGATGTGGGCGAGGCGTTGGGTGACGTTGGCGTGCTGGCTGCTCTCGCCGTGCGGGTGGCGGCTGCGGATTTCGTAGGCTTCGCGGGCGCAGACTTCGGCGTCGGCCGGGCGATCCATGAAGTGCAGCATCGTGCCCAGGTTGAACAGCGCCCCGGCCGTCTGGAGGCTGTCGTTGCCCTGGATGCGCCGGCGACTGGCCAGGACCTCGCGCATAATCGGTTCGGCCGCGGCGTAGTCGTGCTGGGCGAAGAGCGAGCCGGCGAGGTTGTTAAGCGCCGTGAGGATCTCGGGATGGTCCGCGTCCACGTAGCGACGGCGAATGGCCAGCGCCTCACGGAAGAGCTCCTCGGCCCGGGCGAAGTCGTGCTCGGCGTAGTATAGGCCGGCGAGGTTGTTGATCGGCGTGGCGATGCGCAGGTCGTCGGGGCCGTACATCTGCCGGTAGATGTCGAGGGCTTCGTGGTACAGCGGCCGAGCCTCCGCCCAGCGGCCTTGTTTGCGCAACGCCAGCGCCAGGTTGTTGAGCGTGTTGGCCACGTCGGGATGCAGTTCGCCGAGCAGCGTGCGGCGGGCGGCGAGGGCGGCGCGCAGCTCGGTCTCGGCCGCGGCCGCGTCGCCGCGGCGCAGATGCAGCGCCCCGAGGTTGTCCTGGACCCGTGCCGCGTCGGTCGATGCTTCGCTGCCAGCCGCGTTCAGAATCGAGAGAGCTTCGGTGAGATGGTCGCGGGCCGCATCGAATGCTTCCTGATGCATTTCGACCTGGGCGAGATTGTTGAGCGACGTGGCGACGTCCACGTGGGGTTCAGGATGCAGGCTGCGGCGCAGGGCGAGTGATTCGCGGTGCAAGGCTTCGGCCGCGGTGTGATCGCCCTGGTCGAAGAGAATGAGCCCCAGCGTGTTGGTCACGCGGGCCAGTGCCTTCCGTCGGGGCATGCCGCCTACCCGCAGGCGGGGCAGCGCTTCGCGGCACAGGTCTACCGCGGCCGCGTACTCCCCTTTCGCGTGCAGAACGAGGGCGAGATCATTAATGACTTCGTCGCGTTCGTCGGCCAAGTCGGCGTCGCCGTCCATTCGCGTGAGCGCGGCCCGCAGGTGCGGTTCGGCGTCGGCGTAAAGGCCCAGGGCGAAAAAGGCGCTGGCGAGGGTGGTGTGTACTTCCGCGGCAACCTCCGGCGCCTCGGCAAAAGCGGTCTCCACCAATGCCGCCGCGTCGTGCAGCACGTCAACGACGCGCACGTCGCTGCCCCGGTCGTCCGGGTCGACGGAGGTGAGCATGTCTTGCAGGAAGTCGTTGATCGCCCGGGCCTTCCCGGCCTCGTTGCGCGCCCGGATCTCTGCGTGGCGCGCCTGCCGCCATCCCAGACCGGCGCCGACGGCGCCGACGGAAAGGGCGAGGACCACGGTCACGACGGCCGCGACCAGGCCCCGGTTGCGGCGGGCGAACTTGCGCAGTTGGTACAACGCCGTCGTCGGACGGGCGCTTATGGGCTGATTATCCAGAAAACGGCGAATATCTGCCGCCAACTCGCCGGCGTTCGCGTAGCGATGGGCGCTCTCTTTCTCCAGGGCTTTGCCAACGATGGCCGCCGCCTCCCAGGGGACCCCGGAATCCGTGCGGTGCAGCGGCGGCGCCTGCTCCTGCTGAATGACGCGCGCGGCGGCCGCGAGCGTCTTGCCGTCCAGGCGATAAGGCAGGCGGCCGGTGAGCAGCTCGTGGGCAATCACGCCGAGGGCGTATACGTCGCTGCGAGTGTCCAGCGCGGCGGCGTCGCCGTCGACCTGTTCGGGGCTCATGTAGGCGAGCGTCCCGACCAACTGGCCGACGCCGGTCAGCGCGGTGGTTTGCAGGTCGGCGTCGGTGGCGCGGGCGACGCCAAAGTCCAGCACCTTGGGTTGTCCAGCATCGTCAACCAAAATGTTGGAAGGCTTCAGATCGCGGTGAATCACGCCCTTCTCGTGGGCATGGGCGACAGCGTCGGCAACGTCGGCCAACAGCGCCAACCCCCCCCGCACGCCCAAGCGGCGCCGGGTCGCGAAATCGAGCAGGCTGACGCCGTTGATCCACTCCATGGCGAAAAAAGGCTGGGGGCCGTGAGCAGTGTCGGCGATGCCCGCCTCGATGATGTGCGCGATGCCGGGATGCCGCAGGCGAGCGAGCAATTCAGCTTCGTATTCGAATCGGCGCCGTTGCCGCGGGGTTGCCAGGTGGGTGCGGAGCATCTTCAGCGCCACGATGCGCTGCGGGCGCTGCTGACGGGCGCGATAGACGATGCCCATCCCACCCCGGCCAAGCACGTCCAGTATCTCGTAGCCGTGAATGCGCGTCCCTGCGGGCAGGGCTGCGCCGCCGTCTGCGAGTTGCTCCAAAACGGTGCTGGCGGACGCCGCGGGCGGCTCGACCAGAAACGAGTCGTCGGGAACGTGCAGCGCAAGCAAACGGCGCAGCTCGGCGGCGACCTCGCGATCCTCGCGCTCGGCCTTTTGGATGACGGCGGGCTGCTCAGCAGGGCGTTCGATCGCCTCGTGAAACAGGGCTTTGACGCGGGCGCGTTGCTCGGGCGTCATGGGGCGCGGCCTTCCTGCAATTCGCCGCGGAGCCAGGCCCGGGCCATGCTCCATTCGCGGTGGACCGTCCGCTGCGACACCTGCAACGCGCACGCGGTCTCTTCGACGGTGAGCCCGCCAAAGTAGCGCAGTTCCACGATGCGCGCCTGTTGGGCGTCGAGGCCCGCCAGATCGTTCAGGGCGTCATCGAGTGCGATCAGGTCGACGCTGGATGGGTGCGCGGGCATCAAGTCCGCGTCGAGCGACAGCCGGGCACGATCGCCGCCGCGTTTCAGCCGCGCACGCTGCTTGGCGTGGTTCACCAGGATGCGCCGCATGGCGGTCGCGGCGACCGCGAGGAAGTGCGCCCGCCCCTGCCATTGCACCCGGCTTTGATCCACCAGGTTCAGATAGGCCTCGTGCACCAGCGCGGTGGCCTGCAAGGTGTGGTTGTCGCGTTCGCGGCGGAGGTATCGGCCGGCGAGGTCGCGAAGCTGGTCGTAGACCAGGGGCAACAGCTCATCTGCGGCCGGTGCTTGCTGCGACCCGGTCCGGCACAACATGGCCGTAATGTCCCCCTGGACGCCCATGATTTTTTACCCCACACGTCCAACAAAGTGGCAGTTTCGGTTGTCCATTGTTGCGTTAGGGAGTGGGGAAGGCAACCACTTCACTCCGCATAAAGATGAAGTGGGTAAGTAGTTCCGATAATGACGCCCATCGGCGCTGGCAATTTGTCTGGGGGGACGCCGATGGGGGTTCGGGACACACGGCAGCACGGAGCAAGACGGCCGCGGCCAGGGGCCGGTGGCCTGCTACTTGAGGAGTCGGTGGGCCGATCGCGGCAATTGGATCGGTCCTCGGCGGAGCAGGCCGGTGGGGCGAGCCGCAACATTAACGTCGTCTTGCTCACCGCAGCGACATGCTGGCCGCGTCGGCGGCGCCCGCAAGGGCGTTCGCCGATGCCCGGCATGGCTGTGGCCCGCCAAGACTGCGCTTGCGACACGCGCAAGCCGGTACCTCTTCTTTTCTGACTTCGACAACTCGGCACGGCTCGCTCGTAAGTCCAACTTTGACACCTTCCTGGACCGCCTCTACGAGCAGTACACCCCGCAAGCCCAGCGGGTCGCCTACAAGCACACCCGACGATCCTCGGCCAGATCAGCATGGCCTTCTACGACCTGACCAATCTGTACTTTGAAGCGGAAGACCTGTTACGTCGAAGCGGAAGACGAAGACGACCTGCGCCGGATCGGCTTCTCCAAGGACGACAGGTTCGAGAACCCGCAGACCATGCTCGGTCTGCTGGTCGGCCAGGACGGGTGCCCGATCGGGTACGACATCTTCGAAGGCAACGCCTTCGAAGGCACGACTCCGCTTTCTAAATTAAAGTGCCACACGGTTTTCTGGCCAGCGATTTGACCGCGGTTTTTTCTGGCCGTTGGGATTGAAATAGGCCTTTCGGTTTCGTTATGATGTCCTCTGGAACAATTACGGTAACCGTTACTATTTGTTCCAGGTCCCCAGAGGCCTGGTCCATGGAGGCTCTACTCGACTGGCTGATGCAGGCGGCCAAAGCGGCCCCCTGAGGTCGGTCTTTACTCTCTCTCATTTCCATCAGGAGGAGGACGCTAAGATGAACCGCTCGATCACAACTTTGCTTGCCGTCGTGTGCCTCATCGCTTTCGCCGGGCCCGCATCTGCCACCACCGTGTACTATGATTTCGGCGACGTGCCGACACCCGGCAATTACAACAATATCACCCAGGTGCAAGCGCCGATCGCAGACTGCATCGACGCCAACGGCGCGTACACGGGCATCGGCCTGGAAGTCCACGATGCATTCTTCCCCAACTACAACCCGAATGGCACGCAGACGCCCAGCGGCGCGGCGACGATGTTTGACGTCCAGGCGACGCGCGACAGCCTGTTCGGCAACGGCTCGTATTGGGAGGGGCACACGCAGGCGACGGCCGGCGTGCGCCTCACCGGGCTGGATCCCTCGCTGACCTATGAATTCACCATTTTCGCGTCGCGGATGGGGGTCTCCGACAACCGCGAGGCACAGTATGACATCGTCGGGCTGAACAGTGGGACCGACCTGCTGAATTCCTCCAACAACGTCAGCGAAGTCGCATTCGTGGGCGGCATCAGCCCGACTGCGGCGGGGGAGATCCTCATTACCGCACGTCCCGGCCCGAACAATACCAGCAGCGTGCGCTTCTACTACCTGGGCGCCATTGAAATGAACTTTGTGCCGGAGCCGGCCAGCCTGGCTTTGCTGGCTTTGGGCAGCCTGTTCGTTCTGCGGCGGCGCTAGGCGCGGTCGGCGGGCCCGAATACGGGTCCGTTGCCTGCGGAGGCCGCGGTGCGTTTGCCCCTGACGCAGTGGGGACGGGCGCGAGCGGCAGCACCCAGGAAGTGGAGAAACGCATGATGGCATACTCGATATTGCATGGTTCGCGCGGCGGGCGGCTGCTCGTTGCGGGCATGGCGGTCGCGGTGCTGGCCGCGGCCGTACCGGCCCATGCCGCGCTGAACCTGCTGTTTTATGGCAACAGCTTCACGCTCGGCTCGGGCAGCACGCGCAGCGTGACCGCCCTGGTGAACGACATCGCCGTGGCGGCCGGTCAGGACGATCCCTACGTGGTCAGCGGGGCGGTCGGCGGCTGGAGCCTGGCGAATCACCTGGCGAGCAACACGGGGATCATCTCGACGTCGATCGCGGCGGGCGAGCAATGGGACTACGTGGTGCTGCAGGATTATTCGACCCGGCCCACCCACGTCGGCGATCTGGCGGCGCACCGCAGCGATTTCGTCACCATGTACCAGCAGGTGGCGGCCCACAGCCCCGACGTCAAGGTGGTTGGCTTTGAAACGTGGGCGCGGGCGCCCGGCCATGAGTTCTACTCCGGCACGTCGCCGTCCTTCCCCGGCGGTCCGGCGCAGATGCAGGCCGAGCTGCGCGACGGCTACAACCTGTCCACCATGGATCTGAATCTGCTGGCGGGCATGGGCACTTCGCGGGTCGCTCCGGTGGGCGACGCGTGGGAGAGCACCGGTTGGAGCAACCTGCATGCGACCGATCTCTACCATGCGAACAATCGCGGCACGCTCCTGGCGGCGCTGGTCATCTACGGGACCATCTACCAGGACGACGTGAGCGATATTGACCTGACCGGCGTGGCCGCGAGCCTGGGGATGCCGGCGCCTTACGGCCTGTATCTCGCGGGTGTGGCGGATCAGTACCTTGTTCCGGAGCCGACGGCGGGATTGTTGGTTCTGGGCGGTGTCGCGCTGGCGCTGCGGCGCCCGCGACGGCGCGCCGGCAGCTAAAACCTGTCGCGTTCCTCATGGCGGCGTTCTCCTTCCCACGACGCCCGGCGTCGTGGGAAGGCTGGAACGCCGGCGGTGCAGATGTCGGACGGAAGGCGGACCGATTCCGTCGCGGATGATGATCCAGTGGCGCGTGGCGTGTTCATGTTGGCGGTCCTGATCAGCGGGCCGGGTTGGGCGGCGGGCGAAGTGAACCTGCTGCTGAATCCGAGCTTTGAGACCGGAGCGGGAGCGCCTGACGCCTGGAATACCTGGGGGGACGGGGATTTCGTCTGGCGAGCCGACGGGGCGCGGTCGGGCGGGCGGTGCATGCAGCTCGGCGGCGCCGCGATGGCGTTGATGTACCAGCGGGTGCCGGGAAGCGGCGGCGCCGCGTACGTTGTGCACGCCTGGGCGCGCAGCAACGCCGGCGGGGGAGCGGGGGCGCTCAAGATCGAGTTTCACGACCTTTGGGAAAATAAAATCGCAGAGCAGGTGCAGAGCATTGCCCCGCCGACTGCCTGGACGGAGTACACCGTCGCGGGCGTCGCGCCGCAGGGAACGGCGCGGGTCACGGCGACTGTCGTCGGGTGGGGCGGTTCGACGGTTCTCTTCGACGACATGCTGTTGATGGCCGAGGCGGTCGAGCCTGAACTTCTGATTGACGTGCACGCGAGGTCGCACACGTTTGGGGGCTTTGGCGCCCAGATCTGGGACGCCAGCGCCGACACCCGGCTCGTCTGTGAAACACTGAACATCAGACACGTGCGCACTTCCTCGCTACCGGCGGCGGCGTACGCGGCGGGCAACGGAATCGATGTGTTGTGGGTCCGGTGGCAGGCGCCCGACGCGTGGATGGACGGCGATAACGCCCTGTTGTCGGAGTATGTTGACGATTATGCGGTTCTGTGGGCGGATACGGTCACGAACCTCGCCACCGCCGGCATCACGCCGGCGTGCATCGAGCTGTCCAACGAGCCCGACGGCCGGTGGAACACCTACATTGCCCCGGCCGACTACAACACGCTGGTGAAGCTCACCCGCGCGGCGCTTGACGCCCGGGGATTGACCGAGGTCGGCATCGTGGGACCGAGCCTGTCCAACCTCGACTGGGCGGGGCATAATGCGGCGTGGATCAACGCGCTGGATGCCGACGGCGTCGCCGCCCTGGCCGCGTGGGGCGTACACGCGTGGGATGACGGCGGCATTTGTGCGGGCGGGGCGTCGTGCATGCGCAGCGTCTGGCCGGCGTTCGGGAATCCGACAGCCGCCCAGGATCCGGCGCTGCCCCATTTCGTCACCGAATTCGCCACCAAGGAAGATACGTTTCACGGGGTGACCTATCCCCATCCCGATTCGTTCCGCGACTACAACGCGGCAAACACGATGGCCTTTGCCGCGCGGGTGTTTGAGAACGCCTTGGCGCTGATCAACAGCGGCGCCGAGGCCCCGTTCATTTGGCAAGCCACCGATCAGGTTTGGGAAACGAAGGGGTGGGGTCTGGTGGATCTGGCCGGCCAGCCCAAGCCGGCGTTTGAAGCGCTGCGTACGCTCTGGCCCGAGATTCCCATGGGGGCCCACGTTCTTGACCTGGGGGCGCAAACCGAAGGGCTGGTGTACGGTGGGGCGTTCCTGGACGGCGCGCGTCTGGTGATCGGGCTGGTCAACGACAGCCCCGTCGAGCAGACGCAGACGTTGCGGATTGCGGGGGTGGCCGGCGTGCAGATCGTCCAGGCGGCCGCGTGCCTGGTGGACGAGCCCGGCAGTCTCGCGAATGCCGTGCCGGATACGGTGCAGGTCGCGAACGCGAATTTGAGTGTCGCGGCAGAGAACCGCATCACGGTCACGCTCTCGGGCGACAGCACCCTGAGTCTGGTGCTCGATGTGTCGTATCTGGCCGGCGACCTCGACCGCAACGGGCGGATCGATACGGCCGACGTGGCCCTGCTGGTCGACTGTCTGGCCGGCCCGGGCGTGACGGAGAGGCCGGCGGAATGTGGGGCCAACGCGTTCGCGGCGGCGGATCTCGACGGCGACGGCGACGTGGACCTGCGCGATGCGGCCGTGTTCGCGGGAGCGATGCGCTGAGGGTTGGACGGATGCTGCCGGCTCTGCAAAGGCGAAGAATGCGCTTGCGTTGCGGATCGCCCTGGGTTATCATTATGTGTAACTGTTACGGTATTGTTTAACCGACGTATGGAATGGGGTTGAAATGACGACGGTCCGGACAATCGCCAAGGAGGCTGGGGTCTCCGTTGCAACTGTGTCGCGGGCGCTCAACAGCGACGCGGCGATCAGCGAGAAGACCCGCGAACTGGTGCTGGCGATCGCCAACAGTCACGGGTACATGGCCAAGACGGGGCGGCGGGTGACCACGAACATCGGTTTTGCGTACACCGGCGAGCAGGTCCTCTCGCACCCGTTCGAGGCGGGCGTGCTGGAAGGGCTGTCGCGCGGGCTGGCGGAGTCGGGCTACAACGTCGTGCTGCTCAACATGAAGCAGGGCAAGCGGCGGGACGAGACGTATACCCAGTATTTCATGCGGAACGGTGTGCGGGCGGTGGCGCTGCGGGTGGTTTCGGGCACGCGGGACGTGTGCCGCGCGGTCGCCGGCGAAGGTTTCCCCCACGCCGTCATCAGCGAGCGCTTCGACTCTCCCGAGATCAACTGCATTGATTGTGACTCGCGTCCGGACAGCGTGCGGGCGGTCGACTACCTGATTGCCCTGGGGCATCGCCGCATTGCCTTTGCCACCCACAACGTGCCCGACCGGGATCACCAGGATCGCTACGAGGGGTACGCCGAGGCGCTGGCCAAACACGACATCGCGGTTGACGATGGCCTGGTGTTGCGGCATCCGGGCACGCTGGCCGGCGGGTCGACCATGCTCAAGATGCTCATGAGCATGTCCGAACGCCCGACGGCCGTGTTCTGTGCCGACTGGATGCTGGCGGTCGGCGCCGTCAAGGCGGCGCACGAAATGGGTGTGCGCGTGCCCGATGACATCTCGATCATCGGTTTTGACGACGCCGACGGGCGGCACTGCCTGCATCCCACCCTGACGGCCGTGTGCCAGGACGCGGTCAAGCTCGGCGTCGAAGCTTCGTCGCGGCTGATCAAGGTGCTGGAGGGCGAGTCCATCGGCTGTTTCCAGGTGACGGCGCCCACCTTCTTCGAGGTCAACGAGTCCACCGGACCGCCGCCGGAGCACGTGGCGCCCATCGTGCCCAACGGCAACCACTCGTCGCGCGTAGACGATTCCAACCACAACGCTGCCTGACCAACTGAGCCCGGCCTCCAGTGGAGGCTGCCTAGGAGAAACGTGATGCACAGGTGGGGACTTGCCGAACCGGTCGCCGGGGCGACGCCTCGGACTCCGCGAAAGGCGCAGCAGGCTTCGGGATTTACCTTAGTCGAGCTGCTGGTCGTCGTTTCGATCATCGCGCTGCTGATCGCCATATTGCTCCCGTCGCTGAAGCGGGCCCGCGACCAGGGCAAGATGATCAAGTGTTCGGCGCACATGCGCGGCGTCGGGCAGTTGGCCATGGTTTTCGCCGGCGACCACAACGACCGGCTGCAACTGACCGCCTCGGCGGGGAACGTGGCGGCGGCCGACCCTGGCCGGCAGCGTTATGCCTACGGCGACGGCGGCGAGTTGCTTTCCTGGCCGGCGGCTTTGGCCCGGATGATTTCCGGCGACTACCGCAACAACTGGGATTGGGGCGTGCGGGCGGTGAGCTACACCGACGCCGAGGCGAACAAGTCGTTCGTCGACATGGACCTGGATCAGTACACCTGTCCGTCCGATCGGGTCATGCTGTCGAGCGCGTATTTTCCGCGGCACGAACCGTCGGTATTCGGCGCGGGCTTGGCCGACGACGGCGACCCCGCGAATCCGCGGTCACCGGCCAACAAGATGGCCTACTGGGGCCGTCTGAGTTTCGGGATCAACGAAGACATTGCCGGCGGCGATGGGGCGGATCGTGATTTCTGGCCAAGTTGCTGGCGGGCGGTGTCCGGCGGAAGCGGTTGGATGGCCTGCCAGGGCAGCAGGATGTACGGACCTTCGAGCCCGTGCTTTCGCGGCCCGGGCGCCCGGCTGCGTGGTGAGTTGAACAAGATCTTCGCCCCGGCCGCGGTGGGCCTGTTTTTTGAAACCGGTCCGGAGAGCGTGGAGCAGGCCAACAATCCCAACTATGCACATCAGTTTGCCAACCTGATCACCAGCGGGGCGCGCTCGGGGATCGACAGCGGCCCGTATCTGGGCGACGCCCAGCAGACGCACCCCTGGCGGATTCCCACGAATCGACACCCGGACGGGCGCCTCAACGTCGCGTTTGCCGACGGCCACGGAGAGACCGTGCGGGCCTCGAGCCAGGCGTACAACAACGAGGTGCGTCGGGAATTGCCCAACGCGTACAGCCCCCGGGTGCGCGTCTCACCGTACAACCCGCACGGCATGGCGGGCGATTGAGCGCGGCGCGGCGGTGCTCGGCGCCCGCCCATGGCTTCATCAGCGGCCCTTCACGCTCGATTCGCCGCCGGCGCGCTCGGCGGAGATCGCGTGAGAACATAAGCGAGCGACTCAGCGAGTGATCGCTCATCGATGGTTCGTGATGCAACGGCAACGAAATACTCCAAGAACAGGAGCCAAGGTTATGGCGGCAGGAAAGAGGCTGGCGAAGTTTCGGGTGGCGGCAGCGGCGGCACTGCTGGTGGGTGCGTGGTGCGGGTCGGCGACGGCCCAGATGGTGAGCGAGGATTTCGATGCCGTGACCGGCGCCGGCGGTGGGGTTTTTCTAAAAGGTCCGGGCACCGGCGCGGACGTGGACTGGGATGCGGCCATCACCGGCGAAGCCGCCATCGGCGAGGCCGTCGGTTTCGCCCGCGTCCAGATGTCCGCCCAGGGCCTGCCCGGCGGCGGCGTTGACGGAACCGGCGCCGGCGAACTGGCAGCCGACTTCCTGTCGCTCAACCTCGTCGACGAGGACTTCGACGACGTCGCCGGCTTCGGCGGCGGGGCGTTTCTGATCGGCGACGGCGTGACGGCCAACCCCAGCGGCACAACCTCCGACTGGGATGACGGCATCGCCGGCGAGAAGGCGTTCTTCGTCGCCCGCGGCGGCGCCGTTTTGAACGGCGCGGTCTCCGCCCAGGGCTTGGTCGGCGGCGGCATTGCCGGCTCGGGCGCCGGGGAGATCGCAGTGGACGACGTTACTTCGAACGGCGGCGACTGGTACGGTGGTCTCGAATGGACCGTCGCCGGGCTGCCCGGCGGATCGGGAACATTGGGTAACCCAGGTTTTGAGTCGGGCGGTTGGTCCACCATCCCCGATTGGGATACCTGGAGCGCCATCGGCGAGTACCCCAGTCTGCTGATCGTCTCCACCGCACCCCAGGCCGGGGCGCAGCACATCAAGGTCTGGGGACGGGCGTCGGGCCGCAACTCCTCGGGAATGGCCCAGACCCTCCGCGCCGAGGAAGGCCAGACCTGGCAGCTCGACTGCTGGACCCAGCACATCAGCGGCGACGACATCACCGGGACCGACAATTACATCGAGATGCGCATCGAGTTCTACGATGGCGTCGACCCCGAACCGCTCGCGTTCGCCAGCGGCGTCGTGCTGGACGGCTCGTCGCCTATGAACGTCTGGATCGATAACACGCCGATCCAGGCGACCGCGCCGGCGGGCACGTTGAACGTGCGGGCGATCGTGCAATTCGTTAACCCCACCGGGCAGGGCGGCGCGGCGCTGATTGACACCGTGTCCTTTGACGTGGTCAGCGGCCCGCCGGCTTTTGATCTCGGCGACTACAGCCTGACCGCCGATATCAAGGGCGACGCCGATACGGGAGCGGGCGAGCGCTTCGGCCATTACCAGCTCCGCATCGAGGATACCGACGGCGATCGGCTGGTGTTCCAGTCCGCGGCGCCGGCGGACGGCGGTTGGACCGCCCTCGGCGGTCCGCTCGATACCGCCACCGAAGTCAACGCGATGAACGTGCCCGCCAGCGGCGTGTTCGATTTTGATTCCGAGACCTTCCGCGTGCGGGTGCTCTTCGACCCCGAGCGCGCCCCCGGTTGGGGTGCGGGCGGCGCGTTGAGCGTCGACAACCTCGTGCTGACCAACGACCGGCCCGACGGCAGCGACTACAGCGGCGCGCTGGTCTGGTCGAACCTGCCGGTCATGGGCGTGGTCGATCCGCAGCGACTTATGCTGACCGCCGACGTGAAGGGCGACGCGGTGGGCGCGCCGTACGAGCTGCGCCTCAGCGGATACATCGCCATTCCCAACGTCGACGAGGATTTCTCGGCGATCACCACCGACGACGAGACCATGTTTGTGGAACCCGGCGAAACGGGCGCTACGGCCGTTAACTGGAGCGACGCGCTGGAGAACGACGAGGTCTTCTTCGCGGTAAGCGGCGCCACCGTGACCGAGACCGGCGGCGCGTGGGTGCGGGCCCTCGCCACTGGCGGTTATGGTGACGACGGAAGCTGCATGCAAATCGAAGTGCTCGACGTGTGGCCGGATACCGGCGGCTACTGGTATGCCGGTGCGGTTTGGCGTCAGCAGGCGCTTCCGACCACGGACCTGAGCCAGGCGACGTTGACGGCGAAGGTCAAGGGCGAGTGGAACGCCGCGTGGCTCCAGGCGCCGACGAAGTACACCTTGCGGCTGGAGGATCCCGATGGCGACTGGATCGGCTTCCAGAACACCTACGACGGAACCTATCAGTCGGTCGGCGGATTGCTGGCCAACGCGACCACGTCGGGCGTGGCCCCCGGAGGAAACGGCGTCTTTGACGTCAACCTCGACCTCGACTATCGCGTGGTGGTCGCATTTGCCGGGACCGGCGATCAGGGCTCGTTTGGCAACTGGGGCGGCACGCTCACCATTGATGACGTCTACCTGTCACCCTCGGTGAGCCCGAAGCTGACGGAGGCCGGCCGGGTCACCTTCTCCGGCGTTGCCGACGGCAGTTTCCAGTCGGTGGGCGGGTTGCTCTCCGAAGGGCAGTCCACCTGGCCGCCGGCCGGTGGGCAGTTCTTCCCCGAGTGGGGCACCAACGTGCCCAACTGGGACGCCGGAATCGAAGGCGAGTACGCGTTCGCCGGCTACGGCTGGGGCGCCTCCATCGAGACGGCGTCGGCCGAAGGATGCCCGACCTGCGGCGTCGGCGGCAGCGGCGGCGGCGTGTTCAACGTCACCGGCATCGAATCGCCTCCGGGCTGGTACTGGGCCGGCGTGGAATGGCCCGACGTGCCGATCGACATGAGCAACCTGAGCCAGGTCTCCTTCACCATCGACGGCAAGGGCGTGTGGAACGCCGGTGCGGGCGAGACCCCGGGCATGATCACGATTCGTCTGGAAGACCAGGCCGGCAAGCGGATTTCCTGGGACAGCGGGGCGGTCGACGGCAGCTTCCACACCCTCGGCGGCACGCTCAACACCTTCACTCAGGAAGCCGGCTTCGATACGAATTCCCCGTCCTATAGCGCGACCATCATCGTCTTCGGCGCGCGTACCCCCGGCTGGGGCACCGGCGCCACTGTCTACTTCGACAACGTCTCCATCACCGATCCCGGCGGAACCGTCCTGTTCGAGGACTTCGAGACGGTGGTCGGTCCGACGGCCGGCATGCTCGACGGCATGGACGCATTCGGTATTTCTCTGGTGATGCAGGACGGGGTGTTCGGCTGGCCGGACGGCGGTTCGCTGGTCGTGGATAACCTGCGCTACACGCCGGTTCCGCAGTCCTGCGACGTCGACGGCGACCTGGACCTGAAGGACTTCGCCCTGCTTCAGGCCTGCTACACGGGACCGGGCGGCGTCGCCGCACCGGCGTGTGCCTGTGCCGACGTTGACGGTGACGGCGACGTCGATCTGACCGACTACGCCGTGGTCGCCGAGTTTGTGACCGGTCCCCAGTAGAAAACGTTCGCGGATCGCCCGCTCCACGGTGGAGCGGGCGATCCGACCTTGATTCACAACAAATTGCCGGCAGCGCGCTGAGCGCGTACGGCCCACGACGGGGCGAACCCCGCGCGTGCGTCTGATCAGAATGCTACATGGTGTCGCCATCACCCGGCGCGTCGAAACGGAGATGGAGTGTATACATGCCCAGGCTTGCCGTAAGTTCGTTGGCGGGCGCGCTGGTTCTGATCCTGTCGTTGCGTAGTTCGGCCGATGTGCGGCTTCCGGCCCTCATCGGCGACAACATGGTTGTGCAGCACGGCCAGCCGGCGCGCCTCTGGGGTTGGGCGGACGCCGGCGAACGCGTGGTCGTTCGCGCAAGCTGGCACAACTCCCCCGTACAGACCACCGCGGGCGCCGACGGACGCTGGTCCGTTGATGTCCCCACGCCCGACCCCGGCGGTCCCTTCACCGTCACCATCGCGGGCAACAACGAGATCACCCTGCACGATGTGCTGGTCGGCGAGGTGTGGGTCTGCTCCGGCCAGTCCAACATGCAGATGTGCATCCGCGAAAACGGCATCTGGCACGGCGGAGCGCTCAACTGGGAGGCGGAGGTCGCCGCGGCCGACTATCCGCAGATCCGCTTCTTCGCGGTCGAACGGCGCATCGCGGCGGAGCCGCAAACCGACTGTGGCGGCGCGTGGACCGTGTGCCGCCCGGAGACCGCGGCCGAGTTCAGTGCTGCGGCGTACTTCTTCGGCCGGACGTTGCACCAGGAGCTGGACGTGCCCATCGGGCTGATCCACACATCCTGGGGTGGCACTCGGGCGGAGGCCTGGACGAGCCACAAAGCGCTGGCCGCCGTGGGCGATTATGCCGGCGAGCTGGCCGAGCCCATTGTCGCCCCCACGCCGGAGAACAGCGCACAGCACGCGCAGGCTGCGGCCGACCGCGAGCGACAGCGCTTCCTGCTCGACGCCCGCAACCAGGGCTTCGCCAAAGGCTATGCGGATCGCGAATTCGACGCCGGAAGCTGGCCGACCATGGACGTGCCGGGCCGTTGGGAATCGCTCGGGCCCGACATGCAGGTCGACGGCGTCGTCTGGATGCGCCGGGACGTGACCGTGCCGCAATCCTGGGCGGGTCATAATCTGACGCTGAACCTCGGCGCTATCGAGGATTGCGACACAACCTACTTCAACAACCGCAAGCTCGGCTCGACCGGTTACGGCACGCCGCGCTACTGGGAAGCGCCGCGCAGCTACCTGGTCCCCTCCTCCTTCGTCCGCTACGGCGAACCCAACACCATCGCCGTGCGGGTGTTCGACGACGGCGGAACGGGGGGCCTCGTGGGGGGAGAGGGCGCGCTGACGCTCCGCCCGGCCGCGGAGGCTCTGCCCCGCGAAGTCCCGCTCGCCGGTCCCTGGAAATACCATCTCGAAGCTGTTCTCGAACCTGATCCTGTGCGCCTGGCCCACGCGAACAGTCCCACCGTGCTCTACAACGGTATGATCGACCCGCTCACGCCGTACCGCATTCGCGGCGTCATCTGGTACCAGGGGGAATCGAATCATACCCGTGGCCAGGCGTACCGAACGCTCTTCCCCGCGCTGATCGCCGACTGGCGCAGCGCCTGGGATCAGGGGAGTTTCCCCTTCTACTTCGTGCAGATTGCTCCCTTCAACTACACGGCGCCGGACAGCGCCCCGGTGCTGCGCGAAGCCCAGTTGCAGGCGCTCTCCGTGCCCAACACCGGCATGGTGGTCACCACCGACGTGGCCGAACCGGACGACATCCATCCCCGGAACAAGCAGGCCGTCGGGCGGCGCCTGGCACTGTTGGCCCTGGCGCAAACCTACGGCCGCGACGTGCCCTGCTCGGGACCCCTGTATCGGTCGATGCGCGTGGAGGACGGCGCCATCCGCGTCTTCTTTGACCACGCCGACGGCGGCCTGGTCGCCCAGGGCGGGCCGCTGACGCATTTCGCGATCGCCGGCGCCGATCGCGTCTTCACCGGCGCCGAGGCCCGCATCGAGGGCGAAACCGTAATCGTGTCCAGCCCGGGCGTGCCTGAGCCTGCGGCCGTCCGCTTCGGCTGGTGCAACGCCCCGACGCCGAACCTGTTCAATCGGGCGGGCCTGCCCGCGTCGCCGTTTCGCACGGACGACTGGGCCGACGCGGTAAACGCGCCGCCGTCGGCCCCGATGAGCGAGCATGCCGACCTCGACGCCACCGTGGCGATCGACCTCAACGAGGTGCTGGTCGACGACTTTCTCGGCGTGGGGGTCGAGTGGAGCGCCTATCCCTGGTGGGATCTCTCCGACGCCGATTGGGAAAAGGTTTTTCGGCGCCTGGAGTTCATGCAACTGCGCTTCAGCCGGGTGATGCTGGACGCCTTCTGGTACTGCCAGGGCTTCGACGACGCGGGCGAGCCGATCTACACCTGGGACAGCCGGTTCATGGTCAAGCTCTACCGGTTGCTCGACTGGTGCCAGCGCAATAACGCCGTCGTGATCCTGGGGGAGTGGGGGCGACCCAACGGCAAGGACCTCGACCTCGCGGCCGATGATCCCCGCTGGACGCGCATCATCGCCGACTGCGTCGAACACCTGGTCCGCCGCAAGGGTTACACGTGCATCCGGTATTACAACATCATCAACGAGCCGCACGGTTCCTGGACCGGCGTCACCTGGGACGAGTGGTACGCGGCTATCACCAATCTCCAGGCGGAGTTCACCCGTCGGGGCTTGCTGGAGCAGGTGAAGCTGGCCGCGCCCGACGGCGATCGCAACTTCACGACCCGCTGCCTGAAGTACCCCGCCCTGCGGCGGCTGACCGGCGCATACGACGAGCACTGGTACGTGTATGCGGCCGACGTCGAGCGCGGCCTGCTCGAGTTGCATGCCCGCGAGCAGTTGCGGCAGATGGCGGCGCACGATCCGGGCAAGCCCTACGTGCTGGGCGAGTTGGGGCTCGTGGACGACAAGACGGCGGGCGATCAGCAGTTGCACGTGTACGACGTCTGGTATGGCGTGTCCATGGGCGACGCGGCCATCCAGTTGCTGCGCGGCGGGCTGTCCGGCTTCATCGCGTGGGATCTGGACGATTCCATGCACTTCTGCGCCGACGGCGGCGAATCGATGAACGCCCTCTCCGACGTCCTCCCGGACGACGCCTACCAGCGGCGCAAAATCTGGGGCTTCTGGAGCATCCTCGGGGCCGAGAACGGCATGCCCGACGACGAGCACATGCGGCCTTGGTTCTACCCCTGGTCGATCCTCTCCCGCGCGTTTCCCCCGGGCTGCGCGACCGTCGCGACGGAGGAAACCGCCATCGACGGTTTGCGCGTGGCCGCCGCTCGCATCCCAGCCGACGGCGGCGATCACCTGTCGTGGGCCGTGGCCAACAACAACCCCTGGCCCCGGCGGATCCGCCTGCACGTGCCCCACGCCACCCGGTCAACCGCCCTGGACGTTTACGTCTATGCCGACACGAACCACGACAACGTGGTGGACAACTGGCCGCGGGTGGTCGACGCCGAAGGTCGTGACATTTTCCCCAGCCCGACCCGCACCATCGAGGACGTCGATCTCACCAACGGCGTCACGTTGAGCCTGCCGGCGCGCAGCATTGCCATCGTCACGACGCTGCCCCATTCAACCGTCGTCGACGGCCGGGGCAGGGGCGCGGATCCACAGCGGACAGGCCGGGAGTGACCCGTCGACACAGACGGTGCAAGCAGCGTCCGACGCGACGCGGACCCAAACAGCGAGACATGCAGTGGACTACCTCAGCAGAGCAGACTACGTCATCATCCTCGCCTACTTCGCGGTGCTCGTTGCGATGGGCCTCTACCTGCGCAAGATGGCGTCGCAAAGCATGGAGTCGTACTTCCTCGCCGGCCAGCGCCTGCCCTGGTGGATGCTGGGGGTCTCCGGCATGGGCTACTCGCTGGACATCGCCGGCACGATGCTCATCGTCTCGCTGCTCTACCTGCTGGGGCCGCGGGGGTTGTTCATCGAGTTCCGCGGCGGCGTCTCCCTGGCCCTGATCTGCCAGATGATCTGGACCGGCAAGTGGCACCGGCGCTCCGGGTGCATGACCGTGGCCGAGTGGATGTCTTTTCGCTTCGGCGGCGGGCGCACGGCACACTTCGCCCGCATCGCGACGGCGGTGTCGTTCATCGTCTTCGCCACCAGCATGCTGACCTACATGGTGGTCGGCGTGGGCCTGTTTCTGGCCCTGTTCATCCCGCTCACCCCGCTCCAGTGTTCGCTGATCCTCATCGGAATCGCGACGGTGTACACGGCGCTTTCGGGCCTGTACGGCGTGGTGGTTTCGGACCTGTTCCAGTGCGGGCTCATCGTCCTCGGCGTGTGCGTGGTGGTGGTGATGGCGGTGGGGCAAATGGGCGACGGTGACGCCTTCGCCACCCTGGCCGGCAGCATCACCGGCATGCCCAACTGGACGTCGTCCTTCCCGGACGTGCATGCGGCCATGCCGGCCGGGTACGAGCAATATGAGCACCTGATGATGTACACCCTCTTCTTCTTGGTGCTCAACCGCCTGATCATCAGCGGCTTCGGCACCGGCCACGAGCCGCAGTATTTCGCCGCCCGCAACGAACGCGAGTGCGGCAAGCTGAGCTGTCTGTGGGCCGTGCTGATGACCTTCCGCTGGCCGATGATGATCTGCTACGCCATTCTCGGCATCTATCTCATCCGCGACTTCTTCCCCGATCAGCGCGTGCTCGCCGACGCGGCCGCCTTGATCAAGCAGCACATCGCCATCGAGCCCGCGCAATGGCGCGAAGTGCTCGCCCAGATCAAGCACAACCCGGCGGCCTACTCCGAGGAGTTGACCACGGGCCTGCACGCCCTCCTCGGCGACAACTGGGGGCAGAAGCTCGATCTGCTCAGCTACGCCGGCACGGTCAACGCCGAGCGCATCCTCCCCTCCGTGCTGCTGTACCGCATTCCCAGCGGGTTCCGCGGACTGATTCTCGTAACCCTGATCGCGGCCTCGATGTCCACCTTCGACATGACCATCAACAAGGCCGCGGCGATGTTCACCAACGACATTTACCGCCGTTACCTCCGGCCCGCGGCGCAGAACCGGGAGTTACTGACCGCGACGTACGCTTTCTGCGTGGCCGTCGTCGTGGTCGCCTTCCTGCTGGCGTACAACATCCCCAACATCAACCACATTTGGGGCTGGATCACCATGGGCCTGTGGTCCGGCATCGGCATGCCGCTGCTGCTGCGGTTTTACTGGTGGCGGTTCAACGCAACCGGGTATGCCGTGGCCATGTTCGGCGGCTTGCTCGCGGCGCTGGGGGTGCTGGCCTACAACACCTACGCGGGCGACGCGCCGGGACTGGCGCCGCTCAGCGAGGTGGCCCAGTTCCTCGTGCTCACGCCCATCAGCCTGATTTGCGCCATCCTGGGCACGTATCTCGCGCCGCCTACCGAGGCCAAGGTGCTCGAAGCGTTCTACCGGCGGACCCGGCCTTTCGGCTGGTGGCGTCCGCTGCGCGACCTGCTGCCCGAGAAGATGCGGCGGGCCATGCTGAGCGAGCACCGCAACGACCTGATCGCCCTGCCGTTCGCCTTCGTGTGGATGGTGACGATGTACCTGTTGCCGATGCAACTCGTCATCCAGGCGTACACCTCGGCCGGCATTACGGCGGGGCTGTTTCTCATCAGCCTTTTCGGATTGTACCGGTACTGGTACAAGAACCTTCCTTCCGGCGGGCACGCACCGGAGACTCCCAAGCAGTTGTACGACGAGGTCGCAGAATGAAGCTCAAGCGGTACGAGAAAAATCCCATCATCACGCCGACGCCGAGCCACCCCTGGGAGTGCCTGGTGACGACGAACCCGGGCGCCTGGTATGACGACGAGGCGCGGGAGGTGACCCTGCTTTACCGGACGGCCGGCGACGACGCCGAACACGTGATCCACCTCGCCCGCGCCGTCAGCCGCGACGGATATACCTTTCAACGCTTCGACGCCCCCGTGTTCTCCCCCAGCACCGACGGCTGGGACGCGGGCTGTGTCGAGGATCCCCGCATCGTCAAGTTCGGCGAGTACTTCTTCATCACCTACGCGAGCCGCACCTTCCATCCCGGCGAATACTGGAACAAGGACCAGGCCCGGCTCAAGCCCCCGGTCTGCCCGGCGAACTTCCCCCGCGCCCTGCGCGAGAACCTCACCGGCAGCGGGCTGCTGCTCACCCGCGACTTCAAGACCTTTATCCGCGCCGGCCGACTCACCGACCCCACCATCGACGATCGCAACGTCATCCTGTTCCCCGAAAAGGTCGGCGGCAAGTACGCCATGCTGCATCGGCCGATGGACTGGGTCGGCGACGCCTACGGCACCCGCCAGCCGAGCATCTGGCTCGCCACCGGCGACGACTGGCTCGGCCTGCGCGAGCAGCGCCTGCTGGCCAAGCCGAAGTATCCCTGGGAACAGCGCAAGATCGGCGCCAACACGCCGCCGCTGCGCACGGAGCACGGCTGGTTGATCATCTACCACGCCGTCGGCGAGGACCAGCACTATCGGCTGGGGGCCATGCTCCTGGATCTCGAAGATCCCGGACGGGTGCTCCATCGCACGCCCGATTGGATCTTGCAGCCCGAGGCGGGCTACGAGCTCGACGGTCCGTACTGCGGTTGCGTGTTCCCCTGCGGCAAGGTGGTCATCGACGGGACGCTGTTCGTTTACTACGGCGCCGCGGACAAGTACGTTGCCGTTGCGACCTGCGACCTGCAGGAGCTGCTCGAACACCTGCGGACGTGTCCCGCATAGTCGCGAGTGCCCGACCGCGCCCCAAGACGGCCACGGGAGTGCCGCGATTTCGCGGCGTCCATCGTGAGATTGATCTCCGCATAACCTGACGCATCACGCCGCGATTCCGGTGTGGGCGCGGCTGGCGTAATGGATCGAGAGCCCGGCCGCGACCGGTGCGTTGCCCAAGA
>NPIF01000124.1_pt1 | contig 45718 bp, 50 predicted proteins | sample 8637461 | NCBI WGS metagenome assembly NPIF01 (sample SAMN07420641, study PRJNA396082) | bioreactor metagenome | isolation source: sample BR12 brine-fed electro-methanogenic bioreactor BR | place: Japan: Kochi | collected 2016-12-09
CCAGACCATCTCGAACTCGCAGGAGCACTCTCGAAGCGTCGGTGCCGTCGCGCGCCACCCGGAATTCGCCCGCGTGGTCACGTCCGCCTCGCCGGCCTCGAGTGACAACGTCACATCGCGAACGTTGGTCATTTCGGTCGTCGGGGTCGTGCCGGCCGGTCCTTGGTAGAGCTTCGCGTCCTTGCCCAAAATGAATGTCGCCATGCTGCGCCCTCCTTAGCGCGTGTTGCCGATCAGTGCCAGCCGCATGTCGGAGTACGTGGTGCGCACTTCAATCGTACTAAGATCGAGGCCGGACAACTTCACCGGTTCACCCATAGGCCAGCGCGATGTGGCTGTGCCCTGCCGGATCATGAAGTCAGCGCCCGACATCGCGAAACCGCCTGTCGAAGTCAGTATGAGCGTGACGTTCGCCACCAACGGCTCGTCGGCCAGTGGAACCCACGTGCTTGTCAGATCGATGGTTCGAAGTACGGCATTGTTGGCCACGTTGTCATCTCCTCACGCGGTACGTGACGCTGACGACGCTGGTGAAAACCCGCTGCTGGTCGAGATGCTCGGGGGCGAACACGGGCTCGTTGGCGATGGACAGCCACGCGGCTTCGGGTAGCGCGTCGAGCGGACTCAGCCGCAGGTGATCGACGATCTGCTCAGTCAGGTCGGCGAGGGCATCGAGTTCCGCCGGTTCGTCCGGATTGACCTTCTGCTGGATACCGATGTCGATCGTGCAGTCGAAGTAGCTGCTGGTGCGCGTGGCCGTGGTGATCTCAGCCGACTTCGGCACGACCGTGACGTTCAAGTCGACCAGGTCCGACAGCTCGACGGCCGGCACATACTTGCGCACGGCGGTGAACGGCAGCGCGAATCCAGGCGCACCGGGAGCGTTCAGACTCGCGACGACAGCATCGGCGACGTCAATCACGGTACTCACGGCTGCGTACCTCCCATCGAAGGGACGGTGACGCTGCGTGCCGCCGCCAGCGTCCACACCGCCTGCTTCAGCGATTCCAGCGTACGGCCCTGTTCGGCCTGGCCGCGCTCGATCCGGGCCACATCGGCCTTGATGCCGGCGAGCTGCTCGACGGCGCGGGTGTGCTGATACGTGCCCGCGACCACCAGGCTGATTAGACCCGCCATCATCGCGATCCACTTGGCGTGGCCGTTGATGCGCTGGGTTACGGTCATCATGCTGTCTCCGTTTTCACGTGCTTCGTATGAACTCGCAGCGCCACGCGGTAGGGGTCGCTGTAGCGCCACGGCGGTTCGCCGCCCGGAGCCATGACCTCGTAAACGTGCGTCACCGCGCCCTCCGTCTCATGAATCTGATCACCGGCCTTGGGCAGCACCGTTTCACCTCCGAGCACCAGGTCCGCCGCGCGGATGATGTAATCACGCGCTTCGATCCGGTGGAGCACGCCGTACTCGTCAGCCTGCTCGAACTCCGTGCGACCGATCGTGGCGGACAGTTCGACGGAGTCCGCTCCGCGCTGATACCGCACCGTCTGGGTCAGGTGCGTATGACGCTGACAATCCAGCCAGGCAGCGCCTTGACGCAGAAGATCGGCCACGGTGTGCGACTCCCGATCACTGCATCATGCGGATGCGCACCGTTGCGTCGGCATCGGCCGCGGCGCGAATGCACTTGCCGATCAGCTTGTTGTCCGTGGCAGTAGTCGTCGCCTGCTGCCCGGCGGCGTTCCAGTAGCAGTTCGCTCCGGCAGTGATCGCCGTGCTCGCGCCCGTGGCCTTCGGGAAATCAAACACCCCGCTCACCGCCAGCGCGCCGAGCGCGTTGGCCGGGATGTCCACCTTGGCGATGCCGATCAGCTCGCCCTGAACGACCACCGCGCCCGCCGCGACAGCGGAGCCGGGCGTGTAGTCGATACTGTTGCCGTCATGAATGAATTGTGCGGTTGCCATCCGTCAGCTCTCCGTGATCTGGTAAAGGTAAACGCGGGATCTCACCGCCATTGGGCGTTCAGGCTTCGCCCTTCATGCGCAGCGCACCGCGGTAGTCCTGCTCCCGCACGCCGAAATCGATGTACCCGCGGAACTGAATGCCGAGCGTGTTGAAGTCAGCGTCGGTCTTCTCGACCGTCGGCCGGTCCACGCCGTTGAGGAAGGCGATCTCGATCGCCGGCAGCCGGTTCGGATCGGCCAGCAGGTACCACGCCTTGCTCGACGCGCCGGTGAACGAGGCGTTGGACAGGTACACGCTGGACACCACCTCGAACTTGCCGACGTGCGGATTCGTCGAGGGTTTGGCCTTGTTGGCGGTGGTGGTCTCGTTGAGCTGGACGCTCTTCATGAGCATCTCGGCCGGCACCTTGAGCGCCGTGGGGACCAGCAGGATCCGGGCGGGCATGCCCAGGGGTTTGCCGTTGGGCTTGGTCTGCTTGCCGAAGGTCACCTCCGCGTCGGTCAAGCCATCGACCGACAGCGCGGAGTCGGCGCCCTCGACGTAGTTGCCGTGGTCGGCGTGGAAGAACGTCTTGCCGTCGGACTGCACCGGGTTGCCGAGCCACAGACCCCACACGGCGTCGGCGATGGCCTCGGCCGCGCCCATGCCGATCTGCCGGGGGATGTCGGTGAACGCGCCCATGTCATCGTTGATGATCATCTGGCGGGTCAGCGCGAACATGATCCCGTGCGTGTCGGCCTTCTGCCCGAAGGTCTGCTCGTCCAGCTTGCCGTGCTTCAGTTCCCCGTCCTGCCCGACCTGCTGGAACTGGAAGCTGCCGGTCATGCGGTAGCGGGTGTGCTCCTTGAAATCGTTGACGCTGGCGATCTTGGCGATGCTGCGCCATGCGTCTTCGATGTAGTTGTAACCCTCCAGCAGCATCTTGTTGGCGATGTTGCTGAGGATGCCGGGCAGGCTCAGCGTGCTGAATGCCGCCTCCAGCCAGCCGGAGGCATCGCGGCGGAAGCGCGGGAGCTGCTGGCCGCAGGCCAGCTCGCAGAATTCCTGGATGCCCACACCGCGCAGCTTGTCGGCCGCTTCGAGGATCGGCTCGGCGTAGATCGCCTCGATCCGCGAATTGGGAAGGCCCGCAGCCATCAGGGCGACGGCCTCGAAGACCTGCGGGCTGCCGTTGCGCGGACGGGTGTGGACCGCCGTCACCTGCGGGCGCGAAGCGCGAAGCACGTGCAGTTCGGTGCGGGCTTCGTCCCAGCCCTCCTCAATGGCCTGGGCCTCAATGTCGGCGTGCTTGCCGGCGCAGACCTTGCGGATGGCCTCGACGCGGCGCGTCTCGGCCGCCAGCTGCCGGCGCATCTGGACCACCGGGTCGGCGCTGGCTGCGGACGCGTTGACCGTGCTGGGCGTGGTCGGCGCGGGCGCCGGTTGCGCCGGCTCATGCGTCTTGTCCGCGTTGGGCGGGGTCTTAACCTGCCCGTTGTTGGACGCGCCGGTGTCGTCCGTCGGCGTCGCCTTCTGCGGCGTCGACTCCTCGGCGGTGGTGACGTTGTTGTCGTCCATGGACGGTTGCTCCTTGTTCTGGGCGGCGATCCGGGCCGAGGTGGCCGTGTCCGCGCCGCTGTCGACGAACGAGATCTCTTTGAGGACGGCCTGACGGACCACATGCAGGGGCCCGGCAAACGTTCTTCCGTTGACGGTGATGCGCTGGCCGTTGGGTACGAACTCGGCGTCGACAACGGCCGCGCCGATGCTCGCCTGCCAGGGGAATCCATTGACCGCGCTCTTGGCGACATCGCGCGCCCAGCTCGTATCGCGGCTGATCAGGCCCTCGGCGACGACCTGGCCGTTCTCGATGACCACGCGCTGGGTGTGGCCCACGCCCTGGTGCGGCTTGTGGTCCAGGCGGACGGGGATGTCCTGGCGCTCGACGGCCAGGCCCTCGAGATCAACGACGACCGGGTGTGGGAAACCGTTGATACGCATCGTCCCGCCGGTGTATGCGACCATGCGGAAGCGCGGCATCTGCTTGTCCGCATCGCCGGCGGCTTCGACGGTCAGCGGGCAGCGGAACGTCAGGTACTCAGGCTGCTTGTCGGTCTTCGACATCCGTGTCGACCTCCTCGTCCGCATCGTCGACGGCCGGCCGGGGCTCCTCCGTGAGCCCCAACTCGGCCATCAACTGCTTCTCTTTAGCACGCTGGCGCAGCTCGACTTCCCAGTCTTTGCCCTGGCGGGCGTACTCGGCGGCGAGGGTGGTGGTGTTGCTGGTCAGACGCGTGGCCTGCGCGTTGGCTTCCTTGGCCGGATCGACGTGCTCGGTGCCGTCGAAGAACCACTGATGGGCGAGGCCGCGCATGCGCCGGAGCATGGACAGCTCGGAGGTGAGCATGGCCTCGGCCACCCACGCGGCGAAGATACGATCGAGCACCGCCTCGGCGAGGTGAGCCTGCTCGACGCGGATGGCTTTGTAATAGGTCTGGTGGTCGAGGCGCCCGGAAGCGTAGTTGTAGCCCGAGCTGTTGCAGGCGGCGATGTTGTACGGCAGGTTCAGGCAACGCGCGATTTCGTTGAGAATTTCGCGCTTGAACTCCGCGTAACTCGTCGTCGGCTGCTGGGCTTCGATTTGTCCGAGTCGCCAGCCGTCGGGTAGCACCGTGGCCATGCGCTTCTCGAGCTCGACCACGTCCATCGGTTCGAGGGCCTGGGCCTCGCCGTTGGCGGGCGCATCGGTGAACAGTACGGCCGCGAAGTCAGCGGCCGTCTCGGCTGCGGCGATCACCGCCAGCGTGTAACGCCGCAGCTGCGCGAACAGCGGCAGCGCCGGCGTGATCTCCGGGACGCCACGGTGCTGGCCGGGTCGATCGGAGCGAAACCAGTGAACCACCGCCTCGGCCGACACCAGGTCGTACTGCGTCTTCCACGCCACCAGGTCGCCGGGATGCTGGCGGAGCACCGTGTACGTCTGGGGATTGCCCCAGGCATCCAGCATGATGCCGTCGATGTCGGTCACCGTCGGCCAGATCGACATGACCGGCGACGCCACCCGGTCCGCTTCGACCAGTTGCACGTCGAGCGCTACGGGCGAATCGATCTGCGGGTTGGCCGTCAGCACGGCGAACGTCTCGCCATCGGTCGCCTTGGCCATCCGCATGGTGCGAAGCTTCTCAGCCAATCTTGTGGCCCGGGCCCATTCCGCGAACGCCGCTTCCACCGCGCGGTTGACATCGGCGTTGTCAGTAAGCAGTTGCAGCCGGGGGCCGGTGCCAATGCAGTCGTTGGCGATGGTCAGCACGATACCCCTGGCGTAGCTGTTGTTCGCCACCTCGTAGCGGGCACGTTCGCGGAGCTTCTTCCGCACATCCGCCGAGGCCGCGGAGTCCGCCGACAGCGCATCGGCCATCGCCCAGTGCCGGGCGTTCTCCGCCGTGGTCTGCGCCGCGTCGTAACGCGCTCGCACCACGGCCGGCACAGCTGCCGGGCGGGACCGTCGAGCCTTCCTGTTCTGGCGGAACGGCCACATCAAACGGTCCCTCCCGGCGAGATCTTGGCGAGCTTGATGCCGAGCCCTTTGGCCCGGCTGGCCTTCTTCGATTCGAGGTACTTGTCGGCCGCAATCTGATCGTTGAGATCGTGCTGTTCCACGCTGCCGGCGTCGCCCTGCGCCCGTTTCGGCCCTTGGGCGTTATCCCGAATGTTCTGTTCGAGGTCTTCCGCCATCGTGTCATCGTTCCATGCGAACTACGAATCCACCGGTCGCACCATGAAGCCAGCGAGCCCAGCGAACCAGCCACCACGCCCACCACGGCCGGCGGCGCGTGGTGAGCGTGGTGATGCTGGACGGGCCGCTACTCACGGGCATGATCCGCCACGCGCGCCAGAATCGAGTACGGCCGGCCCGGCTCGGCGATGGCGAACTCGCGCGTCGCCGGCTCGCCCTCGGCCAGCTCCAGCTCGAACACCTGGGCACCGTTAAACTGCAGCGCCGCTTCGAAATCGCTGCGGTACAACTCGGCCATGACCGCGTCGGCCTGGATTACGACCGCCTGGCCGAAGGTCAGGCCTGTAAGCGGCGAGCCGTCCGCGTCCGTGGCCGGCGGCGTCAGCGTGAACTCGCCCTGGTGGTTCGAGACCTGCCGGGCGGAAAGACCTGGGGCACCCGGGGCCTGAACATCCATCGTGTCGAGAGTGGCAATGGTGACCGGACCAAACGACATGGCGACCTCCTGGATGACGGAGCCTACTTACCGTGAATCGCGACCACCGCGATTCGATAGCGGGAGCGGGAGTCGAACCCGCAGCGCTGGCGCATGAAGCCAGCGTGTTGCCCTTACACCATCCCGCGATCAGCTCAGTTCCTGATTGACCACGCACGCCGAGCGCCGGCGGTGGCGGCGCTCCCGCTGGCCGAAGGTGTTGACCGCCCGGGCCGGATCGCGCCCCGAGAGCAGCGCGAGCCACGCTTCCTGCACGGCGTCGTCGCGGTCCGTGTCGGGCAACAACCGCAACTCAAGCTTCAGCTTCGCGGTGTCAGGGCCAATTGGGAGCATCTTGATCATCCGTTCCGTACCGACACGAGAGTGTGACATTTCGTGATAAAGGCTCTGCACCGGATCGAGATTGTTCCGCCGGTAGACATTCAGACCGGGGGTTGGCACTGCTGATCCACGGGAGCAAGGCACCGTCGGTTGCCTTGCAGGCGCTTGACCAGTTCGTGCAAGCCACGACAATTCGAGAAAAGGAGTCACGTGATGACCTATTCTCGTCGTGCAAGTGTGATCCCGACACGAAAACCCAAGACTGTCTCGTACGCGGCGTTCTCGCTGGTTCTGGCAACCTTGGCATGCTCTCGCTCATCACCTCCGCCGACGGCGGGTTCCACGGCAAAAACGGCCGCGAAATCTGAGTCAGTGTCGCCATCACCACCGCGGCATCAGTACGCAGGCGCGGAGTTCATGGTGCCACTCGGCTGGAGCATCGAGTATGTCCAGGGAATGGTGCTGATGCTCAGCCCAACCGTTGAAGCAGACTGGCAAGCCAACATCTCGGTTGAGGCACGATCTGATCGCGAATTTCGTGACTTGGATGAAGCGCTGAATTCGATTGCGCAAGAGCTGCGGGATCGCAAGGCGGAGTTCCAGGAGCTTGATCGAATCGTGACAACACATCCGAGCGGATTCCATTTTGCCCGACTTGGGTACACATGCCGTGAAGCAGGAGGAACGGCCTTGACCGAGTGGGAGATTGTTGCCCAGGAGCGGGGCGAGAAGCGATTCTTCATTCTGTTTTCTACCGCAACGGAACTTCGTCAGAAGTACGATCCAATCTTTGACAGCTTCCTGGAATCGTTCACGCTCGCAACAGACTGAGTAGGGCTGAGCCGACTATGCGGAAACGGACTCGAACGTCGTGATCCGCCGGCCGCAGTGCCGGCACTCGCGCCGCCGCATGATTCGCCCGCCCCAGGCCGCCCGGGTGTACACCACCCAGAAATGACGGCACCCGCAACGGGGGCATTCGATGCCGCGAGCCTGGGCGCTGGCCGGTTTCGTGGTGTCCCGACTCATCGTCTGGTCCTCTGCATCTCGGACAGTCGCATACGCGGGCGCGCGGTCGGGACGTCCGCCTGCAGCCCAGGCGGCGTCGCGCCCTCCATCGACGCGGCGACCGCGCACCCGACCAGGCAGTCCAGCCAGTGGTTGTCCAGGCCATCGACGCGCAGCTTCCATTCATCCACGGTGCGGCCCCGACCCTCGGTGCGCACGCGGTACTCGCTGGTCAGATGCTCGGCGAGCAACCGGTGCTTCTCGGCGCTGCGTCCGAACAGCGACAGGCATCCCGGGTCGCCCATGGGCACGGCCAGCCGAGCGTGGATGAAGCTCTTCCAGTAGTTCGTGTCGAAGACCACGTGCCGGACGGTACGTTTGCCCGTGATCACTGGAATCCGCCAGTTGAGCCCGACGCGGTCGCCGCGCTTGCGCTTGTACTCGCTGAACGGAATGCTCGACGCCCCGACGTAGCGACCATGCGATGGCATCACCACCCCGGCGAACTTCGACTGCCGGCAGAACTGGTAGACTACATCGGTGGACTGGCCCCAGTTGGCGTCTACCAGGCAGCGGTCGATGCGAATCAACGCCCCGTCGTCACGCCGCCACTCACGACCCAGCGTCGCGTCCGTCAGTCGTTCGAGGCCGGTGTAGATCGCCCCCTCGAGACCGGCCCGCGGCGCGGCTGTGGCCAGGGTTCGTCGAATATCTCGCAGGGTGAAGTAGTCTGTCTTCTGGTCGGGCTCAGTGCCGTAATCGACGACGTAGCCCGTGAAGTCGCTCCCCCAAGCCGCAATCACCCAGAACAACGCCTTCCCCTGCACGTCGATGAATAGAGTCGCGTGCGCGGCGGCCAGGGGGATTTCCCCACGGCGATGACCATTCACCTTTGCCGCGATCTGCTCGCTGGTCAGCATGTCCTCGTCGGCCCGCTCTTCCGGCAGCGGCTCATTCTGGTACTCGGCCCAGAACGAGGCCTCGCCGCGGTCGAGCTTGAGGTTTACCGCGTGCTGGATGGCGGAGAGCTCGTCGGGATGATGCCGCTCGGGCCAGGCAATCTCGGCGCCTTCGTCCATCGCCTCGCGGTTGGCGCGGTAATACTCGGTCGCGTCGGTGATGCCGCGGTCCGCGGCGAGACCTTCGCGCCAGAGCTGCGCGTAGCGTGCCCACTGCGCATCGTTCGTAGGCCAGGCGTACACCATCTTCGTGCGCTCGCCCTGCCATTGCGGGTGCTTGTCGCGATCGAGCAGGCGATCGGCCAAGTCGTCCGGCCGCACCACGGTAAGCGTCATGAGTCCCACGATCTTGCGCCCTGGGCCGGCGAGGCCGAGAATCGCGCCCGAGAGGATGCGCTCGCGGGCAGCGCATTGGCTGGGGCTGCGCGCCGATTCATCCGTCTGCGGATCGTCGATGAGCACGAGCGACGGGCGGATCGACGAACCATCCACCCGCTTGTGCTTCATCCCCCGGACGCGGCCGGTGATGCCGGCGACGCGCATGATGGCGCCCGACGCCGGCGATCCGGGCATGGTGGGCAGCACGATCTCCCGCGCGGTCCACCCGATGTGCGTCTGCTTGCCCTGGTAGAGTTGACCGGCGGCGCGCTGGTGAATGCCGTCCAGCGCCCGGATGGGGAAGCACACTTCCGGAAAATCGTCGTGCAGCGCGTCGTTGGTCTCCAGTTCGACTTTGATGCTGTCGAGCATGTTCTCGGCGTGCGCTTCGTCGGCACCGATCAGCGCGACGAACTCGCGGTGGCCGAAGACCAGCGCCCAAAGGCAGGCGGTTTCACAAAGGCTGGTTTTGCCCGAGCCGCGCGGCATGGCCATCGCGAACAACCCACCCTCGAGCACTGCCTGCTCGATCTTGGCGATCACCTTCAGATGGTCGGGCGACCACGGCAGGTGGAACGTCTGCGGGAAATACTGCTCGCAGAAGAAACGGAAGTCCTGAGCGGAGCGCGCCTTTCGCGCTGCATCCACGACGTCGGGCAGGTCGCCGATGTTCCGGCCGGAGAGCGACAGGGCTTCATTTCGCTGCCGCGCCCGTTCCTTGTGGGCCTCATAGCCGGTCAGCCCCTCGGGCTGCGGCCGCGGCTTGTGGCGCTCACCGACCAGCCACGCGACGTACCGCAGCAGATCGATGCTTCGCGGATCCGCCGCCGACGTGATCCGCAGGCCGGCGCGCGTGCGATGGCGGTGCAGTTGGCGCTCGCCGATGACCTCACCGATCGACGTGCTGTTGAGCAGTCGGCACAGCTCGCTCGGTTTCAGTCTGCGCGGGTCAATCGCCACGGCTGGACATCTCCCGAATGAGCCAAGCGGCGTATTGCACCAGGTTGATCGTGCCGTCGCCGTTGGTCGGAGCGCCGGCGTCGACGTCGGCCTGAATCTGTTCCGGTGTCACCGGATGGCCGCCCGCGGCGCTGAGCAGTCGCGCGGCATCGGCCAGAGGCAATGCCGTCGGGTTCAGCGCCGTTTGGGCTTCGCGGGAAGTGTCACGCTCTGACATTTACGCCGCCCTCCGCATCTCAGGCACACCTCTTGCCTGCGGCCCGCCGCGTCAACGCAGTCCGCGTGCCACAGACGCCCCAGTTCCACGTCGGTACCTGATGGGGACTCCGGGAATTTCAACCGGAATTGCTGCCGGATTCGCTTGATCCCGTACGCCGGTCTTGCCCTCATGGACCTGTACGCATGGCGCGTACCCAACGCGAAGGAGAACAGGATGTCGAAGAAGAACGACGCGAAGGCCCGCCTGGACGAACTGGCGACCCGGCTCGCCGGCGAACTGGGCATCGACACGCTCGAGGTCCGCAACCTGGACCGCTACGACTTCCACGAGGTGCATGTCGCAGCCCTGAAGCGCGTGCTCCAGAGGGCGTTCGTGCTCGGCATGCAGGCCGCGGAAACCGAAGGCCGGAGCATCCAGGTCTACATCGATGCGCTGTAGCGCGGACAAGCCGCAGTTGCCTTCGAATGAACGTGAATAACGCCGCGTCGAGTGAACGCGGCAGAACCCTTTTGAAGGAGTCGTGCGATGAAGAAGAACGAGGTAAAGGTCGGAAAGCTGTACATCGCGAAGGTCAGCGACAAGCTCGTGACCGTCCGCATCGACAGCGCGAATACCCGCGGCGGATGGAACGCCACCAACACCGCCACGGGCAAAACCATCCGCATCAAGAGCGCCCAGCGCCTGCGCGGTGCGGCCCGGGGCGTCGCGAAGACCGAGGAGAGCGAAACGCCGAAGCCCAAGGCCGCGAAGGACGGCAAGGCCCAGGCGCTCGCCAAGACCACGCCCAGGAAGGCCGGCTCGAAAAAGGCCGACGGTGAAACCAAGCCGAAGCGCGTCAGCGCCCTGGATGCCGCCGCCCAGATTCTCAAAAGCGCCGGCAAGCCGATGCGGGCCCAGGAACTGATCGCCGCGATGGCCGAGCAGGGATTGTGGCACAGCCCCGCGGGCAAGACGCCGCAGGCGACGTTGTACGCCGCCATGCAGCGCGAGGAACGCGACAAGGGCAGCGCGTCGCGCTTCCGCAAAGTCGACCGCGGCCAATTCGCCTTCAACGCGGAGGGCAAGTGATGGCCAATCAAGACAACGGACGCGAACCGATCGATCCCGTAGCGCAGGACGACGCCTGTCCCACCTGCGGCGAGCGCGAGTGCGACGCGCTGGTCTGGATCGATGACGAGCGTGTGGAGTGCCAGCGGTGCAAGTCGGTCTACCGGCCGGGAGGTGCGTGCGATGACCGCGACGACACCGCGCGTTGAGACCTTCGCGATTGAAGACAGCCACCTGATTCGCAAGGTCGTGCCGCGACGCGGCAAGCCCTACGAGCACCGTTGCCCGGTGGCTGCATTCGACCAGATCGCCCAGGCCATCGACGAACTCGGCAATGAGCCGTTCACGCTCGAGACCATATTCTGCCGGGAGGACATCCCTTGGACACAGGTCGCGGTGGCGATCGCCTTCCTCAAGGAGCGCGGCATCGTCGACACCCGCCGCTGCCGCAACTACGCCGCGACGACGACCGGTGTTCACCTCGATGCCATGACCGAGTACTTCGCCCTGGAAGCCGGGGCCTGAGCACATCACGACCTCTCCACCAACGCCTCCGCCACGACGGGGGCGTTGCTCCGGTCAGAGATTCGCTCCGCCTTCCGACCCGTGAACTTTTCCCAACGCTGAACGATGACGTCGGCATACAGTGGATCGAGTTCCATCAGGAACGCGCGCCGCCCGGTCTGCTCGGCGGCAATCAGCGTCGATCCGCTGCCACCAAACAGGTCGAGCACGTTTTCGGACGGCCGTGATGAATACTGCATCGCCCGCACCGCCAGCTCGACCGGTTTCTCCGTCAAGTGAATCATCGATTGTGGATTCACCTTTTTGATGCTCCACACGTCGGGCACATTGTTAGGCCCGAGGAAGACGTGCGCTGCACCTTCCCTCCAGCAGTAGAAGCACCATTCGTGGTTTCCCATGAAATCCTTACGGGTCAGAACGGGATGCTCCTTCACCCAGATGATCGCCTGCGAGAAGTACAGCCCGCAGGCCTTCAGCACCGGCGGGTAGTTCGCGCAGTTGGCATACCCTCCCCAGATGTACGCCGCCCGGCCGGGCTGCAGCACGCGGGCGATGTTGCCGAACCACGCGTGCAGCAACTGATCGAACTGCTCGTCCGACACGAAGTCGTTCGCCAACGGCCGATCCTTCGGGCGCAGCTTCTTCGTCGTCGCCTTGGCGACTGAAGGCCGGCGGTGCAGATCGAAGCCCTGGTGGTGTGTGACGCCGGGTTCGCCGAACGATGACAGGCCCGCGGCGATGGCGTTGTTGGAGCGCGGCTCCAATCTCACATTGTAGGGAGGATCTGTATTGCACAAGTGGATTGGCGCACCATCGAGCAGGCGATCCAGATCGTCCACCGAACCGCTGTCGCCACAGAGCAAGCGATGCTCACCAAGCAGCCACAGGTCGCCTGGCTGGGTGATCGCTTCGTCAGGCGGCGCGGGCACGTCGTCGGGATCGGTCAGCCCCTCTTTGATGTCGCCGCCAAGCAGCTTGGCGAGCTCGTCCTGATCGAAGCCGAGTAGCGACCAGTCGATGCTGGCATCCTGCAGTTCGGCGAGTTCGATTGGCAGGAGCTCCATGTTCCACTCGGCCAGCTCATTCGTTTTGTTATCCGCAATCCTGTACGCGCGAATCTGCTCGGGCGTCAGATCGATGGCCACATGCACGGGCGCCTCGGTGAGGCCCAGCTTCGTCGCGGCCTTCCAGCGCGTGTGCCCGCAAACGATGACGCCCTCGGCGTCCACCACGATGGGCTGCCTGAACCCGAACCGCCGAATGGACTCGGCGACGGCGTCCACCGCCGCGTCGTTGACGCGTGGGTTCTTGTCGTAGGGTTTGATCTCGGCCAACGGCCGCGTTTCAATCTGCATGTTTCGACCTCCCTGTCAGTCTTCGTCACGCCGCTGGCCGAGACCCGCCCACGCGGCCCCAGCCACGAACGCGACCAGCGCAATCACCCAACCCGTCAGCAACAACGCCATCGTTCCAACCTCCGTGCTGAACGACCTCAACCGTTTCCGACCGCCTCCTGCGACGCCCACGTTGGCCCCGTTCGCGTTGGGCGATCCCGTCCAATCCAAACCACCATTTGGCCACCCGGACGCGCCACGCTGGCCCGGTTCGCGTCGTGGGCCAACGTGGTGCCACTCGCGGGAGCTTGGCCGGACAAGCGCAACAAACTCTGTCGAACCGCGCGGCTGTTCCCGCGGGCCTTGACTGCCATTTTGGCAGGGAAGGAACCATGCCTCGCTCTTCGCTGAAGCGCTTCGCTGAAGCGCGCGCTCCAGCGACCCTTCGGTGCGTCGCTCGAGCGCACGCACCGGGGGGGTATGGGGGGGTGCGCGCGCGCACGAGCGAAACGCCGTCGCTGCTTCAGACCGTCGCTGAAGCGCTTCGGCGAAGCGCTCAAGCGCGTGCGCGCGCGAGCGAAGACGCACGTGCGCTTAAAGCGCACGTGGCCACCCGACGTCGGAAATTCCGACCTCGATGACGCCCCCCGGCCACGATGGAGCGCACAAACACGCGTGCGAACGAGAACACCGACCTTCACGACTCAGCCTCCTCACCCGCCATCTGTGGGATGGTCGCGTACATCGCGCGATGAGCGCGTCCGACGTGCCAGCGATGAATCAACCCTCGCGACGTTGCGATCTCCAGCATGTCGGCGACGCGCCGCCACGACAGGCCGGGCTCGCCTTGAGCTGCCTCCCGAATCTCCGCCTTCGACGCGGGCACGTCGGAGATGAACGCCTCCACGAATTGCTCGACCGTCCAGTCCGACGAGACCGGCTCATCTGGTACCGTCACTTCCTTGCGCCGTTTCGGTTTCTCGCTGCGCAAAGCGCCGGGATCGAGGTCATAGGCGGGCCGCCACACGGGGAACTCCCAGCGCAGCACGAGTGGTTCGATGGGCGGCCAGGAGCGCGCCGCGGCATCGAGCACGACCGCGTGGGGCTCTTCGTGGGGCCGCATGACCAGGTGCGTGTCCGCGGCCCGGCTCTGGCTGCCGGCCCCCGCGCCCACGTCGGTGACGGACTTCTGACTCTGGTTGCCCTTGGTGCTGTGGTGAATGATGACAAAACAGCAGCGCAGGCGATCGGCCAAGGCGTCGATCAGGTTGTAGATGGCAGCCATCGTGCCGTTGTCGTTTTCGTCCATGCCGCGGGGCATGAAGCGGTAGGAGGCATCGAGCACGATCATGCTGAAGCGCCCGGGCTCGAGGGCTTCGAAGTAGGGGCGCATCGCGAAGATGTCGACCAGCCGGCCGCGCAGGCTCTCGATGCCGATCATTTTGCCGATCTCGTCGCGCCCGATCTGGAGAGCGGCGGCCACTTGCGGAACGCGATACGAAATCGTCTCGCGATGCAGCTCGTTATCGAGGATCAGGACGCGTCCCGGGACAGTCTTGAACGTGTCCAGCCACGGCCGGCCGGTGGCCACGGCCATCGCCAGCGAGAGCACCAGCCAGGACTTGCCAATCTTTGAAGGGGCGATCACGTTCATGGTTTCCCCCTGGCGAAGCAGGTCGACGATGATCGGATCGCGGGGCCTGGGGCACTGATCCAGCAGATCGTCCAGAAACTGCGGTTCGGACGGCAATGGAGTGTGGTCCTGGGCGTAGTGGTCCTCGATCAGCGCCACCGACACCGCGTCTGGCTCATAGCGGGCAATGCTGCCGGCGATCTGGGCGACCTCGCGGGCGTCCAGGCAGGGGCGGCAGCGTTCGATGTTGACGCGATTGAGGGAGGCGAGGATCTCGGTTGCCGACATCCCCGCGCGACGCATCACGCCGGCGAGCCGCGCCAGCGTGGCGTTGCGCTGCCCGTGCGGAATCGACTCGGACAAGGGGGACGCACGCGGAGTACATTCCGCTTGCGGCTCGGTGATGCGGTCGAGGGACTCAGTGAGCCAGGCCGGCGGCTCCGGCAGTCGATTCGGCGACAGGTCGAGCGGCTGGCCATCGGCCCAACGGTAGGTTTTGCCGTTGAACACCGAGGATGCGACCAGGATGTACCCGCCGTTGGCCCGCGTATCCACGTGGGGCGCGAGCCGGCCAGCGGTGTTGCGCCAGGCTTTACCGAATGGCTGGCGGAAGATGAACTGCCGGCCGCCGCGCGGCGTGAGCGAGGTGGGCGCGGCGGCGAGCGCGAGCAATCGGTCGGGCTGATCGGCCAGCCAGGGATTGTCCGGCCCGTCGATGTCGATGACGAGAAGCCCGTCGGTACGGATGGCGACGTTCGCGTCGGGGTGCTCGGTCCACCAGCGTTCGATCTGCTCCGCGTCGGCCGTGGCATCGAGCAGGCCGTGCTCGGTGAGCGGGCGTTTCTCGGCGGGCACGCAGGGAAACACCGGATAGCCCAGGTCGGCGTACCAGATCGCGGCACGGAGCAATGGGTTGTCCGCTGCCTCTGGCATCAAAATGGAATCTCCGAGTCGTCAGGTGGCGGAACGTACTCCGGCAGATCATCGGAGGAATCCACTTGTGGCGGCCGTTCGCCGAGCCGGTGGGCGACGATGCGGTCGTACTGTTCGCCCGGCTTGTGCTCGACGGTGATTGCCAGCGTGCGGGCCAGGGCACCGGCGTCCGCGAGGTCGACGGCCTCGTCCACCGAGTCCGGCACCGGTTCAAGCGATCGCATCCGCCACCAGGCGACCGCCTTTTGGCGGGCGTAGCCCTCGTGCTCGAAGCAGACCCACTCGCTGACGTACTCGTTGAATCCGATGCGGTAATCGACGCGCATGGTGCGCGGCGCTTCAGGCGGCGCCCCGCGCTTGGTGTGGATGCTGTAGAAGACCTCGTCGACGTCGTAATCGGTGCGGGCAGGCTGGCCCGAGAGGATGCCGGCGTTCGTAGCGGTCGCATCGTGCTCCTGCCGCTGCCGCGGCGGGAAGGCGTGGCCGCAAGCTGGACAGGTCGCGTAGCCGGCCGCGATGATCTCCATGCACTGGGGGCATTCCTTCGCGGGGGCCTCGCCGTTGCCGGTGGATGATTCAGCGACGCGCAGCGCATCGACTGGCCCGTGGCGCAGCACGTTGCCGCCGAAATCGAGCACCAGACAGTCGGTCTTGCCGGGGTGCAGCCGAAAACCACGACCCGTCATCTGGTAGAAAAGCCCGGGCGAGAGCGTCGGACGCAGCAGGGCCACGCAGTCGATGTTTGGCGCGTCGAAGCCGGTGGTGAGCACGTTGACGTTGCACAGGTACTTGAAATCGCCGCTGCGGAAGCGGCGAAGGGTCTCGTCGCGCTCGAACGGCAGCGTCTCGCCGCACACAAAACCGCATTCGACCTGGTGCCGCGTACGCAACACCTCGGTGACGTGCTGGCCATGTCGCACCCCCGATGCGAAGATCAGGACCGACTTGCGATCCCTCGTGTACCCGACGATCTCGCGGCAGGCCGACAGGACGAGATTCTCTTCATCCATCATCGCCTCGACCTCGTTGGCGATGAACTCGCCCGCACGGACGCGCAGTTCGTCGGTGTTGGGCTTCAGGCGGCCGGCCTTGGTGCGAAGCGGGCAGAGATAGCCCTGCACCATCAGCTCGCGCAGGCCGACCTCGTAGCAGATCGCGTTGAGGATGTTGTCCGGCGCGCAGATCGTGCCGCTTTTCATGCGGAATGGCGTCGCGGTCAATCCGATGACGCGCACCAGCGGGTTGAGCGCCTTCATGCCGGTCAGGAACGTGCGGTACATACCCTCGCCGTCGGGTGGAATAAGGTGGGCTTCATCGACGATGACCAGATCCGCCCGGCCGATGCTCTCGACTTTGTCGTAGACCGATTGGATGCCCGCGATCGTGATCGCATAGCCGAGATCGCGCCGGTTGAGCCCGGCGGAATAGATGCCCACAGGTAGGTCCGGCGCGACGGCGCGAAGCTTCTCCGCCGCCTGCTCGAGCAGCTCGCGAACGTGGGCGAGGATGATCACCCGGCCATGCCAGAGCTGCACCGCGTCGCGGCAGATCGTGGCCATGACCGGCGTCTTGCCGCCCGCGGTCGGGATGACTACGCACGGGTTGTCATCCCGACCGCGGAGGAAGTCGTAGACGGCGGCCACAGCCTCGCACTGGTACGGGCGCAGCTCCATCACGCAGCGGCTCCCGGATTCTTCACGGCCGACGGCATCATCTCTTCGGGTAGCGGGAACAGTTCATGCGGCGCGGCGTAGAGCTTGGCCGGCCGATCACCCCGCAGAAACGCCAGCAGCGCCCGCTCGGTCTTGCTATACCGCTCGCGGCTCTCCGGCCGGCCGAGGTGACCGGCCAGCGCCTTGCACCCCATCAGGTACTGGAAGAGCAGCATAATGGGCTGGTCGTGTTCGCTCCGGGGGGTCCCGGTCAGGAGCACGTCGGCGAAGTGCTGCAATCGCGCGTGGTCGCACGAGTACCAAGCCCGGGCGATCACCGCTTTGGTGATGTTCGTCGCCATACCCCGGAAACGGCGCTTCCCCGACATGCACTTCACGGCAAACGCGACTGCCTCGCGGTGTCGAACCAGATGAGCCAGTTCGTCGCCGGCGGACTTGCGCCGGTAGCTGCCCAGGCCGGCGAGCATGGCTCGCAGGGCGGCCAGCTCTTCGCGGGTGACCTTGCCGATGCCACCCGACATGCTGAGGATCTGGTCGTTGCTGCGCGTCTTGCCGGTGTCGATGACCTCCAGGCCTTCGGAGGGCTCGTTGACGAAAACGCGCATGGGCAGGGTGGCGCCCGACATCATGATCGCCCAGAGACGATGCTGCCCATCGAGCAGCACCCGTTTGGGGCTGAAGGCGATGCCCTGATGGGTGAGTTTCCACCGGCCGGCCTTCATCTCGCCGGCGAGGTAATCGACGTGGGCGTCGACCACCGGGCGGTTGTTGCTGTTGTGTTCCAGCCACTGCGTCGCCATCTCGGGCGTCACGTCGATGACGAAACTGCGGCGTTCGCCGCTGGCACAGAGTTCTTCGAGCTTCATTGTGCGTCTCCTTCAAGGTGCTTGGTGAGGAACGAAATCAGAGCGCGGAGGTACGCCGCGTCGAACACTTCGATGAGCGTGTCGGCAGCGATTTCGGGGTTGTACGGCAGATTGAGGGCCTTCATCCGAACGGGGGCAGCGCCGGTGCGAACGGGCTTGCAGGCGTTCTTGGCGATTGTCGGAGCGCCATGCCGTCGTCGGCCACGTCCGATTCTCGCCGTATTGATGGCTCGACCGTCGCGACCGATGCGCTTCGCCGGCGTGGGTGGGTTGGCTGCTGACTGCGCATCGTTCGTAGTGACTGCTCTCGCAGCGCGATGGGCAGACACCATTCGGGGGCTCACCCCAACGTGAGCCGCGATTGCGTTGTCGCTAAGGTCGGCCCGAAGCGAGAGCGCCCGACGAACCGCCTTTACCTTGTCCTCGTTGGTCCGTCTCAAGCCGTGGTCCTTGTTGGCGCCCAGGCTGAGCCACCGCGCTTCAGGCAATTCGCCAGCAACAACCTCGGCCTTGATCTGAGCGCGGTTCAGCCGACGGTGGGCGAAGAATCGATGGAAGCCGTCAACCAGCCAGTACGCGGCCCCGTCGTGGACCACCTGTACCGCCGGGAAATCCGCGCCCGCTTGAAGGGCCTCGGCGTACTCCGCCACGATGGCCTGGTTGATCGCCGTACGCGGCTGCGTATCGCCGTCGATCCGCACGGTGGAAATGTCCAGCAGCTGCTCACTCATGAGCGTTTCCTTCAATTCAAGGAGGGGGACCAGATCTGCGCGTCCGTCGGCGGTAGCTGGTCGGCGGCCAGGTCGCGGATCGTCACGACGACCCGTCCGCCGCGTATGACGGCGGCGCGGTAGACCAACAGCCAGATGATCTGGCTGTCGTCGGGGAAAACGCCGGCGTGCTGGAGCGCGTCGACCAAGCTTTTGAGCAGGTTGTCTACGTCCCGCTTGCGGCGATCGGGCGGAAAGACCTCGATACTGACGGCCATCCGCCCGATCACCGGCTGCACGCGCTGCGCCGCCACGATTGCCGCAACCTGTCGGCGGAACTCACGCCCTGTCCGGCTTATCAACGTGCGAGATCCAACGCGCCGGTAGTAGTGATTGACTGATGGGGGGTGCGGCAATACAAGTGTTTGTGAAACAGGTCCGGTTTGAAGTTCACTTGGCTTGGAGTTTTCCATGGCAATCCAACGCAAATCCACCGTTGACGAGGTGTGGGACGAGGTCAAGCGGCGGTTCAAAGAGAAATTCGACAAGGCCGTTCTGAAGTGCGCGCCGGATCTCGCGTCGCGCAGTCCTCATCACCTCACTCAAGACGAAGTTGACTGCATAAAGAAGGAAGTTGGCTTGGATTAGTCCGTCTTACCGGAGCCACGGTGCCTTCCCGTTCGTTGAACCAGTCGCGGCCGCAGGGCGGGCGGCTGCTGCAGCAGCGCTGTCCTTCTTGGCGTACCCCGTGATGGCGTTGGTGAGTTCCGCCGTGTCCTTGCGCTTCTTGTGGCTAACCGTGATGACCAGCGGGATGTTGTGTAGCTCGACACTGTCTTTGGGCGCCAGCACGCCGACCGCCCGGCAGATCGCCGACAGTTCGGCGCGGGCGATCTTCACCGTCGTGGCATTGGGATTGTCCAGGTTGAGTCGAGCCCACAGCAGCCGGCCCTTGAACTCGCCGTCGAGAACCTGGAACGTGAGCTGCAGGTACTGCCCGACGCCGGACTTCGTTGCCTTCTGCTCACTCTCGGTGATCGCGGCCAGATATTTGCCGTCCGGGATGGGCTCGAACCCGACGCTCGGGTCCACATCGTTTGCGTTAAACCCATTGAGATTCGCCATGTTTCACACTCCTTTGCGTTGAGTCTGTTGTCCGTACTCTGTAGCCTGCTCATTCCGCGCTGGCAGACTCTGCACTCTGGTCTGCAGCTTCATCCACGGGCGCTTCGCCGCGCACGACGGCGGCGTAAGCGCGATAGTCGAGGGGGATTTCGTCCGGCAGGTTCAGCCGGTTCTTGGCCACGTGCGCCGGGCGCTCCGTAGTGCGGATGATCCGTTCGCCGGTGCCGATGCCCTGCACGCGCCGCCGGCCGAACCCTTCGTCCGTGGTCTTGGTGTGGATCGCGTACGTGGCGAAGAGCACCTCGTCGCACCATTCCTGGATCAGCGCCGATGCCTGCTTGTGCAGGCGGGGCGAGTAGCGGTCATAGGTGTCCGTTTCGGGATTGGCGAACTTCTCGATCTGGGCGTGGGCGATGAGGATCACGCCCATGCCGCGCTCGTTGCGGAGCGCGTCCAGGCCGGCCAGCACCTCGCGCCACTGCGTCAGGGCGAAGACGTAGCCTTTGCCATAAGGGATATCCTCGATCGATTCAACGTTGCGATCCTGGCAGACCTTCGCCCAGATCAGCCGCTCGAGCCAGTCGAGCGAATCGATCACGACGGTGCGGTACTCGTGTGGCTCGGTGTAGAGCGCGGCCAGGGCGTTGACGACGTCGGCGTACTTGGCGGCCAGCGGGAACCGTTCGCACTCAATGCCGCCGAGGCCATCCTCGGTCGGCACGAAGATGGGCGCGTCCGCCATCGCGCCGAATGTGCTCTTGCCGACGCCGTGCGTGCCGTACACCAGTGTGCGGCGCGGGGCATCGGTCCGGCCGCGTTGGATCTGATTCATCAGGGCCATTGAATTCTCCTTGTCAGTATCTGCTTCCTCGCGTTTCGGTGTGTGCCGAGACCGAGGGCCGGGTGGACTCCATTCCACCTTCCTTGGCCATCCGTGCCGTCCAGCCCTCGGCCTCGAATCACAGCCGATCGATCACCCGCAGTTCCTCGAATCGCGTGAACCAATCCCCACTGGTGCGGCAGCGACGCAGTTCCGTCATCGCTTCCTCGTTCTGGGCCTGGGCCTGGTCGAGCACCGCCGGCGCGATCCGCCACACGCCGCAACGGAAAGGCTCGCGTTTCTCAACGGCGACAATGTGAACGGGGAGCACGTGGCCCGAGACCTGCGCAACGAGGGCGCGGTAGAACGCAAGTTGATGCACGTAACCGAATGCCCGGATGGCCATCTCGAACGAGTCGAGTTCATCGGCGGTCTTCAGATCGACGATGCCGATTTCCGGACGCGGGTTGATCCAGTCGATCCGTGCCTGGCACGAGAAGCTCGCATACTCCGTTCGGACCACGCCCTCCGCGACGCCGTCAGCCAGTAACTCGCAGGCAATGCCGTGTTGGCGTACCACCGCCGCCATCTGCTCGATCAGCGCCGCGTGGTTGTCGCTCAGCATCGGCTTGCTCTGCCGCGCCGCCCACTCGGCAAAGACCTTCGTCGCCGATCCGAACGGTTTTCCGGTGCGTGGATTGATCGGCCCGCCGACCGCGAACTCACGCTGGTAGCGCTCGCGACCTTCGAGAATCAGTGCGTGCGCTGCTCGGCCCACCAGGTACGCCGTCGTGTCCCGCTCCGGCACAAGCCCCATCTCCTTCTTCCGGTACAGCAGCGGGCATCGGCGGAATTCGTTGAGGGCGTGGGACGTCAGGTGGTCCTTGCTCCTGGCGTGGTAAACGTCCGCCGGCTCGCGGATCAGGAAACGAAGGTCAAGGGGCGCCAGGGGCGGCTCGCTTCCAGCGGCGTTCCCGGCGTGTTTTGAATCGAGCGGCATCGTGGACTCCTTGCCCGCTGCACGATCGCACGGGCACAGGGTTATTTGCCGCTCGCGGCCCGTTCTCGCCGTGGCCCTGTAAACACATATGCGTCGCATATGTGCCGCATATGGGTTCAGAACGGGCCATGTTCGGTCCCGCATGTTCGCCATATGGGCCGCATATGACCTCGACCGGCCCATGCTCCGCCCTAGATACGACCCGTGCCCCGGACGTGAGGATCAATCGTGTCGCGCCACGGCCGGCGCGAAACGAACGACACCATCACGCACGAAAGGCACATCATGAGCGCAAACCGGTATCCCGCGGTCCTCACGAACTGGCAGAACAATTTGATCATCGCCCGCGCCAAGCGCATGGGGCTTCGCGGGCACGAAGTGCTCGAGGCTCAGCAGGAGATTGCGCTGCACGTCGCGGCATTCCAGCACCAACCGGAACGATCCAACGGCGCGAGCGAGGCGACGGCGCTGACGGCCGTCATCGACCGGCGACTCAAAATGCTGCGTCGCGCCGGCGCACGCTACCAGCGGCGGCAACAGCGCGCTCACCTACTGCGGGTTCGCCCAAGCGACCACCGCCAGGACCTCGATCGGCACCTGCTGGCCGTCGACGTGCGCGATGCGATCGCGGGCCTCCCGCCAACGGAGCAGCTCGTCTGCCAGCTTCTCGGCCAGGGCGCGACCATCGCCAGCATCGCCCGGACGCTCTGCTGCAGTTGGCACAGCGCCCAGCGGATCATCGAAAACATCCGCACGCAGTTTCGGGGCAAGGGCCTGGACGGCTGGATCATCGACCGCTGAATCGTACGGACGGCCATGCCGAGAATCCCGCACGAATCGACTTCCGTTCCGTCGCCCCCCGAGGTAAGGGTGTCCCCCGACGCGGAGATGCCGCCAAGGGAGCCGCGGCCGCGCGTCCTGCCGCTGTCGACCGCCTGGATCACGGACGACCTGTTGCACAAGACGCGGCGAGTCTGGTCAAAGGCCTATCAGCGGCCCATCGACGACCGCGAGGCGACGGAGATTCTCATGAACGTGAAGCGGTTCGCCGAGGTCCTGCTTAAGGCCGCAGAATCGGAGAGCACGCCATGAACGTGATTGCCTGGGCGCGCGTCTCGTCGCGCGAGCAGCGCGAGGGCTATTCGATCGACGCCCAGCTTCGGGCCATGCGGGATCGGGCGGCAAAATCGGGCTGGACCATCATTCGCGAGTTCGTGGTCGCAGAGTCGGCCAAGCGCGGCGCGGAACGCGTGGCCTTCAATGCGATGTTCAACTGGGTGCGCGCCAACGCTCGGCGCGAGAAGATCCGGGCGATCCTCAGCCACAAGCTGGACCGCGTGTGCCGCAACATGCGCGATGCCGTGCGCCTCCAGGAACTCGAGGACCATTGCGGCGTGCAGCTCGCGTTCGTCGAGAATCAGTTCGGCCCCGGCGCCGCCGGAGCACTTTCGTTCAACGTGATGGCGGCCGTCGCGCAGTACTACAGCGACAACCTGCGGTCCGAAGTACTCAAGGGCATGGATGAGAAGGTCCGTCAGGGCTGGCCCACCGGGCTCGCCCCATACGGCTACATGAACGTGGACGACGCCGAGGAGCCGGTCCAGCCCCACCCGGAGAAGAGCCGCACGGTCGTGCGCATCTTCGAGCTGTACGCGACCGGCCGGCACACGTTCCAGATGCTGGCCGACCAACTCGCCGACGAGGGCCACATCTTCCGTCGCAGCCAGCCGCGCTTCCACCGCACGGCGCTCTCGTACATCCTGAATAACCGCTTCTACATCGGCGAGCTGCGTCGCAACGGCAGCGTCTTCGAGGGGCGCTACCAGCGGCTCATCGACCGCGACACGTTCGACGCCTGCCAGCGCATCCTGAACGGCAAGAACCGGCGGACCGGCAATCCCGACATCCCGCTTTCGGGCGGCCTCTTTCGCTGCGCGTGTTGCGGCCAATCGATCACGGGCGAACGTATCCGTCGCCGGCTGCGGTCGGGTGACGTGAATGATCACGTCTACTACCGTTGTGCCAACAACAGTCCGGGCCCGGAACACCCACGCATCCGCTGGCGGGCCGAGGATTTGGATCGGGCCGTGGTCGAAGACCTCGCCCGGCTGCGCTTGCGGTCACAGGAAGTGGCCGAGTGGTTCCGCGACGCACTGTCGGCCGCATTCGCGGACACGGACGAGTACGAACGCCGCCAGGCAACCGCGTTAAAAAAGCGGCGATCGGAACTCGCGGGGATGCAGGATCGTCTGCTCAACGCCTACCTGGCCGGCACGGTGGACGAGGTGGTCTACAGGGCCAAGGCGGACGACCTCCGTTCCGAACTGATGGCCGTTGAAGAGTCGTTGGAAAGCTTGGGACAACACGATCCCGGCCGTGCAACGACGGCCCTCGCGGTCTTCGACTTCGCCCAGCGGGCCGCGGAAATCTGGCGCGGTTCAAACAACGCCGTTCGGCGGGAGATCCTCGACGCGGTTTGTTTGAACCGTCTGCTGAGCGACGTAACTCTCGTAACCACAAAGAGAAAGCCGTTCGACGTTCTCGCCGAACGGCCCGTTTTGAAGAAAAGTCGGGGCGACTGGATTCGAACCAGCGACCTCGTGGTCCCAAACCACGCGCTCTAACCAGGCTGAGCTACGCCCCGGGGAGTCGTCAATCTAGCACAACGCCTGATCGGCGACAAGAAGCCCGCAAGGGAACGGCGGCACGGGAACGCGCCGGTCCGTCAACATCCGGCGCTGACGGCGGATGCGGATCGATCAACGCTCCTGCGGCGGCGGTTGGTCGGCATCGGGCGGCGCGGAGCGGCGGCGGAGGCGCAGGGAGTTGAGGACCACGCTGATGGACGAGCACATCATCGCGGCGGCGGCCCAGCCGGGTGGGATCTTTCCCCATGCCGCGAGCGGCAGGGCCACGATGTTGTAGACGAAGGCCCAGAAGAGGTTCTGCCGGATAATCCGCAGACTGCGGCGGGCGAGGTCGGCGGCGACGGCTACCGCCTGCGGATCGGCGCCGACGAGGGTGAGGTCGGCGGCCTGGTTGGCCAAGTCGGTGCCGGCGGCGAAGGCGATGCCGGCGTCGGCGGCCGCCAGCGCCGGGGCGTCGTTGGCGCCGTCGCCCACGAAGGCGACGACCCCGCCTGCGGCCTGGCGGCGGCGGACGTCGGCCATCTTGCCCTCGGGGAGGACGCCGGCGACGACCTCGGCAATCCCAATAGCGCCCGCGACGGCGCGGGCCGTCTCGGGGGAATCGCCGGTGACCATGGCCGTGCGAATGTGCAGGCGGGCGAGACGTTCCAGCGCTTGGGCCGCCTGGGGGCGTACGGCGTCTTCCAGGGCGATCAGGCCGGCGCCAACGCCGTCGACTGCCAGGGCCGCGATGGTGTAGCCGGCGCCGGTGAGCTGGGCGGCGCGTTCGCGCAGGGGATCGATTTTGGCATCCTGAGAGGACAAGAAGGCGAGGCTGCCCACGAGGACTTCGCGCTGGTCGATGGTTGCGCGCACGCCGCGACCGGCATCACTGGCGAAGGCGGTGGGCTCTGCAAGGGGCATGTTGCGTTTGCGGGCTTCGGCGACGATGGCCTTGGCGAGGGGATGGGTGGCGAACTGTTCGGCGGAGGCGGCGAGGCGGAGGACCTGGTCGGCGTCGTGGGCGGCCGGTCCGACGGGATCGTCGTAGACTTCGGCGACGACGGGCTTGCCGGTGGTGAGCGTGCCGGTCTTGTCGAAGACGATGACGTCGGCGCGTCCGAGGGATTCGAGGGCCGCGGGTCGGCGGACGAGGATGCCCGCTTGCGCCGCCTGCCCGGTGGCGACCATGACGGCGACGGGGGTGGCCAAGCCCATGGCGCAGGGGCAGGCGATGACGAGGACGGCGACGGCGTTGGGCAGGGCGACGGCCCATCCGCCCCCGGCGAGGAGCCAGCCGACCACGGTCACGGCGGCGCAGGCCATGACGATGGGCACGAAGACGCCGGCGACGCGGTCGGCGAGCTGCTGCATGCGGGTTTTGCCAGTCTGGGCCTCCTCGACGGCCTGGAGGATGCGGCCCATGGCGGAGTCGCGGCCGACGGCGGTGACCTGGAGCACGACCACGCCCTCGGTGACCAGGGTGCCGCCCAGCACGTCGTCGCCGACGGATCGCCGGCGGGGGCTGGATTCGCCGGTGACCAGGCTCTCGTCGACGGCCGCGGCGCCCTCGAGCACTCTTCCGTCGACGGGAATAACCTCATCAGGCGTCACGCGGATTTCGTTGCCGCGGACGAGGTCTTCGACGGGTGTTTCGGTCCATTGGCCGTCGCGTCGGCAGGCAGCGAAGCGGGGGATGCGGGTGGCGAGCCCGGCGACGGATTCGCCGGCTCGGCGTCGGGCCCGGCCTTCGAGGTAGCGACCGCCGCTGATGAAGGTGAGGATCATGCCGACGGCGTCGAAGTGGTTGAGGGCGTGAGCGCCGGCGAGGAGAGCGACGACGCTGGCGAGATAAGCTGCGCCGACGCCGAGGGTCACCAGGGCGTCCATGTTGGGCGCGGCGTGGGCCAAGGCCCGAAGTCCGCCGCCGAGGATCAGGCGTCCTGCGGGGCTGGCCAGCACGATGGTCGCGATCAGGGCCGAGGCGATCTGCCAGGCAAGGGTGTGGGGCGCGAGCAGGTGAATCGCCATGAGGGGCGCGCCGCCGCCGAGGGCCCAGAAGAATGCACGGCGCCAGCGTTCGGCGTGTTCGCGGCTCAAGGCGGCAACGCGGGCCAGGCCGGTCGTGGCCGCGGATTCCCCGTCGCCGATGGCGCCGGCGTAGCCTGCGCGGTGGAGGGCGTCCAGGAGCGTGGCCTCGGTGACCTGATCCGATGCCCGGACGACGCCGGAGGCGGTGGCGAGGTTGACCTGGGCGGCGGAGACGCCGGCGACGGCGCCGAGGGCCTGCTCGACGCGGGCCACGCAACTGCCGCAGGTCATGCCATCGATGCGCAGATGGACCTGGCGATCGGAGGGCGGGGCAGCGGTTTCAGGCATGTTCGACACGCACCGGGACGGCGCGCCTCATCACGGGTCGCGTTGTTTGCGGCATGCTTTCAGAGCCTGCGGAAGCCTTTGATGGAGAAGTCTCCGGCGCCTTCCACGGCGCTGGCCAGCTCGGAAAGGGCCATTTCGGCCTCGTCGCCGACGACCTCGGCACGGCCGACGTCCACTTCCGCCGTGCGTACGCCGGTGCAGGCGGCGAGGGCTTCGTGGATGCGGGCGACGCAGGCTTCGCAATGCATGCCGTCGATGGCCAGTTCGATGCGTTTATCGGCCATGGGGATGGATGCTCCTTTCTTGAGGGATTGAGGGGTTGGTCGAGCGCTTTCGATCTCTGGGCCGGTCGTTTGGTTGTCTAGGTGATGGTGCCTCATCAGAGCGTTATTGTAGGACTATGCAGTGTGGTTTTCATGTCCTGGCGGTCCGGGGGAAGGGATCGACCGCATCGGGGTGGTCCGTGAATGGCGCTTGGGGTTTGATGAATGTTTCGTCATTCGTCGCCGGGTCGCCAGCGGCGGGATTCCTTGATCCGGCCTCGATGGGTTTTTTCCACGCGCCGCCTGCGTTTGGCGCCGGCGGAGGGACGGGTTTTCTTGCGCGGCTTCTCGCGATGGAGGGCTTCGGCGAGCAGCTCGGCAAAGCGGGCCAAGGCGGCGCGCTTGTTGGCCATCTGGGTCCGTCGGCGCGACGCCACCACGCGGAGAACGCCCTCGCGGTTGATGCGCTCGGAGAGCCGGCGGTGAATCCGGTTCTTCTGTTCATCGCTGAGGGAGGCGCTGGCGTTGACGTCGAAGAGCAGGGTGATGCGGGTATTGACCTTGTTGACGTTCTGGCCCCCCGGTCCACCGCTGCGGGCCCAGTCGTAGGCGATTTCATCCGGATCGATGGTGACGTCCTCGCGCACGACGACGGGCTCGCCCACTTCCGGTGGAGATGGGTTGCGCTTGCGCGCTACCATGCGTGCAGCCCCATCGACCGCGCCGGCAGTGTTCGCGAGTTCGAGTTCGATTCACTGCCATCGAAGAATTTGCGGAGCCAGTCCTGCACGCCGGTGGAGTCGCCGGGCTGGGGCAGAGGCGGCGCGTCCGCCTCCATCTCGCCGGGGGCACGCTGCTCGGGGTCGTTGGCGTCCTGCGATTCCGCGGCGAGGGTCTGGCGCTTCTGGAGGTTGGCGGCGGCGGCGTAGGCCTTGCTCAGCAGGACGAAGCGGTCGGAGATGCCGTAGGCCTCCAGGTAATCGCTGCGCGCCGCGTCGTAGCGTTCGAGGCGATCGTAGCAGCCGCCGCGCATTTCCAGCGCGTCGACGTTGGTCGGCTCGATTTCGAGGACGCGATTGAGATGGGCGACGGCGACCTCGAGGTGGCCATCGGCCATGTTCAGTTCGGCGTGCTTTTGGAGGGCGAGCACGGAGTCGGGCTTGAGGGCGAGAGCCCGGCTCAAGGCTGCGAGGGCGGCATCGTGGCGGCCCGCTCCGGCCAGGGCCAGACCGGTGAGCACGTCGAGGCGATAATCGCTACCGCCGAGGGCCGCGGTTTCGGCGCTGGCGACGGCCGCCTGGTATTCGCCGCGCAGCAGGTGGGCGGCGGCGCGGACCGCGTAGGCGGCCGCCTGCGTTTCGTCGACGGCCAGGATGGCCTCGGCATCCGTGAGCATGGCTTCGAATTGTCCCAACTGGCAGTGGATCCAGGCCCGCAGGAGGCGGGCGGGCACGAAGGTCGGATCGGCCTCCAGGCTGCGATCGAGGTTGCGCAGCGCCACGGTGGCCACCTGCTCGGGCAAGGCCCGCAGGTAGTGCTCCTCGGCGGAGCCCTCGGGGATGGCTTCGCGATCCACGCCGCGCAGCCGCTGCATTTCGGACTCGCGCAGGGAAAACAGGTACATCGCGCCGACGCGTTGGCCCCGGCTGATGGGTACGTAGTCGTTGTCGGCCGCGTCGTCGGTGGACAGCAGACCGGAGAGCATCTTGCCCCCGCCGAGGGCGGAGGCGACCTGGCGTCCCATCTTCATGCGTTCTTCGACCATTTTGGCCGCTTCGGCACGGGCCGCCTGCTGGGCTTCGAGTTGCTGGGCCAGTTGGGCCTTTTCCCGCTCGACCGCGTCGATTTCATCGGTCTTGGCGACGATCAACTCCTCGCGTACGCGGCTGGCCTGGCGCTCGTAGACGAGGGCGTATCCCAGGCCCGCGATGATCGCGGCCGCCACGACGATGGTGGCCGCCATCCGCCGCTTGGACACCGTGCGGGCGAAGGTGACCAAGGCGCCCGCGCGGCGGGCTTTGATGGCGGCGCGGTTGAGAAAACGGTCCAGGTCGTCGCGCATGTCCGCGGCGGTGCGATAGCGGCGCGCGGGCTCCTTCTCGAGGGCCTTGAGGCAGATGGTGGCCAAGTCGATCGGCACACGGGGATTGCGGTGCCGCGGGTCGGCCGGCTCCGACGAGATCACCGACGCGATCACCTGCTCGCGGGTGGTGCCGGGGAACGGGGGCAAAAGCGTGAGCCACTCGTAGAGCGTGGCGCCCAGGGAATAGATGTCGGCGGCGGCGGTGATCGGTCCGATCTCGCCGCTGATCTGCTCGGGGGCCATGTACAGGGGCGAGCCGACGAACTCCCCAGTGACGGTGACGCCGGGCTGCTCGAGGACGCGGGCCAGGCCGAAATCGGTGAGGCACAAGCGGCCGCCGTCGCCGACGAGCAGGTTGTGCGGTTTGATGTCGCGATGGATCACGCCGTGGCGATGGGCGTAATCGAGGGCGCCGGCGACGTCGCGGATCTGCCTGGCGATTTCGTCGAAATAGGCCTCGGTGTGGTGCGGAAAACGCTCGGATGCGGTCAACCGGCTGCGGGCGGGATCGCCGTTGCCCCCGGTGTTGGACCGGGCGGACGACTTGCTTCCGCTGGGTCGTTCGATCACCTCGGTCTCGGCGAGGGCGAGGTCGCCAAGTTCGACGGAGGAGCCGCCGGCGACGGGGTCGGGGGTTTGATCGTGATCGTCGCGGGTGTCGCCGGTCAGGGCGGCGCGGAGGTCGACGATGATGTCGTGGAGGCTCGTGCCGGAGACGAGCTCCATGGCGTAGTAGTAGGTGTCTTCCTGCTGCCCCTGGGCGTAGATGGGGACGATGTTGGGATGGTGGAGCTTGGCGGTGGCCTGGGCTTCGCGGCGAAAGCGCAGGACGGCCTGCTCGGAGAGGCCGAGTCGATTGGAGAGGATCTTGAAGGCGACGGGTCGATCGAGGGAAATCTGGCGCGCGCGAAAGACGACGCCCATGCCACCGCGGCCGATCTCCTCGATAATCTCGAAATCGCCGATGGTCTGGCCGATGAGGCCGCCGGCCCGCAGGCCTTTCCGGGTTGTCCCTCCGTCCGACGTCATGTTGCTGGTTCGCGTCCCGCGCGGGTCCGATGCCCGCAATGCACAGTCCTGGTAGAAGTTTAACCTCGGTCAAGACAGATACTTATTGATCTGCCGAGGGAGATTGGCGGTGCTGCGGCCAATCTTCGCCCGTACATAATCTGCACCTTCCAGCCAGAGTGGTCAATGTGAAGTTCCACCCATCTTTATAACCGTCGTCTCAGTGCCGCGTCGCGGGAGGTTCCGAGGCTGGCGCCAGGTTCGGAAACTCGCCCGCGGCGTGCCTTTGACCCATTTCGACGTAGCTGGCGACGATCCGTTCGATTTCCGCGCGATCGTCGGGGGTTACCTCCCGGAGCGGTTTCGCGGGGACGCCGCCCATCACCGTGCCGTCGGGGACCCTGGTACCGGGGGTCACGACGGCCCCGGCCGCTATGATGCAGTGCTCCCCTACTTCGACGTTGTCGAGCAGGATCGCGCCGATGCCGATGAGGCTGCATCGTCCGACGCGTCGGCAATGGACGACCGCGCGGTGCCCGATGACGACCTCGTCGGCGATATCCAGCGGCACTGCAAAACGGGTATGGAGTATGGTCCCGTCCTGCACGTTGGTCCGCGGTCCCAGTCGGATCGGGGCAATGTCGCCGCGGATCACGACATGGTGCATGATGGTGCAGCCATCGCCGAGTCGGACATCGCCGCCGACGTAGGACGTCGGTGCAATATAGACACCGTTGCCGAGCTGAACGTTGCCAATCTGCCGGTTATTCATGCCGGATATTGTAGTCGCCACGCCGGACGTGTGTCATGCGCCATGCTCCTTATCGTCCAGGCGGGCAGAATCCGTCGATACAAAACGATGCGTTGCCTGCATTGACATTCGTGGGTCAGCGGTCAACATTCGCTGGTCCGGCATTTTCTGAGCGTGGACCGCCCGCAGACCGCATTCGCGACGCGGCAATCCCCTGTGTTGACCCGATTCATGGCCCGTTGGCGACTACGACTGCTCGGCGTACTGGCGAAAGCCGGCTTCAAGGAGGACCGGCTCCTGCTGGTGCTGTCGATCCTGATCGGGGTCGCGACGGGCATCGGCGCCCACCTCTTTTACAAGCTGCTCGAGATTTCCTCTGAGCACACATTCTCGGAGGGCGGGCTGTTTCACGTCGGGGCCTATATGCTCGTGCTCGTGCCCATGCTGGGGGCGCTGGCGTGCGGGTTCATCACTGCCCACTTCGCGGCGGAGGCCAAAGGACACGGCGTTCCCGAGGTGATGGACGCCACGTACCGCAAGGGCGGCGTCATCCGCCCGCGCGTGTCGCTGGCGAAGGCCGTGGCGAGTGCATTGACGATCGGATCGGGGGGGTCCGCCGGTACGGAAGGGCCCATCGTGCAGATCGGGGCCGCGATCGGCAGCAGTTTCGGCCAGGTCCTCGGGCTGAAGCGGCATCACATGAATACGTTGATCGCGTGCGGGGTCGCGGGGGGCATTGCCTCCATCTTCAACGCGCCGATCGCGGGTGTGCTGTTTGCGCTCGAGGTGTTCCTCCGCGACTTCTCTTTCAAGACCTTTTCGCCGATTGTCTTCGCGAGCGTGATCAGCACTTCGCTCACGCACGCCCTGCGGGGGGCCGACGGCGGCATTTTCGAGGTCGACAGCCCCAAGCTGTACATCTTCAACGGCGTCGAGCTGCCCAATTACCTCATTCTGGGGTTTTTCTGCGCGCTGGCGGCACTTGTGTTCATCCGAGTGCTGTACGCGGCGGAAGACCTGATGGACAAGATCCGCATCCCGGAGACGTTGAAGCCCGTGGTGGGCGCCCTGTGCCTGGGGGTGATGGGTCTGGTGTACATGCACTGGCAGACCAACGGTAGTGTCCCCCACTTCTACGGCAACGGCTATCCCCTTATTCGCCTGGTGATCAGTCCCGACCTGCTGACGTTGGGGCTCTGGCCGCTGCTGGTGCTCGGGCTGCTGAAACTGCTGGCGACGGTTTTCACCCTGGGGAGCGGTGGATCGGGCGGGATATTCGCCCCTTCGCTCTTCATCGGGGCCTGCGTCGGGGGCGCGTTTGGACTGGGGCTGCATCAACTCGGCTACATTCCGGCGGACAGTGTCAGCGCGTATGCGATCGTCGGGATGGCCGCAGTGGTGGCCGCCACGACGCACGCCCCGCTGACCGCGATTGTGATGCTGTACGAGATCACCCGGGAGCCGCGGGTGATCGTGCCGATCATGTTCGCCGCGATTGTGGCGACTGGGCTTGCCCAGTATTTCTATCATGACAGCATCTACACGCTGAAGCTGACACGGCGCGGGGTGCGGGTGGGCCGGATCGCGGACCTCACGATTCTCAAGCGTATCCAGGCCGATCAGGTCGATATTCTTCCGGCCCCGATCGTGCATCCTGAGGATCCGATGCAGAAGCTGCTGAGCATGGCCGAGACGACCGCGGCGCACGATTTCGTGGTGGTGGACGACAACGAGGACTTCGTGGGGATGGTGGTCGCGGACGACATCAAGACGGCCCTCTTGCAGCCGGAGGCCGTGCCGCTGCTCCTCGTCGCGGAACTGACCCGCCGCGGGATCCCGACGGTGGGGCCGTTTGAGACGCTGGACACGGTGATCGACAAGTTTGCCCGGTCGCAGGTTGACTCGCTGCCAACGGTCGGTCCCGGCGCTGACGGCAAGATCCAGGGCCTGATCACCCGCCACGCTGTCATGGACCGATATCACCGCGAGTTGGAACGGGTCGAATAGCAGATCGCTTTTTTTTTGAATCCGCGCGAACCCCGCGGACCCGGCGGCGTACCATCATCAGAGAGCCCAAGAGACCGCTTCCTCCTCCTGAAGAGAGATAAGTAGCCCTGAGGCGGCTCCCCTGACCGGGGGAGCCGCCTCGTCTGCTTTCCGGTCTGTACGCCTGCCCTCTTCGGACCTGGGCGGCGGCCCGGTCAGCTACTCAATTGCCCCTCGCCCGGTAGAATGGGCGGCATGACGCAGGCTTCCGACAACGGGATCGCGCTGGCGATCGAGACTTCCGGGCGCGTCGGCAGCGTGGCTCTGGGCCGGGGGGCCGAATTGCTGGCGGTCGCGACCTTCCAGACCACACACGGCCATGGCGTGGAGTTGCTGCCCACTGCGGACCGATTGTGCCGCGAGGCGGGGCTATCGCCGGATGTCGTTGGGCAGGTTTACGTCTCCGGCGGGCCGGGCAGCTTCACGGGGCTGCGGATCGGCATCACGTTTGCGAAGGCGATGTCGATGGCGGTCGGGGCTGCGGTGGTTCGCGTACCGACGCTCGACGTCATCGCGCAGAACGCGCTGGGCATGGACGTGCGGCCTTCGCGGGTGGTGGTGGTGCTCGACGCGAAGCGGCGCCGGATCTACACCGCAACCTTCACGCTGGAAAGTGACCGCTATCTACCGGTTGACGAAGCGGCGGAGCGCGATCCCACACAGTACCTTCCCGGCCTGGGGCCCGTCGCCGCGCTTGGCGAAGGCATCCCCTACCACGCGCCGGCCGTGCAGGCGGCGGACAACGTGACGGTTCTGCCGGACAGCCTGAGCCGGGCCCGTGCGGAGGTCGTGTTTGAACTGGGTCGACAAGCCGCGGCCGCGCAGCAGTTCATCAGCATCGATGAGCTGACGCCGATCTACATTCGCCGACCGGAAGCGGAAGAGAAATGGGAGGCGCGGCAAGCGGCCGACGAGGCGTGAGGGGGAAGGTGAGAAAGTGCGAAAGTGCGAAAGTGCGAAAGTGCGAAAGTGCGAAAGTGCGAAAGTGCGAAAGTGAGAAAGTGAGAAAGTGAGAAAGGGGGCAAGTGAGCGAGGACGCATGTGGCTGGCGTGCGCGTTGATCTTCCTGCCGGTGTGAAGGGGGCTCAGCAGGCAACGCGATGTCAGCGGAGAACGCGAGGAACACGCCTTGCGTCAAAGGCGATCTTCGCCCGGCAGGCTGCGATTGATGTGACCACGAGGGCAACCATGCGACGGCGCGGTTAGCCATGCGACGGCGCAGCTAACCATGCGACCGCGAGGTTCTCCATTCGCCGGCGCGGTTAACATGCGACACCGGCCCGGTCAGGTCAGTCGTGCAGGAGCCTGAGGGGACGCGAAGTGGCGATGCGGTTGTAGAGTGCATTCCAGGCGCGCGACGAGCGCACCGGCTTGCTTTCGAACAGGGCGAACGCCTGGGCGGCGTCGGCCACGTAGCCGGTGCCGCGCCAATACATATCGGCATCGGGAATGGCTGTCCCTTCGGCCGCGTTGACTGAAGGACAGCCGCACACGTACCAGGCGCGGAAACCGGGAGAGTAGCGCAGGACGACGATGGCGGACGCGTCGGCGCGCAGCATGACGTCCGCATAGGTCGCCAATTCTGCGTCGATCGTCGGACATCCTGTCGTTGCGAGTAGCCGTCGCATATGCGCCTCCTTTCACATGCTTCTGACGCCACCTCGGCCCGAGGGGCTCCATCGTCCCGGCCCGGCGTTTGTTTCGCTATCGGGCAAACGCCTTAAAACGATGGAACGCAGGTGCAATCGCATCCACACCAAATGCTAACATAGCAGAACGGCGCATCCGATCGCAAGAGGTTGCGCGCGGAGGTGCAAAAGTGCGAACGTGAGAAAGTGTGAACGTGAGAAGGTGAGAAGGTGAGAAGGTGAGAAGGTGCGAAGGTGAGAAGGTGAGAAAGTGACGGGGGATGCATGTGGCATGCGTGCGCGCCGATTGATGCATCCGCAGTGTGGGCGAACGGCGTGTGGACGTGAAGACGATGCGGACGCGTTCACAATCGAACAGTCGGACGCGCGGAACTGTTTCAGAGCTTACGGATCCAGCACCTGGGGATAGCGCCACTCCTGTCCGCTGCTTGCGTCCCAACGTTCGGCCACGTGCGGATCGAGATGGTAAAGCGGGTGGCGGGGATCCTGCGTGCCGTCCGGACGCAGGCCGGGATCCTGCCCGAGTCCGTTCCACAGCGCATTGTCACGGTAGGCAATTACCGGGTCGATCGGTTCGCCGTGACCGTCGGCAAAGATGCCGCGCGATTTGCCCAGGTGGCGATCGGAGAGGTAGGCGCGCCAATTGGCCCAGGCGTACGGTTCGTGCTCCGTTCCGCTGAGGGTGTCGGATGACCAGACCGGGATATAGGTGGGGTCGAGGATGTAGCCGTGATTGCCCAAGCGGAGGGGATCGTGGTCGCCGCGGGGTTTTTCCGGGGCCCAGGGTTTGGTCCAGCCGGTGCCGTCACAGTCGGCGAAGGCGATGGTATCGGCCGGGGCCCGCACGCCCTGGATGGGATAGCACTCGTAGGGGCGATGCCGGTTGGCCGTGTTGAGACTCGTGCGCGCGCTGCCGAGGTATTTGTAGTTGTATCCGTAGGCGTTGTTGCGTCCGACCTCCCACTGTTTCGTGCTCGGGCAGGTCTGGACGTCGAAGAACAGGTTATCGCGCCGCACCTGCTCCCACTCCGCGTTGGCCATGTCCCGCGGGCGCATCAGCGTTCCGCTCGAGAGCTCCAAGGCCATCGCGTCGAACCACCGGAAGCGCACGTCCTCGACCAGGGTGGGGTCGAAATCGCGCATGCGCAACTGGTGCGCGGGGAAAGCGCCAAACTCGTTGAGATACATGTTCATGCCCACGCCCAACGCGCGGCACCGGCTCAAGCACAGCACGGCCCGGGCCTGCTTGCGCGCCACGGACAGCGAGGGCACGAGGATGGCGACAAGCAAACCGATGACGCTGACCACGACCAGCAATTCGACGAGCGTGAAGGCCGAGGGCGCATTCCCGGGGCGTGTTGCTGGACGAACCGGCCGACCGTTGCAAGGAAGTGGCGACATGCCGGGAAAGTCTAACCCTGATCCCGGAGGTCACAAGCAGCAGTTGTACGGAATTGTCCCAGCGTGCCAGACGCCTGCGGCGGATCGTCGCAGGTGCTTGGGAAACGTCCATAGGCCGCAATGGGCCTGAATGGACAGTGCGCGGGCACACTTCGGGATGGGCCGCGGAGCGCCGGCGAGCTTATTCGGTGCTGATCGAGGCGACGACGGGCGCGCAGACGCGCTGCCAGTCGCTGCGTCGCATCTTGATCGCGTCGGTGTGCGTCCCGGCCTGCATGACCAGCATGGCATCCTCCTGGAGGTGGTTGTCCATGATGGTTTTGAGGCCGAACATATTGCCGAAAGGCGGTTCGGCGCCCAGTTCGCAGTCGGGGAATAGCTGGGCCATTTCGGCTTCGGACGCGAGCTGCAACTGCTGTTCGTGGACCACGTCGGCCACCTTGGCTAAATCGACATGGCGTGGCGCGGGCAGCACGCACATGTAGAAGCCGGCCTTGCCCTTGACGATCACCGGTTTGGCCACGATGTGCCCCGAGACGTGCTCGGCATGGGCGAGCCCCTGGGCGGTGTAGGCCGTGGTGTGGGCGTGCTTCTCGTACTTCACGCCGTTTTTTGCGAGATATGATTCGACGTTCATCTGCCCGATCTCCTGTGCAGGTCCCATCCCCGATCCAGACGTGTGCGCCCCACTCTCCTCTGTCAGTATACACGGCAAACCCGGCGTCGGCGTGTGCCCGCACGCCCGCGCGGTCGCTTCGAGTTCGGCGAGGACCATCCGTGTAGTGTCGGGAGCGCGGGCGCTTTTCGCGGCATTCTATCCCGCGGATCAAGCGGTTTGTGCTTGATTCCGGTCCTGAAAACGGTTTAAGATACATTTCCGACACAACTTGGCTGTAATTCTTTGGGCCTTGCTCGCCAAGCGCAGGCTCTGGGCGAAGGTCCAGCCGAATCAAGCCGCAGGAGCATCGGCCGGATCGCAACCGTCGGGCCGGTTGGTCTTGCGTCGCGACCATCGGTGATGGCGAAAGGAGATGTGAGAGACGAGATCGCGCGTTCGGTGCGAACTGAGCGACCGCAGCGACGTTGATCCGTCGCTTGGAACGTGAGCGGATTTGCGCCCTGCTCCGTTCGTCGTCTCCGCTCAGTTCCATCGGGCGCGCTTATTTTTTCGCCCGGGGGGCGGTGAATGCGAAGGCGAGAAAGTGCGAAAGTGAGAAAGCGGGAATAGCAGAACGGGGTACGGGACGCATGTGGCAGCTTGCTGCCCGCCGGGGTGATGGCGGCTGAGCAGGCCCATGCTATGGAGAGGCCAATGCTATGGGCAGGCCAATGCTATGGGCAGGCCAATGCGGTGAGCAGGCCTTAGGTCAACGGCGAACTTCGTTTGACAGGCCGCGACTTATGCGACCGCGGGGCTAAAACAGGTCGTCGAAGTCGTCGAAGAGGTCCTCGAAATCGTCGACCAGATCGTCCAGCCTGTCGCCCGTGTCGCGCTCGTCGAAGAAGTCTTCGCCCAGGAGAAAATCCGAAGCGCGCTCCACGCAACTGGACACGCCGAACATGGGCATCGCGGCCAGTGCGGCCAGAAGTGAACGTCTTGCAAATCGTTTGCGGTGCATTGCGCGTCTCCATCCTTGGGACTACGGCAGAATCCCGGCAACGAGGGGGTGGGCCTCAGACTGCCCCCCACCCGACGGCACGCCGTTCCAGGGAGCGTTTCCGTCGCGTCGTTTGGCGCACGGACGACCCCGGAAAGTTACCCGGCCGACGACCAACCGTGCGTCTCTACGTTAAATCACACCCAGTGTCTCGGCAAGGTGTTGCGGATCCGTCCGGTTTTTGTCCGGGCACCGTATACCGGGAGTGCATGCGGATACAGTCTGGCTTCAGGAATCCGGCCGCCGGCCGCTGCTGAGACTGGCGCGTGGCTTGATTGCCACACGTTGCATATTGCAATGCTGGGGCGTGCGAAAGCAGGAAGGTGGGCCGCTACTTGATCTTGGACCCGTCGTCGACACCGCCCTTGATCGTGGCCTCTGCGCCGGCGATCTTGCGATTCACTTCGGAGGTCACAACCTCGCCGGTCTCGGCATCGAACGTCAACGTCACCCAGCGCGAACCGGCGTGGAGCACAAGCCGGATGCCTTTCTGCGGCACACCGAAGGCGTCGAACTCGAGCAGACCATTCGAGGTGACCGAGTCCAGTTCCGTTTCGTAGGGAGCCGCCTCCAGATCCACGGCGTGGCTGTCTGCGGACTTGTCGGCGGCGGCGATCGGCGTCCAGGTCTTGTCGCTTTCGCGTTGCTCGATGCGGTAGCGATTGCGTTGGGTGTCGAAGTTCAGGCGATGGGGCACGCTCGACGCCTTGGCGAGGCGGCGGGCCAGCCGCAAGTCGGCGGTGACGCGGCGGGCGGCGGCTTCCACCTGCTGCCGGGCCGCCGCGGACGCGAATCGGGGAATTGCCAGTGCTGCGAGGATGCCAATGATTACCATCACCGCGACGAGTTCGGTCAGCGCAAATGCACCGCCGTGCGTCGGACGGCCAACTTGCCTCGTTGTCATGGACATCCCTTTCATCCGATGGCTCGCCGGTCATGGGCGCGTGGCGCGTCTTATGCTGGCCGGCCGCGACGGTCACCCGGATAGTTCATCGGCAAGCCTGGGGCATCGCTGACGGCGGATGCGCCGCCGCCTGGCAGGCCCCACAACTCATTATTAAATATGATCTTACATCGATGAACTGCTATTGATGCGGGGTATGCGCCGGCTGAGAGACGGTGTTTGCGGCGGAGTGCGTCCGGTAACGCCGCTTGGGGACGCGCCTGAAGTGGTGTTCACGGCGGGTGTTGCGAATGGCCTGTGCAACATTGCTCGCCGTTGACGCTATGTCATGCGCAGGTTAGCATCGTGGATTCACGGCACTCGCCGCGGTTCTGGTCGCTCCGTGGCATGCGGACTGGTTGAACACCTTCACTCCCTGACGACGGGGTGAGCAGCCGCAGCAAAGCAATGGCGACCGCTCGAGAAGCGCTCTGCGCAATACGGAGACTCTGTGGCAAAGTCGGAAAGCATCCAGATTGAAGGCACCGTCGTAAAGGCGCTGCCCAACGCCATGTTCCTGGTCGAGGCCGAGCTCGGCGACGGCAAGCACGAGGCCCTCTGCACCATTGCCGGCAAGATGCGGAAGTACTACATCCGCATTCTCCCCGGCGACTCGGTCACCGTGGAACTCTCTCCCTACGACCTCACCCGCGGCCGAATCACCTACCGGCACCGTTAGCCCGAATCCCGGCTTTTCAACCCGTCAGGCATGACGACGCGCGCCGTCGGCCTGGCGTTTGCGTCAACGCAGGATCTCGGCGAGCACCGGTTCCATGCGCTGGGCCATGCGGAAGAAGCCCAGATCGGTCGGATGCACGCCGTCGACCGTGCCGTTTTCCCGCCCCGCGAGCAACTCGTCACCCGGCAGGTAGTGCAGATGCTGCACGCCTTCGCCGCGCAACTGTTCGTACGCCGCGCGCAAGGCCTCGTTGCCCTCCCCCGCTGAGCCCGTCAACAGGTTTTCCACAAGGAGAATCGGCGTGGTCGGCTGGACCGCGCGCAGCCGGCGGACGAAGGGCGCGACGCGTTCGGCCACCATATCGGCGGTCATGTTGGGCAGACACTCGAGCACGTAGAGGCAGGCGTCTATATCGCCGAGCAGCGCGGCAAGGGGCATTTCCATCTTGCCCGCCCCGCTGAAGCCCAGGTTGACGACCTCGCGGTCCAGCCAGCGTCCCAGCAGGGCCGGATGACACATGCCGGCGCGGGAGGCGCAGCCGCCCTGGGTGATGGACGTGCCGTAGAAGACGATCGGGCCTTCCGGGGCGGCGGGCCGATCCGGCGGCGTCACCAGGCGCGAATCCGGCGTCAGGCCGATCTTGAGCTCGGTCACCCGGTTGTAGAGGGGCAGGTATAGGAGGTACTCGGTGAGCGTGTCGGGCAGATGCTCGGCGAGGATGGCGGTGGTCTGGGTGGGTTGGGGACGTCCGACGCCGCAGAATACCCAACCGCCGCCCTTGCGGGCGTAGAGATCGAGGCCGCTGTTGCCCGTGGCGGCCATGTGGTTCATCGCCCCCCCACCGTCCCAGATGGCGGCGATGCGGGGCGAATCGGTCATGAAGCGCACACAGATGCCGGCGGTGTGATGGCTCAGATGCCAGACCGCGTCGGGGACCATCTCCTCGGCGCGACCGGGGAGTCGTTGATAGGCGGCGGAGGCGCCCGGCCAGCCTTTGCCCTCGAGGCCGAGTTCGCGGGCATCGTGCCAATGGAACTGGGCGCGCAGCGCCTCGATGGGCGAAAGTGTCGCGGGTTCCTCGGGGGCTTTCTGCCGGCTACCCCATGACCCATCGCCCGCCTGGCATCCTGCCAGAGCCAACGCCAATCCCGTTGCGAGTGCCGACCAGCGCATCCTATGCGTACCGTTCACGGGTTGCCTCCTGAAGATCGACGTGCCAGTGACTACTGCCGGCTGTTTGCGCAGGCGTTGAAGCCCGCGGTCCAGGGGCGGAGGATAGCCCGCGCAGCGGCGATCCGCAATGATGGAGGGGCGAACGGAGTCGGGTCCGGGCGCCCGGGGGCGGCAGGCGATACGGGGCTCCACGCCATGTCGGCCATCGCTTTGCCCGCGAGTTCAGTCCCGCGCCACCTCTTGCCGATCGACATCGCGGGCCAGGTCGTTGGGGTCGTGGCGCGGCGCAAGGCCGGTATTCGTGGTGCAAAACGCAACAAACGCCGCATCCGCGATGATCAACGGCGGCGTATCGGCCTCGGGGGGAAAGGGACTGAGGTCGCCGGAATCCGCGCCGTATTCGGACAAGGGGTTCCAGATGCAGGTTGCGCTCTCGACATCGCCATAAGGACCCAGCGGACTGGCAATTCCATTAGCGATGAAGGGATTGTCCGTGATCAAGCCCAGAAACGTTCCGTCGTGGGCGAGCAGGAACGGGCCGTCGTGGGTCGCCGACGGCCTGGGGGCGCTTTCAAAGAGCGCCAGGATGGAGATGTCCTCGTGCACGGTGATATGCCGGATGGGATCGTCGCCACTGAGCCCCTGGCCCCAGAAGCTGAAGCCATCGCCATCGTCGACCGCCATTAGCGTGACCTGCGTTCCGTCCGGGTAGCGTCCGCCCGGTGGATCGAGCAAGACCTGCCCCCGTCCGTAGACCGTGACGGCCACGTCGTGGCGCTGCGTCGGATTGACATCGATGCATCCCACCGCCGCGAACAGCACTGCCGCAGCCAACGAGCCACCGCGCCCAAGCCACCGCGTTTCCATGTTCGGCATCTCCAGTTGCAGCGTCCCCGGGCGGTCGATGCGGCCACCCTGGCCGATGCCATCCTCGGACCTGCGATCTGAACCTTCAGCGGCCGGGGCTGTCTGGTCAAGCGGGCGCCAGGCGGCAATGCGCTGCGGGCGCGCAAGAAAGACCCCGGCGCGATTGCACACCGGGGTCTCCTAAAAGGTTTTTCAGCAGCGACGCGTCAGACTGCGCTGGTTGCGCCGGTGCTCGCTTTCATTGCCGCCTGCAAGGCCTGCTGGAGATCGGCGATGATGTCGTCGACGCACTCGATGCCGATGCTCAGGCGCACCAGGCCGTCAGAGATGTGGCCGCGACGCCGGGCCTCGGGGCCCATGGAGGCGTGGGTCATGCTCGCGGGATGCTGCACCAGTGATTCGACGCCGCCGAGGCTTACGGCCAATCCGAAGAGCTTGACCGCATTCATCATGGCTACGCCCGCGTCATGGCCGCCGTGCAGGCCGATGGAGATCATGCCGCCGGGGCCGCTCATCTGCCGCCGGCCGAGTTCGTACTGCGGATGGCTGGGCAGACCGGGGTAGCGGACCCACTCAACGGCGTCGTGCTCCTCCAGGTATTGGGCGACGGCCAGAGCGTTTTCACATTGCCGTTCGATGCGCAAGGGCAGCGTCCGTACGCCGCGATGTACCAAGAAGGCGTCCATTGGGGCGAGGACTCCGCCGAGGTGATTGAGCGTGCGGCGGAAGAGGGCGTAGTCGGCTTCGTCCTTGGCGATGATCGCGCCGCCGACCACGTCGGCGTGGCCGTTGAGCGACTTGGTGAGGCTATGGACAACGACGTCGGCGCCGAGCTTGAAGGGCTGCTGCAATGCGGGGCCCATGAAGGTGTTGTCGACGACCAGCCGGGCGCCGTGTTCGCGGGCGATGTCTGCGACAGCCTGCAAGTCGGTGATCACCAGGGTGGGGTTGCCGGGCGTTTCGACGTAGATCAGCTTGGTATTGGGCTTGAGCGCTGCGCGGACGGCCGCGAGGTCGGAGGTGTCGACGACCGTGGAGGTGATGCCGAAGTTGGTGAGCACGGTTTCAATCAGGGTGCAGGTCGGGCCGTACAGGGCGTCGCCGCAGACCACGTGGTCGCCGGTCTTGAGGAGCGCCGCCAGGGTGGTGTGAATGGCGGCCATGCCGCTGCCGCAGGCCAGGCCCTTGTGCCCGCCTTCGAGCGCGGCGAGGCAATTTTCGAGCGCCTGCACGGTGGGATTGAGCATGCGGGAGTAGATGTAGCCCTGTTTTCGGCCGGCAAAGAGATCCGCCCCGCGTTCGGCCGACTCAAATGCAAAGGTTGAGGTCTGGTAGATCGGCGGAACCACCGGCAGTCCATCGAATTTTCCCATCCCAGCGTGAACAGCCAGGGTTTCGAACGCGGCATGCTTGTCCATCATTGCGTACAGCTCCTGTAAGCGGATATGCGTGTATCTCCGCTGCCGCGACCGGCCGAAGACGTGATCACGCGACGGCGGGCTCCGCGGCAAGCGGTCCCCAGATTAGTGCATGTGGCACTAGAATTGTAGCGCCGCCGGCGGTTTTCTGTCGCGCCGGGGGGTATGAAATGGCCAGGTGCGGGCGCCGCGGCGTGGCCGGTGAGAGAGTGGACGAGGCTTTCCGTCGTGGAACAGCGCCGAACGCCTCAGCGGCCCCGACGTCCTCCGGGTCCCCCGGGTCCTCCGAACATGTTGACGCCGCGCTCGTTGGCCCGCTGCATCATCTGGCCGAAGTAACGGAAGAAGCGCACGGTTTCGTCGGGATTGCGGCTTTCCATGCGCTGTTTGCGCTCGTCGCGGGAGGGCGGGGTCCAGTTCCCCCCCTGGCGTTGGCCGGCTTGGGCCATCTCCTTCTGGTACTCGGGATCGTCCTTGTGCGCTTCGTGATAGGCGCGCATTTCCTCCTGGAACTCGATCCACTCGTCGAGGTGGCGATCGATGACGGCCGTCTTCTCTTCCTCGGAGGTCGCGGCCTCGTATTCGTCGACGTTCTGGGCCATGCTTTCGCGCATGACCTGGCCCATGTTTTCGCGCAGGCGGGCGCGCTCCTCCTCGGTGAGGTCGGCGGAACGCATGCGGTCGAACACGTCGGCTAGTGAGGCGTTTTTAAGGGTGTTTACAGCGCTGCGCCGCAGATCGGCGTTGTCCTCGGCCGCGAAGGCCTCGGCGTCCATCTTGGCCAGGGCGCCGACCACACGCCCGGTGTCGCCGCTGGTGAGATCAGCCTTGGGGCCGAACATCGCGCCGAACGCGAAGTAGCCGCCTACACCGAGGGCCAACGCGGCACCGATGCCCAGACCAACTTTTGAAACTGTGCTCATGAGACCGCCTCCATCCTGCGTTGCGCGGCGGGCAGCGCGGGGCATCGCCCTACCGCTCGAGATCGCTGACGCGCCCGTCCACGTAGAGGTAGTTGGTGGACCCGTCCTGGCCCGGCTTGCCGTGGAAGGGGACGTAGTCGCGGAGCAGCCAGATTTCCTCCTCGGCCGCCTGTCCGCCGTACATCCACCGGGCCCGATTGCTGCGCACCACCTCGTTGAGCTTTACGGGCGTGTCGAACGCGCCCTCCGTGAAGCTCACATCGTCGCGCATGAAGTACAACCGGGTGTTGAACATGTAGCTGCTCAACTCGGTTTCGTAGTAGCTCTTGCCGGTGTTTTCGCCCGCGCGCGGGGTCTTGCCCGCGATGTCTTCGGGGCAATGGAACGCGGGGTTGCTGGGCACTTCGGTGTTATCGTCCTCTTCGTCGTCTTCGTTATCGTTGGCGTCGGGCTTGACCGTTTCGACGTTTTTCTCGACGTAGGGGCGCAGCACGGTTGCGATGGCCGGACGGGGCTCCTCCGGGTCGATAGGCATGGAGGGGAACCACTCCACCACCGGGAGCAAGTCATTCGAGTCATTGAGATACATGCGCATGGCCTGGCCGACGGTGCGGAGGTTGGTCCCGCAGACCACGCGTTTCGACACCCGCCGGGCGCCGCGCAAGCCGGGCACGAGGATGGCCACGAGCAGCGCCAGAATGCTGATGACCACCAGCAGCTCGACGAGGGTGAAGGCCGTTTCGGCGCGGCCTGTGCGCCTTAGTCGCAGGTGTCTTGTCCACGTGCGCATGGTTGTATCCAATCGGTTACCTGACCGCGGGAAGTATAACACGGCCACCCGCGGGCCGCAGGCCACTTCCGGGCGAGCTTACAACAATCCACAGACCGCGCGCCGCCGCTGGCGGCACGGGCCTTGGTGACCGGGGCTAAACGCCACGGACGCGTGGATTATTGTGAAATGGCGGCCCGAAATCGGGCTTCAGGGATGAGAAAACGGGCGTCTGCCCTCTTGCCGGCTAATCGGGCCGGGCCTTGACGCTGATGGCCACGCCATCGCCGATCGGCAGCCAGACGGTGTGCAATTCCGGATGCTCCTGGAGCGCCTCGTTGTAGAGGCTCAGGGCATACTGGAAGGGCTTGACCGGCTCGGGCAAATCCATCACGGGAAAAAGCACGTCGTCGGTGACCAGCGTGCCGTGCGGGGTGAGCAGGCCCAGCAGCGGTTTGAGCATGCGGAGGTAGTCGTCCTTGTCCCCGTCCTGGAGGATCATCTCGAAGCTGCCCGACAGGCTGGGGAGCACGTCGTTGGCGTCGTCGATGAGCACGTCGACCACGTCGCGGAGGCCGGCGTCGCGGATGTTCTCGATGGCGGCCTCTCCGAGGCGGGGATCGAGTTCAACGGTCACCAGCTTGCCGCCGACGCGTTTGAGGGCCTTGCCCATGGCAACCGCGGAGTAACCGGCGGACGTCCCAATCTCGAGCACGCGCTTGGGCCGGGTCGCGAGGATCAGCACGTCCATCAACTGCGCCACGTTCGCGCCGATGGTGGGCTGATAGGGCAAGTCGGGCTGAAAACGCCCTTCCTCCTCCATCCGCCGCAGATCCTCCGGCACCAGACCGGTGAGATACTCCCGCACGCTCTCCCAATCGAACGTTGAACCCGAACCCATGAAACACCATCCTTGAATCGATAGACTTGTTGTGAACCCGGAGCATCTTAGCCCAAGTTAGACACTTCGGACAATTTTAGCACGTTTTTCGGTTTGGCAAGGGGGCTGGCGGTGGCGTGACGCGCGGAGTTGGCGGCGAATCGGCGTGCAGTGGAAACCTTCTGTCTTGAATACGGCCGCGGCAGTGGCGATCCTGATGGTTGTCCGGGATGGACGATCCAAGCGAGGGATCGCTGAAGTTCCTGCGTCGCTATGAGCGGAAAAAGAAAGGCAAGAAGCACGCACACCTGTTGGGCGCTGGTCGAGTCGGTGCGCACGGCACGAGGCTCGCGGCAGCGTAGGTGGCATCGATACTGACGATTGCCCGCTTCTGCGAACCTTCGAGCGAACTGCACATCGCCGATACGTGGTATCCGCGCACCGCGCTGGAAGATCTGCTGGGTGTCGATCCCGAGCGGATTCACACTCGGCGGCTTTGCGAAGGCCTGGACGCTCGGTTGCCCCACAAGGGAATGTACTGGTTCAGCGTGAATTGG
>NPIF01000432.1_pt3 | contig 45612 bp, 43 predicted proteins | sample 8637461 | NCBI WGS metagenome assembly NPIF01 (sample SAMN07420641, study PRJNA396082) | bioreactor metagenome | isolation source: sample BR12 brine-fed electro-methanogenic bioreactor BR | place: Japan: Kochi | collected 2016-12-09
CGGTAAACCGGGCTCCCACAAATCCCCGCTGCGCTGGGCTATTCCCCGCAGCGCCGCTCCGCCGCCGGCATGCCCGCCGACTTCTCGATACGGAAGTGATCGCTCACCTCACCGTAGGCGTTAATGAAATAGGCATCGAGTCCTTCCCCGGCGACGTCGATCACCATTGAGCCCAGTTCGCGCCGGACCACCGCGTGGGCGGGGTGATCGAGCGGGCCGTGGTCCAGGTTGGCGGTGGAGCCGACCACCGCATAGACCGTACCGGCATGGGGCACGCGCCCCGCCGGCTTGGTGTAAGGGGCCGCAGTACCGCCGCCGCCGTCCACGATCATCTCCGGCCGCAGGGTCGCCGCACTGCCGTAATGGCAGGCCAGCAGATGGCTGCGCTCATACACGTGGCTGTGTCCGCCCAGCACCAAATCGACGCCCCCCGCCTCCAGCACCGGCAGGAACTGCTCGCGCATGTCCACCATGCGCCCCCAGCTGTCGCGCCAGCGATCGGAGTCGTGGGAGCCGCGGGTGTAGGGAGGGTGATGGAACAGGGCGACGGTCCAGGGCTGGCGGTTGGCCGCCAGGTCACGCCGCAGCCAGCGCAGCATCGGGCTGTAGCTGTTCAGGGGGCTGGACTCCGAATCCAGCACCACCACATGGACGCTGCCGTAGTCGAAGGAGAAATAGCGCCGGCTGCCCGAGGCCACGCCACCCGCCTCGGCGGCGGTGGGAAAGGTGAACACGTTGAAGAAGGTCCAGCGCCGCGCATCGTGGTTGCCGTACACCGGCAGGTAGGGGATGTTGCGCAGCAGGTCCGCATAGGGCTCGAACAGCGCCGCCTGGAATTCGCGCGCCTTGCCCGAGGTGTAGGCATTGTCCCCGGTGGTCAGCCACAGGTCGACCGGGGGCCGCTGCGGGCGCGGGTGAGCGGCGGTCCATTGCAGCATGGCGTCGCGCACCGAGCGCGAGCCCTCGTGCCACCAGCCCGGATCGCCCTGCACCCAGAAACGCACCGGCGCAGCGCTGCCGGCCGGTGGCGCGGTGACGAACCAGTAATCGGCGCCGCCCCGAAACATCTTGTCCTCGCCGCCGACGGCGTAGTAGTAGCGCGTGGCCGGCGCCAGGCCCGCCAGGCGGACTTCATGGGAGACTCGCGCCGACGTCTCCCGCACGCTCCGCTCCAGCCGTGCCGGATCGCTGCCGTAACGCACCACTCCGATCTCTTTGGTGCCGCTCTGCCAGCGCAGGGTGACGCCCTCGCTGCTCACCATCTGCAGATAGGGCTCGCGCGGGCCGTCATACCCGCTTTGCCAGGCCACCTGGACCAGCCGACCGGTGCCCACCACGGCGAGCAGCACCAGCAGGCCCAGCAACAGGCGTTTGCTCCAGCGCAGGACCAGGGGGGCGGACAGACGGGGCATGGGAACTCCTAGGGACGGAAACGGGTCATTAACCGGGACGTGGACCGCCCTATGGTACAATGCCGCGCCTTGTTTGACCCGCGTCGCCCCGCACACACATCCATGCACAGACTGCCCCGCCTGCCGCGCTTTCTCGCCCTCGTCACGCTGCTGTTCACTGCGGCGTTCAGCCTGTTGCGGCTGGGCTTCTGGCTGTATTTCGACAACCCCGCCGATCCGCTGCCGGGCGGCGAACTGCTGACCGCGCTCTACCTCGGCCTCAAGTTCGACCTGCGCCTCGCCCTGCTGCTGCTGCTGCCGCTGTTCCTGCTCGCCTGGCTGCCCTGGCTCAATCCGCTGCGCGGCGCCCTGGCCCGCCGCCTCTGGGTCGGCTACCTGGCACTGGCCGGCATGGCGGTGCTGCTGGTCTACATGATCGACTTCGGCCACTACGCCTATCTGCAGACCCGCCTCGACGTCGGCGCCCTGCGCTTCCTGAAGAACCTGGGCATCTCGGCGCAGATGGTGTGGGAAAGCTATCCGGTGGTACCCCTGGCCCTGGCCCTCGCCGCCGGCACCGCCCTGCTCGCCTGGGCATTGGCACGCCTGGCGCTGTACTGCACCGCCGCATCGGCGCCCCGGTTCGGCTGGAAAGGCCGCACCGTCACCGTGCTGATCACGGCAACCCTGCTGCTGGGCGGCCTGTTCGGCAGGCTGGCGTCCTATCCGCTGCGCTGGAGCGACGCCTTCTTCGGCAGCCATGCCTTCGCCGCCCAAGTGACCTTCAATCCCATCCTGTATTTCGCCGACTCCGTGCGCAACGGCGGCGGCGTGGTGTACGACGCGGCAAAGGTGCGCGCACACTACGCGGAAATGGCCGCCTGGCTGGGCGTCGACGCGCCGGATGCGGAAACGCTGGACTTCCGCCGCCGCCACGTTCCTGCCGCCGCGCCGACCCGACCGCCCAACGTGGTCATCGTGATCCTGGAGTCCTTCGCCAGCTACAAATCCGGCCTGTCCGGCAATCCCCTCAATCCGACGCCGCACATCGACGCGCTGGCGAATAACGGCTATTACTTCGAGAACTTCTACACCCCGCAGACCGGCACCGCCCGCTCGGTGTTCTGCGCCATCACCGGCATCCCCGACGTGGAGACCCACGGCACCTCGACGCGCAATCCGCGCATCGTCGACCAGCACACCCTGTTCAACAGCTTCGACGGCTACGAGAAGTTCTACTTCCTCGGCGGCAGCGCCAGCTGGGGCAACATCCGCGGCCTGCTCACCAACAACATCGCCGGGCTGAACATCTACGAGGAAGGCAGCTACAGCGCGCCGAACGTGGACGTCTGGGGCGTCTCCGATCTCGACCTGTTCCGCGAGGCTGACCAGGTGCTGCGCGTGCAGCAAAAGCCCTTCGTGGCCGTGATCCAGACCTCGGGCAACCATCGCCCCTACACCATTCCGGACGACAACGCCGGCTTCCGGCTGCAGCACCATCCCCACGACGAGCTGCACCGCTACGGCTTCCAGTCGGAAGAGGAATACAACTCCTACCGCTTCATGGATCACAGCGTCGGCCAGTTCATGGAACTGGCGGCGCAGGCCGGATACCGCGACAACACCCTGTTCGCCTTCTTCGGCGACCACGGCATCACCGGCTTCGCCGGCGAACACGCCGGCAAGGCCGAAACCCAGCTCGACCTCGGCAGCAACCGTGTGCCCTTCATCATCTACGGCCCCGGCCTGCTGCCCGAGCCGCGCCGCTTCAGCCGCACGGCGGGCGAGGCGGATGTGATGGCCACCCTGGCCGCCCTCGCCGGCCGTTCCTACGTCAACACCACCCTGGGCCGCAACCTGCTGGACGACGCCCTGCCCGGCGAACACTACGCCTTCAAGATCATGCAGGTCACTCCGCCGCGCATCGGCCTCATCGGGGCGGAATACTATTTCCAGATGAGTACCGACGGCAGCCAGAAGGAACTGCACCGCATCCATGGCGACAATCCGCGCGACAACCTCATCACCCAGCTGCCCGAACTCGCCGCACAATTGGAAAGCATGACCCGCGGCTACCATGAGACGGCAAAGTACATGCTGTACCACAACAAACCCGTGGCCAACGACGAAGCTCCGAAGCCTCAATAAAAAACAGGAACCCGTGATGAAAGTACTGATCATCGGCAGCGGCGGGCGCGAGCACGCCCTGGCCTGGAAGGCGGCCCAGTCGCCGCGCGTGACGAAGGTATTCGTCGCCCCCGGCAACGCCGGTACGGCGCGCGAGGCCAAGCTGGAGAACGTCGCCATCAAGGTGGAGGACATCCCCGCCCTGGTGGCCTTCGCCCGCGACAACGCCGTCGCCCTCACCATCGTCGGCCCCGAGGTTCCGCTGGTGCTGGGCGTGGTCGATGCCTTCGAGGCCGCCGGCCTGCGCTGCTTCGGCCCGAGCCGGGCCGCGGCGCAACTGGAAGGTTCCAAGGCCTTCACCAAGGATTTCCTCGCCCGCCACCACATCCCCACCGCCGCCTACGGCAACTTCACCGACATGGATGCAGCCCTGGCCTACGTGCGGCAACAGGGCGCGCCCATCGTGATCAAGGCCGACGGCCTCGCCGCCGGCAAGGGCGTCATCGTCGCCATGACCCTGGACGAGGCGGAGGCGGCGGTGCGCGACATGCTGTCCGGCAACACCTTCGGCGAGGCCGGCCACCGCGTGGTGGTCGAAGAGTTCCTCGAGGGCGAAGAGGCCAGCTTCATCGTCATGGTGGACGGCGAGCACATCCTGCCCATGGCCACCAGCCAGGATCACAAGCGCGTCGGCGACGGCGACAGCGGCCCCAACACCGGCGGCATGGGCGCCTATTCCCCGGCCCCGGTGGTCACCGCCGAGGTGCATGCGCGCGTCATGCGCGAGGTCATCGAGCCCACCGTGCGCGGCATGGCGGCGGAAGGCCATCCCTACACCGGCTTCCTCTACGCCGGCCTGATGATCGGCCCCGACGGCGCCCCCAAGGTCATTGAATACAACTGCCGCTTCGGCGACCCGGAGACCCAGCCCATCATGCTGCGCCTCAAGTCCGATCTGGTGTCCCTGTGCGAGGCGGCGCTGGATCGCCGCCTGGACCAGGTCAACGCCGAATGGGACAGCCGCGCCGCAGTGGGCGTGGTACTGGCCGCCGGCGGCTACCCCGGCGACTACCGCAAGGGCGACGTCATCAGCGGCCTGGACGAGGCCGTGGCCCACGACGCCAAGGTGTTCCATGCCGGCACCGCCGGCCGGGACGGCCAGGTCGTCACCGCCGGCGGCCGGGTGCTGTGCGCCACCGCCCTGGGCGAGAGCGTCGGCGAGGCCCAGGCCCGTGCCTACGAACTGGCCGGCAGGATCAGCTGGGACGGCCTGTTCTACCGCCGGGACATCGCCTGGCGCGCCGTTCGCCGCGAAGAGGGAGAAATTTGACCGGCGGGGGGCGGGACAGGCCGCATAACTGGCCTTCCCCCCCCGGATTTGCGTATCATGCGGAAACCTGTGTGCGCGCAATCGCAGAAACAGCGGCATAAGAATTCAAATCAACACAAAACCAAAGAATCACTTTTTATCTTTTAAGGAGCACACGAAATGTCCGAGAAGCATCCAGTGATCGCGGTCACCGGTTCATCCGGTGCCGGCACGACCACGGTCAAGAACGCCTTCGAACACATCTTCATCCGCGAGAACATCAAGCCGCTGGTGGTTGAAGGCGATTCCTTCCACCGCTACGACCGCGCCGCCATGAAGAAGGCCCTGGAAGAGTTCGCCAAGAAGGGCAAGAACCTGTCCCACTTCGGCCCCGACGCCAACCATTTCGACCTGCTGGCCGAGACCTTCGCCACCTACGGCCGCACCGGCAAGTGCAAGCGCCGCTACTACATCCACAGCGATGCCGAGGCGGTCGAACACAACGCGCGCCTGAACTCCAGCTACAAGGCCGGCGAGTTCACCCCCTGGGAAACCATCAGCGACAAGACCGACCTGCTGTTCTACGAAGGGCTGCACGGCGGCGTGGTTGACGGCAAGATCGACGTGGCCGCCAACACCGACCTGCTGATCGGCGTGGTGCCCATCGTCAACCTGGAGTGGATCCAGAAGATCTTCCGTGACAATGCCCAGCGCGGCTACTCCGCCGAGGCCATCGTCGACACCATCCTGCGCCGCATGCCGGACTACGTGCACTACATCACGCCGCAGTTCTCCCGCACGGACATCAACTTCCAGCGTGTGCCGACGGTCGACACCTCCAACCCGTTCATCGCCCGCGACATCCCGACGCCGGACGAGAGCTTCGTGGTGATCCGCTTCCGCGACCCGGCCAAGTTCAATGTCGACTTCCCCTACCTGCTGAACATGATCCCCAACTCGTTCATGTCGCGCCGCAATTCCATCGTGGTGCCCGGCGGCAAGATGGGTTTCGCCATGGAACTGATCCTCGCCCCGATCATCCACGGCATGATCGAACGCAGCCGCAAGGCCAAGAGCAGCAAGGCCAAGGCCGCCAAGTAATCGGCGGCAACCGCTGTAATAAAGAAAGCCCGCGCAAGCGGGCTTTTTTTATTGTCAGCGGAACCGGTCCCAAAATCCGAAACCAAAGACTTGCCACGGGGAACACGGGGACATGCGCTAATCCGCATTTTCCCTCTGTTCCCCGTGTTCCCCGTGGTTGGCTTGAATGCAGGTTGCAGCTACAGGTGATACCCGAACGCCTCGTGGAAGCGTGCCTTGAACTGATCGAAGGTGAAGCGGTGGTTCTGCGTGCCGTGGTGCTCGATCTTGATGGCGCCCATGAGCGAGGCGACGCGGCCGGTGGTCTCCCAGTCCATGTCGTTCATCAAACCATAGATCAGTCCGGCGCGATAGGCATCGCCGCAACCGGTGGGATCGTGCAGTTCGCGCACCGGGGCGGCGGGCACTTCGATGCGATGCTTTTTGGTGTAGATGTGCGAACCCTCGGCACCCTTGGTGACGATCAGCGCGTCGACGCGCTCGGCGATCTCGTGCGGAGTGAGACCGGTACGATCCTCCAGCAGCTGCGCCTCGTAGTCGTTCACCGCCACCCAGGTGGCCTGGTCGATGAAGCGCCTGAGATCCTCGCCGTCGAACATGGGCAGCCCCTGGCCCGGATCGAAGATGAAGGGGATGCCGGCCTCGGCAAACTGGGTGGCGTGTTCGATCATGCCGTCGCGGCCGTCGGGCGCAACGATGCCGAGGGTGACGTCCCTGGCGTGTTCCACGTTGTTCTCGTGGGCGAAGCTCATGGCGCCGGGATGGAAGGCGGTGATCTGGTTGGCGTCCTGATCGGTGGTGATGAAAGCCTGGGCGGTATAGGTGTTGTCGATCACCTTGATGTGGCGCGTATCGATGCGGCACTGCTCCATCCAGGCGGCGTAGGGTTCGAAATCACGGCCCACGGTGGCCATGGGCAGCGGCTTGCCGCCGAGCAGCTTCAGGTTGTAGGCGATGTTGCCGGCACAACCGCCGAACTCGCGCCGCATGTCCGGCACCAGGAACGACACGTTCAGGATGTGCACCTGATCGGGCAGGATGTGATTCTTGAAGCGATCATGAAACACCATGATGGTGTCGTAGGCGATGGAGCCGCAAATGAGTGCTGACATGGTTCGTGTTCCGGGTAATTGACAGGACAGCGCCTACTTAACCAATTAGCCGCCCGGAACGCAAGCCGCAATTCATTGCTCCAGCACTACATTGGACCACTCCACCGCCGCACCGTTATACGTGCCGTCGACCGCGATCAGCTGGCCGGGCAATACCCGATCGAAAAATGTCGCGGCATCCACCGCGCTGCCGTTCAGTTCGAACACTAGGCTGCCGCTCACCGCAACCGGTACGCCCAGCAGCGTAAAGGAGCTGCGATCGGCGGCGACACTCTCCAGCTTGCCCTGCAACTGGGCCGCCGCCGCATCGCCCGCCTCGATCTTGGTGGCCAGCACATCGGCCGTCGCGCCGGTGATCATGCGGCCGCGCACCTTGACCGGAACACCGTCGGCCGGTACGAGCGGGGCGGCGATGGTCGTCAGTGCATCGTCCACACTCACCACGAGTCCACCGAGCCCGAGCAGGGTGAAGGTCTGCGCGACGCCGTCGTAGGTGCCGATCACCGCCTCGATCTCCACCGCGTCCTTGAAGGTGATTTCGCCGGCGTAAAGGCGGCCATCCACCCCCAGGGTGCCCTCGGCCTCCACGGTCACGCCGCTCACCACATCGGCGGCCACACCGCCGTTGTATTGCGTATTGGCGTCCACCACCACCCGCTGTCCCGCCAGCACGAATTCACCGGCCACGGGGGCTGCGCCCACCACGCCCTCCACCTCGGCCTCTTCGTCGGTGTCGCCGCCCAGCTCCGGGTTTTTGATTTCCGGCCATGCGGACGCCACGATGTGGACAGGGGCGGTACCGGCAATGCCTTTCACCGCCACATAACTGCCTATCAGCGCAAGCGACAGGCTGTAGTCTGGGGGCGGCTGCACGACGGTGGCGCCGTTGAGGGTGAAATTATCCACATCCACCGCCGTCACCACGCCTTCCATTTCCAGCTCGCCATGGGACAGCAGCTGTTTGACGTAGCTCGCATGCAACTGGCCGCTGACCAATCCGAAGCCGCTCACCTCCACCCAGTCGCTGACCGCCGGTGTCCAGCCTGCCATCGCGTCAACGGGGTCCAGGCGGGTGAAACCGCTGATGGCATCGATCACCACCGTCTGTCCCAGTACCGTTATGCTGGTGACGACGGAAGGCGTGCCGGTCTGCGTGGTCAGCGCCGTGATCGGCCCCACCAGGGTGCGGCTGTAAGACACGCTGTCCGCCTGTCCCGTCGTGCCATTGTGAGCTCCGCTCACGGTTACCACCATGCCCTCCCTGAGCACGGTGCCGCCCGCGGTCCCCGTCGTGTCGATTTGCGTGCTGCCGTCGGCAAGGGTGATCAGGGCGCCGGTGGTGTCGTACTCGACGCCGTTGACCCAGATGCTGCCGATACTGCTGACCGTGCCGCGGCTCTTCACGGCCACCATTCCGGTGCCGCCGGTGCCGCCGCCGGCCGTGGTTGTGTTGCAGCCGTCCATGACAGCCAGCAGCAGTAGACCCAATGCAAATGCGATGAGACGCCGCGTATTCATGTCGCTACTCCTTGGGCACGTCATCCTCGAAGTAATAAATGCCTATGCCCGCCTGTTTACGGCCGCTCCCGCCCGCTGCGGGATTGATATCCCGGTCGTGCTGCGCGAGCCAGTGATCCATCTCTTCAATCAATTCCTGCGACTTCCGCCGCGACAGCGCGCGGAACTCCGGCAGCGCCTCCTGCGGCAGGTTGTCGTATGCCACCTTGCGCTGGAAACGGGGATCGTCACCGCCGTGACGCAGGTTGTGGTCGATGGTCGCGATCAGCAGCGCGACATCGGAACCGAGAATGTGCAGTTTGTCCTCCGCGCCGTCCTGGGGAACATAGGCCCGTTCCAGCAGGCGGACATGGAGGTCTTCACCCACCTCCACCGCCCCCACCCGCACCAGTTCGTCCAGCACGGCGCGGGGCGGCATGTCGCCGCTGTAGCGCCGCACCAGTTCGAGAAAACCTCCCGTGCCCTCCATGGGCAGCGCGGCGGGCGCGCCTCCCGCTGCGGCGTGGTCGCGCACCCAGCCCGCGACCACGCGCGCGGCACGGTTGTAGCGCCGTTCCACCACTGCGTCGGCCGGCGCCTCCAGCGTCTGCAGACGGACCACCTCCTTGCGGGTCAGGCCGGTCAGGACGGCGACGCGGGAAATGGTCTGCTTGCGCGCAGGTATGGCGAAGTCCTTGTCCGCCACTTCGACGAACACGCTTTTGGCCAGGTCGGCAAAGGTGCCGTAGGAAAAGCCGTTGCGCAGCAACACCCGCACCAGCGGGCGCAGGATGCGCAGCACGGCGGAACTCAATGCCTTGTTGGGATGGGTATCCATCGCATCATGTTACATCACGGCAGGGAGACGGGCGGCTCGCCGTCGAGCCGCCCCCCAACACTCAGTACACGGTCGCGGAGTTCGCCGTGAGCGTACTGCCGTCCCAGGTGCCGCTGACTTCCAGCGTCATGCCCAGGGTCGGCGTTATGCTCAGACCGGCAAGCCCGGCGACGTCGATGCCCGCCACCTGCACCGGCGTCTCCGACGTGACCTTGCCCTCCAGCACCACACCGGCGCCCGGATCCTCGCGGGTCAGCTTGATGGCATCCCACTGGCCGACGCCACCGATGGCCACCTCCACTTCCACCCGATCGCCGATCTGCAGATCCGTAATGTCGAAATAATGCTCCGGCGCGACGCTGACGTTGTCGTTGAGCAGGGTGCTGGCACTGATAGCAATATCCCGGCCCATGACGGTGATGGTCCCTGCGATCAGGTCCACCGCCTCGATGACGGATTTGATCTCCACATCGCTGCTGCGTCCCACCTCGATCTCCTTCACCAGCCACTGGGTTCCGGTGAATTCCGCCTCCAGGCGGATGAAGGTTCCAACCGTAAGGTCGGCCAGCGTCAGGCCTTCGCGCATGGCATCGGCGCGCACGTCCATCAACTGGCCGTTCACCACGATGGTGCCGGCGGGAGCGTCAATGGCCATCACCACGCCCTGCATCTCCAGGTCGTCGCCTTCGGAGCCGCCGATCCCGATATCGCCGCCGCCCTCCATCTCCACGTCGGTGGCTGCGAAGGTATGGGTACTGTCGCCGTTGTCGGTGGGTGCGGTATCGCCTTTGACTTCGACATACAGGCCGTCGGCCAGATTGCCCGGCACCCGTGCGGCACCGCTGTAGTCCACGATCAGGTTGCCGATACGGAAGGTGGTGGCATCCAGGCCGGCCACTGTTCCCTTGACCTCCAGGACGTCGCCGGGCAGCAGGCCGGCCTGTTTGATTTCGACACGCGACGCGTAAATCGTGCCGCCGCCGTCGGTATAGCCGCTGATCTCGGCAATGCAGTTCAGCGGGATCGCATCCAGGGTGATCCCCGGCACATCGCTCTCGAACAGGGTCAGCTCGTTTACCTGCACGGTCTGTCCCATCACGTTGAGCGTACCGCTCCCGTTGCTCAGGCTCACGGCCAGCACCACGCCTTCCACCACGTCGGCATAGGTGATGCTGTCGGCCGTTCCCGTCACGCCGTCGGCGTTCGTGCTGCCGTGCAAGGTGACCAGCATGCCCGGCTGCAGTTGCAGCTCATCGCCCGGCACGTCATCCAGCCGCACGCTCGCACCCGTGGTGTCGTATTCGATGCCGTTCACGTACACGCTGCCGAAACCGGTGATCACCCCGCTGATCGTCTTGCCTGCCGGGGCGGCGCTGCTGCTGCCGCCGCCGGAACAGGCCAGCAGGCCCCAAACACTGCAGGCGGCCAATACCGCCATCGCCACATGTGTCCGCTTCATAGTCCCGTCCTCCCTCCATGTACCCCTGCTCCCCGAATGACACCGGGTGTCATCGGGCCGCCGTAATTGGGAATATTTTCCCAATACGTACCTAAGCCTAGGCCAGGACCACACAAGGGCAAGGCGGTTCTTCACCCCAGTAGGATGTAGGAAACAAAAAAGGGCCTTGCGGCCCTTTTTTGTTCAAAAACATTTAGTTGCGTTAAATCCCGAGGCGTTCCCACAGCACGCAGGCCCACACCACGGCCACATTTACCAGGGACATGAACACCGCCGCGGAGCCGATATCCTTGGCGCGGCCGGCCAGGGTGTGGTGCTCGACGCCGACGCGGTCGACCACGGCCTCCACCGCCGAGTTGATCAGCTCTATGATCAGCACCAGCAGCAGGCTGCCCACCAGCAGGGCGCGTTCGATGCCGTTGCCGCCCAGCCACAGCGCGGCGGGCAGCATCACCACCATGGCGAACAATTCCAGGCGGAAGGCCTCCTCGAACTGCCAGGCGGCCTTCAGTCCCTGCATCGAATAGTTGAAGGCCTTGAAGACGTGATTCAGGCCCTTGTGATCGGGCTTGTTGATCTGTGCCATCGTATGCGGTCTGCCCTATCCCTGTTTCCAGGCCAAATCCAGTTCACGCGCCGCCTTGACGTCGTCCAGGCGTTTCACTGGCAGGGTGTGCGGTGCGCCGGTGACCACGTCCGGCGTCTGCTGCGCCTCCTCGCGGATCTTCGCCAGCACGTCCACGAAGGCGTCCAGCGTCTCCTTGCTCTCGGTCTCGGTCGGCTCGATGAGCAGGCACTCGGGCACCAGCAGCGGGAAATAGGTGGTGGGTGCATGGAAACCGTAGTCGAGCAGCCGCTTGGCGAAATCGCGCGCGGTGGTGCCCCACTCCTTGGCTTCCTTCTTCAGGGTGATGATGAACTCGTGGGTGGCGCGGCGCTCGGGGAAGGCCGGCTCGAAGCCGACGGCCTTGAGCCGGGCCATGAGGTAGTTGGCATTGAGGGTGGCGTAATCGGCCACCCGCTCCATGCCCTCGCGGCCAATCATGCGGGCGTAGATGTAGGCGCGCAGCAGGATGCCGGTATTGCCGGAATGGGCCGACAGGCGGCCGATGGATTGCGGGCAATCCTTTTCCTCCAGCCAGCGGTAGCTGTGGCCGTCGTAACCCACCATGGGGATGGGCAGGAAGGGCAGCAGGCGCTGGCCCACCACCACCGGGCCGGCGCCGGGACCGCCGCCGCCGTGGGGCGTGGAGAAGGTCTTGTGCAGATTGAGATGCACCACGTCGAACCCCATGTCGCCCGGCTTCACCTTGCCCAGGATGGCATTGAGGTTGGCGCCGTCGTAATACAGCAGGCCGCCGGCGTCGTGCACGATTTGGGCGATCTCCTTGATACGCCGCTCGAACACGCCGAGGGTGGAGGGATTGGTGAGCATGATGCCGGCGGTCTGCGGCCCGACCGCGGCCTTCAGCGCTTCCATGTCCACGTCGCCGTTGTCGTCGGTGGGGATCTCGCGCGCCTCGTAGCCGCACATCACCGCCGTTGCCGGATTGGTGCCGTGGGCCGCGTCCGGCACCAGGATTTCGGTACGGGCGCTGTCGCCGCGCGCATCGTGGTAGGCGCGGATCATCGCCACACCGGCGAACTCGCCCTGGGCACCGGCCGCCGGCGTCAGCGAACAGCCCTTCATGCCGGTGACGTCCTTGAGGATTTCCTGCAGGTCGTAGAGGCAGGCCAGCACGCCCTGGCCGTGGGTGGCCGTGGGCGACTGCGGATGCCGGGCGAGAAAACCGGGCAGCATCGCCAGCGTGTTGCAGCCGCGCGGGTTGTACTTCATGGTGCAGGAGCCGAGCGGATAGAACTGGGTGTCGATGGAAAAGTTCTTCTGCGACAGGCGGGTGTAATGGCGCACCGCCTCCAGCTCGGACACCTCCGGCAGCTGCGGCCGGTCCTTGCGGCGGAAACGGTCGGGAATGCCGTCATAGGCCGGCTGCGCACCGGGATTCTGCGCCGCGTTGACGCGGCCGCTGCGGGAGTGTTCGAAGATCAGCATACGCTAGTCGCTTCAGTAGGTTTCGGTTAGCGGAGGGCCGCGAGGGCCTGATCGTAATCGGGCTCTTCGCCGATTTCAGGCACCTGCTGCGTGTACAGCACCTTGTCGTTTTCATCCAGCACTACCACGGCACGGGCACAAATGCCGGCCAGCGGACCGTCCTGGATCAGCACGCCGTAATCCTTGGCGAAATTCTTGTCGCGCATCATCGACAGGCTGATGACGTTGTCCAGATGTTCACCGGTGCAGAAGCGCGACTGGGCGAAGGGCAGATCGGCGGACACGATCAGCACCACCACCTTGTCGCCCAGCTTCTTCGCCGCCTCGTTGAACTTACGGGTGGAGGTGGCGCAGACGCCGGTATCCAGGCTGGGCACGATGTTGAGCAGCTTCTTCCTGCCCTTGAAATCGGCCAGGGAGACGTCGGCCAAATCGCCGCCGGTGAGCTTGAAGGCCGGCGCCTGGGCACCGACCGCGGGCAGCTCGCCGCTGGTGTGGATGGTGTTGCCGTGCAGGGTGATGGTCGCCATTTTTTTCACCTCGTATCCGTGTCGTGTGGAGCCTTGAAGTGTAGCCGTGGAATCAGATGGTGCCTTCCTTGGGCACCAGGCGGCTGCACATCGGGCCGTCCTTGCGCCGCGACAGGATACGCTCCAGGTGCTGGGCGTAGCGCTCGATGTCCGCCTCGCTGCGGGTCTCGGTGGCACACACCAGGATCGCGTTGCCCAGCTCGGGATAATCGGCGGAAAGATCGTAACCGCCGAGAATGTCCTGCACGGCGAGGGCGCGCAGCACCTCGTCGGCGGGCTGGTTGATGCGCAGCACCACCTCATGGAAATAGGGCGAGGAAAACACCTGCTCGACACACTCGATGTGGGTCAGCCGCTCGACGAGGGCGCGGGTGTTGGCGTGGCAGGCGTGGGCGACCCGCGCCAGGCCTTCGGCGCCGACCAGCGCCATGTAGATGGTGGCGGCGGTGACCATCAGCCCCTGATTGGAGCAGATGTTGGAGGTGGCCTTGGCGCGGCGGATGTGCTGTTCGCGCGCCTGCAGGGTCAGGGTGAAACCCTCGCGGCCGTCGAGGTCGACGGTGCGGCCGACGATGCGGCCCGGCATCTGCCGCACGTGTTCCTGCTTGCAGGTGATGAAGCCGAAGTAGGGACCGCCGGAAGACAGCGGCGCGCCCAGCGGCTGGCCTTCGCCCACGGCGATGTCGGCACCGTTGCGGCCCCACTGTCCCGGCGGCGTCAGCACCGCCATCACGGTGGGATTCACCAGGCCGATGGCCAGGGCGTTGTTGTCGTGGGCCCAGTCTGTCAGTGCGTCGACCTCTTCCAGCACGCCGAAGAAATTGGGCTGCGGGATCACCAGTGCGGCGAACTCCTCGCCGGCGTAGCGCTTGAGATATTCCGGCTCGATGTTGCCGCTGCCCGAGTAATCCAGCTCCACCAGTTCGATGCCCTGGTTGCGCACGATGGCCTGCACCACCTTGCGGTAGATCGGGTGCACGGTGGCGGGCATCAGGATGCGGCGGCTCTTGGACTTGCGGTTGGCGCGCACCGCCATCAGCACCGCCTCGGCCAGCGCCGAGGCGCCGTCGTAGAGCGAGGCATTGGATACGTCCATGCCGGTGAGGCTGGACATCATGGTCTGGTATTCGTACAGCAGCTGCAGCGTGCCCTGGCTCGCCTCCGCCTGGTACGGCGTGTAGGCGGAGTAGAACTCGCCGCGACCGGCGATCTCCCATACCGCGGCGGGGATGTGATGGTCATAGGCGCCGGCGCCGATGAAACACAGCGGCATGCCGTCCTGCGCCGCGCGCTGATGCATCAGCCGCGTCACCGCCATTTCGTTCATGCCGGGCGGCACGCCCTCGAGCCCCTTGGCGCGCAGTGCCGCGGGGATCTCGTCGAACAGCGCCTCGATGCTGTCGGCGCCGACGGCCGCCAGCATGGCCTTCACATCATCTTCGGTATGCGGAATGAACGGCATATACACACCCTTAACATCTGCCGCAGAGACGCGGAGGCGCGGAGAAAAGAACCAGAAAGGAATCCGCGAATGAACGCGAAAAACGCAAATAGGTGCGCGTGCTCACCATGGCATTTATTCGCGTCCATTTGCGTTTATTTGCGGACCCCATCTTTTCTCAGCGTCTTTGCGTCTCTGCGGCGGTTTTTGATTAGTGGCTTTCTTCCGCCACCACTGCGGCATAGGCGGCTGCATCGAGCAGGCCGTTCAGGTCGGCGGCATTGGCCGGCTTCATCTTGAACAGCCAACCGTCGCCGTAGGAGTCCTTGTTGACCAGCTCGGGGCTGTCGGCCAGCGCATCGTTGCCGCCGATCACTTCACCGGCGATGGGCGCGTACACGTCGGAGGCGGCCTTGACCGACTCGACCACGGCGCAATCCTGATCGCTCTTCAGGGTACGGCCCACTTCGGGCAGCTCCACGAAGACCATGTCGCCCAGCAGCTCCTGGGCATGCTCGGTGATGCCCACGGTCACGGTGCCGTCGCTCTCGGCGCGCACCCACTCATGGGTCTTGGTGTATTTCAGTTCTGCCGGTACGTTGCTCATTGTTGTTCTCCCAAATAAAAAAAATCACCACGGGGGACACGGGGCGCACGGGGAATTGGAACACGAATCCCCGTGTCCCCCGTGCTCCCCGTGGTTCATCCTGTCAATCTATGCACGACTGGCCGTTGCGCACGAAAGGCGGCTTGACCACCCGGGCCTTGAGCCGCTTGCCGCGTATGTCCACCTCGCACTCGCTCACGCTGCCCGCCGGCACGCGTGCCAGCGCGACGGAGCGGCCGAGGCTGGGCGAGAAGGTGCCGGAGGTGATTTCGCCTTCACCCTGCGCGGTGTAAACCTTCTGGTGGCTGCGCAATACGCCCTTGTCCTCCAGCACCAGACCGATCAGCTGCATCGGCACACCGGCGCTGCGCTGCTGCTCCAGCACCGGCCGGCCGACGAAACTGCGGTCCAGCGGTTCCCAGGCCACGGTCCAGGCCAGGCCGGAGACCAGCGGCGTGGTGTCTTCGTCCATGTCCTGGCCGTACAGATTCATGCCCGCCTCCAGGCGCAGCGTATCGCGCGCACCCAGGCCGCAGGGCTTCACGTCCTGGGCATACAGGGCGTTCCACAATTCCTCCGCCTGGTCGGCCGGCACCATGATTTCGTAGCCGTCCTCGCCGGTATAGCCGGTGCGGGCGATGAACAGCAGCCCGGCCTCCACCGCGGCGAAACGCGGCAGCTGCGGCGCGGCGCCGATGCGATCGCCCAGGGCGGCCTGCGCCTTGGCGCGGGCGTTGGGCCCCTGCACGGCGATCATCGCCAGCTCCTCCTGCACATCCACCTCGACGTCAAAAGAGGGGGCGTGGCGCCTGAGCCAGGCGATGTCCTTGTTGCGGGTGCCGGCATTGACCACCATGCGGTACCAGGACGGGTCCATATAGTAAACGATCAGGTCGTCGATCACCCCGCCGCGCTCGTTCAGCATGCAGCTGTAGATGGCCTTGCCCGGCACCGTCAGCCGCGCCACGTCGTTGGCCAGCAGGTAGCGCAGGAAATCCACCACCCGGGAACCGCGCAGGTCCACCACGCACATGTGCGACACGTCGAACATGCCCGCATCGCGCCGCACCTGGTGGTGTTCCTCGATCTGCGAACCGTAGTTAATCGGCATTTCCCAGCCGGCGAAATCCACAATCTTGGCGCCCAATGCCACATGGGCCTCGTACAACGGCGTTCTGTTACCCAAAGCGATATCCCTCTTTCATTCAAACCGCGGGTGACACGGGGGCACAGGGAAATCATGTTCAATTCCCCGTGTCCCCCGCGTTCCCCGCGGTTAACAGTTTTTCATTCTTCAGCGTGGTACGAACTACGCACCATCGGTCCGGCCTTGACCCAGGCGAAGCCCAGCGCCTCGGCCTCGCGGGCGTAGGCGGCGAAGGTGTCCGGGTAGACGTATTCCTTCACCGGCAGGTGCTGCCGCGTCGGGCGCAGGTACTGCCCCAGGGCCAGTCGCGCCACACCGGCGTCACGCAGATCGCGCATCACCGCCACCACCTCGTCGAAGGCCTCGCCCAGCCCCAGCATCAGGGCCGACTTGGCCTCGACGCCGGGACGCGCCGCTGCCAGCTCCAGCAGGCGCAGCGTCCGTTCGTATTTGGCCCCCTTGCGCACGCTGCGGTAGAGCGACGGCACCGTCTCCACGTTGTGGCCCCAGACAAAGGCCGGTGCCGCGGCGCACAGTGCCTCCACGGCCTGCTCCTGGCAGCCGCGAAAATCAGGGGTCAGTACCTCCAGGCCCATGGCCGGGCGGCGCGCACGCAACTCGCGCAGGGTGGCGGCGAAAATGCCGGCGCCGCCGTCGGCCAGCTCGTCCCGGTTGACCGAGGTGAGCACCACGTAATCCAGCCCCATCTGCGCCACCGCCTCGGCCACCCGGCGCGGCTCTTCCAGGTCGACCGTGCCGGGACGGCCGGTCTTCACCGCGCAAAAGCCGCAGGCCCGGGTGCAGGTGTCGCCCAGCAGCATGATGCTGGCGGTGCCGCGGCTCCAGCACTCGCCGCGGTTGGGGCAGCGCGCCTCCTCGCACACTGTGTGCAGGGCATTGCCGTGCAGGCGCTGCGCGGTGGCCGCGTAATCCCCCTCCGCCAGCGACTGGCGCACCCACGCCGGCATGCGCCCGACGTTGGGCTGCGCCGAGTGGTCGAACACGGGAATGGCGGTGCTGCGGCTCATAAAATAGTGGTCACCAGTTAAACACCGCACGGTTCAATGCGCGGATTGCTACAGGCATATTCCGGCCCCGGAAACGAAAAAGGGGCGACGCAAGGCCTTGGCCTTGCGTCGCCCCTCTGTCCTTTGCACCTGAGAGCTTAACCCCTTCGGTGGGCTGTCATGCAGCCTCTCTCCAGAGCCGACCGGAGTATCGCGGTCCTTTTGCCTGAGCGAGTATCCGGGCGGTTTGCGCCTTCGGCGGCAGGCCTGCGGCCTGCTCTCTCCCACGGTTCCAGGGTCGGTGCGGAACTATAACCCGGAACCGGGATTGAAGGCGAGAGGAGGCACGCTCCCATCTCGCAGCCACCGTATCCCGGCGCCCCGGATTCACGATAACCCCTTGGTTTACAACGACAACACGAAAGCCCCCTGGCCTCGACGGGCCTAGGGGGTGGTCAGGCCCTCGCGTATGGCGTATCGCACCAGTCCCACCAGGCCGTCGACCTTGAGCTTGCCCATGATCTGGGCGCGGTGCTTCTCCACCGTCCGCCCGCTCATGTTCAGCAACCGCCCCACCTGATCGTTGCTTTTCCCTTCGACGACCAGTTGCAGGATATCCCGTTCCCTGGACGTCAGCGCCGGCATGCCGCCCGCCGCATCCTCCTGATCGGCCTTGTGCAGAAAACCGTGGACCACGACATTCGCAATTCCGGGACTCAGGTAGACCTGCCCACGCTCCACCACCACGCGCAAGGCATGCACCAGCTCATCAAAGGCGCACTCCTTCAGCAGATAGCCGGATGCCCCCTCCCGGAGTATGCCCTGCACCAGATGCCGATGGGCGTGCATCGACAGGGCGATAATCCTGGGCGCGTTGTCGTGGGAGAGAATATGCCGGGTGGCGTCGATGCCGTTCAACCTGGGCATGGTGATGTCCATTACGACGATATCCGGCTGCAGCCTCCTGACCAGCGCGAGCCCCTCCCGGCCGTCGTCCGCTTCCCCGATCACGAACATGTCCGGCTGCTGCTCCAGCAGGCTGCGTATGCCCTCGCGTATGATGCGGTGGTCGTCGATAAGAATGATGTTCATTGCAGCGCGCCCCGCTCATGCTCCGGCGACAGCCGGCACCGACAAAGTGACACGGGTGCCGTGCCCCGGCACCGAGGCAATCATATAGGTGCCGTTCAGCAGGGCGAGCCGCTCCTTGAGAATGAACAATCCCAATCCCGGCCGGCCCACGGCCGAATGCCGCAACACCGCTTCCGTCTCAAAGCCGATGCCGTCATCCCTGACCTCAATCACCACATCGTCAGGCGCTGTGCGCAAGTTGATCTCCACATGGCGCGCAGCCGCGTGCTTCACCACGTTCACCAGGGTTTCCTCAAGGGCCTTATAGAGGATCAGGCGGACATCCTCTCCCATCTGCGTCGGGGGTTCCGCGAGATTCATGCTGACCTCGATGTCGTCGGCCTCCAGGATGTCGCGGGCCATCCATTCCACCGCCGAGGGAAAGGAGACTCCGCTGAAGAACGGCGAATTCAGCTGTCCGATGAGGTTGCGCGAATAATTGATCGACTCCTTTACCAGCCCGCGGATGTTGTCCATGCGGGCCTTGTCCGCCTCACAGGGGCACAACGTGCGCAGCATGCCGAGCTGGTTGCTCACCACGGCCAGCGTGTGTCCGAGATTGTCGTGCAGCTCTGCGGCGACACGGTGCCGCTCCCGCTCGGTCACAATCGACATTTCGGCGGACAGGGCACGCAGCTGCCGTTGATTCTCGAGCAATTGCTGCTCGGCCAGATTGCGCGCGGCCAATTCATTCTGCAGCTGGTTCGTGCGTTGGGTGATGCGTTGTTCCAGCTCCAGATTCAATCGTTGCAGCGCGCCTTCGGCCTGCCGCCTGCGGATCAATTCGCTGGAGGCGTCCGTGTAGAGGCGCCAAAACACCCACATCATCGACACCAGCAGCGTCAGCGCGGCCGCCGCCGCGGCATGACGGAAGGTGGCGTGATCAAACACCCGGACATCCGTGTAAACGATCTCCGCCAGGTCCTCGAATACCAGGAACGCGGCACAGCCAACCGACAGCACCGCAATCAGGGCAATTTTGCGTGCCATGCCTTGCTGGACGCTGTTGTTCATGACAACACCTTCATTCGCGATGGCTCAGTGCAAGTAAAGCCCCCGCCCCCACCACGATCAATCCGCTGCCGGTGGGTAATTACCCCATGCCACAGCCCGCATCAACGGAGATACACGTACCGCCTGCCGTCGTTTTCCATACTCCAGTGATGGCTGAAATGTTCAGCCTGAACCAAGAATGCTCTTCGCAGGAAGATTCGAGCACAGGAATCACACGCGGGCATCCCGGCCTGTCTGGGGCCGGCAGTGATGGCGTCTCCGGCCCCCGGGCATGGGCGGCGTATCCAGCCCCGCCCCGAGAGACGCGCAGGACTGCCGTCAAAGATCCCATTCGGCGCAGAGAATGGCGCCGCCGGAGGGGGAAGCCTGCATGGTAAAAGTGCCGCCCGACATCAGGATGCGTTCGCGGGCGATGGACAGGTCCGGCGCCAGGGGCGCCGCCAGGGACATGGCGGGATCGGCGATTTCCAGCCGCAGCATGCCGTCGGACTCCTTCAATACGATCTCTATCGCCCGCGCCGCGTGGTTCCGGGTCATGGCCGCCAGCGCCTCCTGCACCACGCGATAGACGATGACCCGCAATGGTTTCGGAATCCGCTCCTCGCCGACGCTGACCTGCGCCTCGACGACAAGGTCCGGATAGATCTCCGACAACTGGCGCGCCAGCCAGCCGAGGGTGGCGCCGATGCCGAGGTCGTCGAGGCTGGGCGGGCGCAGCTGCGTCGCCATGGTGCGCACCTCCTGGATGGCGCCCTGTACCGTCTTCACCAGCGACCCCAGCCCCGCTGTGCGCGGCTCGCCGTCGATGACTGCAGTCTGCACGGCGATCTCCAGCTGGAACTTGATGGCGGCCAGGGTCTGGGCGATGCCTTCATGGAGTTCGAAGGCCACCCGCTTGCGCTCCGTCTCCTGCGCATCGAGCAGCTGCGCGGAGAGCAGCTCCAGGGTTTTGTTGCGATCGGCGATGGTGAGCTGCTGATGGGCGATGATGTTTCCAGCACGGTGTACCACGGTGAGCAGCAGGGCATACAGCAGGAGAAAGATGATGCCGGTGCCGGAGACGATGAGCAGCTCCATGCGCGAAATGTCGCGTACCAGCGGTTCGACGTCGGTGTAGATTTCGAACACGCCCAGCGCCATGCCGACAGAGCCCTCGTCCACCGGTACGTAGGTCTGTATCAGGTTATCTTCTTCCGTTCCCTTGTCGAAATAGTTGAAGGTATCGCGGTAGATCAGCTTGCTGGCGATCTGCCCGCGCAGTGCTTCTTTGAAAGCAGCGTTGTCGCTCTGGTCGCGGCCGATCTGGCTGCGCTTGGTGGAGAACACCACGGTGCCGTCACGGCAGTAGACCTTGATGCGTACCACGCCGGTGCCGCGCAGCACGATATTCAGCGCCGCCTCCAGTGCATCCACCTCGGCGGCGGTGGCCTGTGTCCCGTCATTGGCGCGGCGCAGGTAGACGCTCAACCGGTCGTGCACCGAGTTCAGCGCCGTCTGCGCCAGGCCGATGTTCTGCCGCTCGCCCAGATCCACCAGGGCGGCGATGGCGGTCTGGCGGTACAGCAGGGTCACCAGCACGGCGGCCGCAACAATGCCCAGCAGGCTGCTGACGGAGAAAAACGGCAGCAGCTTGAACGATGCGTATCTGGGCATGCCCTACCTCCTCCCGGCTCACCGGGGTGGTGTGCGCGCCAGCCCGGGCAGGTCGCCGTCCAGTCCCATACCGCGGCGCACAAAGAAATTCTTCACCGGTCCGAGCCGATCCGCCAGGGCCAGACCCGCACTGCGCAACCGCGCCAGCGGCGCCGCGTCATTGCTGAACAGGCGCTTGAAACCGTCCATCGCCGCCAGCATGGCGATGTTGTCGCCCTTGCGCCAGCGCTCGTAGCGGCGCAGCAGCGGCAGGCTGCCCACATCCCGGCGCCCGGCGCCCAGCAACACCTCGGCCAGCACCGCCGCATCCAGCACGCCGATGTTCAGTCCCTGCCCGGCCAGGGGGTGCAGGGTATGGGCGGCATTGCCGGCCAGGGCCAGGCGCGGCCGCACATAGATGTCGGCATGCTGCAAACGCAGCGGATAGGCGCCGCGCGGACCGACCGACTCCATGCGCCCAAGGGCATCGCCGAAGGCGAGCTGCAACTCATCCAGGAAGCGTGCGGCAGGCATGTTGCACAGTTCCGCGGCCCGCTCATGTCCGGTGGACCAGACGATGGAACTGAAGCCGCCGGGCAACGGCAGAAAGGCCAGCGGGCCGCTGGGCAGGAAGCGCTGCCAGGCCGCGTCCTGGTGGTGCTGCGAGGTTTTCACCGTGGCCACCACCGCACTTTGATCATAGGCCCAGCCGGTGGTGTCGATGCCGGCCTGCTCGCGCACCCAGGAGCTGGTGCCGTCGGTGCCGACCAGCAGCTTCGCCTCCACCGTACGGCCGTCGGCCAGGAACAGCTGCGCCGCCGCCTCCCCCAGTTGCATGCCGGTGGCGCCGGCGGGGCAGAGGAAATCGATGTTGCCGAACTCTCCCAGCCGATCCAGCAAGGCCGCCAGGATCACGCGGTTCTCGACGATGTGGCCCAGATCCGGTTCGCCCAGCTCGGTGCAGTCGAAATGGATCGAGCCGCTGCCCAGCGCATCCCACACATGCATGGCCTGATAGGGCTGCACCCGCCGCGCCAGCATGCCGTCCCAGGCGCCGACGGCGGCGAAGACGTTTTGCGTGGCGCGGGTGATGGCGCTGACGCGGATGTCGAAATCGCCAGCGGGAAAGTGGCGCGGTGCAGCCACCGGCTCCACCACCGCAACCCGCAGTTTCGAACCGCCCAGGGCACAGGCCAGCGTGGCGCCGACCATGCCGCCGCCGATGATCGCAACGTCATACGTTGCAGTTTCGGATTTCGGGTTTCGGGTTTCGGTCTGCTTGCCCATGCTTTACGACTCCCCGTTGTCCGTGGTTTTCGAAACTCGAAACTCGAAACTCGAAACCGGTAGTCCGCAGGCCAGCCGCGGCAGGTGGCCGACCAGCCCCATGGACTGCCGCGCCAGCACATGCTTGAGCGGCGGCAGGGCGTCCAGCGCCAGCAGGCCGAGGTTGCGCGCCAGTTTCAGCGGCGGCAGGTTGTTGGAGTAGGTGCGCACCAGGCCGTCGGTAAAGGCGGCGGTGCGCAGATAATCGGGCCTGCGCCAGGCGGCATAGTCCTTGAGTACCGCCAGGCTGCCAATGTCGGCACCGCGCCCGACGGCGCCGGCGATCACCTGGGCCAGCGCAGCCACGTCGCGCAGGCCGAGGTTGAAACCCTGGCCCGCCACCGGATGAATGGCGTGGGCGGCATTGCCGATGTAGGCGACGCGCTCGCCGGCGGCCTCGCGCACGAAGCGCAGGGCCAGCGGATAGGCATGGCGCTGCGAGACGCGCAGAAAACGTCCGGCACGGTAACCGAAGCGCTGCTGCAGCCGGTGCATAAAGGCCGCATCGTCCAGTGCCAGCATCTCGTCAACCTCGCCGTCGCGCACGGTCCACACCAGCGACCAGCGCCGCCCGCTCAGGCCGGGCTCCGCATCAGCCGGCGGATCGCAGGGCAGCAGGGCCAGCGGGCCGGTATCGGTAAAGCGTTCGTAGGCGGTATTGCCGTGGGGCCTGTCGGTGGCCACCGTGGCGATCACGGCGGTCTGGCCATACCCCAGATCCCAGGTGCGGGCACCCAGCTGGTCGCGCACTGTGGAGCGACCGCCGTCTGCCGCCACCAGCAGGCGCGCAGTGAGGCTGCGCGGCGCGCCGCCATGGGCCAGCTGTACCTCGACGCCGTTACCTGTCATCTGCACGGCGGTCAGCTCGGCGGGACAGAGCAGTTCGACGCGCGGACATTGCGCCAGCATCGAAGTGAGTGCGGCACCGATGACGCGTCCTTCCACCACATAGCCCAGGGCAGTCACGTTTTCTTCCGTCGCCTGCAAGCGCGCGGAACCAAAACCGCCGCGTTCGGAAACGTGGATATGTTCGATGGCGGTGACACCGCGCGCCGTCATCGCCGGCCATACCCCCATGGTCTGCAATATGCGCTGCGAACCGGCGGCCAAGGCAATGGCGCGCGCATCGAAGGCCGGCTGTGCGCCCGACTCGAACGGCACCGCCTCCACCAGGGCAATGGACAGCGGCAAATCCTTCAGCGCCAGGGCCAGGCTGGCGCCGGCCATGCCGCCGCCGATGATGGCAACATCATAAAAAGAAGTTTCGGGTTTCGAATTTCGGGTTTCGGATGGCGTGCCCATGTCTCAAACCATCCCCGTTGCTGTCGAAACGCGAAACTCGAAACCCGAAACTTTCATCATCGCCCCATCCACACTTCGATGGCGTCCGCATCCTTGATGGCATCCTTGGTCAACACCTCGTGGCCGCTCTTGGTCACCAGCACATCGTCCTCGATACGGATACCGATGTTGTGCCATTTCTTCGCCACGCCCTTGCTGCCGGCGGCGATATACAGACCGGGCTCGATGGTGAGCACCATGCCCGGCTCCAGCACGCGCCACTCCTCGCCCACCTTGTACTCGCCCACATCATGCACATCCATGCCCAGCCAGTGGCCGGTACGGTGCATGTAGAACTGGCGATAGGCCTGGTCCTTGATCAACTGGCTGGTGCGCCCCTTGAGCAACCCCAGCTTGACCAGCCCCTGGGTCAGCACTTTCACCGCCGCCTCGTGCGGCTGGTTCCAGTGATTGCCCGGCTTCACCTGTTCGATGGCGGCGTAATTGGCATCCAGCACCAGGTCATACAGCGCGCGCTGTTCCGGCGAAAACCTGCCGTTGACCGGGAAGGTGCGCGTGATGTCGGCGGCGTAGTAGTCGTATTCGCAGCCGGCATCGATCAGCACCAGGTCGCCGTTCCTCAGTTCGTCGCTGTTTTCCGTGTAGTGCAGGATGCAGCCGTTGGCGCCGCCGCCGACTATGGAGTTGTAGGAGGGAAAGCGCGCGCCGTGCGTCATGAACTCGTGCAGGATCTCCGCCTCCAGCTGGTATTCCTGCACGCCGGGACGACAGGCGCGCATGGCCCGCAGATGGGCCTGACTGGATATCTTCGCCGCCTTGCGCATCGCCGCGGTCTCGGCGGCGCTCTTGTACAGGCGCATGTCGTGCAGCAGGTGGTCCAGCGCCACGAACTCACCCGGCGTATGCACACCCGCGCGCGACTTCTTGCGCAGGGTGTTGATCCAGTCCATCACCTGGCGATCGAAGTCGCGATGCGCACCCATGGTGTAATAGACGCGGTCCTTGTTCTCCAGCAGGCCCGGCAGGATTTCGTCGATATCCGCCATGGGAAAGGCATCGTCGGCGCCGTACAGCTCCTGCGCCCCCTCCAGCCCGGCGCGGCGGCCGTGCCAGGTTTCCATCTCCGGGTCCTTCTCGCGGCAGAACAGCAGGAATTCGCCGTGGGCGCGGCCGGGGATCAACACCGCCACCGCCTCGGGCTCGGGAAAGCCGGTCAGGTAGTAGAAGTCGCTGTCGGCGCGAAAGTGATACTCGGTGTCGCGACTGCGGATGCGCTCCTGCGCCGTGGGAAGGATGGCGATGGCGTCCGTGCCCATGGCCTGCATCAGGCGCTTGCGGCGTTTGGCGAATTCGGTCCGGTTCATATCAGTGCAGGGTCGGTTCCATCTGGGGCGCTGCGCGGGTGGGGTTCATTTCCTCATTGACCAGCAACACCGCCGTGCGCACATATTCCAGCAATTCCGAGTAGGCCGTTTCGTCCTCCTCGTCATCCCCCACGTCGTAGCTTCCGGCGCGGGACAGCTGCACCAGATCGCGCAAGGCCTCGCCGCTGTCGCCGGGCAGCTTGGCCACGTCCTTCAGGCCGCCGAGGCTCATGCCGAGCAGAAAACCCTGGCACCACTCCCCCAGCGCCTCCACCCGCTGCGCCAGCGGCTGGTCGTCCGCGGGCAGCAGGGGCTGAAAATCCAGCATCGGATCGTTGAGCTGTGCCACCACGGCCTGACGCAATCCTTCCAGCGTGTCGGCCGCCTCCTGGGCCAGGACATCGCCCGCCGCCATATCGGGCGCCACATGGCCGAGCCACTGCTCGCGCGTCAGGCTCTTGCCGGCAACCAGCAGGCCGGCCAGCATGCCGTGGCATTCGGCGACGCCCGTCTCGACCCCGAGGCGGCGCAGGGCGGCCTCCACGAGGGCAATGGCGTCATTGGGATTTTCACTCATGTTCTCTCCGGAGGAAGATGCGGGCGGTGCGGAAGATCGTAGCACCGACACTGTAGCGGCAACACCCCGCATACTGTGCAACATTGACCGCTCAGGGGCGCCGCTCTATAGTGGATTCGCTTTTGCGGCCGCCGGCCGCGCCATAACTCACCGGACCAACACCGCCTGTCGACCATGAAGGACGAACTGGACATCAGCCAGCTGGAACGCCGCGTGGATGAGCTCATCCGTGCCGTGGATCGGCTGCGCGACGAAAACCTGTCCCTGCGGGAGCAGCAGTCGTCGCTGCTGAGCGAGCGCGCCAAGCTGTTGGAAAAAACCGAGTTGGCGCGTACCCGGGTAGAGGCGATGATTCACCGCATCAAGGCGATGGAGCAGGGCTGAGATGGCCACCAAGGACATACTCCAGGTACCGGTGCGTATCCTGGACAAGGAATACACCATCGCCTGTCCGGCGGAGGAACGCGACGGCCTGCTCGAATCGGCGCGCATCCTCAACGACAAGATGCGCGATATCCGCAGCAGCGGCAAGGTCATAGGCAGTGAGCGCATCGCCGTACTGGCGGCGCTGAATATTACCCACGAGCTGCTGCAGCAACGGCAGCAGGGAAGCGGCTATACTGGTGACACGGCACGGCGTCTGCGCCGCCTGCAGGAGCGCATCGAAGGCGCCCTGGAGAGCGAAGACCGCCAGCTCAAGCTTTAGTCACCAAGTATTTTCCGGCAGCATTCGGGCAACGAGTCAGATATGGGTGCCCCCTGCAGGGTTCGTTAGTCGCTGGGGATTTCTTGAGCCGATAATCACACCCCCGGGGTTGCTGCGACGGTGTTGTGTGCATGTCCGCGCTGCGGAAAGCCTGATACACCGACCGGCCTCCCCACTTGAGCCAATGGGTTCAAGGAGCAACGGCGACGACGGCCCAGGCGGAGGGCACCCTCTTTAATTTCCGCCGCAAGACGTGAGCACGTGAGATGGTCACAACAACGCCAGACACCTACTCTCCCAGCCTCGCCCCCGCCCCGTCCATCCCCCCCACGTCCCGCGACGACATCCGCCGCCAGATGCGCCGCCGGCGCCGGGCATTGTCACGCGCCGAGGCCCGCCAGGCCTCCCGCGCCCTGGCCCGGCAACTGGGCAACTCCACACTGTTTCTGCGCAGTCGGCACATCGCCTTTTACCTCGCCAACGACGGCGAGATGGACCTGATGCCGCTCATCGAACGCGCCTGGGCCATGGGCAAACACTGTTACCTGCCGGTACTCAGCCCCACGTTCCACAACCGGCTCTGGTTCGCGCGCTTTCAGCCCGACACGGCGCTGGCACCGAACCGCTTCCACATCCCCGAACCCCTGGGGCGCGGCCACGAGCTGCGCCCGGCGTGGAGCATCGACCTGATGCTGACGCCGCTGGTGGCCTTCGACAACGCGGGCAACCGCCTCGGCATGGGGGGCGGATTCTACGATCGCACCCTCGCCTACCTGCTGCGGCGCGATTGCTGGCGCAAACCCGAGCTGATGGGCATCGCCTACGAATTTCAGCAGCAGGAGTGCCTGCCCCACGCCCCCTGGGACGTCCCCCTGCACGGCGTGGCCACCGACCGGGCTCTGCACCGTTTCCGCAGATAGGGCGCGGCGGCACGGCACAATAAAAAACCCGCCTTACGGCGGGTTTTCTTTTTTTCGGCTCTCGTGGATTATTTGTTCTTGTCGACCTCGACCACGGTTGGCGCCTGCGAATCACGCATCATCGCCTGCGTTATGCCGGTAAAGAGGACCCCCATCATTATCAGGGCGGCAAGCACCACGAGCATATCGGGTTTGCGTCGTCTCATCCTGACCTCCATTACCACTTACGACCGCCGCAGCGGTTTTTCGCATCGCTGCGATGGACCTATATAACGCATGGTTATTTGTCATACAAGAGGGCTGGGTCACAAAATCGTCACTTTCGCCTTTCTTTTTTCTCATTTCGCTACTATATCGCCCCTTTGCCGGCGCCAAGGACAAACAACATGAATTACTGGCTGATGAAGTCCGAACCCGATGTCTTCGGCATCGACCACCTGGAAAGCCGCCCCCGGCAGACCGAACACTGGGACGGCGTGCGCAACTACCAGGCCCGCAACATGCTGCGCGACCAGATGCAGGTGGGCGATCGGGTGTTCTTCTATCATTCCAACTGCAAGGAGCCGGGCATCGTCGGCATCGCCGAGATCGCCCGCGCCGGTTATCCCGACCATACCGCCTGGGATCCCGAGAGCAAGTACTACGACCCCAAGAGCGACCCCGCCAACCCGCGCTGGTACATGGTGGACGTGCGCCTGGTACGCAAGCTGAAGCGCAACATCACCCTGGAAGAACTGAAACAGCGGCCGGAGCTGGCCGACATGGCCCTGGTGCGCCGCGGCAACCGCCTGTCGGTGATGCCGGTCAGCCCGCAGGAGTGGGAGGCGATTCTGGCGCTGGAATAAAGTTTCGAGTTGCGAGTTTCGGGTTTCGAAAAGCAGCGCCTGCCTTATTTCGAAACTCGAAACTACAAACCCGAAACTGCTTTTACACCTAGCGCAAAAATAGCTCGTAGACCGGATTGCCGCTCTCATCCCAGTGCGGATAGCCCATCTGAGCGAGAAACTGCTGGAATTTGGCCTCGTCCTGCGCCGGCACCTGGATGCCGCAGAGGATGCGGCCGTAGTCGGCGCCGTGGTTGCGGTAGTGGAACAGGCTGATGTTCCAGTGCTGCCCCATGTGGTCGAGGAAACGCAGCAGGGCGCCGGGGCGTTCGGGAAACTCGAAACGCAGCAGGCGCTCGTCGGCCAGACCGCCGGTGTGGCCGCCGACCATGTAGCGCACGTGCAGCTTGGCGATTTCGTTGTCGGTCATGTCCAGCAGCGGATAACCCTGCTCACGCAGCAACGCCACCAGTTCCTCCTTGTCGCGGGCACCGTCGCGCATCTCCACGCCGACGAAGATGTGCGCCTCGGCGGCGTCGGCATAGCGGTAGTTGAACTCGGTGATGGCGCGCTGGCCCAGCAGCTCGCAGAAGCGGCGGAAACTGCCCGGCCGCTCCGGGATGGTGACGGCAAACAGCGCCTCGCGCTGCTCGCCCAGCTCGGCGCGCTCGGCCACATGGCGCAGGCGATCGAAATTCATGTTGGCGCCCGAGTTGATGGCCACCAGGGTACGGTCGCGCACGCTGACGCGCTGCAGGTAACGCTTCATGCCGGCCACGGCCAGGGCGCCGGCCGGCTCGACGATGGCACGGGTGTCTTCGAAGATGTCCTTGATGGCCGCGCATACCTCGTCGGTGGATACCAGCACCACCTCGTCCACCCACTGCCGCGCCACGCGGAACGGCTCCTCGCCCACCTGCCGCACGGCCACGCCGTCGACGAAGATTCCCACCTGGTCCAGTTGCACCCGCTTATCCGCCTTGAGCGCATCGTGCATGCTGGCCGCGTCGTCGGGCTCGACGCCGATGACCTTGATTTCGGGCCGCAGGTATTTGATATAGGCTGCCACCCCGGCAATGAGGCCGCCGCCGCCCACCGGCACGAACACCGCGTACAGGTCGTCGGCGGAATACTGGCGCAGGATTTCCATGGCCACCGTGCCCTGCCCGGCGATCACGTCCTCGTCATCATAGGGGTGGATGAAGGTACGGCCCTGTTCGTCCGCCAGGCGGCGGGCATGGGTGTAGGCGTCGTCGTAGGCATTGCCGTGCAGCTCGATGCGGGCGCCGCGCCGGCGCACAGCCTGTACCTTGATTTCCGGCGTGGTGCGCGGCATGACGATCAGCGCGTCCAGCCCCAGCTTCTGTGCCGCCAGGGCCACGCCCTGGGCATGGTTGCCGGCGGAGGCGGCGATGACGCCGCGGGCCCGCGCCTCGTCCGACAGCAGGGCGATCTTGTTGTAGGCGCCGCGCAGCTTGAACGAAAAAACCGGCTGCAAATCCTCGCGCTTGAGCAACACCTTGTTGCCCAGGCGGCGCGACAGGCCGGGCGCGGCCGCCAGCGGGGTTTCGCGGGCGACATCGTAAACCCGGGCCTGCAATATCTTTTTGGCGTAATGTTCGAGCATCCGGCTACGATACCAGTTATCCGGCCACGGTGTCAGTGGACGCGCTTGGCGTATAATCGGGGGCCATCAATAAATTCCGCCACGTCAAAGGCCAGGTTTGCGGCGGATGAATAAGCACAAGCAAATATCTCGGAGAGCACAATGACGCAAGACGAAATGAAGAAGGCGGTCGCCAAGGCCGCCCTGGAGCATGTGGTGCCGGATACCATCATCGGCATCGGCACCGGTTCCACCGCCAACCACTTCATCGACTTCCTGGCGGAGATCAAGCACAAGGTGGCCGGCACCGTGGCCAGCTCGGTGGCCAGCGCCGAGCGCCTGAAGAAGCACGGCATCCCGGTGCTGGACCTGAACGAGGTCAGCGAAATCTCCGTCTACGTGGACGGCGCCGACGAAACCAACCGCCGCATGCACCTGGTCAAGGGCGGCGGCGGCGCCCTGACGCGCGAGAAGATCGTAGCGGCGGCCAGCGGGAAATTCGTCTGCATCATCGACGAAACCAAGATCGTGGACGTGCTGGGCAAGTTCCCCCTGCCGGTGGAAGTCATTCCCATGGCACGCAGCTACGTCGCCCGCGAACTGGTCAAGCTGGGCGGCAACCCGGTGTACCGCGACGGCTTCGTCACAGACAACGGCAACGTCATCCTCGATGTGCACGGCCTGGCCATCCAGGAACCCACCGAGCTGGAAGCTCGCCTCAACAACATCGTCGGCGTGGTCACCAACGGCCTGTTCGCCCTGCGCCCGGCCGACGTGGTGCTGGTCGGCACGCCGAACGGCGTCAAGACGCTTTAAACGAGATGTGTCACCGCATCTGTGGGGGATGTCCGGCCATGCCGGACTCCCGCACGGAGCACCATCTATCCGTTCTTTTGTGCTCCATGCAGTGCCTGCCTCGCGTAATTGGCGCTAAACTCGGCAGCAAGGCGGCGGCAAGGAATCGGGCGTGGACATAGCAACCCTGTTGGGACTCATCGGCGGCATAGCCATCATCTTTGCCGCCATCATGACCGGTTCCGATCTGACCATATTCATCAACCTGCCCGGCTTGATGATCGTCATCGGCGGCGCCTCCGCCGCCACCTTGATCAAATTTCCCCTCAGCCACTGCTTCAGCGCCTTGCGCGTGGCCTTCAAGGCCTTCCGCGACGAGCTGGAAAAACCCGTCGACCTCATCCGCCAGGCCAATGAGCTGGCCGCCGTAGTGCGCAAGAACGGCGTATTGGCCCTGGACGGACACCCGGTGGGCAACGACTTCCTGGCCAAGGGCATCCAGCTGGCGGTGGACGGCCTGTCGCCCGAATTCGTACGCAAGGCGCTGCACGAGGATATGGAGCAATCGATGGAGCGGCACGAGGTGGGACAGCGTATCTTTCGCGCCATCGGCGAATCGGCGCCGGCCTTCGGCATGATCGGCACCCTGGTCGGCCTGGTGCAGATGCTGGCCAACCTGCAGGACCCCTCCAGCATCGGCCCGGCCATGGCCGTCGCCCTGCTCACCACCCTGTACGGCGCCCTCATCGCCAACCTCGTCGCCCTGCCCATCGCCGACAAGCTGGAATTGCGCGGCATGCAGGAACGGGTCAACAAGCTGCTCATCATCGAGACCATGACCTGCATCCAGCAGGGACAGAATCCGCGCCTGATGGACGAGGTGCTGGAAGCCTACATCCCACGCCACGAACGGGAACGGCTCAATGCACTGCTGGAGGCCGACAAGGCGCGCAACGAGCCGGAGGAAGGCGGCGGCTAGCCGCCCCATCGGCATGGCGGACAAACACAACCGCGGCGGCGCCCCCTCCTGGATGGTCACCTTCGCCGACCTGATGGCCCTGCTCACCACTTTTTTCGTGCTGCTGCTGTCGGTCTCCCAGATCGACGCCCAGCGTTACAAGCAGATCGCCGGTTCGCTGGAGCGCGCCTTCGGCATCCAGTGGCTGGAGCAGCGCAGCGAGTCGCCGGGCCATGAGGTGCTGATGGAAGGCAAACCGCAGGGCGTGGTGGAACTCCCGGTCACGGCGCCGCCGGCTCCGCCGGAGGAAGCGGAGCAGCCGGCCGAGGACGTGAACCTGCAGCAGTTCCGCCTGAAACTGCAGGAGGACATCCGCGCGGAGCGCCTGGAGGTGGGCCGCAACAGTGAAGGCGAACTGCTGATCAGTTTCCGCCATGAGGCGGCCTTCGAGTCCGGCAGCGACATCCTGCTGCCCGACTTCCACCCGGTCATCGACCGCATCGGCCACCTGATCGCCACCACCCAGGGCACGGTGATCGTCGCCGGCCACACCGACGACCGGCCCATCAACACGCCGCGCTTTCGTTCCAACTGGGACCTCTCCACGGCCCGTGCCGTGTCGGTGGTGCACCGCCTGCTGGAGCTGCACACCGTGGAAGGTACGCGGCTCATTGCCGAGGGTTTCGGCGACACCCGCCCCCTGCTGCCCAATGACAGCGAGGCCAGCCGTGCCCGCAACCGCCGCGTGGAAATACGGATCAAGGATCGGGATGTGACAGGAGTATCCCCATGAGTGCAACGACACCCGGCGCACCGCAACAGGAGCGCCGCAAGTTTTTCCGCATCGACGACGACATCTACCTGGAGTACCGCCGGCTGGACGAGGACGACTATCAGCAACGCCTCAAGCACCCGCCCGGCGCACGTCAGGACAGTTCCGGCCTGGCGCTGCAACTGCACAGCCTGACCACCCAGTCGAGCAACATCCTGTCGCAGATCCGCAAGCGCGACCCGGACGTCGGCCAGTACCTGGCCATCATCGATCGCAAGCTGGAACTGCTCACCCGCGCCCTGCTCGGCGCACAGCTGGGCAACATCAGCGGTCCCAACACCCACGTCAACCTGAGCGGCAACGGCCTCGCCTTTCTGAGCAGCGAAGCACTGGAACGGGACAGCAAACTGGAACTGCGCCTGATGCTGTTTCCCGGCAACACCGTGGTCAACAGTCTGGGAAGGGTTATTCACTGCCTGAACGGCCGCAGCGGTGGCGCACCGTCCTATCGCATCGGCGTCGAGTTCACCCACCTCGCGGAAATCGCCCGCGACGCCCTGGTACGGCACACCCTGGAATTGCAGTCGGCGCGGCTGCGCCAACGGAAGGAAAAAGGGAGCTAGAACCTATCCCGGGAAATCCGCAGTACGAAGACATAACCACGGGGTGCACGGGGAGGTCATGGCGACGCAGCATCTTCCCTGCGTACCCCCGTGTTCCCCGTGGTTTGTCTTTTTGGATCCCGGCATGGCGCCCGCTCCGGCAGTCAAGCCGGGTGGCGCCGGCCTCCTGCCAGGTGCGAACCGCCCTTAGAAGTTGGGCTTGACCGGCGCGTCCTTGTACATCTGCACGCTGGCCATGATCTCGGCCTTGGCGGCCTCGACGTTCTCCCAGCCCTGCACGCGCACCCACTTGCCCTCGTCCAGATCCTTGTAGTGCTCGAAGAAGTGCGCGATCTGGTCCAACAGCGCCGGCGATACGTCGCCGATGTCCTGCACCTTGCGGAAGATGCGGCACAGCTTGTCGATGGGCACCGCCAGCACCTTGGCATCGTCGCCCGACTCGTCGGTCATCTTCAGCACGCCCACCGGACGGCAGCGGATCACCGAACCGGGGATCAGCGGCACCGGGGTCACCACCAGCACGTCCACCGGATCGCCGTCGTTGGACAGGGTGTGCGGCACATAGCCGTAGTTGCAGGGGTAATGCATGGCGGTGTTCATGAAGCGGTCCACGAACATGGCGCCGGTCTCCTTGTCCACCTCGTACTTCACCGGATCGGAATGGGCCGGGATCTCGATGATCACGTTGATGTCGTTGGGAAGATCCTTGCCGGAGCTGACGCGGTCCAGATTCATGGGGGGAAGCCTCTTGCGGAATGCCAAAAAGAAAAGGCCGGCATTATATACCGGCCTTATCTATCTATAAAAGCAAAGCCAGGGGCCGGGGATTCGTCCCGGCCCCTGCCCTGTTACAGCAACGGCACGATGAGCAGCGCCACGATGTTGATGATCTTGATCAGCGGGTTCACCGCCGGGCCGGCGGTGTCCTTGTAGGGATCACCCACGGTGTCACCGGTCACCGCAGCCTTGTGGGCCTCGGAACCCTTGCCGCCGAAGTTGCCTTCCTCGATGTACTTCTTGGCGTTGTCCCAGGCGCCACCACCGGTGGTCATGGAGATGGCCACGAAGATGCCGGTGACGATGGTGCCCACCAGCACGCCGCCCAGCGCCTGCGCGCCGAGGGTCAGGCCGACGATGACCGGCACGGCGACCGGCAGCAACGACGGGATGATCATCTCCTTGATGGCGGCCTTGGTCAGCATGTCGACGCAGGTGCCGTATTCCGGCTTGGCCTTGCCTTCCATGATGCCGGGGATCTCCTTGAACTGGCGGCGCACTTCCACCACCACCGAACCGGCCGCGCGACCCACCGCTTCCATGCCCATGGCAGCGAACAGGTAGGGCACCATGCCGCCGATGAACAGGCCGATGATGACCATGTGGTTGGACAGGTCGAAGGTCAGGATTTCACTGCCATGGCCGGACAGCGCATGGGTGTAGTCGGCGAACAGCACCAGTGCTGCCAGACCGGCGGAACCGATGGCATAGCCCTTGGTCACCGCCTTGGTGGTGTTGCCCACCGCATCCAGCGGGTCGGTGATGTTGCGGATCTTTTCGTCCAGACCGGCCATTTCGGCGATGCCGCCGGCGTTGTCGGTGATCGGACCGTAGGCGTCCAGGGCCACGATGATGCCCGCCATGGACAGCATCGAGGTGGCGGCGATGGCGATGCCGTACAGGCCGCCCAGGCTGTAGGCAGCCCAGATGGCCAGACACACGGCCAGCACCGGAGCGGCGGTGGACTTCATCGACACGCCGAGGCCGGCGATCACGTTGGTGCCGTGACCGGTGGTGGATGCCTGGGCGATGTGGCGCACCGGGCTGAACTCGGTGGCGGTGTAGTACTCGGTGATCCACACCATCGCCGCGGTCAGCGCCAGGCCGATCAGCGAGGCCAGGTACAGGTTCATGGACGACACCAGCTTGTCGCCGATCTGCACGCCCTCGCCCAGGATGTAGGTGGTCACCGGGTAGAAGGCGATGACCGCCAGCACGCCGGAAACGATCAGGCCGCGGTACAGCGCGTTCATGATCTTGCCGCCGTCGCGCGCCTTGACGAAGAAGGTGCCGACGATGGAGGCGATGATGGACACGCCGCCGAGGACCAGCGGATAGATCACCGCCTCGGGGGAACCGGTGATCATCAGGCCGCCCAGTACCATGGTGGCGATGATGGTCACGGCGTAGGTCTCGAACAGGTCGGCGGCCATACCGGCGCAGTCGCCCACGTTGTCGCCCACGTTGTCGGCGATGACCGCCGGGTTGCGCGGGTCATCCTCGGGGATACCGGCTTCGACCTTGCCCACCAGGTCGGCGCCGACGTCGGCGCCCTTGGTGAAGATGCCGCCGCCGAGACGGGCGAAGATGGAGATCAGCGAGCTGCCGAAGGCCAGGCCCACCAGGGCGTGGGTCGCCTCGGTGGCGCTGGCGCCCATGCCGGTGAGGACGGCGAAGTAGCCGGCGACGCCGAGCAGACCCAGGCCGACCACCAGCAGGCCGGTGATGGCGCCGCCCTTGAAGGCGACGTTGAGCGCGGCATTGAGGCCTTCGCTGGCCGCCTGCGCGGTACGCACGTTGGCGCGCACCGACACGTTCATGCCGATGTAGCCGGTGACGCCGGACAGCACCGCGCCGAGGGCGAAGCCGACGGCGGTCTGCCAGCCGAGCGCCGCGAAGATGACCACGAACAGGACCACACCGACGATGCTGATGGTGGTGTACTGCCGGTTCAAATAGGCCTGGGCGCCTTCCTGCACGGCCGCGGCGATTTCCCGCATGCGGTCGTTGCCGGTGGGCTTGCCCAGTATCCAGCTGATGGATACGGCACCATATACCAGTGCCGCCACGGCACAGGCCAATGCAAACCACAATCCACTACTCATACTCGCTTCCTCCTGTATTGGTGAATTTCTTCTTTACCGGAAACTGATTAATCGCAATTACACCCCATAAAGCACAAAGGGGAGCTAACGCTCCCCTTTGTCATCATTACTTCTTCAACTCGTAAGTTGTTTTCAGCTTTTTCGCCACCGCGACGTTCTTCAGCGTCACGTACTGCGGCAACCCGTTCTTGTACGGCGGGTAGTCCTCGCCCTTCATCAGCGGCGCCAGGTACTCGCGGCACTTCTCGGTGATGCCGAAGCCGTCCTTGGTGATGAAGTTCTTCGGCATCATCTTCTCGACGTTGGCCACCTTGGACAGCGGGGCCATGCCCACCTTCCACTTATAAGGAGAGCTGGAGACGCGGTCGATGGTCGGCATCACCGAGTTGTGACCCTTGAGGGCGAACTCCACCGCCGCCTTGCCCATGGCATAGGCCTGGTCCACGTCGCTCTTGGAGGCGATGTGGCGGGCGGCGCGCTGCAGGTAGTCGGCCACACCCCAGTGGAACTTGTGACCCAGAGCTTCCTTGACCATGTTGGCGACCACCGGCGCGGCGCCGCCCAGCTGGGCGTGGCCGAAGGCGTCGCGGGTGCCCTGCTCGGCCAGGAACTTGCCGTCGGGCCAGTGACAGCCCTCGGAGACCACCACGGTGCAGTAACCGAACTTCTTCACCATGGCGTCGACCTTGGCCAGGAACTTCTTCTGGTCGAACTCCACCTCGGGGAACAGCACGACGATGGGCAGTTCCTGATCCTTGGTGGAGGCCATGGCGCCGGCGGCGGCAATCCAGCCGGCGTGACGGCCCATCACCTCCAGCACGAACACCTTGGTGGAGGTGGCGCACATGGAGCGCACGTCATAGGTCGCCTCCAGGGTGGAGACGGCGATGTACTTGGCCACCGAGCCGAAGCCCGGGCAGTTGTCGGTGATGGGCAGGTCGTTGTCCACGGTCTTGGGCACGTGGATGGCCTGGACCGGATAGCCCATGCTCTCGGACAGCTGGGACACCTTGTAGCAGGTGTCGGCGGAGTCGCCGCCGCCGTTATAGAAGAAGTAACCGATGTTGTGGGCCTTGAACACCTCGATCAGGCGCTCGTACTCGGCCTTGTTGGCCTCCAGGCTCTTCAGCTTGAAGCGGCAGGAGCCGAAGGCGCCGGACGGGGTGTGGCGCAGGGCGGCGATGGCCTTGGCCGATTCCTTGGAGGTGTCGATGAGGTCTTCGGTCAGGGCGCCGATGATGCCGTTGCGGCCGGCGTAGACCTTGCCGATCTTGTCCTTGTGCTTGCGGGCGGTCTCGATGACGCCGCAGGCAGAGGCATTGATGACGGCGGTCACGCCGCCGGACTGGGCATAGAAGGCATTCTTTTTCTTTGCCATGGTGCTTGGTTGCTCCCGTTCGATAGTGAAATTAGCGGTCTTGTTTTGCCGTTTGCTTCGCCTCGTGGTCCGCCTGCACCTGCAGCAGGGTGACCGTGCACTCGGCCAGATTGTCGAACTCGTCTATGCCGGTGCCGAATTGCTGGTGTACCCGATAGAAGAACTGGGCGCGGTAACGCCGGTCTCCCACCTTGGAAATTACGAAGTTGACGCCGTCCTCGCGCCAGAACAGAACCGGGCAGGGGGTCAGGGTGCTGGAATGGGGGTCGAGACGCAACTCGGCGTCGCCCTGTTCGATCTCGATCTCGCGTCCGTAACGCTGCCGGAGAGTGTCATGCACGGTCCACAATTCGGACTCGGTAAAATCAGGAATGGAATTCATCGATCACCAACGGCCGCTTTGCGCATTTTTTGTATCAATTTCACCCGGATACATTGACTTGAGTATAAAACTGCGATTAGCTTAATCGCATGCTACTTGTAAAGGTAATGCATTTTGTATATGTGGCTATGGAAAAAACTTAATAATCGCGCGTAACAGCCGTTTAAGTCACCTGACGGAGAGGGATACATGAGAATCGTATTGTTGGGGGCGCCCGGATCGGGCAAGGGTACACAAGCCAAACTGCTGGTCGACAAATACCACGTTCCGCAAATTTCCACCGGTGATCTGTTGCGTGCCGCCGTGGCCGCCAACTCCCCCCTCGGCCAGCGGGCCAAGGCGGCGATGGAGGCTGGCCAGCTGGTGTCCGACGACATCGTCCTCGGCATCATCGAGGAGCGCCTGTCGCAGCCGGACGCCAAGCGGGGGTTCATCCTCGACGGCTTCCCGCGCAACATCCCCCAGGCCGAAGCCCTCGACGGCATGCTGGCCAAGCTGGGGATGCCGATCGAGTCCGCCCTGCTCATCGATGTCGACTTCGACATCCTGCTGCAGCGTCTGACGGGCCGCCGCACCTGCGAGTCCTGCGGCCAGATGTACAACATCTATACCACGCCACCCCGTCTGGAGGATCGCTGCGACAAGTGCGGCGGCAACCTGCGCCACCGCGCCGACGACAATGAGGAAACCATCGGCAACCGCCTGCGTGTTTACGAAGCGCAGACGGCTCCGCTCATTGAGTACTTCCGTCGGCAAGGGAAACTCCATACAATCAACGGTATCGGTGAGATCGACGAGATCTTCGATGCGATTAACGGAACCTTGAAAACCTCAACCAAGCACAAGGGGGAAAAAACCATGGAAGCTGAACAGAACGAGGCCAACAAACCGGCAACCGCCGAGGCCGCCACCAAGAAACCCGCGGCCCGCAAAAAAGCTGCAAAGAAGGCCGCCCCCAAGAAAAAGGCAGCTGCCAAGAAGGCCGCTCCGAAGAAGAAAGCTGCTGCCAAGAAGGCCGTAGCCAAGAAGAAGGCTGCTCCGAAGAAGAAGGCAGCCGCCAAGAAGAAGGCCGTCAAGAAGGCAGTAGCCAAGAAGAAGGCCGCTCCGAAGAAGAAGGTCGCCGCCAAGAAGAAGGCCGTCAAGAAGGCAGTAGCCAAGAAGAAGGCCGCTCCGAAGAAGAAGGCAGCCGCCAAGAAGAAGGCCGCTCCGAAGAAGAAGGCAGTAGCCAAGAAGAAGGCCGCTCCGAAGAAGAAGGCAGTAGCCAAGAAGAAGGCTGCTCCGAAGAAGAAGGCAGCCGCCAAGAAGAAGGCCGCTCCGAAGAAGGCAGTAGCCAAGAAGAAGGCTGCTCCGAAGAAGAAGGCAGCTGCCAAGAAGAAGGCCGCCAAGAAGAAATAAGCCTTCTGGCAGTCGGTACTAAAGAAACGGCCACCCTCGGGTGGCCGTTTTTTTTGTGTCGTCAGGCGCCGGACGGAAGAAGGATGCCGCGCCGGCCGCCGCTTCGGCTACAGCACTATATAGAGGAAGGAAAAGAAGGGGGCCCGGCGCCGCCGGGCCCCGATAGGGGCACGATGAGTCCGCGGGATCAGCGGTAGTTGGGGTCGACCCAGCAGCGGGGCAGCGCCTCGCCGGAGGGGAACATCAAGTCCGACTTGGCGAAGTTGGCCGGATCCTGCATCTCCTCGCCGGCGTGGAACCGGCCCGCCAGCTTGCTGCGGTAGGGGTCGACGAGGGACTTCATGTCGAGGACTTCCACCAGGTCGCCACTGGGCGCGTGCTTGAGGTACATGGCTGCTCCTTTCGTTCGTGATTACAACCCATCTCAATAATCGAACATCCAAGAATTAACCACGGGGAACACAGGGCGCACAGGGTTATAAATCAGGTACTGGCCAGTTTTCCCCTGTATCCCCCGTGGTTCAACGGCTTTGGGTTGAGCTATCGCAGCGAGTGGAGTTGTCGCGCCGAGGCTCGCGCCTCAGAACGCGCCCATCTCCAGGTCGGCGGTAATGCTCTCCAGGCCAGTGCGGGCACAGCGCTCGTCCTGCTCGCCGCTGGGGGCGCCGCTGACGCCGACGCCGCCGAGGATCATGCCGCCGGCAGTAATGGGCAGGCCACCGGCGCTGAACACCAGCCCTTCCACCTTACCCACCGAGAACGGCGCCGTAAAGCGGTTCTCCATGGCCGAGGTGGCACTGTTGAAGGACAGGGCGGTATAGGCTTTTTGCCTGCTGATGAGCAGGGTGAGGTCCGGCGCCAGCACGTCGCGCAACACCACCTGGGGGTGGCCGCCGCGGTCCATTACGGTGACCGCGATCTGCACGCCTTCCTTGCGGCACTGGGCGATGGTGGCCTGGGCCAGCTTGAGCGCCATCTCCATGGACAGGCGCTTGATGTTGACGATGGGCGCGGCATCCTCGGCCGACGCAGGGGCGGCGGCGCCCAGGGCCAGGGCGCCCGCCAGGGTGATGCCGAACAGCTTGTTCTTGTTCATGACTCCTCCTTATTAAAGGCAGTGGCAAGTTACAAGATACAAGATACAAGTGAACGGCGCTGTATTCCTTTTCCACAGCCCCTCCCGCACGTAGGGTGCGCACCGCGCACCACTGCCGCCAGGTAATCAAGGCACGGTGCGCGATGCGCACCCTACAACAGCACCCTCTCGATGCCGCCGCGTTGCACCTGATCGATGAAGCCGCGCTGCCAGTCCTCGCCGTGCAGCCGGCGCACCAACTCCACCACGATGTAGCCCGCCTCGGCCCCGGTGTCGTCGCGGTAGCGCGACAGGCCCTGCTGGCAGGCGGGGCAGGAGGTGAGGATCTTGACCTCGCCCTCGCTGCGTTCCTGTCCGGTGAGCTGGCGGATCCCCTTGTGCAGTTCCTCTTCCTTGCGGAAGCGTACCTGGCTGGCGATGTCCGGCCGGCTGATGGCGAAGGTGCCCGCCTCGCCGCAGCAGCGATCGGACAGTAGCACGTCCTGCCCCAGCAGGGTCGACGCCACCTTCACCGGGTTGTGGCGCTTCATCGGCGTGTGGCAGGGGTCGTGGTAGAGGAACTTCTGCCCCGGCACACCCTCCAGCTTGACGCCCTTCTCCATCAGGTACTCGTGGATGTCGAGCAGGCGGCAGCCGGGGAAGATGTCGCTGAAGCGGTAGCCCAGCAGCTGGTCCATGCAGGTGCCGCAGGAGACGATGACCGTCTTGATGTCCATGTAGTTGAGGGTGTTGGCCACACGGTGGAACAGCACCTGGTTGTCGGTGGAGATGCGCTTGCCGCGCGCCTCGTCGCCGGCGGAGGTCTGCGGGTAGCCGCAGCACAGATAGCCCGGCGGCAGCACCACCTGGGCGCCGCTGTGATATAGCATGGCCAGGGTCGCCATGCCCACTTCCGAGAACAGGCGTTCGGAACCGCAGCCGGGGAAGTAGAACACCGCCTCGGCATCCTCACCCGTCCGCGCCGGGTCGCGCAGGATGGGGACGGTCTTGGCGTCCTCCACCCCGAGCAGGGCGCGCATGGGCTGGGCCGGCACACCGGCCGGCATGGGCTTCTTGACGAAGTTGACCACCTGGGCGCGTACCGTCATCGGCCCGGTGGTGCCCTGCGGGCGGCCGCGGCCGAGCAGGCCGAAGCGCTTGAACAGGCGGTAGCCGAGGCGCTGCCCGGCGTAGCCCCACTGGATCAGCGCGGTACGCATCAGCTTGATGGTGCGCGGGTCGGTGACGTTGAGGAAGGCCATGGACAGGGCGGTGCCGACGCTGCGCCGCTTCTGGCCGCGGGCGCGCAGGATGTTGCGCATCAGGATCGACACGTCGCCGAAGTCGATATTGACCGGGCAGGGATTGGCGCACTTGTGGCAAACGGTGCAGTGGTCGGCCACGTCGTTCATTTCGTCGAAGTGGCGCACCGAGATGCCGCGCCGGGTCTGCTCCTCGTAGAGGAAGGCCTCGATGATCAGGCCGGTACCCAGGATCTTGTTGCGCGGCGAATACAGCAGGTTGGCGCGCGGCACGTGGGTGTTGCACACCGGCTTGCACTTGCCGCAGCGCAGGCAGTCCTTGACCATGGTATTGAGCTGGTCCAGCTCGCTCGCCTCCAGGATCAGGGCCTCCTGCTGCAACAGGCGCAAGGACGGGGTGTAGGCGTTGGCCAGCCCGGAACCGGCCAGCAGCTTGCCGCGGTTGAAGCGTCCCTCCGGGTCCACCGTCTGCTTGTAGCCGGCGAAGGCCGCCACCGTGTCGTCGTGCAGGAACTGGAACTTGGTGATGCCGATGCCGTGCTCGCCGGAGATGACGCCGCCGAGGGATTCGGCCAGGGCCATGATGCGCTCCACCACCCGCTCAGCTTCCTGCAGCATGGCGTAGTCGTTGGAGTGCACCGGGATGTTGGTGTGCACGTTGCCGTCGCCGGCATGCATGTGGGTGGCGACGAACAGGCGGCTGGCGCGGATGCGGCCGTGGATGGCGTCGAGCCGCTCGCGCACCGCGGCCATGTCGCGGCCGGAGAAGATTTCCTTCAGCGGCCGCTCCACCTCGCGGCGGTAGGAGATGCGCAGCTCGCGCCGCTGCATCAGGTTGAACAGGGTGTCGCCCTCCTGCACCCGCGGCAGCAGCTCGCTGCCGACCAGGGCCGGATGACTGGCGGCCGGCGCATCGGGCTGGGCCAGGATAGCCTGCCAGCGCCCCTGCACCGCCAGCAGCAGTTCGCGCGCCGCCTGCTTCTTGCCGTCGACGATGGCGTCGTTTTCGGCGCTGGCCTCGTAGTCGGCGGCCTGCTCCAGTTCCGGCAGGTCGCCGGCCAGGTAGTCCAGCACCGCGTCGATCATGCGCAGCTTGTTCTGCGTCGACTGCTCGATGTTGATGCGTTCGATGCCCTCGCTGTACTCGCCCAGCTTCTCCAGCGGGATCACCACGTCCTCGTTGATCTTGAAGGCGTTGGTGTGGGCGGCGATGGCGGCGGTGCGGGCGCGGTCGTGCCAGAAGCGGTGACGGGCCTCCGGACTCACCGCGATGAAGCCCTCGGCCTCGCGCGCGTTGGCCATGCGCACCACCATGGAGGCGGCCTCGGCCACGGCGTTCTCGTCGTCGCCGGCGATGTCCGCCAGCAGCACCATCTTGGGCAGCTCCTTGCGCGGCGCCTTGGTGGAATACTTCACCGCGCGCACATAGCGCTCGTCCAGGTGCTCCAGCCCGGCCAGCACTACACCGGGCAACCCGTCCAGGTAATCCTTGGTCTCGACGATGGCCGGCACTGCCTTGCGCAGGTCGGCGCCGAAAAACTCCAGGCAGACCGTGCGGATGTGGGATGGCATGCGGTGCACCACGAAGCGCGACGAGGTGATGAGGCCGTCACAGCCTTCCTTCTGCACGCCGGGCAAGCCGCCGAGGAATTTGTTGGTAACGTCCTTGCCCAGGCCGCTCTTGCGCAGCTCGCTGCCGGGGATGCGCAGCACCTGCGCCTCGCCCACCGGGGTCCTGCCGTCCGGCTCGAAACGGGACACGCGGAACTCGGCGTATTCCTGTTCGTGGATCTTGCCCAGGTTGTGATTGAGGCGCTCCACCTCGATCCAGTCGGCATCGGGCGTCACCATGCGCCACCAGGCCAGGTTGTCCAGGGTGGTGCCCCAAAGCACCGCCTTCTTGCCGCCGGCGTTCATGGCGATGTTGCCGCCGATGCAGGAGGCGTCCTGCGAGGTGGGGTCCACGGCGAAGACATAACCGGCCGCCTCGGCCCGTTCCGCCACCCGCCGCGTCACCACGCCCGCCTCGACGAACAGGGTGGGCACCTTGCCGTCCACGCCGGGCAGCTCGCTCAATTCCACCTCGTCCATGCGCAGCAGCTTCTCGGTGTTGATCACCGCCGAGTCGGCATGGAGCGGCACGGCGCCGCCGGTATAGCCGGTGCCGCCGCCGCGCGGGATCACCGTCAGGCCCAGCTCGATGCAGGTCTTCACCACACCGGCCACTTCACGCTCGGTGTCAGGGGTAACCACCACGAAGGGATATTCCACGCGCCAGTCGGAGGCATCGGTGACGTGGGACACGCGAGCCAGGCCGTCGAACTGGATGTTGTCCTTGCGCGTGACGCGGGCCAGGCGGCGCTGCACCTGGCGGCGGCGCTCGGCCTGGTTGGACAGCCAGCTTTCGAATTCACGTACCGCGGCACGGGCGGCGTCCGCCAGCTGCAGGGCCAGCTCGTTGCCGCCGGCGCGGGCGACGATCTGATCCAGGCGGTGATGCAGGGCATGGGCCAGGGAGTCCCAGCGCTTGCTGTTCTCGATCAGGTCGTCCTGGATGAAGGGGTTGCGGGTGATGACCCACATATCGCCCAACACCTCGAACAGCATGCGGGCGGAACGGCCGGTGACGCGCTCGGCACGCAGGCGGTTCAGGACTTCCCACATCTCCGCGCCGAGGAAGCGAATGATGATTTCGCGGTCGGAAAAGGAGGTGTAGTTATAGGGAATTTCGCGTATGCGGGCGGGGGTATCGCTGCTCATCGGGATCGGCCATGGGTAAGCTCAGGCAAGGGCCGGATTGTACCACGGGGGGGCTAAGCCAAGAACCGCGACGGCCCAAGGCACTGCACAGTAGGAGCGGATCGTATTCGCGACCTGCGTGCCCAAGTTCGGACAACTATCGCGGATACGATCCGCTCCTACGGAAAATCTATAGATCAGAAACGCCCGACCTTGACCAGGCGCTTGCTCCAGTACTCGTTGGACAGCGAGGCGTATTCCACCTTTTTGCCGCTGGACGGGGCATGGACGAAGCGGCCGTTGCCCAGGTAGATGCCGACGTGGGACGGCTTGCCGTCGATGTGGAAGAACAGCAGATCGCCCGGCGCCCTTTGCGCATAAGGCACCGTCCGGCTGCCGGAATACTGCGCCCCCGTGCTGCGCGGGACCGTGCGCCCGGCCTGGGTATAGGAATAATGCACCAGGCCGCTGCAATCGAAGCCGCGCGGGGTATTGCCGCCGTAACGATAGGGCTTGCCCACCATCTGCTGTGCCACCGCCACCACCCGTGGCGTCGCTGCCGCCGGGGCGGACTGTGCCGGCGGCCGGTCGATGGGCTCCAGCGAACCGCAGCCTGCCAGCGCGAGCAGTGCCGCGCCCAGCATGGCGCGCATCATGGTCCTGGAAGCGTTAGGCAAATGCATGGTGCCGATTATGGCCGCGAAAGCTCGCCTTCGGCCACCTTCTTGCCGCCGGAATAGATGGCGATGCGGTTGCCGTCACGCATGAGTTCCATGCACGCCTTGTTGCCGGCCAGCCTGCCGCTGAGCCACTCGCGGCAATACTGCCCGCTGTCGCTCACCCACCAGCGCGCCGCCGCGCCGCTCTTGTCCGCCAGGGTGCCGTCGGCGCGGAACTCCAGGGTATAGGCCGACTGGGTACGCAGGTAGATGCCGTTCAGCGTGGCGCCGCTGAGCAGGGCCTCCACCTCGGCCTTGTTGTGCAGGTAGTCCCCGGCGGCGGCGCTGCCGGCCAGCAGGGTCAGGGCCATCAGGGTCAACAGGCGGATCATGGGGCGTCCTCGGGGTTGCCGGTGTTGGGGGGAGGATAGCGCATTGTGGGGGTGGGCTCACCAGTGGGGGCTTATTGGGGTGGGTTGGAAAGATTGGGTTTGTTGCGCTATCGCGCGTTTTATTGGGTCGGGGTTCCGCCCCTGTGTCATGCGTTTTTGTGCGCTGCGCGCGCTGATTTAGGCGGGGGATTCCGTCCCCCTGCGCCGGGTTACTTTCTTTTGTCTCGCCAAAAGAAACTAACGAAAGAAAAGGCGACCCGATTGCCGCGCCCTGCGGGT
>NPIF01000658.1_pt1 | contig 45484 bp, 46 predicted proteins | sample 8637461 | NCBI WGS metagenome assembly NPIF01 (sample SAMN07420641, study PRJNA396082) | bioreactor metagenome | isolation source: sample BR12 brine-fed electro-methanogenic bioreactor BR | place: Japan: Kochi | collected 2016-12-09
GATATGGTCGTTGGGCAGCGCCTTTCAGATTATGAAGATAATGCTTTTCGCGCACTGCATTTCATGGGAAATAAGTTGATCTGCGGATTGATAAATTCGATCTTTAATTCTTCACTCAAAGATCCTTTATCAGGCTATCGAGCATTCACGGATGAAGTTGCACAGCGAATCCCAGTTGTGGCGGGTGGATTCGATATCGAAACAGAATTGACACTTCAGATGTTATATAGGCGCTTGATCATTGAAGAAGTGGTCATTCCTTATCGAGCTCGTCCGGACGGAAGCGAATCAAAATTAAGTACTTTCAGAGATGGATTCAAGATCTTCTTTAAAATATTCCTCATATTACGATCCTATAAACCTCTTGCTTTCTTTGGCAGCATCGCAATTGTTTCTGAGATCATCTCTCTCGGAAGTGGGCTGACGATGTTGATAAACCATCTCGAACACGGAAAAGAACTTGGTTTATTCCTGCCCATTTTATGTGCATGTTCTTTTGTGATTGGGATTTTCTTTATTGCCATTGGTTCAATGCTGAACCTTTTAAATTTCCGGTTATTGGAAATCTCCAGCGTACTTGAAAAACAGATCTATCGTTCAACACTAAAAGACGAATAGAAATCTCGGATAGCCCCGTTAAAATCTAACAGGATTTCTTTGATCCCAAAACTTATTTTCACCTGAACCAAATGACCCTAGCTTTTCATGAGGAAAAGTAGAGAAGATTGCTGCATACCTATCAATGCTAAACCGATTGTGGAAAGCAATAAACCATATAACAATATGGGAAATATTTCTGGTTTGCGCAACTTGATTTCTCCGTTACGATAACCGCCCCTTAGCACAAAGATCATCATTTCTCATGTAATAGCATATATGACCAGGCGGTTGATCTTCAAGTTGGGCGAAAATATGATACCCTCGTTTTTTATAGAAATCGGCTGCTTGAAAATCGGTTGTTTCCAGATAAGCCCGATTCACTTTCATTTCAATCGCTTCTGTTTCAGCGCGATCCATCAAGACTGTCCCAATTCCTGATTTTCGATGGGCTTCTTCCACCCAGAGGACATCAACATGCAACCAACCCCAAGAAATGTCACCAAAAAGGCCACCAATTATCTCGTTCTGAGGAGAATATGCAAATATATTTAATTCTTTATAAGGAAAAACTCCGCTTTGCCGATTGTTAAAGTCGACGAATCTCTTTGTAACATATTCTCTTTCATTCTTCGCTGGACATTCTTTCAGCGTGATCAAGATATCATGTTCCATAAGTCAATTCCCAAGATACTCCTTGCCATACTAAGAAGTTGGCAAGGAGATCTTATATTTAAAACCAAAGAAGATTATCTTTAGTAATTTCCAGGAGTTAATCTGAAAGAAGACCACTTACAGATGTTTCCAGTGCCAGCAGCATCATATCCTTGAAAGCATTCTGACGCGCTTCTGCGGAGAGATTCTGTTCCTTTTTAAAAACACTATCCGATACGGTCAACAAACAAGCGGCTTCCTTATTCAAAGCTTTGGCATTTGCAAATAAGGCAAACGCCTCCATCTCGCCAGCGATGACTCCATATTCCTTCAATTCCTCCTCCCAGTGGCTATCCTGAGAAGAGTAGAAAACGTTACCGGAAGCAATATTTCCCTCATGTACAACGATGTTATTCGTCTTGGCGACCTTTTTTACTGCCGCATTGACCCGACGACTGCCCGGAATAAGCTTGTCGGTAATGCCGTGGGCTTCTTTGGCGAAAGTCTCACTGGAATAAGCCTGATCGGTGAGAATGATATCCATCACGTTCAGGTCAGGGTCAGCCGCCCCACAGGAACCAATGCGTATGATCAGGTCAACATCATAGAATTTGAACAGTTCATAGGAGTAGATACCGATGCTGCCGAAGCCCATACCGGAACCCATCACACTCACAGGTTTTCCTTTATAAGTGCCAGTAAAACCGAGCATGCCGCGCACCTGGTTGAATTGCTGTACATCTTCAAGATAAGTCTCAGCGATCTTCTTGGCTCGCAGCGGGTCACCAGGCATGAGGACGACCTTGGCAATTTGATCTTTCGAGGTTGCTTCAATATGGGGGGTAGGAATTTTCGTCATATTAGCTCACTTTCTTAAATCATATTAATAAAGCTATAGTTAAATCGTAGAAAGAATATATTATCACAAGGTGAACCTACCACGCTGCATTTCAATCAAAATTAATTATTTCCTAGACCCGCAGCTGGGAAGGTAGCACTTGATTTTGGAGAAGGTGCAGGAAACGCTTCTTCCTATCCTTTCCCTTCTTCAGGTAATCATCCACCAACTGGTACCCAAGCGGGTAGAGGCATGCATAGGAGCGGAACATAGGATTCTTCAGAAATTCCAATGATTTAAACGCATGATCCTTGGAACTTAACCCATACTCCAAGTGGTAATCGATCACTTCCTGATCAGGTGCTTTTCGATCATGCAGCATCAGGACCAGGTTTATGTTCAACAAGTCCACTTGTTTCCATGTCTTGGTTATTTGATAGATACCAGCACCATCAAATTCTGAGATATGCAGTTCGTCCAGCATGAATTGGAAAAATTCGATAACCTGTTCGGGGGATGCCGCAGCGTTGAGCGCATTTTCCCCGATGCCCTCCGCCAGAACACTGGCGGGGGTATTCAATAGATTTATGCTGGCTTCCAGGTATCCCTTGCCCTTATACAAAACACTTTCTTTCATTGCATTATCAGTATGATGTCCCGGATAGGCTTCATGCGCGATGAACATGGGCAATGCCGAGAGAAAAGTGGGCAGATCCGTATTGAATTCAACGCGAGACTGATACTCCCCCTGGTACCAGTTATAACCTTTCCAGGGTTTGTCGTTCACCAGTACATATTCGCAACCTTCTTTTTCCGGCATAGGAACGAATTCATGTGTCAGTCGCTGAAGTTCAGAGGAGATCTGTCGAATGAACGATAAGAGCTTCTCATTGGGAATCGCGGTGGCCTCACGGAAATCTTGCATTCTTTCAGGTAATGACCCCTTCCCGGGAAGAAGCGTATCCAATTGGTTGTGGATATGTTCAAAGACCTCTTCTTCAACCCACGATGGCGTAAGGCCAAAGAGACGCTGCATTTCTTCCACTACGCTGATCTCTTTTCCACCAAGGATTTGGATCATTGTCTGCATGGCGATCAACTGCGCCAATAAGAAATCTTTTCTTTCATCCGGCAGCGTCTCATCTTCGACCGTAGAATTGAAGATACGCTCCGCACGCGACGACAACTCAGGTAGCGCTGGTTTGGGCTGTGCTAACAGATCTGTCTTGATCTGTGGAGGTCCAAAATAGGCATCCACGTAATCGGGGAAATAGCGGTCGATAGAAAAAGCCAACTCAACATATTCTTGTGCTTGCTTCCATTCAGTCATGATAGCTCCTTTACGTTTCCATTTTCTTCACCAACAGAACTTCTCTACCGCAATTACGAACCAAAACCGCATACTTCCAAATATGAATATATTAATAAAACTTACAAGCCTTTCTCCATTTTCGCTACCAGTGCATCTACGAAGGAAAGAGCAGGCATCCCATCGATAACATCATGATCAAAAGCAATTGTCAGATGCAATATATCCCTTTTTTCGATATTACCTTTGTAGATAGCCGGTTTCTTATTCAACGAACCAATCCCTATGCTCAGTGGATGCATACTGGTAGGGATGATCCATCCACTAATACGACCCACCGTGCCAAGGGAGGTTACGATTACCGTACCCATCATTTTTTGCACTCGTTGTGGGGACCGCAAGATGAAATTTCGTATCACAAATAAACGAAGCCATTGCGGCAAGCCAGCAGCCAATCGCAACCAGAATTGACCCTTTTCCTTCCCCAAGACATAGTCTCCTTCATCTTCGATGGATTGGTTGACCGCAGCAGCGATCTCTTCATATATATTGAAATGCGTTTTATGATTGACATCGTGTAAAACGAGAGGCAGCGGGACTCGAACTCCATCCACTTCTTTTTCTACTATGGTGGAGATATTGATATTCTTGGGAACTTTGATAATTCTCGTCCCCTTCTGAATGCCATTAATGGGGGGATGTTCAGCTACTGAATCTGCGAGCAGCTTGAGAAAATAAGCCAGAAAGGATGTCTTCACCCCACTTGCTCGAATCTCTTTTATCTTTTTCAGCATCAATGTGACATCGACTTCCAGCAATGCCCGAACATAATGGATGTCTCTTCCAATCCTGCCTGTATCGGATGTAAACACTCGCGACCCTGGATAGCGAAACGTAAGAAACTCTTCATCCGGCATAGAGGACCTCATTTACATATTCTTTTCAACTATAGCACGATTAATGGGTGTGAAATACCATATTTAATACTTCTCGCTGCAGCAGGAAGAATTTAAAAGAATCCCCGATGGACATCGGGGATTCTGCTTTTTATGTAAGTTCTTATCTAAAATTCTTCAAACAATTCACTCTTTGCATTGCAGATGGGACAATTATCCGGATGTTCATCCACACCAGTCCATCCGCACACCGGGCAGACATAGAGTTTCTCCACCTGTGCATCCTTATCGGCATCCACTGCGGTTTTGGCATTTTCATACATCACAGCATGGACCTTTTCCGCCTCGCGCGCCCAACGGGTTGATCGCAAGGCACCACGTTCTTCCTGCAGTTCCGCGACAGCCATGTAGGCGGGATACATTTCTTCTACTTCAAAGAGCTCCCCTTGCATTCCCGTTTCAAGATTGGCAGAAGTATCCCCAAGTTTCTTCAGGACCTTGAAATGGCTAGTCGCATGTACACGTTCGGCATATGCATTGGCGCGAAAGATACGCGCAACATTGGGGAAGCCGTCCTTTTCTGCCTGATCCGCAAAGATGAGATATTTCATATGTGCCTGGCTCTCACCGGCAAAAGCAGCTTCCAGATTAGCTTTGGTCATTTCTCGCATTGGTGTTTCTCCTTATCGATTTTTAATTGATCCACTCCCATTATATTGGAATAAAGATGAAGTAGATGATTTTTTCTTTAGGAAATAGGCAGTAAGGATATTGAGAAGCATGAACAGCAATCCCAAAAGTGGATTGCTTACGATCACAGGGAGTAGAGCATAATCGGTGGAAGCATGCACAAAAGCGGTCAGCCATAGATTGCCACTTAGCAGATAGATAGTGCCGAAGAAACACCAGGAAATTAGGTTGAGTAATAGATCAAATAAGATGGATAAACTCAGTGTATGCTTTCGCAGTCCGATCGACAGATAACCTGGCAGATGCCACAAGGCAAAAGCCATGGCGGTGAGCATCACAGTCAACCAACCTTTGGGTTTCTTTTGCGAACGCGAAATCCAATTGAAGAGCAATCCGGCGAAGAATAATTCTTCTCCGAATCCGGTCAGCAGCCAATTATTGAGAAGCGCATCCAAGCGATAAGTCTGTCGCAGGATCGGGTATTGCAGTCCACAAGCATTAAGCAATGCTAAAAGCAAAATGAGGAGTAGATAAGAGAACGAGATACCACCCACTGCCAGGATGAATGATCTCCAGGAAATGCCAATTGTCAGCCAGGAAACTCGAAAAAGTAAGAATAGAATGAGCGTAACCAGAACAAAGAAAAGCTGCGCGATCAAGAGCGTGTTTGGATTGTAACCCGCGGTTGGATACAGGACAAACCAGACCAATACCTGAATAGTAAAAGCGATAATGAAAAATAGCAGTGACTGATAACCAAACTTCTTATGCTGCATCTGAATATTCTCCTTAGAAAAACATGTAGATTTCAAATCTTGCGTTCTTTTCCCAAACCTATTCCCGTCTATCTGAGAGCATAATTAATAACATGCGAATGGGAATTTAAAAATAGGAGTGGTTTTCGATTCCAGTATCGTACATGTGGTCAATTCTCAAATGTTAGGCATGGTTGAAATATACACTCTGTGTATGGTAAGGTATATCAAAGTTTTTTTCTGGAGGGATCATGAAACCAAAAAGCATTGTAGTTCTTTTATTAATTCTTGGATTATCTTTATGCCTGCAAGGGTGCAAGACAAGCGAGCAATCCACCGGAACGCCCACTGCTCCCCCAAGCAAACCATCCCCCGCCAGCCCAACGCAAACTCCCGCCCCTACCTCAAGTCCTACCCCTGAATACTACGCAACATGGAGCGGGGATTGGCATTATTGGACCGGAACTGAAGAGAACAGTCCAGATTTCGAATTCATTGAAGCGCAGATGACAACATTCACTCTTGAAGGAAAAGAGATCCTGGCTGAAATAAAAATGATGGATGATGTGCACGCCATTCGAGCAGCAGTGAGCGAAGATGGTATCACAGCAACCGGGAACGTGAGTTATGCAGATGGAAGATCAGGTCCGGTGGAAATGATGATACATAAAGACGGGGATAGTTTTATCGGTAACCTGGATGATAATATCGTCTTTTGCGGTTCCCGTACCATGGATGAGAAACCTGAACCCTGCTATCTAGATATTCGCGGCGAATGGGGTGGAGAATGGGTGATCTGGTTCGGACCGGAGGAAACGGAAGCAATTATTGTCCTTAAAGTAGAAGGGGATCAAATCTCAACACTGATCTATGATTTCACCGGTACAATAAGCGCAGATGGGCGGACAATTACAGGGGAGATCAGTGAAATGGGATTTACCGGAATAGTGAACGCAGAAATGTTAGGTAACAATGTACAATTCCGTGGGAATATCAGCGGACTATTCCCGTTCTGTGGCAGCATCGTTGGTGGCTCCAAACCCGACCCCTGCATGGGCCCTTAATCAGTCTACGTTTTCAATCTTTAGTTAAGATAAAAGAGGTGTGCATTGCAGTAAGCACACCTCTTATCATTTCGTATGTGCAATTAAGTTATTCTTCAGATTTCTTCTCAGCAGCTTCACCTTTTAGGGGTTTGCGGAAATAAGCCAGGGCAAGAACGGTAACGCCCGCTGCGATGAGGACGACAGGTCCGACAATATCGTCCGCTCCGCCTGTTACCAATACGATAGCTGCGATGATCAACATGACCAATGCGGGATACTTTGCCCAATCGGTCGAATATTTATCGCGCAGCAGCCACAGTACACCGAATGTCAACCCTACACCACCCAAAAAGATCTCTGCAGGGAAAGATACATTCAGGAATTCCTCGATACCAAGTCCCAGGGCGATGCTGGTGAAAACACCGGCGGGAATGAGCGCCCACCAATTCTGCTTTGACCAGAAATAGACCACGAAGAAGGGCACTGCCAGGAGCAATACCACCAAGATATCAAAGATGTCTCCGGCAATGAATGATTCCATCAAAGGAATTGTCCCGACCACCATCAGCACCAGGAAAGGAATGAGCGCCCAACGGCGGCTTTTATCGCGCAGATAGATGACCAGGAAGGGCAACCCAATGCTGTACAAGACAAAGGCACCGATCAGACTGCCACTCACATAGCGTTCAAAGAGCACCACCATGGATAGAGCGGTCATGACCCAGGCAGGTATGAGCGCCCACTGATTCTTCTCGGTATTCGTAAAGAAAGCAACCAGGAAAGGAACTGCAACCGCGAAGAGCACAGGAGCTCCACTCAGTATGAATCCCAGGCGGGTATTGTCCAATCCAATGATAAGCGCAATGGCAGCGAAAATGCTGGCAGGGAACAACCAGCCCCATTCATGCACACCCTTGAGCAAATATGTGATGAGGAAGAAGGCTGAAGCAATGGCAAAGATCATAGTCCAAACCATATCGGACAGGTAGCGCAGATCGATCACACCTGTTTCGTTGAATAAGAACACCACGCCCAATGCGATCAACACAATTCCCCAAAATATATTCACAACTTTTAATTTCATTAGAATCCTCTTTCAGCTAGATAATTTCATCATATGACGTTTCTAGATTTAAGCAAGCTATATTATTTATGAATAATCTACACACCCAGGTTCTTGAGAACTTCGAGAACCAGGATGGCAGGCCAAACCAACGCTTTCAGGAATCCCAATACTCCCATCCAGAAAGTTGCAGCATTCCCGATGAAATACACGCAGGCACCGATGAATCCCAATCCATATACAGCTTCTGAAGCTCCCCGGCGGTGGATAACACGAGTATTTTTACAATCATTATTTGTAGTCATGATTTTCTCCTATAAATTCAAATGTTTCTACAAATACATACGTCGAATTGAGCATTATGGTTGCACAAATTAGCAACGTGATGACCTGGCAAAGATGAGGCAAGAGAAATGGTACGGGGGATTATGTTGAAAAAAGAGCAGCAGGAAACAAGCATCATTGTTGACACTTGACATCATTTATTAACAGTCCACTACTCCATTAGTGAAAACAGATTTATGAATCTTTGCAGCAGAATCTATTTATTGGCTTCCTGTATCTGGACCAGGGCATTGGCGACGATGGCGCGGATCATTGGGGGTTGTTCCTCATTCAATAGTTTTACGAGTGCGAAGGAAGCACGTGCATCGCGCAGTTCACCGAGTGCACGAGCAGCCACCAGGCAAACCGCTTTCTCCTTATCACCAAGCGCCTTGATCAAAGGCTCTACTGCGCGCGTATCTCCAATTTGGCCCAACGAGGTGGCAGCGGTGAAGCGCATGACGTTCTCCTGATCCTTTAACAGCTTAATGAGCGGGTCCACGGCTCGCTTGTCTCCTAGACGTCCAAGCGATTCAGCTGCACAGCTGCGTAAATTGATATCCTTTTCTGTCTGCATGATCTGCAGTAACCCTTTGACATCTTTACGGGCTTCTTTATCCCTAATGACGTGCGGTACGGTTTGATCCATGCTGCCTCCTATTTTCAACTACCTCTCATATAAAGATTATAGGGACAAAATAATTTGGGGAAAGGATCAATTCTGCATTACGAAAGAGTGATACAAAGTAAGTTATTCCTTATTTACTATTTCGATAAAAAGAATCCGATCTCCTAAATAATATGGGAATCCTCTGCGCAATATGTTCGTGAGTATAATGAAACATTATGACAAAGAAACCTTTTGAAGCTCTGCTGATAGGGGCGGGAAACCGCGGGGCGGAGGTATACGGCAAGTGGATCCACGCCCATCCCCAATTGATGAAGATCACCGCGATCGCCGAACCGATCGAAACCCGGCGCAAAGCAACTGCCGCGCAGCATGACGTACCTGCACAGCGCCAATTCGGCAGCTGGCAGGAAGCCCTTGCTGGTGATCGGTTGGCACAGGCAGCCATCATCTGCACTCAGGACCAGGAACACACCCAACCTGCATTGAAAGCGCTCGAAAGCGGTTATGACGTCCTCTTGGAAAAGCCGATGGCGCATCGCCTGGAGGATTGTGTGAAACTGGTGCAGGCAGCCGAGAAACACAACAAACTTCTGCAGATCGCACATGTGCTGCGCTACACGGAATTCTTCCAGAAGGTATACGAGATCATGCAGTCGGATGTATTGGGGCAGATCATCACCGTATCACATCGGGAGAATGTATCCGCCTGGCACATGGCGCACAGCTATGTGCGCGGGAACTGGCGGCGGGCGGAGGATGCCAGCCCAATGATCCTGGCGAAGTCATGCCACGATCTGGATATCCTGTATTGGATACTGAACAGTCGGGCGAAAAGCTTGAGTTCGGTGGGTGGACTGCGCCATTTCAAGGCAGAGAACGCGCCAAGTGGTGCTGCAAAGCGCTGCCTGGATGGCTGCCCGGCAGCGAACACCTGCCCTTTCTACGCTCCCACCTTATACCTTGAGCTGGAACCTATCTTACAGGGATTATCCCATGCTGAAAACAAAGGCATCCGCCTGACGGGTAAGCTCATGCAAACCAATCCAAAGTTAATGCGCACAGCCGGGAGAATCCTGCCGGTGCTAAAACAGATCACGGAGTATGAGGGCTGGCCGGTCTCGGTCATCTGCGGCGAACCAGCCAACCCCGAAAGCGTGCTGGAAGCCCTGCGCAGCGGTCCTTATGGGCGCTGTGTGTACCACTGCGACAACGATGTGGTCGACCATCAGATCGTCCTGATGGAGATGGAGAACGGGGTATCCGTCTCATTCACCATGCACGGGCACAGTTTTGAGGAATGCCGTACTCTGCGTATTGATGGCTCGAAAGCCACCCTGCTGGGGAAATTCGGCTGGAATGAGACCTTCATCGAACTCAGATCACACCGCGGCGGGAAGAGCGAACGCATCCAGATGGCGAACAACATTGAAGGAGGCGGACACGGTGGGGGTGACCAGGGGTTAATGGAGAATTTTGTACATGCACTGGAAGGCAAACCCGGAGCAGCGCTCACCAACGCACGCGCCTCGTTGGAAAGCCACCTGCTGGCATTCGCTGCGGAGGAAGCACGACGAACAGGACAATGGATCGACATGGGAGCCTACCGGACAAAGGCTGAGAAGAACGTAAGCTGACAAAATGTGACAAAATATGACAGTTTAAAAAAAAAGATTCGTTTTCAATAAACGAATCTTTTCATTTACAGAAATAATCAACCCAGCCAAATAATCTGGAGGAAAAACATCCCCGCTCCAAGAACGAGCGCGGTGAAAGCCGGTGACAATGTGATGGTTTCTGGGGTCGATGCAAACCTGGAGGTAAAGATAGCGGTGAGCGGACGCTGCAGGCCAACGACCAGAAAACTCAGGATGACCGTAAAAAACAAGGGGATGAAGTTCTCGAGGAGAGCGGATGGCTGCAACCAAATCGCATGCAGGGCACGAACGAGCATCAGGAAACCGAACGCAATAACAAGCCGCACAAGGCGGTGAACGAAAGGCTGCTGCGGGCCCACCCCAGCCGTGGGCAGCAACATGATAAGGATGAATGTCCCTCCTAGGAGAAAAAGGATGCCTGTTACGAGGATAACTGCTGAGGGAATGCCCAGCCGCGCAACCCAGGAGGCATCACCCCCCGGGGTCAACAAACCCAACGAGAAGGTAACACCCTCTTGAACCAGAGAAAGCGGGCCCCATATCAACAAGGGAAGAATAAGCGGACGGCGCTTGCGAAATAATAAAACAAAAACGATATTCGCAAAAAAGACGTTCAGGAGCGGACCGGCAAGCGAGGTGATACCCATAGTTATTAATGGGAGTGAGTTCACACCCATGATATGGGAACCGCCAAATGGATCTATGTGAACCTGGATAGCAGCAGTTCCATAGGCAAGATGCGCAAAATAGTGTCCATATTCGTGAACAAGTTCTCCCAGAAGGAAGGCAAAAGTATACGATCCCAGCAAAAGCAAAAGCGAATAGAGATCAGACTTTCTCTCTGTGGACATGAAGAGCCCTTTCGAAACTACTTAGTCACCAAGCACACTTCATTATCGCGCGCATTTTATCAATGCACAAGCATATCAGGCTAGTATATGTTTCAGAGCACCGTAGGAGATAATGTCACTAATTTTTTCCACAAACTGAATATGCTCCAGGTTCTCACTGGCTAACGAACCGCGCAAGACGATGGGATTCAGATCCAGGTCCTGCGCCCCGCGATAGGTGGAAAGAAGGCAGTACTCAGCCGCAAAACCTGTCATGATAAGCGTATCCACACCCATCTCTTCGAGCTTTACCTGCAGATCGGTATTGACAAAAGCAGAACCTTTGGTCTTGTGAATGTGAAGATCCGTGGGCAAGACCTTGAGATCATCCGGTGAATCAAAACCCTCCTTACCGGGAACGAGATCCATTTTAGGCTGCATATGTTGGATACAAACGACGGGGAGATCCTTCTCCCGGAAGATGTCGATGGCAGCATTGATATACTCCATGGCATCTTTCAGGGAACTGGCGAACTCAGGGCTGAGATCAAAGAATTGCTTTTGAATATCAATAACAAGCAGAGCGGGTTTCATACATTCCTCCTATTGTGCAATTGATAAGCTTATTGCCTATTTTACAGTTTTCCAGAAAGACGGGTATATTATCCACCTGTTCAGTATCCGCGCAATGCAAGAAAAGCTGTAGCAACGAAAAGATCGGTCTTTCTTGAAAAATGATCTTGTGTGAGAGCGCTACTATAATAAAATTGGAATCCAAAAATTTCGTTACTACTTTACATAAATAAGCACTCAGAAAAAGAGTGACCAGGAGTTGAGAAAGATGAAAACAAAAGCAGAGATCGTTGCCAACTGGCTGCCGCGCTATACCGGTACGGCGCTTGATGAATTCGGGGAATATATCCTCCTGGTCAATTTTGAGGATTATCTCAATATGTTCGCAGAATGGTACCAGGTGCCGATCCACGGGTTGGATAAACCCATGCCGAACGCCACAGCCGAAGGGATCACCCTGATCAATTTTGGGATGGGCAGCGCTAATGCCGCCACGGTGATGGACCTATTGAGCGCAATCCACCCCAAAGCAGCGCTCTTCTTAGGAAAATGCGGCGGATTAAAGAAGAAGAATGACATCGGCGACCTGATCCTGCCCATCGCCGGGATCCGTGGTGAGGGGACATCGAAGGATTATTTTCCCCCGGAAGTACCCGCCCTGCCGGCTTTCAACCTGCAGAAGGCCATCTCCACCACCATCCGCAACCACGACCGGGATTATTGGACGGGGACGGTATATACCACCAACCGGCGCGTCTGGGAACATGATGAGGAATTCAAAGAGTATCTGCGGCGCATCCGCGCGATGGCAGTGGACATGGAGACTGCCACCCTGTTCAGCACTGGATTCTATAATGAGATCCCTACTGGGGCACTGCTGCTGATCTCCGATCAACCGATGACGCCGGAGGGCATCAAGACAGCCGCCAGCGATAAGAAAGTCACTCGCGAATTCCTGGAGATGCATTTGCGCATTGGAGTGGATGCACTGAAAGAGTTGATCAATAATGGGTTGACCGTAAAGCACCTCTATTTCTAATTGAATGGAACGTTGAAACACACCTCTTCATCAATCTACAAATCTCAAGTTTGCTTACCTTAACAATTTTTATTTGAATTGACAATAAATTTTTATTCGACTTTAATGCGTACAAAAAGGATTTGCAATGTACCACCCGCGATTCAAAGGCACACATTATGAGATCGGATTGAAATTTGGTGAACGGCTGAGAAAACAAAACGTTGATCTGGACAGCCTTATCAAGCTGGATACTTTTCAGTTGGAGCATGGCAGGCGATCGCTTGCCATCCTGGAAGAAATATCACCCGCCATATGCGCAGAGATGCAAGGGTTAGCCGAGGGAATTCGTATCCCGTTTGAACGCCTGGCCGCTTGGTTCTTATGCATGGGGTGCTGTTATGACCCCAAGGGGTGCACCACACTATGTTTTGTTCATGATGGAAATGTGTACTTTGGGAGGAATAATGATCTACCCCCATTCCTCAAGAAGAACAGCATGAGCGCATTCTACCGGTTGGATAACGGGTTTTCCTTCATCGGCAACACATCCTCCATGATCACGATGGAGGAAGGTTTCAATGAACATGGATTGGTCGTGGCAATGGAATTTGTCTTCCCCACCTGCATCCGCCCGGGAATCAACTCGGTGCTATTAGTGCGGCACTTATTGGAGACATGCCGTTGTGTGGATGAGGTAGAGCAAAACCTTACCTCCACTCCGATCGCGTCTGCCTGCAATATCATCGCTGTGGACAGGACGGGAGCCATGGCGGTGATGGAATGCACCCCGCACAAGGTAGTGGCAAGAAGACCTCAGCAGGATGAGAGCTTTTTGGTCTCCGCCAACCATTTCACTTCGCCAGAGATGCAGTGCATTAACCCAAACAGCGTCTATGCTTCCAAGACACGCTACGATACCGCCTATTCAACATTACAGCATGTTAAAGGGAGAGATGGAAAAGTGTTCACCAAGGAGATCTTGAGCGGCAAGCATGGGTTCATGTGCCAATATGACCGCTCTTTGAACTTCGAGACCATCTGGTCAACGGTCATTGACCTTTCCCACAAGCAGATATTCGTTGCTGAAGGTGATCCCGCACGAGCTGCATACAAAGAAGACACACGCCCTACATTGCTATTTCAAGAAAAATAGAATACGAACTTTACTGATCCATTGATTTGTTCAATGGGGAGTAATGAAACACTAACCTAGTCTTCCGTATAACCACAGAGAGCCAGGGCGCCTGGCCCGGTATTGATCCCCAATACAGGACCGGTGGTATTGATGAGCAGTTCGACCGGATCAAATTCGTCTTTAATACGCTGCGCCAGCTCCTCGGCTTTTTGCTGTGCATTTCCATGTAGGACGGCTATGCGCATTTTGGTTCCCTCGCCGATGCGTTTGAAGAAATCACGGTAGAGCATCGAAATGAGATTCTTTCCCGAACGTGCCAATCCGACCGGCTCCACCAGACCGGATTCGTGATTGATGGACACAAGCGGTTTGACATTTAATATTGTGCCAGCCCATTTGATGGCTTTTCCAATGCGACCGCCCGTTTGCAGGTATTTCAAGGTGGTCATGCCAACCAACTGCACCAATTTACTGCGCACCTGTGCAATGCTTTCAATGATCTCATTCACTGATAAACCAGCTTCCGCGGCACGTGCCGCGGCCAGGGTCTGCCAGCCAAGAGACATGGTTGGGCCTTTGGAATCGATGACCGTGACCGGGATGTCAATTTCTCGGGCGGCCTGGTTTGCCATATTGAATGTGCCGCTCATGGCCGCACTGACAGTGAGCATGATGATGTGCTGTGCACCTTCATCCATAGCACTCTGGTAAGCATCCACAAAGGTTGGCAGGCTGGGTTGGGAAGAATGAGGCATGACGGTATCTGTTTCGAGGCGTTTGTAAAAATCTTCAGGGGACAGATCAATATGATCCCGGTATTGTTCTTCACCCCAGATGACCAATTGTGGAATGACGGAGATATTGTGCTGCTCAAGTAAGTTCTGGGGGATGTCACAGGTTGAGTCGGTGATGATCTTTATCATAATTGATGATTATAGTATCAACCCTGTCAAAAGGTAAATATTCTAACAAGAATTTTACAGATCATCTTCCGGAATGGTTCCAAGTGCGAAAAATGGTGAAAAACCTCCTATTTTCGCACGAAAATAGAGTTGAGGATGAGTGTAAAGGATAGAGAAAAAGCTGCGAACGCCGCCCAATTGGCAGAACCCGGGAAGATAGATGACACAAAAAGATAGGGCTGCGCAATTGCCCACAGTAGTGCTACGACACCTCCCGCGCCAAAGATGAATTGAACGATGCGACCAGTAAGAGCTGTTGTAGAAAACGGGGAAAAAATTCGCGTGCCATTCAACAACCCCATCCCCAGAGTTGCCAATAGATAACCCGCTAATATTGTTGTGAGAATGACCAGAGCATTGAAAGCCCATGATGCGTAGATGATGCGAGAGAACTTTACCGGAGCAAGTCCCACCCAGGAAGACCAGTCTCGCAGAAGATTTGCCATGAAAGGCCAACTTCGTTGACTGTTAGTGAGGATGATGATGGCATCACCGGTATCCGGTATGGCGTGAAAATGGGTCATCCAGCCATGCCCCTGCCCGCCGTGCCAGAAGGCGTTCTGCCCATTGGGTAAATATTCAATGAAATGACCAAGACCATAGGCATCGGCAACAAATCCGAACATACCTGGGATCTCGACTTGAGGAATGTGCAAATCTTGAACATGTTCCGCAGATATGACTGGCTGCCCCTCGTTGGTATAAGCCTCCATTTCTGCCATCACAAAACGGGAGATATCGGCAATATTCGCAAAGAGTCCACCCGATGCACCAGCTGGATAGATATAAGGTTCCACCACATCGCCACGCAGGTCATATCCCTTAGGGATAGAGTTCTGTATCTCGGTATTCCATGCATAACTCGAGCGATGCATGCCAAGCGGGGATAAGATCTCTGCTGCCATGTACTCAGAAAAGGAAAGCCCCGTAACTTTCTCGACGATCAATTCAAGTAGATTGTAGCCCGCATCGGAATACATAAAAGCGCTGCCTGGGGATTGGAAAATGCGGACCTCATCTGCCAGAAAATCAGTTAATGATGGCATTTTCTCCCCCGGGGTATATTCGACGGCTTCTCCAATGGTTCCCAACCGAATGCCAGCGGTGTGGCTTAGCAACTGGCGCAAGGTCACTTCATGGAGGTCGAATTCGGAAATCGGAATTGAAAAATCATCAAGATAGCGGCTGATGGGCACATCCAGGTCAAGTAAACCCTGTTGCACCAGATTCATAATGCCAAAAGCTGTGACAGGTTTGGAAATTGACTCAACACGACAAATGGTATCAACAGTCATACGGCGCTGTGTTTCAAGGTCGGCAACCCCATAGGCATTCATCCATACCAGCTCATTATTATGAACCATTGCAACCACAGCGCCAGGAATAGCATAACGGTCCATCCACTGAGGAATCCGCTCATCCCAATGATTGGTCAGAGCGGGAAGTGGATCTTGAGATGATACGGGAATGGTAGAACAAGCTGTCGTAAACATAACAAGAATCAGGATCAACGAGATTGTAAATAGAGATATCTTCTTATCACGATATGGAATCATAGCAATTCTAACTCACGCACTAAATCATTCTACTGCATGTGCAGTAGTTTCTAGAAAAACCCGCTCCATGAGAGATGCAAAAATGCCTGGTTCTTCAAAGAGAGGTCGGTGACCTGATCGCTCAAATATGATCAACTCTTTATAAGGTGCCTGCAGTAAATCAAACCACTGAGTAGCAAGTTCTGCACGTCCACGAGCTTCATATTTTCCCATCACGATATATACCGGCACCTGCAAAGCGGAAGCATCCGAACGCAAATCCAGATCTTGAATCTGTGGATAGAGGATGGTAAACGTATCCAGGAAGCCCCGCAAACCATTAAGTCTGTCTACCAAAGAATTTTCAGGGACAAATAAATTGGACGGCATCTCAAGGCTCATGTCAAGATAAGGATAGGGATTCCAGTCATGCTCATGCGAGATGGCAGGTTCATACAGCAAAATATCCGAATAAGGAGGGGGTCCATTCTTCTCTAGCTCTTGCACCAAGGCTGAATTTCCATTTTCACGAGCCCAAATGAGCGTATCCTCATAGAATATCTGGTCAGTCGCTTTGGGGCTTACCATCTGTCCTGTCCCTATATAGGCATAGAATAGATCAGGCTGCTGCTGAACTGTCAGCACACCCAAAAGAGTGCCCCAAGAATTCCCTACCAAGAAGATCTTATCTTTGTCAAAGCGGTCGCGTAAATAGCGAGTCAACTCCACCGTATCTGCGATCATCTGATCCAGTGTGAGAGTTTCGACCGGGTCCAGTGATGGATATGATTTTCCGGCACCACGTTGATCCCAGGTCACAACTACAAAATCCTGCTCCAATGAAACATCGTTGCGCATTGCTCCCAGGTCAGTTCCACCAGGGCCACCAGCCAAATACAGGATCAGTGGAGCTGTTTCATCCCTCCCCCTGATCATCAACGCTTGAGGATGACCTCCGATCTCCACAAAACTCAACTCCGAGATACTGCCTGGCAGTTCCATCCCATCCTCACCCAGAATAGGTGTGGGGTGAGGCGATTTAGCAAAATTTACTGCAGCAATGATGAGCATCACAACAGCTATGCCTGGAAAAACCCATCCGGCTGTAGAAAATTGGATCGTGGTAGATGAATTCATTTTCATAGTTAGCCAGAGACCGATTTTCGTCCCCACCAATGCAGGTAAAAGGACAACTAACACATTCAAAAAACGCCCCAACACAAAAGCGATCACCCCATAGGTCGAACCGAGATGTATCGCGTCAACGCTGGGTCCGACGACGGACAGACGTGTGATCTCGAACATGGCCCAAAATGCAATCGGGAAAACCATGTATGCCCATCTATTTCCCATGAGCATGCCTACCAAGAAACCCATCACCAGGGCAAGAACCATGGTCAGCAGTACTTCAGATGTTGTGAGGGGGCCACGCGGAGTCCACTGTCCAGCTATAAACCCTGAGAAAGCACTGATGCTCAGGGCAAGAAGCACTCCAAGCATTGGACGCGCCCATATTTGAGTGAGAAAAGAATTTTGTTTCATTAGAGCTCCTACCATTAATTACTAATTAGTCTTGACACTTATTTACGATAATATCCACATATAGTTTCTTTATTAAGCGGAAAGACAACCATCGAGAAGGGGATATTTCTAGAAAAATAAATAAATCGTGAAGCTTATCCACGACAGCTGCCGATTATAACAGATACTCTCTGTATTCATTCCTGCAATAGGATTATTCGAATAGCTTACTTCAGCTATTTACTTCCGATCCATCCATTAATGATCAGATAGAGCCCGATTCCCATCAATATGAAAAAGAAAGCAATGAGGAAATAGAGCAATTTGCTAATCTCAATATTGAGAACGGCATCCTCATGGCGTTTAGGATTGTAATGAACTTTGACCCTCTGCCCTTCTTCGAAAAGAGCCAGGAACTGATTCGCTTTCGTCTCAGACATGGTCTTCTCGGTCAGACCGTAATGATGGCTGGTCAGCTGTTTTCCTTCCACTGTGTAGGTATAATGCACGTGAGGGATATACCCGGAAAAATCTCCTTCATCATCATAACGTGCTTCAAGAGAAGTGCCTGTGATCGTTCCTTCGGTGATGGGCCAGGTTTGACTGGTTTTAGCGCGCCGGAGTGCCAGGAAAAATGCCAGACCGAATACCAAACCGATAAAAAAGAAGGCGTATGACATGGTTCCTCCATTTAGTCGATCAGCTTTTTCTCATTATAAGCAGCTCACATTTAAAGACAATCATGAACTCTACTATTCATAGAATGAGTACTTGATCAAGTCTTCAGGCAAAAGGATCGAAATATAGTTCTTTATTTCCTATAATGCAAATTTCATGGGAAGATATGGTCATTATTCTGGTATGGTGGCTGTGAATGGCTTTCGATCATTGGCACAGATACTCTGGATGACGTTCTTGCCCGACGCAGCTGCGAGGGTTACTGTTCCACCGGGTTCAACCCAATGCCCAGCCATATAGAAATCACGTAACCCAGGCAATGTCTTGGGAACCCCCAGAATCATCATCGGGGTGGTCTGCCTGGTAAGCAGCCATCCGGTCGTGGCTCCCATCCAATTACCCGTATACCTCTCATAACTGAGGGGAGTGGCTTCATCTACAAATTCAATATCCTCCCGGATACCGGGATAGATACGTTCAAGTTGATCAATGATGATATCCGATACCTGGGTCTGCTCGGTATCGTAAATACGCCTGCCGTAGATACGCTGCCAATAGGCATAATTAGTACGCACGATCAACTCGATGACCGATCTGCCTTTGGGCGCGAGGGATGGATCAAAGCAGTAATGTTTAACACCGATCTCGCTGCGTTCCTCGCCTGCCAAAAGAATAGGTTCATCCAATAGGTGCGTGACCCAGTGCGGATCATTCGAAAGATCCCGCTTGACGCCGATGGAAACTTGGCACATTTGATGGGTCGGCAGATGACCATCATACATACGGCGAATCCTGCGGTTGGTATATTTGCCCTCCAGCATATCGAAAATGGTGCCACGCCCATCGGCAGCGGAGATGACTAGATCGGCGGTATGCACCTGGTCATTATAGAGGCGCACACCCGTAGCACGTCCATTGTCGGTCAATATCTTCTCGACCTGCGCATCATAGTGAATGATACCGCCCAATTCGAGGTATCGTTTCTCGATCGCACGTGCAAATGGTAAAGAGGCGCCGATGGGAAACCCGGCATTGTTTTTGGCCATATAAGCCAGCAACATCATTCCCATCATGACTGGAGCCTCCTCCCAGGAAAACATGTGAGGGACAGCAGAACGCAGGAAGGGATCCTTGAATTTGTTGGCAAAATCACGGGTAGAATTGGTCGCCCAGCGCGCCAGGGCAGGTACAAAAGGCAGCATTTTCTTTCCGAGCATTGCCCAATCAAACGGTTTCATTAAGTCCTTTGGAACCTGGTACATAGCTGCCATATCAAAATTGGTAAACGTACGCACTCCATCACAGAAGGCACGGATCAATCCGGCATCGACTGGGCTGAGTCCCGTCATGTGTTCCTGGAGTTTGTCAGGGTCAGCATATACAATTAGCGTCTTCTCTCCATCGGTCACATGCTGGTAGATCTTATGGTTAACAAAAGTGCGATCCTGAACTGCCCCCAATTCTTCCCACAAGGAATAAAAGGGTTGACCTTCCCCGGAGCCAAACAGATAATGGATGCAGCCATCATAGATATACCCCTTGCGCTCCCAGGTTGTACACAACCCACCCGGCAAGTTGTGCAGTTCAAATATTTGACTGCGATAACCATTCATTTGGGCATAGCAGCCAGCTGCCAAGCCCGCCACACCCGCACCGATAATGATGATAGAGCGTTCAGGATCCATTTTGTTTTCCGTTCAATAATTTTCTAAAAACCATAATCCATTATAGCGAAATGAAATGATATTGGAAGGAGGAGACCATGCGTATATTGTTCAGAACTGGTAAACAACCTGATGTAGAATGATATTCAACTTTGATCAATTAATTGATAAACAGTTCGCTTAGTAATATTTATGAACAACATCAGCACAAGAATCAGTGAGATCATCTTCAAATATCTGGGAGCCAGCCGCATGGATCCTGAGAAAATGCTGCATCCCAAACGTGAAGATCAACTATCCGCCATGAAAAATTATTGGAAAAAATATGGGGCAGAGGAAATGCTCATCCATGGCCATACGATTCTCACACTGTCCTCCTCACCCAAGCCAGCATGCCCGCATATCCTTTATTTCCACGGCGGAGCTTACGTTTGGCAGGGGGAATTTGTGCAGTGGAGCTTCATTAAAAAAATACTGCGCATGACGGAATGCAGAATATCATATTTCGATTATCCGCTGGCACCCGAACACACTTTTCGAGATACCTTCGCCATGGTGCAGGAAGGGTATGAGATTCTCACAGAAAAATATGCAGATGACAGCTTCATTTTCATGGGAGATTCATCCGGTGCAGGTCTGGCGCTGGCATTCGCAGAAAAGATAAAGAAGGAAAAAACACCGAAGCAACCGGAGAAATTGATCCTGCTGTCACCGTGGTTGGACCTGGGTTTGAACAATCCAGTCATCAAAGAGGTTGAAAAAAAGGATGCGGTATTGACCGTGGAAGGTTTGCATGCAGCTGGGGATTTGTATGCTGGCGGAGAAAGTAAAAGCAATCCCTTGCTCTCCCCCATCCATGGAGAGTTGAATGGATTGGGAAACATAGCTGTCTTTATCGGTACGCATGACATCCTTTATCCGGACTGCCTGCTTTTAAGGGATAAAGTGGAAGAAATAGGAGGGAATATCAAGGTTTTCCAATATGCAGAGATGATGCATGTCTGGATGTTATTCCCTCTCCCGGAAGCAAAGGATGTGCTGGTGAAGATCAAGGATCTCATTGAAGATTGCGCTCAAAGATATACAGCATAGTTATGGAAACTTAAATTTTAATTCGCAGACACCCAAAAATCTCCATCCTCGATTATTACTGTAAGCTTGTGGTTCCCGGTTTTGCCAACTGACGAGCAGAAATATGTATGCTTACTGCATGAATATATCAATTTTCTCTTTGATCGCCAGGATCACCAGCGGATCATTATTCCAGGCTCCCAGATCAACAATAAGAAATCCATCCGGATAATCCGCCTCGTAGACAAGATCTGGGATGTCGTATTGGCTATGGATGGCATCCGCACTTATTGCGGCAGAGAAGAAGAGCAGTTTTTCGATACCGTTGGCAAGAAACTCTTCCACCTTTTCAGCAGGCTTGGGTTCTTTGAAATCCATCCAGGCCAAGGAGAGATTGCTAGCCTGGAAACCATCCGCTGCAAGAAGATCCAAGACATCATAGCGGAAACTCAATTCTTGCTCTGTCTCTGTAGGCCATTCAACATCCCATTCATCCGGCTGACCATGCCCAACCAGCAAAATGCCAACTTTCGATTTATCCGTACTGCCAATATTCTTATTAGCCCGATCAATGAACATACTTTTCAACGTATCGGAATCATAGAGAGGACCGGTATATTCAACCGGTATTCCAAATTTCTCTTCAATATTCAAATCTTTGATCTGGTTTTCGCCTTCTGCGGTATGGTTTGAGATCGTCAAGAACACTTCTGCAACAATGATCTTACTGGCACCTTCGTTCAACGCTTGTATCGCTGCGGCATCTGGTCGGGGGTTGTCATCTAAAAAGGATAGGTAGAATTTTGTAGTGGTGTCACCATCCATCCGAAATGCCTGCTCCAGGTCAGCGATCATTGCCTGATGCATTTTTCGGTGATCGCTCTTGCCTACCTCCAGATATTTACTGCGCAGCGCATTGAAGAAGAACGGTCTTGCAATCATCGGAATGAAGTCTATCCCCTGCTCATCAAATTCATTGAATTGGTTTATCCAGCCGATCGGATCATAGGTTTCAGGTTCCCCATGGGTAAAATAAACAACAGCAGTATGTCCCTTGCCCATATCCCCTTCCTGCCTTGTCAATTCAGGAACGGGTCGGTGATCACTTCTCCCAAGAATGAGCTTCGTCATACCAAGGTTGCCGACGATAAAGAACACAAGTGACAGCAATATAGCAAGAAGAAGAGCTCTTTTCTTGAAGTATTTCAGTGTGAACAAAATAATGATAAAAAGCAGGACTGTCCCTCCAAAGAGATAGAGGCTCATTTGGAGAGGATGAACAGAAAGATATTGAACGAATAGCCCCCCCAGAACCAAAGCAAGAATAGGAAGAATAATCCAGCGCGTTTTCGACATAACTCACATCCTTTCGTTTTTTAAGCAGGAGTGAAATGTCAATGAAGGTTTTCATCTACTATAACATTTTCCATATTCCTTTGGAATTATGCAGTAATGGAGATGAACCAGAAATTGAGTCTATTGGGGAAGTACACTACCAGCAGATTATCCACAAAAAATATCCCTATCACTTCCGGCAAACCGGCTGACGCAAGATGGTTTTCAGTCTTTCAGGCGGCACCCGGCGGGGATCACTGAGGTAGATCTCGTGGTGTTTCCCATTCTCAGCCAAGGCATGTTGGGGAAGGAATTCGTGATGCAACGCGTGCAAGGTTGGGGTCTCATCATCATAAGAGCCGATATGCATGATCTGAACAGATAATCCTTCATGATAGATCTCCAAGCGAACCTTTTCCAGTGAGGCAAGAGGCTTGGAATCCCGCAGCATAGCAAGCGTTTGAGTGTAGAGATCTTCTTCGATCCAGTTGGGGGTCATGATCATCATGGTCCAGTCCCACTGCGATTTATCACGCGAGGTGGTGAAGGTCTGCATATCCTGTGCCCACCACAACCCTTCCAGCGGCGGAACGACATAGTCTTTTTCATGCTGCTTCTTGCTATTAAATTTCAATTTATAGGCAAGCGCATATAATGCTTCCAGTGCATCCTGGTATTCCTGGGCAGTATTCGGATCTCCATGTCCATCGACCATGAGAAACTGCATTTCAGGCACTTCCACCAGCACAAATTCCTTTGGTGGTTGATACAATTCCTTTAATTCTTTCTTGAAATCAATCTTCTGCATGTTCTTGCTCCATTCTTGTTAACCAATCCTGTACCCAGTGCATCTCAGCTGCGATCAGTGCCTGGCTGTAGTCAAACATCGCCTGTACGAAATCAGGGATTGGATCTTGAGACACCGCTTTATGCTTCAATCGCTCACTCTCCTGCTCCAAAGCTTCTGCATATTCACGCAGCGCAGTTCGAAGCTCATCTTCATTAAGAGCAGGGATATTGGCAAAACCCAATAAGAATAGAGATGTCCGTCTTTGTGGAGTAGAGAGAGCCTGCAGCACAGCTTCTTTATGCTGATGCTTTCCTTGAGAAGTAAGATGATATATCTTGCGCGCAGCCCCTTTGCCCTGCGCAGGCGCTAACTGCCCGAGGACGAGTCCATCCTTTTCGAGCTTGTTGAGAACATAATAAATAGAAGAGAAACCAATATCCGCCCACTCACGAAAACCGCGGTCCTCAATGATCTTTTCGATGTCATACCCATGGCGGGGTTTCTCCGCCAGCACGGTCAGCACGGCCAATTCAACAGGGGTCATTATTTATCCTAATACTATTATATTCTAATATTAGAATAGCACAATCCAATAAGCATGTCAATCTATTACGACAGAAAAAGAATTAAAAAATACCGGGTATCAACTTGTATGGAACACGTTTCTGGTAGTCAACATAACCCTGCATACCCTGGACGAGCATTTCTTCTTCAAATTTGATGCGCAGGATGAGAGCCACCACTGCCACACATGCGGGCAGGACACCCCACCAGGAACCCAGGGCAATGGGAGTAGCCAGGATCATCAACGCAGCCCCGGCATAGAGAGGATGGCGTACACGCGCATATAGTCCAGTATCGATCAACTGCTGATCCTGGTTGATATCCAAAAGTTTGGATGCATAGGCATTCTGCAGCATGGAAATACTCATAATTCCATTCCCAACGATAACGATCAGTAATGCGAAAATCTCTACCAGAAAAGGAACTGACACCCACCCATAGCGATGCCCCAGTGAAGGAAGGATGAAAGCGCCGAAGAAACCTACACCGACGAAGGGCAGAATGAACCAGTCAGAACTCGCCGAAGGACGGGTGACAGCGCTCAATCCCTTCTTCTTGAATTTCATACGATTGCGGATCACACGGGGATTCTCTTGATTGATCCTAAAATAACTGATACCGGTGATGAGCATGAAGGCTGCATTGTACAGCCAACCTTCCAGCCAGCGCCAATCTCCTGCCAGGGGGAAGATGATGAGAGCTATAAAAAGACCAGCATAGAAAGGCAGTATCAGCATGACCCAGATCGGGAATGGCTTATCGAGTGGGTCGGGGGATACTTTGGGAGTATTTGGATCTGTCATAATTTTTCAGCTCCATATCTATAAGTACATATTACAGTATTTCAGATGAAATTAGTGATGTACAGATGTGCTTTTGTGGAGATATCAGTATATAAAAAAAGGCGGCGAGTTAATCTTTCGCCGCCTTTTTCAATTCACAACAGTTGAATTATTGGACGATGATCTCGACCAAACCTTTGACCTGCACTTTACTGGAGAAATCGGGCAGAATTGAACGCAGACTGCCATCATCTGTCAGTACAACAACACAGGTTGAGCAAGTGGACAGTTCTTCACTGGTGACATCTGCGCTATAACCATCATCGGCCACCAGGGAGATGGCTGCATATTCTGCCACACCCGCCTCGGAGAGCAGATCTAGCAAAGCAACACCGGTATAGACGGTGGTCTCACCATCTTTGTTGGTGTATTCAGCCTCTACCATGGTCTTGGCTCGCAGGTCCTCTGCCGTCCAGGATGCGTCAGCAACGCCACTCAGGGTCAATACAGGTTCAGCAACAACAACTTCTTCCACCTCTGCTTCGGCAGCAGGGGATGCGCAGGCGGTCAAAAGCAGACCAGCCAGTAAAAAGGTACCAAGCAAATTTCGTTTCTTCATTCTCTTTCCTCTTTCTATCATGACGTATTTTGTACGCCCGCACTCATAGAACTGCTGGCAATAAAAAACAGCAGCTGGAAAGGGCTGCCGTTAGCATACGCGTAGTTTCAGCACATCCTCTTTCCAAGCGGGAGGCGGGAGCGTTTCCACTCGCACCCTATCGGTTCAGGCACCATGGCTATTTCACGTTAGGTAAATGAACTCGAAGATGCTGAAGCTAATTTTAACACACATGGAGATACAGCAGAGATAGATCGACGAACAGCGGAAATTGGATAACAAAAAGCTGAACTATCAACATATCCGGTCATAAAATTCTAAAACATGCTCCATACTATATAATGGAAAGCAAAAGATCGTTGAAAGCATTTAGAAAAGGAAATATCATGCGTAAATATCTCCCAATCATACTCATCACACTTGTTTGCACACTTGGCTTGATGGCATGTTCAGCTGGTGGAAATGCAGCAAGCAACACTACTCCGCTACCAACCCAAGAGAACATCCAGGTACCAGCCCCCGAGCAAGCAGACGGCATGCAGATGGTGTATGTACAGGAAGGCGATTTCCTGATGGGATCGCTCAAGCGAGATAAAACGGCTGGCAAAGATGAAAAAGAACGCCGCATCGTCCACCTGGACGCATTTTGGATCGACCAGACCGAAGTGACCAACGCTCAGTACGCCATGTGTGTGGAGGCAGGCGCTTGCAACCCGCCCGCCGACCAGCGCGACTTTCGCAAAGATGCCATGGCTGACCATCCGGTTGTGCACGTTAGTTGGTTTGACGCGAACGATTACTGTAAATGGGCTGGCAGACGATTGCCCACGGAAGCGGAATGGGAGAAAGCAGCCCGCGGCATCAATGCAAACGTATATCCATGGGGCAGCGAGATCACTTGCAGCCAGGCGAATTATGCGGATTGCACCGAGTTCCCCTCCACTGCTCCTGCTGGATATTATGGAGAAGATGGTGCAAGCGTTTATGGTGTGTATGACATGGCAGGGAATGTTTGGGAATGGGTGCAGGACTGGTACGCTTTCGATTCCTACTCTGTCACCGGAGAGGAGAACCCGCTCGGCGCGAACAGTGAGAGCGGGATGCGCATCTTGCGGGGCGGTTCGTGGAACAGCCTGATCGAAAATTTACGGTCAGCGCATCGCAACGGCAGCAGTCCTGAAAATGCCAGTGAGTACATTGGGTTCAGGTGTGTGTTACCGCAAGAATAATGCCTGATTTTCAGGCATACATAGAATGCAATGCAGGGAATCATAGAAACAAGTACAATGGTTCCCTGTATTTATATAATAAGAAAGAACAACAGAAACAGGTAAACCGGAGGACGATATGGCAGAAAAACAGATCTCATCCAGAATAACGATCGACAACATCCTGCACAAGTGGTGGCTAGTATTCTTACTATTGGTCGTTGGTGGAGGAATCGGTTTCCTGATCGCTACCCTGCAGCCGGCTCGTTTTGAAGCCACCGCGCGCATCTCAACCAGCATCGATTACACACTGGCACCTCGGCTTGAGGATTACCAGGAGGACCGCGCCATACAAGAAGCGGGGAATGTGATCTTCTCTGACGCAGTATTGGAAGCTGTACAGGCAAAACTTGCTGATAAGGGGATCAGCCTTAGTTATGAAGACATCCTGGATACATTCAGCATTGAGCGGGTGGATGACCTTTGGACGCTGCGGGTGACCAACAGTGACCCACAACTGGCAGCAGCGGCAGCCAACGCGTGGTTGGAGGAAGCCTACCTGCAGCTCGATACCGCCTTTGAGCATGCGCAAACTGCTGAAACGCTGGGTGTGTATCTGCAATCGCTGGATGACTGCCTATATGCAGACCCAGAAGAAGCTGAACAGTATGCGCTTTGCACGATGAATTCGACCGAAGCCCTTACAGAGGAGATCCTCGAAAAAACCGAACTGCGCAACGAGGAACTGGAACTCAGCCGAGCGCTCTTCCCTGCCATGCGCTATGCGGTGGTGAACGAAGCGCAAGTGCCCACCTCTGCAACGCTGCACACACGGGGAATACTGGTTCTTAGCGGCGCAATGTTGGGATTCCTGGTAAGCGTCCTGCTGGTGGTCAGCCTCCCCAAGAAACGATAGAGGCAAAATCATGAAGAACTTGTTCCGTAAATATTATCAACCAGCCGTTTCGCTCTTATGGGCACTGCTGGTGCTGTGTCTGCCTTTTACCAGCTCTCCCATTGTCGCAAAACTGATGGGTGGGACGATGGTCGCTGTGCCATCCGGGATCATCCTGTTCATCTTCTTGATAGTATGGATGCTGCCCAGGCTTTGGAAAGGCGTTGAGATCCCCAGCCACACACTGCCTTTATTCTTATTCCTCCTGATCGCACTCATCTCGGTTGTTGTGGGATATTGGCGAGATATCCCGGCATTCAAAGGAATAAATCCTTTAAAGGAGAACATTGAAGCCATCATTACCCTCATTATGGGTATTTGCTTCTACCTGGCTGCCCTGCTGTGGCTAAAGGAAAGGGAAAGTAAAAAAAAGATCAAGCAGACCTTGCGCTTGATCAGTTATGCAGGTATGTTGATCTTTGTAAAAGCCTTTTCTGAGGTGCTTCTATGGAGAACAATGGGGATGTATCCAGATTGGTTCTATTCCATGCATAGATTATTCGTCACAGGCCCACTCTTCGACAATCGCATCGCGGCATTCACCTACGAGCCTTCATGGCTGGCAAACCAACTTAACCTGCTGTTCCTGCCTTATTGGCTGGCAAGCACAGTGACGAGGTTCAGCGCTTTCGAGAAGAAGCTATGGAAATTTCAGGTCGAGGATATCTGCCTAGTTCTGGGTGCAGCCACCCTTTTCTTCACGCTTTCGCGCCTGGGTTACGTATCCTTTCTGTTAATGCTGGGCATCTTGTTCATCCGGGGCACCATCTGGTTTACAACCTGGATACAAAACAAGCTGCAGCAGAAGAATTCGCGCTTGAAAGAAAAAACCCCACAATTACTTTTACGAATTGGCATCTACTTAGTGGTAGTGCTGGTCTACCTTGGACTAATCCTGGGAGCAGGATTTGCGCTGCGCAGCCTGGACTATCGCAATGAAGATATCTTCAACATCCATTTGGAAGATTTTGACCTGAAGGGCTATGCCGAGGATCTGGCTTTTGGTGCACGCCTCTCGTATTGGTTGGGTGGATGGAACGTATTCAATAAATATCCCTTCCTGGGGGCTGGGTTGGGGAATGCAGGATTCCATTTCGCTGATACGCTGCCGGATTCGGCATGGAAATTGATCGAGGTGCGGCAGCTCTTCTATCGCTCAAACGGAGTACTGAATGTCAAATCGCTCGGATTCAGACTGCTGGCGGAAACGGGGATCCTGGGTTTCTCCGCTTTCCTGTGCTTCTTGCTGATGATATTGGTAGTCATTACAAAGCTATTCCGGGAAAAAAGAAAGCTATCCACTCTTATTGGATGGATGGGCGCTTTCACCCTGGCAGCCTTCTTTATCGAGCAGCTAAGCATGGATTCGTTCGCCCTGCCTTATTTCTGGATCAGTTTCGGAATGGTCAGCGCAGCATCCACTGTTAGAGATAATATCGACAGCTCATTAAAAGAATAGAAAATCACCTCAATTCATATGTGTTTTCTAGTTGCGAACATGCTATAGTAAGAATTGTAGAAGTAACCGAGAGGAACCATGAGCGAACAAGCAGAAGGTTGTGTAAAACCAACCAAAGGACCAATCCTCGCAAACGTTGAAGAGGAAGCAAAAGCAACCACAGACCAGAAGGAGGTGCGTATGACTTTAGCACGAGTCGGAAAACCCGCACCGGATTTTGAATTGAGCGGGTTTGTAGGCAAGGGGTTCAAAAATTTCAAATTGTCAGACCTGAAAGGAAAATGGATCGTCGTCTGCTTCTATCCGGGCGACTTCACATTTGTCTGACCGACAGAATTAACGGCAGTTGCCGTCAGGTATGAAGAACTACAGAAGTTGGGGGTTGAAGTACTCGCGATCAGTGTTGACAGCCGATTCTCACACAAAATATGGCAGGAAACGGAACTCTCCAAGATGGTGGAGGGCGGCGTTCCATTCCCAATGCTCTCGGATGCTGGCGGGCGTGTGGGCAGCGTATATGGTGTTTATGATGAAGAAGGCGGCGTGAACATTCGCGGAAGATTCTTGATCGACCCCGATTTTATGATACGCGCCATGGAAGTGATGACTCCGGAAGTTGGGCGCAATGTGAACGAGCTCATTCGGCAAGTGAAGGCGTTCCAATATGTACGCGAGACCGGTGAAGTAGCTCCAGCCGGTTGGGAACCAGGGAAACCAACCCTCAAACCAGGTCCAGACCTGGCAGGGAAGGTATGGAAGATCTGGAAACCCGAGAAACCCTAATTCCAAACATATTTATGAATAACGGCACTCCATTAACGGTGTGCCGTTTTTTCTTTGCCAATAAATATTTATAAACAATTTGCATGATTCGAAATAAATAAGGTAAACTTATTTTTTCATAATCCTCGATCCGTTGTACTTCTCTTTATCTAGGTTCAATTCTTGGTGGAAAATCCTTTTGCAACACACAAGAATTGGTTATTAACTCACGTTCTTTATAAAGGAATATTGGTATGTCTCGAAAAGTAATAATTGATGTTGATACTGGTCTGGATGACGCCGTAGCTCTGCTGCTGGCGATCCGCTCCCCCGAACTGGATGTGCAGGGCATCACCTGTGTGAATGGAAACTGCAGCCTTGACAATGTGATCAGGAACACTCTGCGCGTGGTAGACCATAGTAGAATGGATATCCCGGTGTACGCCGGCGCGACTGCGGCGCTGTTCAGCGAGAAATCCAGCGATGCCACGCACGTGCACGGTCGCGATGGATTGGGTGGAATACCCTTCCCGGAACCCAAACGACGCGTAGAAGATGAACATGCCGTTGATTTCATCGTTCGCACCCTGATGAGCACCGAGGAGCCCATGGATTGGATCACACTCGGACCGCTGACGAACGCTGCCCTGGCATATATGAAAGAGCCACGCATCGCCGAGAAAGTACGCATGCTGACCATGATGGCAGGCGGTGTGGATGCCGGAAACGCCACCCCTACCGCAGAATTCAACGTATACGCTGATCCGGAAGCAGCCCGTATCATCTTTTCCAGTGAAATAAAAAAGACGATGGTGCCGTTGGACCCGCTTTTCGCGGGTGGATTCCTCACACCAGCCAACATCCAAGCGATCAAGGATTCCGGCCATTTACCCTGGTGTGATATGGCGAGCCAGATATTTGGGCGCAACGTTCAATTGAACAAGGAACTGAAACGCAAACCAGCCAATGGTGAGGGTACGATCTCACCGCCAGATCTATGCACCGTGGCAATTAATATCGACCCAAGCATCGCGCACCTGGAAACTTACTACACTGCGATAGAAACGAACGGTGACCTGACCCGTGGAATGACGGTGGTCGATCGACGGAAATTTTGGCGCAGCGAAGGTGTGCCGGAACACAAAATGGTGAAGGTAGCCTTATCGGTCGATCAGCAAGCATATGCCAAAGTATTGCTGGATACCTGGCTGCATTCAGATTGATCATTCATCCTATAGAATCTTAGCATTAGAGGTAGCATGATAAATAGAATACGAGCACTGACCCATGCAGATGAGCCAATAAATGGCAATATTAAACTCTATCTGCTTACCATTTTCCTTTCCAATGTGGGTTTTGGCATCATCGGCGCCGACTTCAACCTTTATATCCTTTCGATGGGAATGACGCCTGATTTTTTGGGAATCATCCTGAGCCTGACACCATTTGCCCAGGTTCTGGCAGCCATTCCGATCGGATTCCTGGCAGAGAAGATGGGTAACAAGAAAATGCTCATCCTGGTGAACAGTGTGGTGGGATTCTCCTACCTGCTGCGGGTGATCTCCCCCAACCAGACCCTGATCCTGCTCGGCTCCTTTCTGATCGGCACGGTTCAGGCGGGGTATTTTATCATCCAGATGCCCTTCATCAGTCATTATGCTGGTAAGGGAAAAGACAGGGAATTCACCTTTGCCAGCATAGTTTTTTACAGCGCCACAGCCATCGGCAACCTACTGGGTGGTTTCCTGCCCACTATCATTAACACAACCATTGCAGATGAGACTTTGGCATACCGCCTTATACTGGTCATCTCCAGTCTGATGGTCATCCTGGGGACGACCCCCTTATTCTTCCTGGCAAAAGACAGTCCTGATGGCGAGCGCAAGATCAGCCTCTCCCCCTACCTGAAAGGGATCGACAAGAACACCATCAAGTTTGCAAGCGTCGAATTTTTCATAGGAAGCGGATTGGGGTTCCTGCTGTTCTTCATGAACGTTATCTTCATCTTTTACTACGGATCCAACCTGGAGAGCTTTGGGACCATGTCGGCTGTTTTGATCATCCCCATGGTGCTATTCCTTTTTGTGGGTCCTGCGCTGGCGAAGAAATTTCACGGTTTACGCATCGTGCTCATCAGCCGCATCCTGGCGGTGGTAGTCGCATTCCTCACCATCCTGACCACCAACCCGCTGCTGGGTGCTTTCGCCTACATCGCCTTCCGTTCGCTATTGGGATTGGGGCAAACCCTGTGGGTATCCTTCGCCTCTTCGGTAGCGACCCGGCGCTCACGCACAGCCACATCAACCTGGCTGGAGATGACCTTTCAGATGGGCTTTGCGGTGGCCGCCTTGTGGGGAGGTAAACTGATCGCAAACAATGCTTACCCGGCGCTGGGGATCATCTCCGGAGTTTCGATGCTGATCGCATTCATACTGACAGGTATCTTTTTTGGCAAGAAATATCTGAACAATGACACATCTAGCCAGGAAGGGCAGATGCTACACTAAGGTCAACCACGCCATACAAGAAAACATTATCACTAACCCGGAGGTACCATGACCAAGAACAACAAAACTACACAAGTCTTATCCTTCCTCATCGCAGCGCTGATGGCATTACAAGCCGTCTTGGGCTTACTGCTATCCAACCAATACAACGATCCAGCATGGATCAAGACCGCCTGGTTTGGGAATGACCTGTTCACGCTCATCCTTGCCGTCCCCCTGCTGATCATCACCACCCTTATCAGCCAACGAGGATCGACGCGGGGCTATCTCTTTTGGTTGGGGATGCTGGGATATGCAGTTTATAACTATGTGTACTATCTATTTGGATCAGCATTAAATGCATTCTTGCTGGTGTATATCCTCATACTCAATTTGAGCATCATCACCATTATTCTTGGTATTTCTGATCTGGATGTGAAAAAAACAGCCAGCAAACTCAGTGAGAAAACCTCACGAAAGATCATCGGCGGATTCTTTGTCTTTGTTGGGATCGGGCTGGCAATGGTATGGATCCTAATGTGGGCAGCGCACATCTTCGCCGGTAAACCAACGCCCATCGAACCCGAACCATTCAAAGTCGTGGCTGCAATTGATATCTCCATCATCGCGCCCATGCTCCTGTTCGGCGGGGTCATGTTGTGGAAGAAGAACGCATGGGGAACTGTAATCGCCAGCATGGCAGGTGTATTGGGTTCGCTCTATCTGCTCTTGTTATCCACAAATTCGGTGATCGCTATTCAGCGCGGTCTAGCGGAAGCACCCGGCGAACTTCCCATCTGGGGTTCACTGGGCGCATTAACGAGCCTGGCAACTTTTTTCCTTTTTAGAAACATCAAAGAAAAGTAAATGTACTGAAATGCTGTAAAAAGAGTATAAGAAAAAGCAATCGGCATTCCAGTCTTGCTATAATTGCCCGCGAGAAAGGATCGCGGGCATTGATGAAAAAGCATAGAAAGAGCATCCAAGAACAAGGAAAATGGTACAGCCGCTGGCTGGCGGGTTTTGCAATCATCACCATTCCTATTCTTTCATTATTATTTGCGGCGAAAGAATCGCCATTTGACTACACACTAAGCCAGATCGGTAATTATTTCGATTGGGACCACCGCAAGGATTTCATCATCTGGGGGATCGTGACCGGGGGCTGCTTTGTTTTTTACATCCGTTACCTCTTCAAGAAGGTCCATTTTCAGAACAAGCGCGCCAACCTCTGGCTGGTCCTATCCAATGTCTTCCTGGTCCTGACGGTGATCACTCCTTCGATCAAGGATGTATTCCCCATATTCACCAGGCTGCATATGTTGTTCTCGATCGCTTTTGCCGTTTCGCTGGTGCTTTCTACAGCATTCTTCATCCAATACCTGGGAGAAGTAGACGAAGAGATATCAGCCCGTTCGTTGAAATGGATGTTGATCATCGTGGGTGGTTCTATCCTGTCACTCTTCATCTTCGGGAAGACCGGCATCTTTGAATTGTTCTTCCTGATTTCCTTCTCGATCTTTCTGCTCAGTCTTGGGATCTGGCTGCGCAAGGATGAACTATTGCAGAAGATCAAAGATATGATCGAGCAACATTTTTAACAAGAACTAATACAAAGAACCTCCAAATCACCGGTTTCAACAATCTCTTTTATAAATCAAGCAATCAAAACATTCTAGTAGATCAGCTTTAGGTTAGTGAGGACTACTCTGCAGCATTCTTATTCTTAAGCCGAAAATATTTTTCGATCTCAACAAAGATAAAAGTTATCAAGGCGAAACCCAGCAAACGCCACCAAGCACCAATCTGCAGCGGGGCACTACTGAATATTGCATTCATGAATGGGGCATAGGTGAAAAGTATCTGCAGCAGGATCATGAAACCCACCCCAGCGATCAACCAAGCGTTGGAGAAAAAACCAATCTTGAATGGTGAAAATCGCAAAGAACGCGAGTTGAATAGGTAAAGGATCTCGGTAAATATCAATGCGTTGACAGCCGCCGTACGAGCCGTTTCGATGCTAGCCCCCAAACTGAGCTCCCATTCGAAAAGCAGGAAGCCGCTCAATGTGATCATACCGCCAACGAATAGAATACGAGGCAGCAACCATTTGCTGATGATCGATGCTTGTGGGTCACGTGGCGGCTGTTGCATAATCCCGGGCTCTTTCTTTTCCAGAGCAAGGACAATACCCAATACCCCTACCGTGACCATGTTGACCCATAAGATCTGTATCGGAATGATCGGCAGTATCTCGCCAATCAACATAGAAATGAGGATGATCAGACCTTCACCAATGTTGGTGGGTAAGGTCCAGGCAATGATCTTGATAATATTGTAGAAGATGCTCCGTCCTTCCTCGACGGCGGCTTCAATGGTGGTGAAGTTATCATCGGTCAACACCATATCCGAAGCTTCCTTTGCCACATCGGTTCCGGTGATACCCATAGCGATACCGATATCCGCTTGTTTAAGCGCAGGACCATCATTCACACCATCTCCAGTCATCGAGATCACATGCCCGCGAGACTGCAAGGCCTCAACCAACCGCAATTTCTGATCCGGTGAAACCCTTGAGAATACATTCACAGTGTCAACGGCTGCCATCAATTGGGCATCCGTCATTTTTTTAAGTTGAGAACCGGTAAGTGAGCGTTCTTGTGTATTGGAATCTGCAGGTTCGGGCAGGATGCCAACTTGTTTGGCGATCGAAAGAGCCGTCAGGGGATGGTCGCCTGTGATCATTTTTACGGATATTCCAGCTCTATGGCAGGCTGCCACAGCTTCTTTGACCTCTTGACGTGGGGGATCAATCATGGCTTGCAGACCCAGGAAGACCAGTCCAGATTCGAGCATCGTTACATCCAACGTTGTGGTTTCAGGGGATAGTTCTTTCATTGCAAACGCTAGAACGCGCAAACCTCTGGCAGCCATATCGTCACTGATCGACAGTAATTTATTTACGTCAATTTCATCTGAACAACTTCCATCGCGGCAGAGGATTGTCTCGCTTTTTTTAAGGAGAACATCGAGAGCGCCTTTGATGTAGGCAACAATTTTTCCAGACGGGGATCTATGAAGAGTTGCCATATACATATTGGCTGAATCAAAAGGAATGCTGTCAAGTTTGTTAAATTGTGAACGTTGAAGGGAGTGATCCAACTTCCCTTTTGCTGCTGAAGACAGCAAAGCAACTTCGGTAGGATCGCCCGTGAAATCCAAAGAGTCCTGTGCATATTGCAGCGAAGCGTCGTTACACAACACTCCTGACAACAAGGTCTGGTAAATTGCTGAATTGATCTCAGGGTTCATCTTCACGCTGTCTTTGAGCAGATCTCCTTGAGGGAAATAGCCATTTCCAGTCAATGAAAAGTGATCATCCCCCGCGAAGATCTCCTGAACCACCATCTCATTCTGAGTCAGTGTGCCAGTTTTATCAGTACAAATCACAGTCGTACTGCCCAACGCTTCGACCGCTGGTAAGCGGCGGATAATGGCCCGCTTCTTTGCCATACGCTGCACGCCAATGGCGAGAGTAACTGTCAGGGCTGTCGGCAATCCTTCAGGGATCATAGCCACAGCAAGGGCAATGGCAGAAAACACAGTATCCACTAACGGCTCAGAGCGCAGCAGATTGATCGCAACCACACCTGCAACCAATACCAGGATCGCAATGAGAACCCAATTGCTAAACTGAGCCATCTTGCGAGTCAGAGGGGTCTTGAGATCATCCGCTGCGGAGATCAAATTGGATATCCGCCCAATTTCCGTGTACGAACCCGTTGCAATGACAACCCCCATACCCGTACCACTACTGACCAGGGTGGAGGCATAAGCCATATTGCTTCGATCAGCAAGCAAAGTATCCTTTGACAAAACAACAGCGTGGTTCTTCTCGGAAGGCAGTGATTCACCGGTTAGTGATGCTTCACTTATTTTCAGCCCCTTGGAGGAGATGATGCGCATATCAGCCGGAACCTTATCCCCCGCATTTAAGAGGACAACATCACCAGGTACAAGTTCAGCCGCATTCACAAGCTGCTGTCTCCCCTCGCGAATGACCAAACTTTGAGAAGCCAATGAACTAATGAGCGCTTCAATAGCTGCCTCAGCTGAGGACTCCTGAACAAAACTAACAACAGCATTAACCAGAACCACACCCATGATAATGACCGCATCCAGAACATCCTTCACTAAAGCAGTGACGATACTGCTGGCTACTAACAGCAGCATCAGTGGATTATTGAATTGTTCAAGAAAACGTATGAGGGGGCTTTTCTTCTTTCTGGCTTCAAGAGCATTTTTTCCAAAACGCTTTTGGCGGTGTTCGGTCTCAAAGCGATCCAGTCCGTACTCCATATCCGTATCCAAGAATTCAACAACCTGATCGGGTTTGATATGATGCCAATGTTTACCAAGTAATATTTGCATTTTTCCTCCTATCCTATTTTACAAATATACAAAACACCTGTCATAAGAGAAATATAAATCTCGAGAGAATATATATGGACCGAATTTACTACGATATGATCTGGCAATGATCATTGATCAAATTTAAAGTAACGCCAGGAGGAATAAATCAATTTTCCTACCGGGAAAAATATTTCTTTGTTTGATAAACTGAGATAAATAAGGAGAATTGAAAATGAAAGCCAGAAAGTCCATCCTCATCTTTGGCCTTGCTTTCACATCCTTTTTGTTGATGATGATCCTATTCCTGGCCTCCGGCACTTTCGCCTGGTGGGAGGGCTGGGTATACATCACACATGCGATCGCCATCCTGCTCACAAGTCGATTATTATTGCTCAAACACCAACCTGCGCTGGTTGAAGAACGAGGCAGCGCCATTAATCGTTCGGATGTCCATCCTGTGGACAAGGTCCTCATGCCTTTGATCGGCATCATCCTCCCGGTTGTATCCTGGATAGCCGCCGGATTGGACAAGCGCTTCCATTGGACGCCAGACCTGGCATTTGGGTGGCAGATGCTCGCACTGGTGCTGATGACCATTGGCAGTGGGATCGGGGTGTGGGCGATGCTGGTAAATCCTTTTTTTTCTTCACACATTCGAATTCAAAACGACCGCGACCATAGTACAGTAGATGCGGGTCCTTATCGATTCGTGCGGCATCCTGGATATGCCGGAGGGCTGCTTTCATGGATAGCCGCGCCCTTCTTCTGGAGCAGTTATTGGGTTGCCATTCCATGCCTTGTTGCAATTGTAGTAACGATTTTACGCACAAAAGTTGAAGATCAGCTGCTGCACCAAGAACTTCCGGGATATGTAGAATATGGGGAAAAAGTAAGATTCCGCCTGATCCCAAAGCTCTGGTGAGAGTCAGATCATCGCTCTAGTAAAACTAGCTACCCCAATAGCTGTAAATTTGTATAATGTTTATAGACATTGAACGATCTCAACGAAGCAACACATCAAATGGTAGCTTGGAGGTCGCGATGGATTACTTAATTCTGATCGGTTGTTTATTGGCTGGATACTTGATAGGATCAATCTCCTTCTCCCGTATTGTGACGAGAATATGGTCTGGAAAAGATGTCGCCGAGTTCGAGGTTCCGGTAGCAGGAGAAGAGGAAACCTACAAAGTGGTCTCGATAGGAGCAAATTCGGTGAGTTCGGTGCTGGGGGCAAAAGCCGGGATGGTCGTTTCTTCACTGGATATCCTTAAAGTCTTCTTGCCAACATTTGCAGCGGGTCTGCTTTTCCCGGATTCGCCCATGTATGCTGCTCTTACCGCAATCGGCGGTATGCTCGGGCATATATGGCCCATCTATTATAAGTTCCATGGAGGAGCCGGATATTCCGCCATCATGGGTGGATTATTGGCGTTGGACCCGTTAGCCGTACTCGTCCTGCCCTTGGCTGGAACTTTTTTAGGGGTGGTCGTATTCCGTAACTTCGTCATTGCGACCATCTCCTGGTTATGGCTGCTCATTCCATGGATGTGGTTCCGCAAAGCAGGCGAACCCGCCTATATCATCTACGCGGTTGCTATGAACATATTCTTTGTACTGGCCATGATCCCCGAGATACGAAAAGGGCTGGAATACAAAAAGCAGGGCAAACTGGAAGCTTATGGTTTGGGATACCTATCTTCGAATCCGATGGGGAGGGGTTTGCTAAAGATGGCAGAAAAGATGGGATTTGGGCTCAAACTAGGCAAGGATCAATAACACAAGCATAGTATCGTATCTTTTTCTTATTATCGATCTACTTAATAGAAAAAGATACTCTGCACTATTTGGAGTAAGTATCGGGAAATAAATCCTCCATAGAAAAGATGTTTGAAAGGGGACCATTTTCGCATTCCTTGACAACTCGAAAGCTATCGAGTATGGTTAGCGCTGCGAAATAATACAGCAGTCGTTGCTTCTGTTTTGTCCAATCAGTTTTGATTTCCCTAACAACCGCTTGACTTCTGAATATAAGGATTACTACAATAATGGATTTTTACCAATTCAATCTGGATTCACGTTTAAATTACGGCATCAAACGAGCCGGATATCGACAGCCAACACCCATACAATCTTCTGCGATCCCCCTTGCACTGGCAGGTCATGATCTGATCGGAACAGCACAAACCGGAACGGGCAAGACAGCTGCTTTCATATTACCGATCCTGCAAAAAATATTAACCAACCCCGGCAAAAAACCACAAGCCTTGATCGTTACACCAACGCGCGAGCTGGCAGAACAGATCCATCAAACAGTTAGAGAACTAAAGGGACAGACCAAAATCAGTAGTATCGCAATTTATGGCGGTGTGAAACCTAAACCGCAGATCGAAGCCCTTCAGCGGGGTGTGGATATCGTGGTTGCCTGCCCGGGCAGATTACTGGATCACCTACAAAACAAGCATATACGCTTGGGGAATATCTCTACATTGGTCTTGGATGAAGCGGATCGCATGCTGGACATGGGGTTCTTCCCAGACATCAAACGGATCCTGCGGTATCTCCCTTCGGAAAAACAGACCATGCTTTTCTCAGCTACTTTTCCAAAAGAAATAGAAGCACTGGCCAGACAAACACTTCAAAACCCCGAACGAGTTTCCATTGGCATCACTCGCCCCGCGCACACAGTGAGCCATACACTCTACCCTGTTCCCCAACATCTTAAAAGAAAATTACTGATCAAAATACTCAAGCAGACTGACACGAACTCTGTTCTGATATTCACGCGCACAAAACGCCGAACGCAGAGGTTATCAAGACAGATCGCAAATGTCGGCTATCGCGTTACAAGTTTGCATGGTGACCGCACCCAGGGACAGCGGCAAAATGCCCTGACTGGATTTAAAAAAGGAAAATTCCAGATCATGGTGGCAACGGATATCGCCGCTAGAGGATTGGATATAGATTCTATTTCGCATGTGATCAATTTTGACATGCCCAATACTGCGGATGCGTACATCCACCGCATCGGTCGAACTGGTAGAGCCAAACGCGAGGGAGAAGCATTTACGTTGTGCACTCCTGAAGATAGCGCAATGATCAAGAAGATCGAGAGAATCATGAAGCAGCGATTAACTCGTAAAACCCTGCCGGATTTTGATTACGAAGTTCCGACTCCGAATTATCAGAATTCCAACAAGGGTCAAAAAAGATCGAACGCTCATTCATCACAAAGATCCTGAAGCAGGCATCCTGTTTCAGGATAATGTACGGGCAGTTCCACCACTGGGTTATACAAAAAAATAGCTAATCGTTGAAATCGGTCGGAACATATATTGACTATAAAATCACAATAGATCGGTAATTATCGAGAACATCCTCTTCCGGCTGGTATGGAATATTTCTCACCAAACCCGATGTAGATTCTTTCTATGGATGATAAACACGTATCTTTCATCGCTTGAAAATACCCGCCTACCATCTACAATAGAAATAGGAACAAGTACACAGAAATCCATCGCCTTTCATGGTGCTTATCAACACACCCTTGTAAGGATATTTATAGGAGGAAGGGTGAAAGATGGGAAAAGGGTCAGTAAAGAGAACGGCCAATAATCCCAGCCATAGAAAACAGATTCACAAAGCAATAAAGAATCACAATAAGCGTTTCAGGATGATCTATATAATTCTCATCCTGCAGCTTGTTTTATCAATCACCGTTTCATGCGTCAAGAGAGGCGCACTTAATGAACGTTGCAAAAAAGACGGCACCTGCAACACCTATTATGCCTGTGGTGACGATGGTCGCTGCCATCCATGTGGAGGGGATGGTGAATTATGTTGTCCAATTGATAAATCCCGACTGACCAGTATTTGCGATACTAATCATGAATGCTGGCAGGATGGATTATGCCATGCTTGTGGAGGAGAAGATTTGCCACCCTGCACAAGCGGGGGATGTAAGTTCTTGGGCTGCGTGCGTATTGACAGGAAAAACGTGTGCTCTCTGGAGTGTTCGCCTGGAGAAGATGGATTATGCCACTGTTGTGGGGGAGCAGATGAAGCATGCTGCCAGGAAAGAAAATGCAGCGAAGGGTATGCATGTGATGCAAAGGGGCTATGTGCAGTCTGCGGAGATATCGGGCAGATATGCTGCGATGAAAATGCTTGCCAACATTCACTATGGAGCACAATGTGCACTGAGGAGGATATCTGTGTGCGTTGTGGTCGCGGCAATGATCCTTGCTGCCCTGATAATACCTGTGATGAATGGTATGAGTGCGATGAGGATGGGTTGTGCCAACCTTGCGGCAGATTGTATGCACGCTCTGCATGTGAGGGAGAGCGATGTATGGGATGGCTGGAAAATATGGAAGGTCAATGCATTGTGCCTTTCGTACTCGATCCAGATCGGGATCTATCCATCTGTGACCAATTCGTTGAGACCACAAGACGTTCATCTTTAGAAGAGGAAAGCAGCGATTGGTGCTACTGGTATGCAGCATTTTGGAAACGAGACTCCACCATCTGCCAACAGATCACCTGGGTAGAAATGCGAGAAAAGTGCTTAGAAAAGAAAGACCCTGATGATTATTATGTGACACCTTTTTGACCTATCCGCAGGGGATATAGAAATCATTTTTGTGAAGAGAGGAGAACTTACATGACAGCAATGAAAAGACTGAATACATTGTTCATTGGATGGGCATTCACTTATCAGGTCATCCTGATCATTCACTTCGCACTGCGCAAGCGGTTTTTCGCAGGATATACGATGAAATATGGCTGGCTGGTATACGCTTTATGCATCCCGGCGGTGATCGTCAGTATCATTCAACTCCGCGGAGGAGGAAACTGGTCGTTCTGGCTGGGGGGATTTTTGTGTGCTGCATTCTCCCTTTTTGGGTACTGGGTGGATTATATACAACAGATCCAGTGGCGCAGCCCGATCTATATTCCAGTGATGATCCCTTACGTTTTGCTATATCTGGGTATGATCATGTTCTACTGGTGGCCACTGGCACTCATCGACCGGCGCTTTTGGTTCATCTATGCTGGGTTATTCATCCTCTCGACTGCATTGAACGTTATGTCACATTGAAAATGGAGTTGAATTGAAATCATGAACCTCTAACACATCATTAATGGTGATTGGCGATTTATATGGTTAAGATTTAAATATGGCTACTGAAAAACCAACCTACCGCATATTGAAGAAGGAGGGGAAATACGAACTACGAGCGTATGATCCCTATATCAGTGCGCAAGTTCAGATCAACGCCCGTGATCACAACCAGGCTGCCTATCGCGGATTCTCCCCTTTAGCCAATTACATCTTTGGGAACAACACCAACCGGGAGAAGATCAGCATGACCTCCCCGGTGAGTGCAAAAGCCGCATCCGAGAAGATCGCCATGACCAGCCCGGTGACGGTGAGCAGATCGGAAAATTATGTGGTCTCTTTCGTCATGCCAAAGCAGTTTACCCTGGAAACCCTGCCCATCCCAGATGATGAGCGGATCAGTTTTGTGCAGAACCCCGCACGTGTCATCGCTTCAATACACTTTAGAGGTGCGTTCCGGCAGGGAAATTTCGATAAGCACATACGTCTTTTACGAAAATGGATCGAGCAGAAGGGTTGGCGAGAGCTGAGTGAACCGATCATCGCGGGGTATGACCCTCCCTTTGTCCCGGCTTTCTTAAAGCACAACGAGATCCTGATCGAGATCGAAAAATAAACCCACCTGATAAAAAAAGAAGAGCGTCCGCAGACGCTCTCTTATATGGACTGTGAAGTTTATCTCACAGGATTGGTGATCTCACGCCCGATCTTGCGGATGATATTGATCACGCTGCCGAAGATACCCAAGCCCATAGCGATCGCCAGGCCGGTGTTTGCTAGGGTTTGCAGCAACCGGTAAGTATCAGCGGCCAAGATCTCCTGGAACGCATCCAGCGCAACGATCGGCAAAGATGTGATGAGGAAACCCAACATGATCACATTTGCGCATTCAGCCAGGATGTGCCACCAGTTGGTGAGCGCGCTGTGGTGCCCTTGCACCAAGAGAGTCAGGTTGCGGGCGATCTCCAGTCCAGCCAGGGCAAGGATGAGAGGGATGAAGCGCATGAAATTCTCAGTAAAGAGCGGCATTAGCTGCATTTCAGTCGAAGGGTTGAAGAAATAGGGCACCATCCCACCCATTGAGCGAACGTAGGTAAAGAAAGCCAACCCAAGCACACCCAAGACGATCTCGATCGAGATACCTACACGGCTGATCTCTTTTTCTTCCTCAGGTAGTTGTGGAAGTTCGTCGATCTTCAATTTTTGTAATTCCTCGATCTCTTCGATGTCTTTGCCCTGAGAAGCATGTTCAATGCCGGCGAAGATGAGAGTCACAACTCCAATAGCGGATAACGCTCCGCTCCAGATCGAGCCGAAGTATTCCAGCACTGACATCCAGCCTTCAAAGGATTGACCAATGGCCGCAGAGATTACAAAGGAAAGGGTCAAAGCTCCAGCAACCACAGCCACCAGTATCTTGGCAACCAAAAAATAGATTGGGAAAAGGCGCGGTCCGATGAGATAGCGGTTGGGTGAGTACTGCGCCGCCACCTTGCGAGGAGCACCCATCTCTTGCAACACTGCTTCTAATTGTGCCTGATCTACTTCCTCAGTTTTTGGATAGCGTTCCTCCAGCAGATCGTAGATATAGGATTCGATCTCCCTGGCGATGTCATCGCGCTCTTTGCCAGTCAAGTCACGTTTGACCGCCAACAGATAACGCTGCATCAATTCACTTGCATTCTTATTCAGCTTCATCTAATAAACTCCTTATTATCTCGGTTTGCGAACGCCAGGCAGCACACAATTGTTCATACATGGCTTTTCCAGCAGCGTTCAATTTATAATAGCGGCGCGGACGGGGGTCCTCGACTCGCCATTCGCTGTCCAGCAGTTCCTGCTTCTCCAGGCGGCGCAAGAGAGGATAGAGAGTATCCTGCCCTATCTCGAACCCCTTATCATTTAATTCATTGATAAGGGAGTAACCGTACTGCTCCTGCTCCAACTGGCTCATTGCAGCCAGCACGATCACACCTCGGCGCATTTCCTGCAACAGCTTTTCCAGGTCGTTGTTCTGTTTTGTGTTCATCATGCTACTATTATACTGTATATTACACAGTATTGTCAAGTCCCTATATTTATTTATTTATATTATTCGGTTTTAATATATATTGAAATAATTCTTCAATGATAAGATAATCCAATCGATCAACAATACAGAAACAAGGAGAACACATGCCATCTTCATCAAAGAACATAAAAAGGATCAGCGCAATCATCCTATTATCCATTATCGTTAGCGGATGCATCACCATCCAGACGACCCCAATTCAAGAAGAACCTCAAGTTGAAGTAACACCCATCGTGATCGAAGCGGAAAACGCTTCAGAAGCGCAACCTGCACCTACCGATGCCGAGCCTGCAGAACCTCTCGCGCAAGAGAAGATCACCATCATCACGCAAGCCACGCAATTTGGCGCTGGGGAGAAATGGTCAGGCGGCATCTGTGACATCGCATGTTACTTTGCCGATGTGACCGGGGATGGCTTAGTGGATTTCATCGCACACGATAACGAAGGTTTGATAGTGCTGCCATCCAACGGTACAGCTTTTGGAACCCATACCAATTGGACTGGTGGTCCGGTTAGCTGTCACAATAACTGTTACTTTAAGGACGTGACCGGTGATGGGAAAGCGGATTTTGTCGCACATGATAACGACGGGGTTTATGTGCTGCCATCGACTGGGACAAGCTTTGGACCGGGCACCAATTGGACAGGCGGTCCCGTTAGTTGTGACAATGAATGTTTTTTGGAAGATGTAAACGGCGACCAAAAAGTGGATTTCGTTGCCGCAGACAATGACGGTGTGTGGGTGCTGCCCTCTACTGGCTCGAACTTCGGCGCTGGAGAGAAGTGGTCAGGTGGAGTCTGTGATATCGCTTGTTTCTTCGCCGACGTTACCGGGGATGGTATGGCGGATTTCATCGCCCAAGATTATGATGGTATCTATGTGCTACCCTCGACCGGCGCCAATTTTGGAGCACACAGCAATTGGACCGGCGTAGGAAGTGGTTGTGATATTGCGTGCTTCTTTGCGGATGCCACTGGGGATGGGAAAGCGGATTATATCGCTCAAGACCATGAGGGCATCTATGTCCTGCCTTCGACCGGTTCCAGCTTTGGGCAGTTCAGCAACTGGAGCGGTGGACCTGCTACCTGTGACTACGCTTGTTTCTTGGGAGATGTGAACGGAGATGGAACATCCGACTTCATCGCTCAAGACGAGGACGGTATCTGGGTGCTGCCAGCGAAATAAGCAATGATGATAAAACGGGAGTGAAATATTTCGCTCCCGTTTATTTACGTAGAGTTCACTTGCACATTGCATACAACGTACCCATACATACTCATTTTCATGAACAAGAAACCCATTGATTAATCAACTCTCGTCCTTTTATTAATCATCCCAATCCCGCTCACCCTTTATCAGATGCTTCGCTGCGCTCAGCATGACAGGATTGCGAGGCTCTTTTTATTGTCATTCTGAGGGAGCAACGCGACCGAAGAATCTGTCACAGAGTAAGAGTCACCAATCTGCGCAT